>Ga0182735_1002676_pt1 | contig 10579 bp, 9 predicted proteins | sample eDN5th30CKraftMG_FD_128524 | JGI IMG/M metagenome (GOLD analysis project Ga0182735, IMG submission 128524) | Enriched Miracle-Growth compost microbial communities from Emeryville, California, USA - eDNA 5th pass 30_C Kraft MG (version 2) (version 2) ... | reverse complement strand
GCCTACGCCCGCCAGCACGACACCAATTTTGCCCTTCTGGCGCTCGACGTCGACCACTTCAAGAGCATCAATGACACTCATGGCCACGAGGCGGGCGACCTGGTCCTGCAGCAACTGGCCGTCCTGCTCAGCAACAACAGCCGTGCGGGCGACTACATATTCCGCCTGGGCGGCGAAGAGTTTCTGATGCTGCTGGTCGACCTGGACGAAGAGTCGGCGCTGCGGGTGGCCGAGAACGTGCGCGAGGTCGTGGCCAACGAGCCCTTCGACCTGCCCCGAGAGCGCGAGCTGTCGCTTACGTTAAGCATCGGCGTGGCAATGTACGACGGCCACCCCGATTACCAGCAGATAATGCGGCGGGCCGACCAAGCCTTGTACCGCGCCAAGCAAGAGGGGCGGAATCGCGTGGCCATGGCTCACGATTAGGCAAGCGGCCCAGCCGCCCCACGCCCGTCGTACACCGGCCCGGGGCCATGGGGGGCGTCGACCTGCAGCAGCACCGCCGCAATTCTTTCGGTGTCGTGGTAGGCGGGGTTGTCCAGCTCTTCGCCGAACACATCCGGATCAAGTTCCCGATAGCGCCACTGCCAGGTGCCGGGCGTGTCGTCGAGCACGCGCCCGGCCGCCTGCAGAAAAGTGTCGCATCCCTCTACGAAGGCTGCGCCGGTGTACAGCAGCATTGTGCCGCCCGGCGCCAGGCGGGGCAGTGCGGCCGCCAGCATGGCCACCGCAAGCTCCTGTCCATGGCTGCCCCCGCCGTGCCGGTAGGCGCGCTGCATCGCGTCGTTCAGATAAGGGGGGTTGGCGACGACAAGGTCGAATACGCCTTCGGCGCCGCATAGCATGTCGCTCTGGCAGGCCGCTACGTTGCCTGCCCCGGCGATTGCCGCGTTTAGCCGGGCAAGCCGCAAGGCCGATGTATTGATGTCGCCGGCCCATACCTGGGCGGCCGGCCTGGCCAGGGCGATGTTCAAGGCCCCCGCGCCGGTTCCGCAGCCGATGTCGAAGGCGCGGGATACGGGCGCCTGCCGGTCGTGCAGATGGCGCTGGATGGCCCCGACGAAGCGGTAGGTGTCGGGGCCGAAGAAAACGGCGTCCGCCCCGGTGGTGGGATAGGCCGAATGCCAGTAAAGCTGGTCGTCCAGCGAAGAAAGGCGCAGGCGGCTTTGCCAGCCGCCATCCACCTCGGAAAGAATTCCGGCCCGCTGCATCAGCGTGAAGATTTCCGCCGGCAGCAGGCCCGCCCTGAAGGGCCTGCTCCACCCCAGCACTCCGCGCAGATCGCTTGCCCATTCGTGCCCGGGACGGGAATTTACCCGCCGGTGCGTGGCCGGAGTGGGGGTGACGAAGCGATAGCCCAGTTCGCGCGCGGAAAGCGCCAGGCGAAGCAGGGCCTGGCCGGTTTCGTCTAGCGGGGCGTTGGGGTCTGGCTGCATGCTGCGGCTCGCTTCAGGGGGCGGAGCCGTCAACATAGCACGCTTGCAGAGGCCCCACCAAGCCGCCGGGGCCGCGCCGGCACGGGCATGCCGATTGCTGAGTCGGGGCATTGGCCTACCAGGCGAACGGAGTACGGAACGATGTCAGCGCTACCGATGTATCACGCAGAGCAGGCCACTGCCAAAGACGCCCGAAACGAAGGGGGCGTACGCAGCTTGTACGACGAGCTGTACCAAAACAGGCCGCAGGCCGGCCAGGCTTCGCGGGCTTATCTGGAGGCTTGCCTGGACCAGGCCGCGGGCCTGCCCTGCGACTTGCCCGCGCACACGAACGGGCTGGAAGAGTGGGTGGCAAGACGGCACGAGGCCGTAGGCCAGCAGTACCTGGATTATCTTGCCGGCCGGCAGGCGGGAGAGCCCCGGCGCTACTTCGGCAATCGTTCCCACGCACTGCACTTCCTTCAGGGCGTGGCGCCCACCAAGTTCGTCGACGGCTCATGGCTGTACGGCCTGCTGGCGCAGTGGCATGACGGCCGCTACCGCAACCTCATCCGCATCTACCTGGAAGAGTTGGGCGAGGGCAGGGCCGAAGACAACCACGTGGCCATGTACCGCCGGCTGCTGGCGGCGAGCGGATGCGAGCACAGCCGGCCGCTGTCCGACGAACATTATGCGCAGGGGGCCATCCAGTTGAGCCTGGCCCGCCACGCGGCCCATTTCCTGCCCGAAGTCATCGGATTCAACCTGGGCTATGAGCAACTGCCCCTGCATCTGCTGATCACGACGCACGAGCTGAAGGAACTGGGCGTCGACTCTTATTACTTTCAGGTCCACGTCACCGTCGACAATGCGGGTACAGGCCATGCGCGCAAGGCGCTCGAGTCGGTGCGCGCGCTGTGCCCGCCCGGCGACGAGCAGAATTATTACAACCGGGTCCGTCGTGGCTATTGCCTGAACGACCTGGGCGTGGGCACCGTCCAGGTCATCGAATCATTCGATCTCGAGGCCGAGCTTGCGCGCGTGCTGGCGGAAAAGAGCGTGCACGGCCGGCACATGCACTCGGACTATTGCAAGGTGGAGGGCCGGACGGTCAATGACTGGCTGAGCAATCCGCGCGATATCTCCCGCTTCCTGCGCGAACTCGAGCGCAACGGCTGGATCCGGCGGCATCGCGACCCTGCGCAGAGCCGCTTCTGGCGCCTGATCGATGGCGAGGGCGCCGACATGTTCGGCGTGTTCAGCGGCTACGAGCGGCAACTGGTGCACGACTGGATTTCAGGCGACTGGCAAGCGGGGGCTCATGCGCATGCAGGGGCCACGCCGGACGAAGAAAGAGACCGCCGCCGCGCCGAAAGGCTGGCGCGCCGATCGCTGCGCGCCGGAGAGGCGGCCTTGCCTTCGACGCCGCCGGGGGATTTCGGCGCCGAGATGCGCCGCTTCGAAGAAGACATCATGCAGGCGGGCAACAGGCGCCAGGTCATGGACAGGCTGGCCGGCATGATGAGTCCGGCCGGCCATCATACGCCCGTGGGCCTGATGGCCACGCGCATGTTCGGCAGCATGCTCGACCTGGTCTAGCGTCCCGGCCTCGGGAATCCGGCGCCTTTACACCCGCCACAAGAAACAAAATGGGCGGGCCGTTTCGTGGTCTTGCGGTTTATGTTCGATAATATGGCTTTTCCAGTATCTTTCAGTTGAGTCATGGCCGACACCAATTCCCGCACCGACTTCGTTCGTTTTTCACTAGAGCAGGGCGTATTGCGCTTTGGCCAGTTCAAGGTCAAGTCAGGACGGATCAGCCCGTACTTTTTCAATGCGGGCCTGTTCAACTCGGGTTCTTCCGTCGGCCGGCTGGCCGGTTTCTATGCCGAGGCCCTGGTAAAGTCGGGCATCGAGTTCGACATGCTGTTCGGCCCGGCCTACAAGGGCATTCCCCTGGCAACGGCCACGGCGGTCGCGCTGGCCGGCCATCCGTCCACGGCCGATCGCAATATTCCCTTCGCATTCAACCGCAAAGAAGCCAAAGACCATGGCGAGGGCGGCGTGCTGGTGGGGGCGCCCTTGCAGGGCAGGGTGGTGATCATCGACGACGTGATCACGGCGGGCACGTCGGTGCGCGAGTCGGTCCAGATCATCCGCCACTCGGGCGCGCAGCCCGCGGCGGTGCTCATTGCGCTCGACCGCATGGAGCGCGCTGGCGCGGACGATGCGCTGTCCACGCATTCGGCGGTTCAAGACGTCGCCAAAACCTATGGCATACCGGTGGTAAGCATCGCCTCGCTCAGCGACATCATGGCGCTGATGGACGGCGATGCCCAGTTCGGCGAGCATCGCGACGCGGTCGCAGCCTACCGCGACAAGTACGGCGTCAGCTAGGGCCTGCGCCGGCGGGCGCGATCAGCCCAGTTTTTCCTTCAGCAGCTGATTCACCTGCTGGGGGTTGGCCTTGCCCTTGGCGGCCTTCATGATCTGGCCCACCAGCGAATTGAAGGCCTTGTCCTTGCCCGCCCGGTATTGTTCGACGATGGCGGGGTTGGCGGCCAGCACTTCGTCGATCATCGAGCCGATGGCGCCGCTGTCGCTGATCTGCTTCAGGCCGCGCGCCTCGATGATGGCGTCGGGGTCGCCGTCGTGCTCGCCCGCCCACATGGCGGCGAACACGTCGCGCGCGATCTTGTTCGAGACGGTGCCGTCGATGATGCGGGCAATCAGGGCCGCCAGCGAGGCGGGGGCCACGCGGCTTTGCGCGATGCCGGTCTCGTCGCGATTGAGGCTGGCCGACAATTCGCCCAGTATCCAGTTGGCGGCCAGCTTGGCCTGGCCCTGGGGCAGCTGGGCGGCGGCCTGTTCGAAGTAATCGGCATAGGCGCGATCCATCGTCAGTTGCGCGGCATCGTAGGCGGTAAGGCCCAGTTCGGTTTCGAAGCGCTGGCGCTTGGCGCCGGGCAGCTCGGGCAGCTCGGCCCTGACGCGCTCGACCCAGTCGGCCGTGATGGCCAGCGGGGGCAGGTCGGGGTCGGGAAAGTAGCGATAGTCGTCCGAATCTTCCTTGCTGCGCATGCTGCGGGTTTCGTCGCGATCAGCGTCGTACAGGCGGGTTTCCTGCCGCACGGTGCCGCCGTCCTCGATAAGCTCGATCTGCCTGCGGGCCTCGTACTGGATGGCCCGCTCAAGAAAGCGGAAGGAGTTGAGGTTCTTGATTTCGCAGCGGGTGCCGAACTCGGCCTGGCCCTTGGGCCGCACCGACACGTTGGCGTCGCAGCGGAACGAACCCTCTTGCATGTTGCCGTCGCAGATGCCCAGCCACATTACCAGGCCATGCAGGGTGCGCGCATAGGCCACCGCCTCGGCGGCGGAGCGCATCTCGGGTTCGGAAACGATTTCGAGCAGGGGGGTGCCGGCCCGGTTCAGGTCGATGCCGGTCGACGATTCGCCGTGAGGGCCGGTGAAGTTCTCGTGCAGCGACTTGCCGGCGTCTTCTTCCAGGTGGGCGCGCGTGAGATTGACCGTATGCTCTTGATCGCCCACGAAAAAGCGCAGCGAGCCTCCTTGCACCACAGGCAGCTCGAACTGGCTGATCTGGTAGTTCTTGGGCAGGTCGGGGTAGAAATAGTTTTTACGGGCGAAGACCGAGCGCGGAGCAATGTGGGCCCCGATGGCCAGCCCGAAGCGGATGGCGCATTCGACCGCGCCCCGGTTGAGCACGGGCAGGCTGCCGGGCAGCGCCATGTCGATTTCGTTGGCCTGTGTATTGGGCGCCGCGCCAAAGCGCGTGCTGCTGCTGGAGAATATCTTTGATTCGGTGGCGAGCTGGGTGTGGGTCTCAAGCCCGATGACGATTTCCCATTCCATCATTGCTGTTCCGGTTTACGTTGATGCCAGTCGGTCGCCTGCTGGAAGCGGTCGGCGATGGCCAGCAACTGGCCTTCGCGGAAATAGTTGCCGATAAGTTGCAGGCCTATGGGCAGGGGCTTTTGCGAGCTGCTGAAGCCGCAGGGAATGGACATGGCGGGCAGGCCCGCCAGGCTGACCCCAAGGGTGTAGACGTCGGCCAGCCAGTCGGCGGTGGGGTCGTCGCGGTTTTCGCCGATGCGCTTGGCGACCGAGGGCGTGACCGGCCCCATGATGACGTCGCAATGGTCGGCGAAGGCCTGCTGGAAGTCTTGCGCGATAAGGCGCCGGATGCGCTGGGCCTGCAGGTAGTAGGCGTCGTAGTAGCCATGGCACAGCACGTAGGTGCCCACCAGGATGCGGCGCAGCACCTCGGGGCCGAAGCCCTCGGCGCGCGAGCGGCTGGTCATGTCGGCCAGGTCGCCGTATGAGGCGGTTCGATGGCCGTAGCGCACGCCGTCGTAGCGCGACAGGTTGCTCGAGGCCTCGGCCGGCGCGATCACGTAATAGGCGGGGATGGACAGCCTGGTGCGCGGCAGCGAGATCTCGACGCGGCGCGCGCCCAGCGATTCATAGGTTTGCAGTGCCGCCTCGACGGCCTGGGCCACCTCGGGCGACAGCCCTTCGTTGAAGAACTCGGCCGGTACGCCGATGCGCAGGCCCTGCAGCGGCTTGGCGCCCCCTTCTTGCTGCGCGGCCACGGCCGCGTCGAATTGGGCGCGGACGCGGCCGGGCTGGTTGGCCGCCCCATCGCAGTCGGGCAGGCTGGTGGCGTCGCGCTGGTCGAAGGCGCTGATGGGGTCGAGCAGCTCGAGCAGGTCGCGGGCGTGGCGGGCCAGCGGGCCGGCCTGGTCGAGGCTGGAGCCGAAGGCCACCATGCCGAAGCGCGACACGGTGCCGTAGGTGGGCTTGATGCCGCTGACGCCGCACAGGGCCGCAGGCTGGCGTACCGAGCCGCCGGTATCGGTGCCGGTGGCGGCCATGACCAGGCCGGCCGCCACGGCCGCGGCCGAGCCGCCCGACGAGCCGCCGGGCACGGCATCGGCGTCCCAGGGGTTGCGGGCGGGCCCGAATGCCGAGTTCTCGTTGCCCGAACCCATGGCGAATTCGTCGCAATTGAGCTTGCCCAGCGAGACGGCGCCGGCTTGTTCCAGCAGTGAAACCACGGTGGCGTCGAAGGGGCTTGTGTAGTCGGCCAGCATCTTGCTGGCCGCGGTGGTGCGCCAGCCCCGTGTGACGAAGACGTCTTTGTGGGCGATGGGAATGCCGGTAAGGCTGCCGCCCCGGCCCTGGCCCAGCAAGTCGTCGGCGGCCCGCGCCTGGGCGCGGGTCAGTTCGGCATCGACGTGCAGGAAGGCGTTGAGGCCTGATTGGGCCTGGATGGCATCCAGGGCGCTGTCGGCAAGCTCGAGGGCGCTGACCTTGCCCTGGCGCAGCGCAGCGCCCAGGGCTTCGATGGAATCGAATTCGGTGTGCAAAGGCATGGTGGACATGTTTTATTCGATGACCGTGGGCACAAGGAAAAGCCCCTGGGCCGTGGCGGGTGCATTGGCCATGAGGGCCGAGCGTTGCGTTTCATTGCCGGGCTCGGCCTTGTCTTCGCGCAGGCGCAGGCTGATTTCCTGGTGTGCCGAAAGAGGGTGGGCCATGGGCTCGACGCCCTGGGTGTCGACGGCCTGCAGCTGTTCGATCAGGCCGAGTATGCCGTTGAGCTCGCGGCGGGTTCGCTCGGCGTCTTCGGGCGAGAGGGCAATGCGCGCCAGATGGGCGATGCGGGCGACGTCTTGGTCGGTGATAGCCATGAAAAGGATCTGAGCTTACTTCTTACTTAACTGTAAGAGGAGGATAAATGACTGCTAACTTCGGTAAATTATAAGTTATCATTAAAAGCTTAGCCGTCATTGGCCAGCCGGCCCCGTATTCCAATCTTTTCAGACCCCTAGCACATGTTCGGATTTCTGCGCAGCTACTTTTCCAGCGATATGGCGATCGACCTGGGTACCGCCAACACGCTCATTTACGTCCGAGGCAAGGGCATCGTGCTTGACGAGCCGTCTGTGGTGGCCATCAGGCACGACGGCAGCGCCAGCGGCAAGAAGATCATCCAGGCCGTGGGCCGCGAGGCCAAGCAGATGCTGGGCCGGGTGCCGGGCAACATCGAGGCCATCCGCCCCATGAAAGACGGCGTCATCGCCGACTTTACCGTTACCGAGCAGATGCTCAAGCAGTTCATCCGCATGGTGCACCCGCGCAGCATGTTCGCGCCCAGCCCGCGCATCATCGTCTGCGTGCCCTGCGGCTCGACCCAGGTCGAGCGCCGCGCCATCCGCGAATCGGCCCTGGGCGCCGGCGCCAGCCAGGTCTTCCTCATCGAAGAGCCCATGGCCGCCGCCATCGGCGCCGGCCTGGCCGTCTCCGACGCCAGCGGCTCCATGGTGGTCGACATTGGCGGCGGCACCACCGAGGTCGCGGTCATCTCGCTGGGCGGCATGGTGTACAAGGGCTCGGTGCGGGTCGGTGGCGACAAATTCGATGAAGCCATCATCAATTACATACGCCGCAACTACGGCATGCTCATCGGCGAACCCACGGCCGAACTCATCAAGAAGGAAATCGGCTCGGCCTTCCCGGGCGCCGAAATCCGCGAGATCGAGGTCAAGGGCCGCAATCTTTCCGAAGGCGTGCCGCGCAGCTTCACGGTTTCCTCCAACGAAATCCTCGAGTCCCTCACCGATCCGCTCAACCAGATCGTCTCGGCGGTCAAGACCGCGCTCGAACAGACTCCGCCCGAACTCGGCGCCGACATCACCGACAAGGGCATTGCCCTTACCGGCGGCGGCGCATTGCTGCGCGACCTCGACCGCCTGCTTCAAGAAGAAACCGGCCTGCCCGTGGTCGTGGCCGACGACCCGCTTACCTGCGTCGTGCGCGGCTGCGGCGAGGCTCTCGAGCACCTTGAAAGGCTCGGCACCGTTTTCATTTACGATTGACGCGGCATGCCCCGGCCTGGCGCCAGGGCAGGGCGGACTTTATTTAGCGTTGACAGGCCCCCTGCCGCCGGGCGTGTTTCCAGGCAAGCGCGATAGACAATGCAAGAACAAGGGACGATCAGGCTATTCAAGCGTGGGCCGACCGCGGAGCTCCGCTTGTTCCTCTTTGTAGTCATGTCCCTGGCGCTGCTCATCGTCGATGCCCGCTGGCGTGTGCTGGATCCGGCCCGCGAGGTCGTGTCGGTGGGCCTTTATCCCTTCCAGCGGGCCGTCATGGTGCCGCGCGACCTCATTGCCACCGTCAGCGACTGGACCGATGCCGCCTCGGTGGCGCGCACCGAAAAAGAGGCGCTGCAGCGCCAGCGCATCGAGCTGGCCCAGATCGCCACCCATGCCGCCCAGTTGTCGGCCGAGAACCAGCAGTTGCGCCGCCTGCTCAGCGTGGCCGACATGGTGGTCCAGCCTTCGGTTGCGGTCGAGGTCCTGTACGAGCCGCCCAATGCATTCACCCGCCACCTGGTCTTCGACAAAGGGCGCAACAGCGGCATCCTTCCGGGCATGCCCGTCATCGACGAAGGAGGCGTGGTCGGCCAGATCGTCCGGGTCACTCCATTCACGTCCGAGGCGGCCTTGCTGACCGACGACAAGGTTTCCATTCCGGTGCAGGTGCTGCGCAATGGCCTGCGCCTGATCGCGTTCGGCGGCCATCCCGGTGGCAAGGTCGAGGTGCGCTACCTTACCAACGACTCCGACATCGAGCCCGGCGACGTGCTGGTCACCAGCGGGGTCGGCGGCCTGTTCCCCGCGGGCCTGTCCGTGGCCCGGGTGGATGAAATCCAGCGCGACAGCGCATCGGGGTTCTCGAGGGCGGTCGCCACTCCGCTGTCCCATCCCGAACGCTATCGCCATTTCCTGGTGCTGAGGGTCGAATCCAGCCACCCGGATCTTGCAGAGGACCATTCCGATGAATCAGCACCGTCCGAATAATTCGCGGGCGGCTCTTCCCGTCCAGCGCCGATCGTCGCTCAGCTCGCTCGAGCCCATCGACGTCACGCCCTTCCGGCGTCCCTCGGGGTGGCTGTTCATCTGGTCGACCATCCTGGTGGTGTGGCTGATCTCGCTGCTGCCCTGGCGCCTGTGGCAGCCGGCGCCCGACCTGCTGCTGCTGGTCATACTTTTCTGGTGCCTGAACGAACCGCGCCGCATCGGGCTGACCACGGCCTTTGTGTTCGGCCTGTTGATGGACGTGCACGATGCCGGACTTCTGGGCGAACAAGCGTTGAACTATGTATTGGCCGCCTATGGGGCCATCATACTCACACGCCGCCTGCAGCGCTTCAGCGCCCTCGCGCAGGCGGTGCACATGCTGCCGGTGGTCGTGGCTTCCGAAGCCGTGACGCGCATCATCCATGCCTGGCTGGCAGGTGAATGGACAGGCTGGGCATGGCTGTGGTCGGCGCTGTTCACGGTGGCGTTGTGGCCCTTGGCCGACATCCTTCTTCATCTACCGCAGCGGCGTCAGGACGAGATCGACGCCGGCGCGGGCTAGCGTCCCGCCACGCAAGCCATGTTCGAGTACAAAAGAACCACCCTGCATCAGAAGCGCCGCATACTGCTGCGCATCTGGGTCGCGGGCATCTTTGCCCTGGCCTGCTTCCTGGGGCTGGTCGGGCGCTTGTGGTATCTGCAGGTCGAGCGCTACGAGGGCTTTGCGGCCCGGGCCGACCAGAACCGCATCGCGGTCGTGCCCGTTCCACCCCGGCGGGGCGAGATCCTGGACCGCAACGGGGTGGTGCTGGCCCGAAACTATCGCGACTACACTCTCGAGGTGGTGCCGGCCAATGTCAAGGACATGGATGCGCTGCTTGAAGAACTCAGCCCCATCGTCTATATCAGCGCCTATCAGCGGCGGCGCTTCGAGCAGGCGCTGAACCAGTCGGGCCGCTACGCCAGCGTCATCCTGCGCAACAACCTCAGCGACATCGAGGCTTCATGGTTCGCGGCCCATGCCTACAAGTTCCCGGGCGTCGAGCTCAAGGCGCGCTGGGTGCGCGAGTATCCGCAGGGAACTTCCGCGGCCCACGTGCTCGGCTTCGTCGGCCGGATCTCCGAGGCGGACATGAACCGGCTCGAAGAAAGCGGCGACCTCGGCAATTATCGGGGCACCAGCACCATCGGTAAAAAGGGCATCGAAAAAACCTGGGAGCAGACACTGCACGGCAAGACCGGCGTCGAGGAAGTCGAGGTCACCGCCTCGGGCCG
>Ga0182735_1002675_pt1 | contig 10581 bp, 7 predicted proteins | sample eDN5th30CKraftMG_FD_128524 | JGI IMG/M metagenome (GOLD analysis project Ga0182735, IMG submission 128524) | Enriched Miracle-Growth compost microbial communities from Emeryville, California, USA - eDNA 5th pass 30_C Kraft MG (version 2) (version 2) ... | reverse complement strand
TCTTCTGAAGCTGTGGTCGGAGCAGCAGCAGACCATCATTCTCGTGACGCACGATCTGGTCGAGGCGGTCACGCTCGCGGATCGTGTCGTGGTGTTCACCAAGCGGCCCGCGAGGGTTGCGCTGGACCGGGTCGTCGATCTGCCGCGCCCACGCGACGTTCGCGAGGTCCGATTCACCAAGGCGTTTCACGACATCCACAATTCGATATGGGATCGCCTTCGCGAGGAATACGACGAGGACAAGGTTTGAGCGAGCAAACGGCACTCGAGAACGTCAAGGTGCGAGCCGGCGCTCCTGATGCTGATCAGGGCGGCGGGCTCGCTGCTGCGAGCACGCCGGTGATGGCGGCCTACCAGATTGTTTTCGGCATCGTGCTGCTGGTGATCTGGCAGGCCGCATCCACATGGCTGATCGATCCGTTCTTCATCAGCAGTCCGACCGCAGTGTTGGAGCGGCTCTGGGAGTGGACGAGCGATGGCAGTATTTTCCTTCACATCTGGGCAACGCTTTACGCAACGTTTCTCGGTTTTGTCATCGGTTCGGTGGTTGGCGTGATCGGCGGAATTTGGCTTGGGGTGTCGCCGTTTTTCAGTCGGCTATTGAATCCGTATATCTGGGCCTTCAACGCCCTCCCGAAGGTGGCGTTGGCGCCGCTCCTGATCTTGTGGTTCGGTCTCGGTATCGAGTCGAAGGTCGCGCTTGGTGCGGTACTCGTGGTGTTCCTTGTTTTCGTCAATACGTTTTCCGGCGTGCGCGAGGTGGACCAGGATTTGATCGATGGCGTCCGGCTGATGAAGGCGAGACGCTCGCAAATCCTGATGAAAGTCATTCTGCCTTCGGCAATGTCCTGGATTTTCGTCGGCCTGAAATCGGCGCTACCCTTTGCTCTGATCGGTGTGATTATCGGCGAAATGATCGCCTCCAACAGAGGGCTTGGGTATCTCGTTCAGCGCGCGGGCAGCGAGTTCGATACCGCGGGGGCCTTTGCTGCTTTGACGATTATCGCTGTGATCGCCGCTATTCTCAATGAACTGGTGCAGACAGCTCAGTCGCGACTCGAGCGCTGGAAGGTCGTTAGTCGATAAGAAAATGAAAGCACCCGGGGGTGCAAATGGAGGAGGGCGCTAAGATGAAAACTATCAAGTGTGCGGTCCTGGCCATGTTTACGATCGTTGGTGCGACATGCGCCAATGCACAGGAAGCCGTTCGTATCACCAATATCGGGCACGGTTATTATGCGGGTCCGCTTTATGTGGCGATGCGCGAGAAACTGTTCGAGAAGCATGGATTGAAAGCCAACGTCACCTTCGTCAAGGGTGGCGCGCTCGTGCTGCAGTCGCTTCTCAGCAAGGATGCCGATTTCGGTGTGCTGAGTTACGAGCACATCATTACCGCTGCAGCGCAGGGCAAGGACCTCGTGGAGGTTTTCAACATTACGACGCGGCCGATCAATAACGTGATCGCCAATAACGATATGCTGAAAGCCGACGCCAAGATGTCGCTAAAAGACAAGATCCTGTCGTTGAAAGGCAAGCGTGTAGGCACGCCTTCGGCCGGCGGGTCCGGGGAAAAGATGCTCGGCGTTCTCGCCAAGAAGTATGGACTGAAATTGCCGGGAGACATCCAGCTTGTCTATCTCGGCGCAGATGCCGGCGGTTACGTTGGTGCGTTCCAGGCGAAGATGATCGACGCGGCGATGCCGTTCGAGCCGGCGGGCGCCATGCTCGAACAGAAGAAGCTCGGCGGCATTCTCGTCAATCTGATGAGCGGTGACGTTGAGCAATTCCGTGACCTGAACTTCATGGGCGTGGCGACAAGTCCCGATCTCATCAAGAGCAACCCGGCGCTTGTGAAGAAAATGGTGGCCGTATTCGCCGAAGCTCAGAAGATCCTTCTCGATCCGTCGCGCGGCAAGAAGATCATGGCTCAGGAATTTCCGCAGATGGAGCCGGCTACCAATGAGCGTTCTTACGAAATCCTGTCGCAGATCTGGAGCAAGGACGGCCGGATGAGCGTTGCAGGGGGCAAGAAAGTCTACGACTTCCTGCAGCCTAAGGGCGATAAGACAATCGAGTTCGAGAAGACGTTCACCAACGACTTCCTCCCGGCGAAGTAACTCGAACATGACCACCGATCCGCGCCTCGTCAGCGAAGAGTATTGGGCGAAGAAGGGAGACGTTTCGCTGTTCGTGGCGCGCAAGCGGTTGTACGAGCGCTCCGCGGATCAGCGACAGCGTCTCCCCGTGATTCTCGTGCATGGGTCGTCGAATTCGGCATTGCCGACGTTCGACCTCACCGTGCCCGGGCATCCCGACTATTCGCTGATGGACTGGCTGGCGTTGCGCGGATGGGACGTTTGGGCGATGGACCATGAAGGATACGGCCGCTCGACCGTGACACCCGGCAATTCAGACATTGCGAGCGGCGTGGAAGATCTCAAGGCAATGGCCCGCGTGATCACGGCCGAGACAGGAACTGCAAAGTTCAACCTGTACGGCCTGTCATCGGGCTCGCTGCGGGTCGCAGCCTTCGCGCAAGCTGCGCCCGAACATGCCGCGCGTATCGTGCTGGATGCTTTTGTGTGGACGGGCGAAGGCTCACCCACGCTGGAGAAGCGCAAGGCGGGTATTGCCCAATTCAAGGCTTCCAACCGGCGCGCCATTGATCTGGATTATCTTGTTGGGATTTTCCTGCGCGACGGGCCCGGCACGACTGACCCCGCTGTTGCCGAAGCCTGTGCCCGTGCGCAGCTTGAGTACGACGATTCAGTACCGACCGGCACCTATCTCGACATGACGACCAAGTTGCCGCTGGTCGATCCTGCTAAGATTTCCGCGCCTACCCTCGTCGTGCGTGGCGAGCACGACAGTCTCGCGACCATGGATGATCTTTTGGCGTTTTTCGATCGCCTGCCGACGAACGACAAGAGGTTCGCGGTTCTGCCGCATCTCGCCCATGTCGCGACGCTCGGCAAAAATCGTCATGCGCTCTGGGCTGTCGTCGATGAATTTTTCAAGGCTGGATCGATCCCAGGTGAGTAACGAGGCTACATCGATTTTTGCCATTGGAATAAATCGGCGATATTTCGCAGCAAACGGTTATTACATCCCGATAACTCGCCATATGTTGCAATATTTTGGGATATTTCGAGGTTGTCGTGGGATTATCGTTTGTGACTGAACACCGGCCGGTGTGAAACGATTGGGAGCGATCGATGACAGTTCACGATGACCGACTGGCGGTTCTCGCCGAACTTGAGCGGCGTATTCTCTGGCTGGCATCGTGGACCATTCATCAGGCCAATCATGTTCGCGAAGCCGGCGAGGTGAAGGTCGGCGGCCATCAGGCATCTTCCGCTTCGCTCGCGACGATCATGACGGCGCTGTATTTCGATGTGCTGCGGCCGCAGGATCGAGTCGCGGTGAAACCGCACGCTTCGCCAATCTTCCATGCGATCCAATATCTCGCGGGCAACCAGCCGCTGGAGAAGTTGCAGAATTTTCGCGGCCTCAAGGGCGCGCAAAGCTATCCGTCGCGCACCAAGGACACCGACGATGTGGATTTCTCCACCGGCTCTGTCGGGCTTGGCGTGGCGCAGACGTTGTTCTCGTCGCTGGTGCAGGATTACGTCCGCGCTCATGGCTGGATGAAGGATCGACCCGAAGGGCGGATGATCGCGCTCGTCGGCGATGCGGAAATGGACGAAGGCAATATCTATGAAGCCCTGATCGAAGGGTGGAAGCACGGTTTGCGGAATTGCTGGTGGGTTGTCGATTACAATCGTCAGTCGCTCGATGCCGTCATCCGCGAAGGGCTGTGGCAGAAATTCGAGCAGATGTTTGCGAATTTCGGCTGGGATGTCGTCATCCTCAAGCACGGCATGTTGCAGCAACAGGCCTTCGCCGAGCCCGGTGGTGAGGTGCTGCGCGACTGGATCGACCGTTGTCCGAACCAGCTTTATTCGGCGCTGACCTTTCAGGGAGGTGCTGCGTGGCGAAAGAAACTGCTCGACGAGATCGGCGATCAGGGGCCTGTCAGTGCCTTGATCGACCGGCGTAGTGATAGCGAGCTTGCCGCGCTGATGAACAATCTCGGCGGACACGACATGCCGAGTCTTCTGAAAGCTTTCGAAGCGGCATCGAAGCATGACCGTCCGACATGGTTCATCTGTTACACCATCAAGGGCTTCAGCCTGCCGCTCGCCGGCCATAAGGACAACCATGCGGGGCTGATGACGCCTGCGCAGTTGGTAACCTTTCAAGACAGCGTCCGCGTTCGTCCCGGTCATGAGTGGGACAAGTGGGAAGGCGCGACGCTGGAGGCGGCGAAGCTGGAAGCCTTCGTGCACGCCGCGCCGTTCTTCGCGAAAGGGCCACGGCGGCATTCCGCGGCCAGCGTGGCTGTGCCTGACAAACTTTCGATTCCGGCAAACTCCGGAAAAACCGTTTCGACGCAGATGGGCTTCGGCCAGATCCTGAACGAGATCGCGCGCGAGGACAGCGAATTCGCCTCGCACATCGTCACCACGTCGCCCGATGTGACGGTCTCGACCAATCTTGGTCCCTGGGTGAATCGCCGCGGATTGTTTGCGCGTGACGCACTGGCCGACACTTTCAAGGCCGAGCGGATTCCATCGACCTATAATTGGGAGTTCGGTCCATCCGGGCAGCATCTCGAACTCGGCATCGCAGAGTCGAATTTGATGCTCATGCTGTCCGCGCTCGGACTATCGCACTCCATTAACGGCGCGCGGCTGCTGCCCGTCGGCACGGTCTACGATCCCTTCATCTATCGCTCGGCCGATCAGTTGAATTATGCCTGTTATCAGGATGCGCGCTTCATGCTGGTGGCGACCCCGTCCGGGATAACGCTGGCGCCGGAAGGCGGCGCGCATCAATCGATCGGCACGCCGCTGATCGGCATGGCGCAGGATGGCCTGTGCGCATTCGAGCCGGCTTTTATCGATGAACTGGCAGTGATCATGCGTTTCGGTTTCGATTACATGCAGCGCAACGGTGATGGCGACCCGGACGAGACGACATGGCTGCGCGATCAGACCGGAGGTTCGGTCTATCTGAGGCTGTCCACGCGACCGTTGGAGCAGCCTGTGCGTGCGATGACCGATGAACTTGCCAACGACATTATTCAGGGCGCGTACTGGATAAGGCCGCCGACGCCGAATACGTCGGTGATGATCGCCTATCAGGGCATCGTCGCACCGGAAGCCATCGCGGCGGCCGGCTTGCTGGCAGAGGACAGGCGCGACGTCGCACTTCTCGCGGTGACATCCGCCGACCGGCTGAACGCCGGCGCACAGGCGGCGGAGCGTGCACGGCAGCGCGGAAATGCCGGAGCGGCAAGTCACATCGAGCGCATGCTGGCGAAGCTCGATCGGAATTGCGGGATCGTCACTGTGGTCGATGGCCATCCGCTGACGTTGTCATGGCTCGGCAGCGTGCAGGGCCATCGGGTCAAGGCGCTGGGGGTAGAGCATTTCGGTCAGACCGGAACGATCTCCGATCTCTACCATCACTACGGCATCGATACGAATGCCATCGTTCATGCGGCGCAGGCTGCATCGAGCGGCAGGACTGTGCGATATCTCCGCGCGCTCGCAAACTAGCGCGTCGGCGCCATTGAGCGGCACTGCTCCAGTCGATTTGAGATCGAACATTCTCTGATGTGAGAGGCGGCCATTGGCCGCTCTGTGTGCGGTGCATGCATGAGTTCGCATCCCTACGTTCGCGCGCGCTCATCAACCAGCCAACGCAATATTGTTTTTATGACCGTAAAACGGTGTACCGATACTGAGTATATCTGGGATATTTCAGTTGCATATCAGAGGCGTTTAACCCTAAGCTGCCTCAAGCGTAAAAATACGCATTAAAACTTGGGAGGAGAGTATGAGGTCTCTGTCGCTGGCGGGGGTAGGGCTGCTTCTGTCGACAATGGGCGCTGTAGCTTGGGAACCGACCAAGTCGGTTGAAATCATCGTGCCGTTCGGCCCCGGTGGCGCGTCCGACCAGATGGCTCGCACCATTCAGGCAATCATTCAAAAATATAATCTTTCGAACCAGTCCTTCATCGTCGTCAACAAGCCCGCTGCCACCGGTGGCGAAGCGATGCTCGACATGAAGAAGTCAAAGGGCGACGCGCACAAGCTTCTGACCACGTCGAGCACGATCTACATGACGCCGCTGGCTACGGGTATTCCAGTAACATGGCACGACATGACGCCGGTCGGGATGGTGGCGCAAGACGAGTTTCTCGTCTGGGTGAACAAAGAGGCTCCGTACAAAACGCTCAAGGATCTCGCCGCAGCGGCAAAGGCTGCAAAGCCTCCGTTGAAGATCGGCGGTGGCGGTTCCAAACGTGAGGACGAACTCGTTACCTACGGCATGTGGAAAGAGTTGGGCGCGCCGGTATCCTACATTCCTTACAAGAGCGGCGGTGAAGCCTCGACACAGCTTGCCGGCAACCATACAGCCGCCGAGACCAACAATCCTTCGGAAGATGTGGCGAACTGGCGTGCGGGCATGACGCGCCCGCTTTGTGTGCTGTCGGAGAAGCGTATCTCCTATACAGCCAAGATCACGGCTGACCTTGCCTGGAGCGATATACCCACCTGCAAGGAGCAGGGGCTTTCCTTCACCTACAACATGCTTCGCGGCCTTTTCATGCCGGGTGGCGTGACCAAGGAGCAGCAAGCTTACTTTGTCGATCTTCTCAAGAAGGTCGTCGCGTCACCGGAGTGGAAGGACTATCTCCAGCGCAATGCGCTGCTTCCCGATGTTCGGACAGGAAAAGAATATACTGACTTCCTCACAGCGGATGAGAACAAGCACAAGAAGCTGATGGGCGAGGCGGGTTTTCTTGCGAAGAAATGACTCTGGCGACAGGCGGCTCGTTTGGCGAGCCGCCTGTCGTTTTGCAAGATGAAATTTTCCTTTGAAAGGTGACGCGATGTCAGCTTCAACGCATTCAGATTCATCGCAAGACGAGCCGGAACGCGGTTTGTCCTATCGTGCCGCGGAATGCGGATTTGCGCTGGTCGTCACCATTTTTGCCGGGCTTGCGCTTTGGGATAGCTATGAACGTGGAGCCGGCTGGTCTGGCGGTCCGCAGAGCGGTTTCTTTCCGGCGCAGATGGCTGGTCTTCTGCTGGTTGCATCGCTCGTTGTCTTTTTTCAAGGACTGCGCCGCCCGGATCAGATTCTGGTGACCTGGGAGCAGTTGCGCCGTGTCAGCCAAGTGCTGGTTCCTTTGTTTTTCTATGTCCTCGCGATTCAATATGTCGGAGTCTATGTCTCCTCGGCGGTCTTCATTGCGGGGTTCATGGTTGCGTTCGGCTCCTTCCGCTGGTGGTCGGTCGTCCTCGCGGGAATTCTGATCCCGGTTGTTACGTTTTGGGTTTTCGAACTGCAGTTCAAGGTTCCTCTTCCCAAGGGGCCGCTTGAGGCCTGGTTCGGATTCTGAGGCGCGACGATGGAAAATTTTGAATTTCTGTTTCACGGATTCAGTGTTGCGCTGACCTGGCACAACATTGCCTTCATGTTTGTCGGCGTTCTTCTCGGGATCGTCGTTGGCGTGCTGCCAGGCCTTGGCGGTCCGAATGGCGTAGCAATCCTGCTGCCGCTGACGTTCGGCATGAATCCGACAACTGCGATCATTCTACTAACTGCAATCTATTGGGGCGCGCTGTTCGGCGGCGCCATCACGGCCGTCCTCTTCAATATTCCGGGCGAGCCGTGGTCGGTTGCGACAACGTTCGACGGTTATCCGATGGCGCAACAGGGGCGGGCCGGCGAGGCGCTCGCGGCGGCCTTCACGGCGTCGTTCATCGGTGCGATTTCGGGTGTCATCCTGATCACGTTCCTTGCTCCGCTGGTTGCGAAGTTCGCACTTCGCTTCGGGCCAGCCGAGTTCTTCGCCGTGTTCCTGCTCACCTTTTGCAGCTTCGTTGGCATGGGTAAGGAAAACAAAGCCAAGATTGTCGTCTCGCTGGCCGGTGGCTTTGTGCTGGCCGCAGTCGGGATCGATACGATCTCGGGCGACATGCGGATGACGTTCGGGGTCTCCGAACTCATGAATGGGTTTGACTTCCTCGTTCTGGTCATCGGCATGTTCGGCATTTCCGAAATTTTGATGACGCTTGAAGAGGGGCTGGAATTCAAAGGCAAGCGCGCGCGGATCGACCTCGCTGTGGTGTTCAATGTCTGGCGACAGGTGCCGCGCCATATAAAGACGCTGGTCCGCTCATGCATTACAGGCATGTGGATGGGGGTGACACCGGGCGGCGCGGTGGCGGCTTCATTCATGGGCTACGGCCTCGCGAAGCGTTTTTCGAAGAATAGCGACAGCTTCGGCAAGGGTAACATTGAAGGCGTTCTGGCGCCTGAATCGGCCGCCCATGCGGCAGGTACATCGGCGCTGCTGCCCATGCTCGCGCTCGGCATCCCTGGTTCTGCAACTGCGGCCGTGCTGCTTGGGGGCTTGATGATCTGGGGCCTGCAGCCGGGACCTCTGCTGTTTGTCGAGCAGAAGGACTTTGTGTGGGGCCTGATCGCCTCGATGTATCTTGGCAATGTCGCCGGGCTATTGGTCGTTCTTTCGACGGTGCCGCTGTTTGCCGCGATCATGCGCGTGCCGTTTGCCTTGATCGCTCCGGTGATCTTGATGGTTTGTGCCATTGGCGCGTTCACGGTTGCGAACTCTAATTTCGACATCTGGTTGATGCTGATTTTCGGTATCGTCGGATATGTGATGAAGAAGCTTGACTACCCGCTTGCACCAATGGTGCTGGCGCTTGTTCTTGGTGATCGGGCCGAAGATGCATTCCGTCAGGCGCTGATCGGTTCGGCTGGCGATCTGTCGGTTTTCTTCGATAACCCGCTCGTGACAACGCTGATGGTGCTGTCGTTTGCGCTGCTCTTCTGGGGGCCCATCTCAAACGGTGTAGCGTATATTTTCAGGCGCCCCGCTGTTGCTGCAAAGGCGGAGCAACCACTCTGACGATGCGTTTCTTGTGGATTGAACGCTACAACCCAAACGATTTGTTCGTTTCGCCATTTTCTCATAGCGTTTTCGAGCGAAGCGGATGCCGGTTCGCGTAAAGAGAGCGCGTTAAAGAATCTAGAGGCAGGAAAGCCGCGTGTACCAATCTCCGATGTCAGGAACGCCCGTTCGCGACTGGACCTTGCTCGAGCAGAGCTATCGCGCCCGGATAGCGCGAGGCAATGCGGTTTCCGGCAGCAAGGTCGTCCCGTATCGGGATACGGTTGCCCTGATGGAAGCCGTGATCGAGCCGGGCGACCGGGTTTGCATCGAAGGTAACAATCAGAAACATGCCGATTTTCTGGCCGGTGAGCTTGCGCGCTGCTCGCCGGAGAAAATCAACGGCCTGCATATCGTGCAGTCGAACATCGCGCTGCCCGCGCATCTCGATGTCTTCGAGAACGGTCTCGCTGAGAAACTGGACTTCTGTTACTCAGGACCGCAGGGGGTGCGGATTTCTCGCCTCGTGAAAGAAGGGCGGATCAAGGTTGGCGCTATCCATACCTACCTTGAGCTTTACAGCCGTTATTTTTGTGACCTCACGCCGCATGTGAGTTTCATCGCGGCGGATGCCGCCGATGCCGATGGCAATCTCTACACAGGCGTCAACACCGAGGATACACCAGCCATCGTCGAGGCTACGGCATTCAAGTCCGGCATTCTCATCGCCCAGGTTGACCGGATCGTCGATCGCGTGCCGCGTGTCGATGTGCCGGGTGACTGGGTCAGCTATGTCATCGAGTCGCCGAAGCCTTATTACATCGAACCGATTTTCACGCGCGATCCGGCCGTCATCACGGAAATCCAGATCCTGATGGCGATGATGGTAATTCGCGGAATCTACGAAAAGTACGGCGTCACGCGGCTCAATCACGGCATTGGGTTCGACACGGCTGCGATTGAATTGATTTTACCGACCTATGCTGCCGATCTCGGCCTCAAGGGTAAGATCTGCCAATACATGTCGGTGAACCCGTGCCCGACTTTAATCCCGGCTATCGAATCCGGCTTTGTCGAAGGCATTCATTGCGCCGGCTCGGAAGTCGGCATGAGCGATTACGTGTCGGCGCGCTCCGACGTGTTCTTCATCGGCCGCGACGGCACCATGCGCTCGAACCGGGTGTTCTGCCAGCTCGCCGGGCACTACGCGGATTTGTTTATCGGCTCGACGTTGCAGATTGATCTCGAAGGCAACAGCTCGACCGCGACCCATAATCGCATCACCGGATTTGGCGGCGCTCCGAATTTCGGCTGCGAGTCGCGTGGACGGCGTCATGCCAGCCAAAGCTGGCTGCTGGCGGGGCAGGAGGCGTCGCGCGATGCCGAGCGCATGCCGCGCGGCCGCAAGCTTGTTGTCCAGATTGTGCAGACGTTCTCCAACCCAACCACGCCGACATTCGTCGAGCGGCTCGATGCGTGGGCCTTGAAGGACAGCTTCGGCCTGCCGCTGCCGCCGGTGATGGTCTATGGGGACGATCTCACCCATATCGTGACGGAAGAGGGGATCGCCAACCTTCTGCTCTGCG
>Ga0182735_1002674_pt1 | contig 10583 bp, 10 predicted proteins | sample eDN5th30CKraftMG_FD_128524 | JGI IMG/M metagenome (GOLD analysis project Ga0182735, IMG submission 128524) | Enriched Miracle-Growth compost microbial communities from Emeryville, California, USA - eDNA 5th pass 30_C Kraft MG (version 2) (version 2) ... | reverse complement strand
TGCGCCATCACGACTGCCTGCTGTTCTCGGCGCCGACCTACCGCGACAAATGGAGCTTTACCCGCGACGGCGAGCGAGAGGAGGTCGAGGTCAAGGGCAGCGTGCGATCGGACAACGGATTGGTGCTGCTGTCGGCCGGGATGGCCGGCCTGGGGTTGATCGTGGTGCACGAATGGATGGTGCGCAATCTGCTGGCCGAAGGCCGGATGATCCGCGTGCTGGGCGACTATATCGTCAACCCCCGGCCCGGCGAGGCCGAGTTGTACGCGGTCTATCCATCCAGCCGGGGGCTCTCGCGCATGGTCCGGGTGTTCGTGGACTTCCTGGTCGAGGCCTTCGAAACCGACAAGGGCGCGCAGGCGCTTCAGCCCGCGGGCGACGGGAAGATGCCCTTCGCCACCTGACCCTGGCCCGGCTCCGGAGCGGGCCGCCATCGCTTTTGTCGGCAGTGCAAAACTCCTTGCCACCGCGGGTGCGCACGCGTGCGCAATAGCCGCATAGACTAGGCTGCCAGCGAGACGGGATGCCCGCATGCCGGGTATTGCAAGGCGCGCCCGACGCGCCAACCCTCGCCACAAAGCAAAAGGAGAGAGACTTGATGACGACGTTCTTGTCAGGCCGGGCCGCGGTCAGAAGCGCCGCCCGGTTCTTCGCGGTGGCGCTTCTGGCCATTTCCACGCAGGCATTTCCGAAAGCCTTTCCCGACAAAGACCGGCCGGTCCGCATTGTGGTGCCGTTCGGCGTGGGCAGCGGATCCGACACGGTCATGCGCGCCTATGCGCGCGCCGTGAACGAGCAGACGGGCATCAACGTCATCGTCGAGAACAAGGCGGGGGCGGAGGGCAGCATCGGCACCGAGTTCGTGAAGAACGCGGCGCCGGACGGCTATACGGTGCTGTTCGGGAACTTGTCGACGCACATCCTGAATGTCTATATGCTGCCGAAGCTTTCGTACGATCCGGTTGCCGATTTCATTCCGGTGACCGGCATCAGCAATGTGGCGCTGGTGTTGAATGCGGGGCCTTCCACCAAGATCCGCACGATCGGCGAACTGATCGAGGCCGCCCGTGCCGAACCGGGCAAGCTGACATTCGCCAGCGGCACCACGTCGACGCGCCTGAGCGTCGAGATGTTCCAGCAGATGGCCCATATCAAGATGCTGTCGGTGCCCTACAAGACGCAGTCCCAAGCGGCCGTCGGCCTGGCCGGCGGCGAAGTCGATTTCCTGGTCACTGACGTCTCGACGGCGTTGCCCTATTTCAAGAATGGCCGCCTGCGCCCGCTGGGCACGACGGGCCGTACCCGGCTCGCGGCGCTTCCCGATGTGCCGACCATCAGCGAGCAGGGGGTGGAAAACTACGAGTTCTCGGCGTGGCACGCGCTGTTCGTGCCCACCGGCACGCCGCCCGACGTGGTCGGCGAGCTGGCCAGGATATTCCGCGATGCCGCTCGCTCGCAGTATGTGGCCGATGCGCTGAAGGCCAATTCCTGCGAGGGGCTGGATATGGACACCGAACAGCTCAAGGCGCGGATCCGCGCGGACCTGGACGGCTGGGGCACCCGATTGCGCGCAATGAAGTAGCGCGATCGCGCCCAATATACTGATCGGAGAACAGTTTGAACAAGATTCACGCGTCGGCTGCCGCCGCGCTCAAGGACATATTGGCGGACGGCCAGACGATAGCCGTCGGTGGCTTCGGGCTGTGCGGCATTCCCGAAGCGCTGATCGACGCGGTGCGCGACAGTGGCGTGCGCAACCTGACCGTCGTGTCCAATAATGCCGGCATCGACGGCTTCGGCCTGGGCAAGCTGCTGGAATCGCGCCAGGTCAGGAAAATGATCTCTTCCTATGTGGGCGAGAACAAGGAATTCGAGCGCCAGTACCTGGCCGCCGAGCTGGAACTGGAATTCACCCCGCAAGGCACGCTGGCCGAGAAGCTGCGCGCCGGTGGCGCCGGCATTCCCGCGTTCTTCACCCGGACGGGCGTCGGGACGCAGGTGGCCGAGGGCAAGGAGTTGCGCGACTTCGGCGGCGACATCTATGTGATGGAACGGTCGTTGGTGGCCGATGTGTCGTTGGTCAAGGCCCATGTGGCGGACCGGACCGGCAACCTGCGGTTCCGCTATACGGCCCGCAACTTCAATCCTGTCGTGGCCGCCGCGGGCCGGATCACCGTGGTGGAAGTCGAGGACATTGTCGAGGCCGGGGCGCTGGCGCCCGACGATATCCACCTGCCGGGTATCTACGTGCACCGCATCGTGAAGAATCCGACACCGGAAAAGCGCATCGAGCAGCGTACCGTCGCGACGGCGGGGGGAGAGCGATAAATGGCATGGTCCAAGGACGAGATGGCGGCCCGCGCTGCCCAAGAGCTGGAAGACGGCTTCTATGTCAACCTGGGAATCGGCATCCCGACACTGGTGGCCAACCACGTGCCGGCCGGTATGGAAGTGTGGCTGCAGAGCGAGAATGGCATGCTGGGCATCGGGCCGTTTCCGACCGAAGCGCACGTCGACGCGGATTTGATCAATGCGGGCAAGCAGACGGTGACCACGCTGCCCGGGTCGTCCATCTTCGGAAGCGACCAGAGCTTTGCCATGATACGCGGCGGGAAGATCAACCTTTCCATCCTAGGGGCCATGCAGGTCACCGCGCGCGGCGACCTGGCCAACTGGATGATTCCGGGCAAGCGGGTCAAGGGCATGGGCGGGGCAATGGACCTCGTGGCGGGCGTCAAGCGGGTCGTCGTGCTGATGGAACACGTGGCCCGCAAGAAGGATGGCGCCATTGACCTGAAGATCGTGCCGGAATGCACGTTGCCGCTGACGGGCGTTGGCGTGGTGGACCGTGTCATCACCGATCTGGGCGTGATGGATGTGACGCCGCGGGGGATGAAGTTGATCGAACGGGCGCCGGGCGTGACGTTCGAGGAAATCCAGGCAAAGACGGGCGTGCCTTTGCGGCAGTGAACCAAGCCCCGGCCCGGGGCGCCCGCGATGCGGTTCAATAGCGGCCGTTCCCGGCCACCTTCCGTTCGATTTCGGCCGGCATCTTGCAAAAGATGGCCGGCCGTTTGTCGTCCGCCGCCGGCGCGGCCGGCATGCGCATGGCGACCATTCCTGTATTTGTGTTTATAAAGTACGTACAAAAAAATTATAAGAAAACAAGCGATATCTAGAAATTGCAGGGAATTAAAGGCTTGACATGGGTGGTTGTGCACTTTAATCTAAAGTTGTACGAACAAATAATCGCAGCCATGCCAGGACGGGGATACCGCTAAGCCGCCTGTCTGGCCTGTCCACCCAGAGAGAGACATGCATACCGATACACAAGCTTCGCAGGTGTTCGACAACTACGTGGCAGGCCGGGCAGTGCCGCCAGCGGCGGGCCGGTCTTTCGTCAGCGTCAACCCCACCACGGGCCAGGCATGGGGCCGCTTTGCCGAGTCGGGCAAGGACGATGTCGATGCGGCGGTAGGGGCTGCGGTGCAGGCATTGTCAGGCCCATGGGGTACGCTTTCGCCCACCCGGCGCGGCCGGCTGCTGATGGCGTGGGGCGAGAAGATCGCCCAGCATGCCGAGCGCATCGCCCGGCTCGAGTCCGCGCAGAACGGCAAGCTGCTGGCCGAAATGAAAGCGCAGGCGGTGGTGGTGAAGGAATGGCTGTACTACTTCGGCGGCCTGGCCGACAAGATAGAAGGGCGCGTCATTCCGGTGGAACGCCAAAGCGTACTGAATTACACGCTGCGCGAGCCGCTGGGCGTGGTGGGCGTGATCGTGCCGTGGAATTCGCCCACCTTCCTGTCCATCATGAGTTGCGCCCCGGCGATGGCGGCCGGCAACACCATCGTGCTCAAGCCGTCGGAAGTCACGTCTGCGTCGGCGTTCGAATTGGCGCGGCTGGCCGAAGAAGCCGGCATTCCGCCCGGCGTGCTCAATGTCGTGACCGGTGCGCGCGAGGCCGGCGAGGCATTGGTGGACCATGAGCAGGTGGCGAAAATCTGCTTTACCGGCAGCGACGGCGCCGGCCGCGCGATTGCCGCCCGGGCGGGCGCCCGGTTGGCGGGCTGCACGCTGGAGCTGGGCGGCAAGAGCCCCAATATCGTGTTCCAGGATGCCCCGGTCGAGAATGCCGTCGTGGGGGTGTTGTCGGGCATCTTCGCGGCCGCCGGGCAGACTTGCATTGCCGGCTCGCGGGCATACATCCACGAAAGCCTGTACGAGCAGGTAGTCGACCGCCTGGTGCGGCGAGCCCGGGCCATCAAGCTGGGCGATCCGCTGCAGGCGGACACGCAGATGGGGCCGGCCGCCACCGAGGCGCAATTGAAGAAGAACCAGGCCATGGTGGCCCGGGCCGTCGATGCCGGCGGCGAGATCCTGTACGGCGGCCAGCGCGCCGACGTCCAGGGACTGGAGCAGGGCTTCTTTTTCCAGCCCACCATCCTGCACCGCTTGACGGCGGACAACCCGATCATGCAGGAAGAGGTGTTCGGACCCGTGCTGGCGGTAACGCCGTTTCGCGACGAAGAAGAAGTGCTGGCACAGGCCAACGGCACGAAGTTCGGCCTGGCGGCGGGGGTCTGGACCCGCGATCTGCGCCGTGCCCACGCCGTGGCCCGGCGCCTGCAGGCAGGCACCGTGTGGGTGAACACCTATCGCGCCATGGCGTTCAATTCGCCGTTCGGCGGCTACAAGCAAAGCGGCATCGGCAGGGTGAACGGCATGGAATCGGTCGAGCAGTTCCTGCAGACCAAGAGCGTCTGGTGCGAAACCAGCGACGAGATCCAGGACCCGTTCGTGCTCAAGGTCTGAGGCGGCGATCGTGGCAAATACAACAGTGGCGGACCTAATCGCGCGGGTGTGCGCGGCGCGCGGCGTCAGACGCGCTTTTGGCGTTCCGGGCGGCGGCAGTTCCCTGGACATGATCGAGGCATTCGGGCGGCAGGGCATCGATTTCCAGCTGTGCCGCACCGAAACGGGCGCGGCGTTGATGGCGGCGGCGGATGCCGAGTTGCGGCAGGCGTTCGGGGTTGTGATCACGACCCAGGGGCCGGGCACCGCCAGCGCCATGAACGGGGTGGCGCATGCCGCGCTGGACCGGGCGCCGGTGCTGTTTATCAGCGATGGCTGGACGCCGGCGCGCGCCGCGTACGACACGCACCAGGTGTTCGACCAGCGGCTGATGTCGTCGGCGGTGGTGAAAGCCAGTTCGCGGCTGGAGTCCGACGACCCCGCCGGCGAACTCGACGCCCTGGTCGAGCGGATGCTGGCGGCCCCCTGGGGGCCGGCGCATGTGGAACTGACCAGCGAGGCCGCGCGGCGCGCCGTCGCCCCGCCCGAGGCCGCGCCGCCCGGCGGCGGCCCGGCGGTTGCCGTGGCGCATGACGGAGATGCGCCACGGGCGCTGAAAGACGCCAGGCGCCCTGTGCTGCTGGTCGGCCTGGAGGCGCGCGACGCGGGCGCGGCGCGGCAAGTCCTGGCCCTGGCCGAGCGGCTGCGCTGCCCGGTCCTGACGACCTACAAGGCCAAGGGCCTGGTCAGCGACGAGTGCGATTGGCTGGTGGGGCATTTCACCGGCGGGGCCGCCGAGCGTGAATGTGTCGACGACGCGGACCTGATCGTGTTATGCGGCATGGATCCGGTGGAACTGATCGGCAAGCCCTGGCCATACCGTGCGCCGGTCGTCGACGTGGCGTTGGCGCGCCATCCGGTGCATTACCTGAAGCCGGACGCGGGGATCTACGGCGCGCTTGCGGCCGGCCTGCGGACGCTGGCCGAGGCGGCAACGGCTTCCGCCTGGGGATCCGCCCGGATTGCCGCGCTGCGCGACAGCATGCGGAAGCGGCTGGCTTATCCCGGCAGCGGGGAAGGGCTGTCGCCCCAGGCCGTGGTCGAGACCGCGTTGCGCGTTGCCGACCCGGCGCGGCCGGCCATCGCGGTGGATGCCGGCGCGCATATGTTTTCCGCCATGGCGTTCTGGCGGGCGCGGGCGCCGGGCGGGGCGTTGATCTCGAACGGATTGGCCACCATGGGCTACGCCTTGCCGGCCGCCATCGCGCAGTCGCTGCATCGCCCGGACGAGCAGGTCATTGCCTTTACTGGCGACGGCGGCCTGATGATGTGCGCGGGGGAACTGGCTACGGCCGCCCAGGCCGCGACAAAGCTGTGCGTGGTGGTGTTCAACGATGCGGCCTTGTCGCTGATCTCGCTGAAACAGCGTGACCGCGGCATGCAAGATGCCGGGGTTTCGTGGCCGCCGGCCGATTTCGCCACCGTGGCGCGTGGCTTCGGCATGTCGGCCTATCGCGCGCAGACGCAGGCCGAGTACGAGACGGCGCTGCGCGACGCATTCCAGGCCGGTACGCCCTGCCTGATCGATGTGCGGGTCGACCCGTCCGGGTATGGCCGGCAAGCCAAGGCCTTGCGAGGTTGAAAGGAGACCACCATGCATTGCGGAATTCGTCTAGCTGTCGTGGCCTTGCTGGCCTGGAATCTGTCGACGGCCCACGCCGAAGCCCCTTGGCCGACCCGTGCTGTGCGCTGGATCGTGCCTTTCGGCGCGGGCGGCACCGCCGACGCGGCCGCGCGCCACATCAGCCAGAAGCTGAGCGAACGCTGGGGGCAGCAGATCGTCATCGACAACCGGCCGGGCGCGAACACCGCCATTGCGGCGGCCGAAGCGGCGCGGGCCAAGCCGGACGGATATACCCTGTTCCAGCCGATGAACTCGACCTTGACGGTCAACCCGTACGCGTTCTCGAAACTTCCCTACGACCCCAAGCGGGATTTCACGCCCATTGGCGTCATCGCGTCCGTGCCGTTGATCATCGTGGCCAACGACACGCTGCCGGCCCGCACGCTGCGGGAATTCGTCCAGCAGGCCAGGCAGCATCCCGGCCGGCTGACCCTGGGCGGGGGAGACGTGGGCGTGCAACTGGCCGCCGAGCGCTTCCTGCGGGATGCGGATATCGATGTGCAGTATGTTCCCTACAAGACCGGCGCCGACGTCATGCGCGGCCTGCTGTCCAGCGAGATCCAGTCCGGCCTGGACGGCGTGCCCGCGTACCCGCCGTTCCTGAAATCGGGCAAGCTGCGCGCCCTGGCCACCAACAGCGTGCAGCGCATCGCGTCGTTGCCGGATGTTCCCACCCTGGGCGAGCTGGGCTTCAAGAACTCGACCGCGCCGATGTGGCACGCCCTGATGGCGCCGGCGGGCCTGCCCAAGGCCATCCAGGAAAAGATCGCCGCCGATCTCCAGGCCGTGCTGGCATCGCCCGAGTTGAAAGCGCGGATGGGCGAGCTGGGCCTGGACGCGACCTGGATCGGCACCGACGATTTCATCAAGCTGGTCGCCGCCGAATCGGCCCAGATGGGGCCGCTGGTGAAGGAACTGGGCATCAAGCTGAACTGAACCGCGGCGGGCTTTCACGGCAGGCATTCCAACAGAACGGGCGGGAACGGATATGGCCGACAAGGTCCAGCGTTGCTTGAGTATCAATGACCTGCAGGCTCGCGCCCGGCGCTATCTGCCGCGGGTGATCTACGACTATCTCGAGGGCGGCGCCGATGACGAGCAGTGCCTGGCGGAGAACCCGGCACGCCTGCGCCGCCATCGGCTGCGGCCGCGCTACCTGGTGGATATTTCCGCCAGGTCGCAGCAGGTGTCGGTTTTCGGCCAGGATTATCGTTCGCCTTTCGGCATCAGCCCGATGGGGATGCTGGGCATGGTGCGCCACGACGGCGACCTGCTGCTGGCCCGGGTCGCCGCGCGGTCGGGCATTCCGTTCATTCTGTCGGGCGCCAGCAATGCCGCGATCGAGACGGTCGCCCGCGACGCGCCGGGCAGCTGGCTGCAGTTCTATCCCTGCAAGGACCTGGAAATCGAGCGCGATATCCTGGCGCGGGCGGCGCGCGCCGGCATCCGGACCCTGGTGGTCGCGGTCGATGTGCCGCTGCATTCCAAGCGCGAACGCAACATCCGCAGCGGCTGGGTGCGGCCATACAAGCCTTCGCCGGCCGTGATCCTGGAGTCGTTGCGGCATCCGGCCTGGGTGGCGGGCTATCTGCGCCGCGGCATCCCGGCGATGCAGAATTTCCTGCCCTATGCGCCGGCGTCCATCAGCGCGCGCGAGCTGACCAGCTTCTATGCGTCGCAAGTCCCGGCTCCGCATCAATGGCCGATGGTGGAGCGCCTGCGGCGGCAATGGACGGGCAGCCTGGTGCTGAAGGGGGTGCTGACTGCCGAAGACGCGCGCCTGGCGGCCGCGGCGGGGGTCGATGGGCTGATCGTCTCGAACCATGGCGGCCGCCAGCTGGACCGCAGCGTGGCGGCGATCGACGCGTTGCCCGAGGTGGTGGACGCGGTGGGCCGGCAGTTGGTGGTGATGTTCGACAGCGGTATCCGCCGCGGTTCCGATATTGCCGTGGCGCTCAGCCTGGGTGCCCGGCTGTGTTTCGCCGGGCGGGCGGCGGCATACGGCCTGGCCGCGTTCGGCGCCCAGGGCGCCCAGCGGGCGGTGGACATCCTGCGAACCGAACTGGATCTGACGCTGGGGCAGATAGGCTGCCCCGATGTCAATGAGCTGGGGCCGCGGTTCCTGTGGCAGCCTACGCCCGGCGCAGCTTCATGTTGAAGCGGAACTTGTCGGCGGGATAAAGATTGACCGAGATCTCGGCGACCTTGTCCGAGGTGTTCTTGTAGGTGCGCCGGACCTCGACCACGCTCGAGCCAGCCTCGACGTGCAGGCCGTCGGCCAGTGCCTCGGGTACCGGCCGTACCCGCAGCATCTGCTCCACTTCCACCAGGCGTTCGCCGTATATGTCTTCGATCAGGCGCCAGATGGGGCCGCGTTGCCGAGCCAGCATGCGTTCCACGCCGGCGTATTCGGCCGCCACGAAGACTTCGGTCCAGCAGATGGGCGGCGCGGCGTCGTCGTCGCCCAGGCGGAAACCCTGCAAGCGCAGCCAGCGGCGCCCGGGCGGCAATTCGGCTTCGTCGACGGGGACGTCCTCGCTGCCCACGATGTCGCTGCGGCTGACCGCGTACTGGCTTTCGGCCGCATAGGCGATCAGTTCGTCGATGGAGGCCACGCGATGGACATTGAAGGGGGTGCTGGGCGGGGGCGGCATCACCGTGGTGCCCGACCCCTGGCGCGAAGACACCAGGCCGTCGGCGCGCAGCTGGCGCAGCGCTTCGCGAACGGTGTGGCGGCTGACAGCGAAGCGCTCGGCCAGTTCTTCTTCGGTGGGAAGCTGGGAGCCTACCGGGAAGACGCCCCGGATGATTTCGTCGCGCAGGTGCTGAACCAGTTGACGGTACAACGGTTCTCCGGATGCCAGCGGATGCGACGGCAGGGAACGCGGCGCGCGTGCCGGCCTGGCCGGTGCGGACGCAATTTGAGCGGACTTTTTGGCTCTGGGCATGGCGACGATTCTACCTCAGGCGCGTGGGCGCCCAGGCCCGCGCCACCGTGCCCGCGAGCCGGCGCCGGGCGAGCGACGGAGGGTCCGTTCGCCGCCAGAATAAAATATGTTCGTACAATTTATTAGTAATAACACCGATACATAAATGGGGTGTTGGTGCTAGTATTCAAATTGTACGTACAAGCATGAAGAATGATGCCGCCGCCCGCCGGCGACGGCCAATCAGGAGGAGGCATTCGTGAACAGTCCTGCCGAAGTTCCGTCGACCGCAGCGCGATTGCGGTTTTCCATGCGAAACCTGCCCTTGCTGGAAGGAGGCGCCACGATGGACCTGCTGGGCCTGGCGCCCATGCTGTGGGCGCATTCCAAGGTGTATTCGTCGGGCGGGGAAAATGCCCTGCATAGCCATGACATCGAGGACCACGTATTCCTGGTGCTTCAGGGCGAGGCCATCTTCCACTTCGAAGACGAGAGCACGGCCACGGTGCGTGCCTTCGAGGGCGTGACGGTGCCGCGCGGGACCCGCTACCGGTTCAAAGCCAACGAGGCGCACGGGAACCTGGTGATGTTTCGCGTCGGCGCGGCCGCCGTCAAGGACTCGACCGACCTGCACCCCAAGTTCGGCATCCCGAACGAAGCGATGCAGAGCCGCTCGGACACGCAGGGCCGCTATGCGGCCGGCGACGCGAAGAAGAACGGCGTGGCCGCGCAACCCACCGTCTTCAAGGCCGGCGCGTTCTTCGCCCCCGATAGCGACTGATCACAGAGGTCACCATGTTTCGTCGACAATTCTTGCGAGCGTCGGCTGCGACGCTTGCCGCGGTAGCCGCGCGCCCGTCATTCGCGCAGACCTACCCCGCACGCCCGGTTACGCTGTGGGTGCCTTACGCCGTGGGCGGCAATGGCGACCTGACCGCACGGCTGTTCGCCGATGCGTTGAGCCGGTCCCTGGGGCAGTCCGTGATCGTGGGCAACAAGCCCGGCGGGGGCGGCGCGATCGGCGCCATGCACGTGGTCGGCTCGGCGCCGGATGGCTATACGTTGCTGTTTTCGGCGCCCAGCGTGTTTTCGGTGACGCCGCACCTGGTGAAGGTCAGCTACGGCACGGGCAGCATCCAGCCGGTGTGCCTGGTCAGCAAGACGCCGCTGGTGCTGGTGGT
>Ga0182735_1002673_pt1 | contig 10585 bp, 8 predicted proteins | sample eDN5th30CKraftMG_FD_128524 | JGI IMG/M metagenome (GOLD analysis project Ga0182735, IMG submission 128524) | Enriched Miracle-Growth compost microbial communities from Emeryville, California, USA - eDNA 5th pass 30_C Kraft MG (version 2) (version 2) ... | reverse complement strand
GCCTGGGCATCGCCGGCCAGCCGGCCGCGCAGCCAATCGCGCAGGCTGGATACCGGCACCGGGCCGCCCAGCGCCTCGTCGGCCAGGGCGTCGGGGTTGTCGGCCTGCAGCCGGGTGCCGTCGGCCTTGGTCAGGAGGGCGTGCCCGGGCTCGCCCTCGACGCGGGCTTCGGTCGAGCCCAGCGGGTTGGTCAGGTCCAGTTGGTAGCGGCGGCCGTCGTCGCGCCAGGTGAAACCGCCCTGCACCGCCTGCTGCTGGCCCGAGACCTCGGTGACGGTGATCGCGAAGCGTCCGTTGCGCGAGAACGCGCCATCGGCGGCGCCGGAAGGCGCGTCGGGCACGCTGGCGCAGGCGGCCAGCAAGGCGCCCAGCCCCGCCGCCAGCGCGCCGCGCAGCCAGGCGCGCCGCGGCGCCACGCCGGCACCGCTCACAGCGGCACCCCCAGCCGCCGCGCGGTATCGATCAGGGTGCGGTTCTTGGGGTCTTTCTTGAAGCCGGCCCGCAGCAGTTCCTGCGCCTGCTGGCGCTTGCCTTGCGCCCAGAGCACTTCGGCCAGGTGCGCGGCGATGTCGGCCTCGGGGCGCTGCGCGTAGGCGCGCGACAGGTATTCGGCGGCGGCCGGGTTGTCGCCCATGCGGAATTTGACCCAGCCCATGCTGTCCAGGATGAACGGGTCGTCGGGCTGCAGTTCGAGCGCCTGGGTGATCAGGTCCAGCGCCTCGGGCAGGCGCTGGTTGCGGTCGGCCAGGGTGTAGCCCAGCGCGTTGTAGGCGTGGGCGTGGTCCGGGTCCAGCGCGATGACCTGGCGCAACTGAGTTTCCAGTTCGCCGTAGCGGCCCTGGCGTTCGTACAGCATGGCGAGTTCGTACTTGATCTCGACCGTGTCGGGCTGGGCCTGGTTGGCGGCTTCCAGCACGGCCACGGCCTGGTCGACGCGATCGGCGTCGCGCAGGATCTGGGCCTTGGTCAGCACGCCCTGGACCTGGTCGTCTTCGTCGCGCGGCTGGGCGGCGTCGACCATGGCCAGGGCATCGCCGACCCGGCCCTGCTTGGCGCGCAGCGCCGCCTGGCGCATCTGCGCCGAATAGCGCAAGGTGGGGTCGTCGATCAGCCCCAGCTGGGTAATGGCTTCGTCGTAGCGGCCCTGGTCTTCGGCGATGCGCGACAGCAGCACGCGCGCGTCGGCCTCGGCCGCGCCCGCGTCGGTGGCGCCCGGCGCGATGGCTTCCTGGCGCTGGTTCTGCACCTCGAGATATTGCTGCAGCAGCGTGCGCGCCTGGTCTTTGCGGCCGGCCTTGTAGGCCAGCTGGGCCTGCATGAACAGCAGGTCGAAATCTTCGGGCGCCCGGCGCGCCATGGCCTGCAATTCGGCCAGCGCGGCATCGTAGTCGCCGCGGTCGGCCATCTGCCCGGCCAAGGCCAGGTGCAGCTTGCGGGCGTCGGGATGCTTGGCCAGGAAGGCGCGCGCCTCGACTTCGGCGCGATGCGGGTCGACGCGGGCGCCGTATTCCAGCACGCGCTGGGCGGCGGCTTCGGAGCTGGGGGCGGCCGCCAGGGCGGCGCGGGCCTCGGTCGCGGCGCGGTCGTAGTCGCCCGCGGCCTGGGCCACGTCGGCCAGGGCCAGGTGCGCCTCGGGCAGCTTGCGCACGGCCGGGCTGAGCGATTCGTCCAGGATGCGCAGGGCCAGCCGGCGGTCGTTCAAGCGGCCCAGTACGCCCAGCGACTGGGCGATGGCGGTCGGCTTGTCGTCGGCGGCGTCGATGCGCTTGCGCAGCGCCGCGGACAGCCCGGCGGTCTGGCCATTGGCGGCGGCCAGGGCCAGTTCGGTGGAAGTGGCCTCGACGTCGTTGGGGGCCAGCCGCGCCCATTCTCGCGCGGCCTCGAGCGCGCCGGCCAGGTTGCCGCCGGCCAGCTGGAATTCCAGCGCGCGGCGCGCCAGGCGCGGGTCGCCGGTTTCGCGCGACAGGTTCAACAATGTCGAGGCGCCGGTACTGTACATGCCGCGCTGCGCGGCGATTTCGGAAGCCAGCACGCGATAGAAGATATCGCCGGTCAGCGTGACATAGGGAATCTGGCCGGGACGCAGGCGGATGACTTGCGTTTCGGGCGTCCGCGCCTGCGGCACCAGGCGCGGCCCGGTGGCATCGCCGGGAATCCGGTCGGCCGCCAGGGCCGGCAAGGCCTGCCAACCCGCCAGCGCGAGCGCCAGCACGGTGATTACGGAATGAACTTGTTTAAGCGACGACTTCACGCGGCCCGTCCGGTTGATGGCACAATCTGTACACGCAATTGATCATCTTACACTGGCTCATGCCGGAACTTCCCGAAGTCGAAACCACCCGCCGCGGGATCGACGCCGTCATCACCGGCAAGACGCTGCGCCGGCTGGTGGTGCGCGAACCGCGCATGCGCTGGCCCATCCCGCCCGACCTGCCCGCCCTGCTGTCCGAACGCGCCGTGCTCGAGTGCGCCCGGCGCGGCAAGTACCTGCTGCTGCGCTTCGAGCACGGCACGCAGATCGTGCACCTGGGCATGTCGGGCTCGCTGCGCAGCGTGCCGGCCGGCGAATCGCCGCGCAAGCACGATCACGTCGACTGGATCTTCGATCACGCCACGCTGCGCCTGCACGACCCGCGCCGCTTCGGCGCGGTGCTGTGGCACCCCGACAGCGCCGGTCCGGTCGCCGCGCACCCGCTGCTGGCGCGGCTGGGCATCGAGCCCTTCGATCCGCGCTTCGACGGCGCCTGGCTGCACAGCCAGTTCCGCGGCCGCGCTGTCGCGATCAAGCAGGCCCTGCTGGCCGGCGACGCGGTAGTGGGCGTGGGCAACATCTATGCCTCGGAAAGCCTGTTTCGCGCCGGCATCGACCCGCGCACGCCGGCCGGCCGCGTCTCGCGGGCGCGCTGCGCGCGCCTGGCCGATATGGTGCGCGCCACCCTGGCCGACGCGCTGGCCTCGGGCGGCAGTACCCTGCGCGACTACGTCGGCGCCAGCGGCCAGCCCGGCAGCTACTTCGAGATCCACGCCGCCGTCTACGAACGCGCCGGCCGGCCCTGCCGCGTGTGCGGCACGCCCATCCGGCGGCTGGTGCAGGGCCAGCGCGCCACCTACTACTGCCCCACCTGCCAGCGCCGTTGAACCCGGTGCTCCCGCCCCCGAACAGGCTTCGCTCGCCCCAGCAATTCGTCTATAGCGAACGTATTGCATAAAAACGAATCAACGGCTATATTGGCCTGCATCGGCGCCGCCGCGGTTCGCCCTGGCCCGCCAGGCCGGGCGGGCACTTCCGCGCCGCGCCCGGCCGTCCCCGGCGCCTGTCGCCGGGGCGCCACCGAACACCCCCGCATATAAGGAGACACCGTGAGCAAGCAATTCGCCTCGCAGGCCGACCTGTCCGACAAGGTCGTGTCGTTCGACAAGCTGTCCGACAACGCCTATGCCTACACCGCCGAGGGCGACCCGAACACGGGCGTCATCATCGGCGACGACGCGGTCATGGTGGTGGACACCCAGGCCACCCCGGTGATGGCCCAGGATGTCATCCGCCGCATCCGCGAAGTGACCGACAAACCCATCAAGTACATCCTGCTGTCGCACTACCACGCGGTGCGGGTGTTCGGCGCCTCGGCCTACAACGCCCAGGAAATCCTGGCCAGCCGCGATACGTACGACCTGATCGCCGAACGCGGCGAACAGGACAAGGCCAGCGAGATCGGCCGCTTTCCGCGCCTGTTCCGCAACGCCGAATCCATTCCGCCCGGCCTGGTGTGGCCCACCATGACTTTCCAGGGCGCCATGACGGTGAACCTGGGCAACCTGGAAGTGCACCTGCTGCAGGTCGGGCGCGGCCATACCAAGGGCGACACCATTGCCTGGCTGCCCGAGCAGAAAATCCTGTTCGCCGGCGACCTGGTCGAATACCAATCCACGCCCTATTGCGGCGACGCCTATTTCCGCGACTGGCCCACCACGCTGGACGCACTGGCCCGCTTCAAAGCCGAGAAAATGGTGCCCGGCCGCGGTCCGGCGCTGAAGAACGCCACCGAAGTGCGGCAGGGCCTGGCCGGCACGCGCGCCTTCCTGACCGACCTGTATGGCGCCGTCAACCGCGGCGTGGCCCAGGGCAAGGACCTGAAGGCCATCTACCGCGAGGTCTACGATTTCATGCAGCCGCGCTACAGCGACTGGGTGATCTTCGATCACTGCATGCCGTTCGACGTCTCGCGCGCGTACGACGAAGCCACCGGCCACGATCACCCGCGCATCTGGACCGACAAGCGCGACCGGGAAATGTGGCAGCAACTGGAAGGCTGAAGTGCCCCCCGAAGCGCTACGCGCTTCAAGGGGGCGACGCTGGCGGACCGGCAAGGCCGGCTCCGCGGCATCCCGGCTCTCGCCGCACCGATTTTCGCTTCCGGGCGGGCAGGCACTGACACCGCCTCCTTAAAAAAAAGCCGCACATAAGAAAAGAAGCTGCACAGGCCGCGCCAGCGCCCTCAGGAGACCATGCGTGACCCCTATCGATTACCAGGCGCTGGAGTTCGCCTATCAGAAGCATCCCGACCAGTCGTGCCCGACGCCCGCGTCGCACCGCGTGGTGGTGGTGGGCGCCGGCCCCGTCGGGTTGACCACCGCCCTCGACCTGGCCCAGCGCGGCGTGCGCGTGGTGGTGCTGGACGACGACTACCGGCTGTCCACCGGCTCGCGCGCGATCTGTTTCGCCAAGCGCACGCTGGAAGTCTGGGATCGCCTGGGCGTGGGCCAGCGCATGGTCGACAAGGGCGTGTCGTGGAACGTGGGCAAGGTGTTCTTCCGCGACCAGGAAGTCTGGCGCTTCGACTTGCTGCCCGAGCCCGGGCATCGCCGCCCGGCCTTCATCAACCTGCAGCAGTATTACGTGGAAGGCTTCCTGCACGAGGCGGCCTGCGCGCACCCGTTGATCGACCTGCGCTGGAAAAGCAAGGTCGCCGGCGTGGCGCAGCGCCCGGACGGCGTGGACCTGACCGTCGAGACGCCCGACGGCGCCTACGGCCTGCGGGCCGAATGGCTGGTCGCCTGCGACGGCGCGCGCTCGCCGATACGCAAGTTGCTGGGCCAGGAAAGCCATGGCCGCGTCTTCAAAGACCGCTTCCTGATCGCCGATGTGCGCATGAGCGCGAACTTCCCGGCCGAGCGCTGGTTCTGGTTCGACCCCCCCTTCCATCCCAACCAGTCGGTGCTGCTGCACATGCAGCCCGACAACGTGTGGCGCATCGACTTCCAGCTGGGCTGGAACGCCGACCCGGTCGAGGCCGTCAAGCCCGCCAATGTGCTGCCGCGCATCCGCGCCCTGCTGGGCGCCGACGCGCAGTTCGAACTGGAATGGGTCAGCGTCTACACCTTCGCGTGCGAACGCATGGACGGCTTTCGCCATGGGCGGATCGTGTTCGCCGGCGACGCCGCGCACCGCGTCTCGCCCTTCGGCGCGCGCGGCGCCAATAGCGGCGTGCAGGATGCCGAGAACCTGGCCTGGAAGCTGCAGGCCGTGCTCGATGGGGCCGCGCCCGACACGCTGATCGATTCCTATGCGGCCGAGCGTGAGCAGGCGGCCGACGAGAACCTGCTGAACTCCACCCGATCCACCGATTTCATCACGCCCAAGAGCGCCGTCAGCCGCAGCTTCCGCAACGCGGTGCTGAACCTGGCGCGCGACCACCCCTTCGCGCGCGGCCTGGTCAATAGCGGACGGCTGTCGCTGCCCACCACCTACGCCGATTCCCCGCTGAACACGCCGGACGCCGACGCGTTCGCCGGCCGCCTGGCGCCGGGGGCGGCGGCGCTGGACGCGCCCGTGCGCGATGCCGCGGGGCGCGACGCCTGGTGGTTGTCGTACCTGGACGGCCGCTTCGTGCTGGCGCTGTTCTGCGGCGACCGCGCGCCCGACGGCGCCACGCTGGCGGCCCTGCGACAGCTGGCCCGCGGCGCCACGCCGCTGCGCGTGGTGCTGGTGGGCGACGGCAGCGCGCCGCTGGATGCCTCGCCGGACATCGACGTGGCTCACGATCACCAGGGCAGCCTGGCGCGGCGCTACGATGCGCCCCCCGGAACCTGCTACTTGTTGCGCCCCGACCAACACGTGGCCGCGCGCCGCCGCGCCTTCGACGCCGCCACCATGGCCGGCGCCCTGGCGCGCGCGCTGGGCCGCGCCTGAAGGACATACGCCATGCCCCTGACCATCGACCCCAACCTGCCGGCGCCGGATGCCTTCTACGAAGCCCTGATCGACGCCCATCGCGACCTGACCGACGCGCAGAGCGCCGAACTGAACGCCGCCCTGATCCTGCTGCTGGCCAACCACATCGGCGACATGGACGCCATTGGCGACGCGCTGGCGCGCGCGCGGCGCTCGGTGCTGCCCGGCGGCGACGCCGCCTGATCAGGGCGCGTCGGCGAACGTGTCCAGCACCAGGGCGCGCAGCCACTGGTTGCCGCTGTCGCGGTGAAAGCGCCGATGCCAATATAGATTGGTCTGCAAGGCCGGCACGCGCACGGGCGGCGTCAGCATGCCCAGCTGGAAAGGCGGCGCCGCGCTCATCGCGAGCTTGTGCGGCACCGTGGCCAGCAAGTCGGTGGTGGCCACGATATAGGGCACCGCCGAGAAATGCGGCACGCTGAAATGCGCATCCAGGGCCACCCCGGCCTTTTCCAGCGACTGGTTCACCTGGCCATAGGGCGCGGCGCGCGACACCACCAGGTGGCGCTCGGCGCGAAACGCCTTCAGGCCCATGCCTTCGTGCGCCGTGGGATGCCCGCGCCGGAACAGCGTGGCATAGCCTTGCCGGAACAGCATGCGCTGCAGCACGCCGCTGCCCAGGTCCTGGAACGCGCCGATGGCCAGGTCGACGCGCCCGGCGTCCATCTCGCGGCGCAGGTCGGCGCCCGCCAGGCGCAGCGAATCGATGCGCACGCCGGGCGCATGGCGGGCGCATTGCTCCATCAGGCGCGGCATGAAGTGGATCTCGCCCACGTCCGACATGGCGATGCGAAAGCGCCGCTGGCTGTCGGCCGCGCGGAAATCCTGGGTGGCATCCAGGGTGTGCGACAGCAGCGCCAGGGCCTCGCCCACCGGCCCGCCCAGCCGCTCGGCCTGGGGGGTGGGCTGCATGCCTTGCGGCGTGCGCACGAACAGGTCGTCGCCCAGCGTCGCGCGCAGGCGCCGCAGGGCGTTGCTGACCGCGGGCTGGGACAGGTCCAGCCGGCGCGCCACGGCCGAGATATTGCGTTCTTCCAGCAGGTGCTGGAAGACCACCAGCAAGTTCAGATCGATATTGCGCAGCTCGGCCATGGATGCCCCGGCACGGCCCGGAATGGGCCCCCAACTATATTCACCAAATTTATAGTCGATATTTTTGTATTCCCATAGCCATTACCCGGGTTTTTTCCGACAATGCCAGTTGCATGCACGCCGCGCGCCCGCCGCGCGACCCAGGAGACCAAGATCATGTCCTTGCATTACCAATCCGGCTTCGGCAACGACTGGGCCACCGAAGCCCTGCCCGGCGCGCTGCCGGCGGGCCGCAATTCGCCCCAGCGCTGCCCCTACGGGCTGTATGCCGAACAGCTGTCCGGCACGGCTTTCACCGCGCCGCGCGCCGACAACCGCCGCTCCTGGCTGTACCGCATCCGGCCGGGCGCGCAGCACCGGCCGTTCGAACCGTTCACCGGCGCGCCGCGCTGGCTGAGCGACTTCGGCACCGGCCCGGTCACGCCCAACCAGCTGCGCTGGAGCCCGCTGCCCATGCCCGACGCCCCCACCGATTTCATCGAGGGGGTGCAGACCTGGGGCGGCAACGGCGGGCCCGGCGAGCATAGCGGCGTGGGCATTCATCTGTACGCGGCCAACCGGTCGATGCAGGGCCGCTTCTTCTACAACGCCGACGGCGAACTGCTGATCGTGCCGCAACAGGGCCGGCTGCGCCTGGCCACCGAGCTGGGCGTGATCGAGGTCGAGCCGCTGGAAATCGCCGTGATCCCCCGCGGCGTGCGGCTGCGGGTCGAATTGCCCGACGGCGCGGCGCGCGGCTACATGCTGGAAAACTTCGGCGCCGCATTGCGCCTGCCAGAACTGGGCCCCATCGGCTCGAACTGCCTGGCCAACCCGCGCGACTTCCAGACGCCGGTGGCCTGGTACGAAGACATCGAGGGCGATTTCGAACTGATCGGCAAGTTCACCGGCGGCTTCTGGCGCGCCGCCATCGACCATTCGCCGCTGGACGTGGTGGCCTGGCACGGCACGCATGCGCCCTACAAATACGACTTGCGCCGCTTCAACACCATCGGCTCGATCAGCTTCGACCATCCCGATCCTTCCATCTTCACCGTGCTGACGGCGCCGTCCGACACCCCGGGCACGGCCAACATGGATTTCGCCATCTTCCCGCCGCGCGTGCTGGCCATGGAAGACACCTTCCGCCCGCCCTGGTTCCACCGCAACGTGGCCAGCGAGTTCATGGGCCTGATCCAGGGCGTCTACGACGCCAAGGCCGAGGGCTTCGCGCCCGGCGGCGCCAGCCTGCACAACTGCATGAGCGGCCACGGCCCCGATGCCGACACGTTCGAGAAGGCCACGGCGGCCGATACGCGCCAGGCGCACTACATCCGCGATACGATGGCGTTCATGTTCGAGACGCGCCGCGTGATCCGCCCCACCGCGCAGGCGCTGGACTCGGCACAGCGGCAAGCCGACTACTACCAATGCTGGCAAGGGCTGAAGAAGCACTTCAACCCCGCCGAACCTCACTGATCGACCCTATCGCCCCATGACGACCTTGAACGAAACCCACGACGCCACCCTGACCAGCTGGGTCGCCAGCGCCAACGACGAATCCAGCGGCTTCCCGGTCCAGAACCTGCCCTACGCCGTGTTTCGCCGCACCGGCACGCAAGAAGCCTTTCGCCCCGGCGTGGCCATCGGCGACCGCATCGTCGACCTGGCCGGCCTGGCGCGGCTGGGCCTGTTCGACGGCCAGGCGGCCGAAGCCCTGGATGCCTGCACGGGCGACAGCCTGAACCCCCTGATGGCGCAGGGCCAGCCTCACTGGAGCGCGCTGCGCCTGGCCCTGTCGCGCGCCCTGCGCGCCGGCTCGCCGTTGCAGGCGCGCATCGAGCCGCTGCTGGTGGCGCAGGCCGATGCCGAATACACCACGCCGGCCCGGATCGGCGACTACACCGACTTCTATATTTCGCTGCATCACGCCACCGCGGTGGGCAAGCAGTTCCGCCCCGACCATCCGCTCCTGCCCAACTACAAGTGGGTGCCCATCGGCTATCACGGGCGCGCCTCCAGCGTGGGAGTCGACCAGCGCTTCCCGCGCCCCGTCGGCCAGACCCGCCCCGCCGCCGAAGGCGACGCGCCGCAGTTCGGCCCGTGCAAGCGGCTGGACTACGAACTGGAACTGGGCATCTTCGTGGGCACGGGCAACGCCCAGGGCGACCGTATCGCGCTGGCGCAGGCCGACGCCCACGTCTTCGGGCTGTGCATCCTGAACGACTGGTCGGCGCGCGACATCCAGGCCTGGGAATACCAGCCGCTGGGGCCGTTCCTGGCCAAGAACTTCGCCTCGACTATCTCGCCCTGGATCGTCACGCTGGAAGCGCTGGAACCCTTCCGCACGGCCTGGACGCGTCCGGCCGCCGACCCGCAGCCGCTGCCCTACCTGTCGTCGGATGCCAACCGCGCGCAAGGCGCCTACGACGTGCAGCTGGAAGTGCTGCTGACCACCGACGCCTCGCGCGCCGCGCAGCACCCGCCCGCGCACCTGTCGGCCAGCAACTTCCGCGACGCCTACTGGAACGTCGCGCAGCTGATCGCGCACCACACGGTCAACGGCTGCAACCTGCAGCCCGGCGACTTGCTCGGCACGGGCACGCTGTCGGGGCCCGAGCCCGACGAGGCGGGCTCGCTGCTGGAACTGACCCACGGCGGCAAGACGCCCATCGAGCTGCCGTGGGGCGAACAGCGCACCTTCCTGCAGGACGGAGACCAGGTCATCATCCGCGCGCAATGCCGCAAGCCGGGGTACCCGCGCATTGGCTTCGGTGAATCGGCGGGCACGGTGCTGCCGGCCCGCTGACGCCGTTCAGGCGAAGCGCAGCATGAAGCGCGTACCGCGCTGCTCGCCTTGCCGCTCGGACTCGACATGCAGGCTCCAGCCCTGCATGTCGCACACCCGCTTGGCAATGGCCAGCCCCAGGCCGCGCGGAAATCCGTTGTCGGCCGGCGCCGCGGGCGTGTCGCCCAACCGCCCGCTGTAATAGCGCTGGAAGACGAACGGCAGTTCTTCCGCGGCAATGCCCTTGCCGTTGTCCCCCAATTGCAGCCCGCCATCGGCAGCCAGCACGGCGGTCAGGGTGGCCGGCGCGGCATGCTCGATGGCGTTGCGCACCAGGTTGCGCAGCACGGTCAGCAACGCATAGCGGTCCAGCAGGCGCACCGTGCCGGCCGGGATCTCGTTGTGGAACGACAGGCCGGCCACTTCGGCCTCGACTTCCAGGCCGCGCCAGGCATCGTCCATGCAGCCGGCCAGGTCCACCTGCTCGGCCGGGC
>Ga0182735_1002671_pt1 | contig 10591 bp, 8 predicted proteins | sample eDN5th30CKraftMG_FD_128524 | JGI IMG/M metagenome (GOLD analysis project Ga0182735, IMG submission 128524) | Enriched Miracle-Growth compost microbial communities from Emeryville, California, USA - eDNA 5th pass 30_C Kraft MG (version 2) (version 2) ... | reverse complement strand
GAACATGAGACACGATCTGACCGACCTGCGTTTGTTCGTGAACGTAGGAGAAACCCTGAATCTGACGCGCGCGGCCGAGCGTACTTTCCTGTCGCTGCCCGCGGCCAGCGCCCGCATCAAGAACATGGAAGAGGCCTTCAAGGCCCGCCTGCTGGTGCGCCAGGCCACCGGCGTGGCCCTGACGCCGGCCGGCGAAGTGCTGCTCAAGCATGCCCACGCGGTGTTCCGGCAGCTGGAATGCCTGAACGCCGACCTGCAGCCCTATTCCAGCGGCATCAAGGGCCGCCTGCGGCTGCTGGCCAATACCACCGCCACCAACTCGTTCCTGGCCGACGCCATGTCCGCCTTCCTGGCGGAAAACCCGGACGTGGACATCGAGCTCGAAGAGAAAATCTCGGGCGACATCGTGCTGGCCATCCGCGCCGGCGCGGCCGACCTGGGCATCGTGGCCGGCAATATCGACGTCGAGGGGCTGGACGTGATGCCGCTGTTCCGCGACGAACTGGCCATCGTGACCTCGTTGAGCCATCCGCTGGCGCAGCTGGAATCGGCGCGCTTCGTCGACGTGATCGATGCCTACCAGTTCGTGGGCATCCACCCCAACAGCGCCATCCAGACCTTCCTGGAGGACATCGCCTCGGGCCTGGGCAAGCGCCTGTGCCAGCGCGTGCACGTGGGCAGCTTCGAGGCCGTGTGCCGCATGGTCGAGGCCGGGGCGGGCATCGCCGTGGTGCCGCGCGCCTGCGCGGCGCGCTACAGCCGGCCGCAGGCGCTGCACGTGCTGCGCCTGCAGGACGGCTGGGCGCAGCGCGACCGCCTGCTGTGCCGCCAGCGCGGCCGCGACCTGCCGCGCTTCGTGGAAGATTTCATCGAGCACGTGCGCGTGGCGGCCCGGGCCAGCTAGGCCGATGCCGCCGGCGCTGAACGGGGGGTTCGGCAAATAAGAATCGGCAAGCGAGGGGCGTGCGCCGAATAATAAGCATGCCGCGCGGGACAACGCCCGCGCGCGTCCACAAGAAAACCGGAGACACATCCATGCACGATCCGCAACGCCGCCGCCTGCTGGCGGGGCTGGGCGCCACCTGCGCGGCCGCCGCGCTGCCCGGCAATGTTCGCGCCGCCGGCTGGCCCGACCGCCCCGTCAATTTCATTGTGCCGTTCCCGCCCGGCGGGCCGGTCGACACGACCGCGCGCTTCATTACCCAGCCGCTGGGCGAGCTGTGGAAGACCGCGACCGTGGTCGACAACAAGGCGGGCGCCGGCGGCATCGTGGGGGCGCAGGCCGCCGCCAAGGCCGGGGCGGACGGCTACCACTATTTCTTCGCGTCCATCCACCACACGGTGCTGCCCAGCCTGCGCGCCAACCTCAGCTACGACGTCACCGCCGACTTCGTGCCGGTAGGCATGGGGGCGGTGTTCCCGATCGTGCTGGTGGTGCACGCGTCGCTGCCGGTGAAGACGGTGGCCGAACTGATCGCCTATGCCAAGCAGCATCCGGGCAAGCTATCGTTCGGCTCGTCGGGCACGGGCGGGGGCACGCACCTGGCGGGCGAACTGTTCAACAGCATGACCGGCACGCGCATCCAGCACGTGCCATACCGCGGCAGCGCGCCGGCCATGCAGGACTTGCTGGGCGGGCAGGTGCAGGTGATGTTCGCCGACGGCCCGTCGGCCATGCCCCACCTGGGCGGCGGCAAGATCCGCGCGCTGGGCGTGGGCAACCCCGAGCCCTCGGCCTTGTTCCCGGGCATTCCCACCATCGCCGCCTCGGGCGTGCCGGGCTACGAGGCGTATTCCTGGAGCGGCATGCTGGCGCCGGCCGGCACGCCCGCCGACATCGTCAAGCGCGTCAATGCCGACATGGTGCGCGTGCTGCGCGACCCGGCCACCGTCAAGGCCATGCTGGCCGCCGGCGCCGAACCCAAGCCGGGCACGCCGGAAGAGTTCGGGGCGTTCCTGCAGGCCGAGCTGGCCAAATGGAGCCAGGTGATCAAGGCGGCGGGGATCAAGGTCGAGTGACCGGCACCGAGCTTTCCGCTACAACCGCTGCAACGCCAGCCTGGCTTCCTCGTATTCCCTGGCCAGCTGGTCCACCAGCGCCCGCGTCGACAGCAATTCCTGCGTGGCGCCCACGCCCTGGCCGGCGCTCCAGACGTCTTTCCACGCCTTCGGGCGCGAGCGCTTGTCCAGGTTGACCGGGTTGGCTTCCATCTGGTCCAGCAGGGCGGGGTCCAGGCCGGCCGCGGCGATGCTGGGGATCAGGTAATTGGCCGGCACGCCCGAGAAGAACGGGGTGTAGAGCACATCATCGATGCCGGCCCGCAGCACCATCTCGCGATAGCGGTTCGGCGCCAGCGATTCGTGGGTGGCGATGAAGCGCGTGCCCATGTAGGCGAAATCGCAGCCCAGCGCCTGGGCGGCCAGCACGTCCTTGCCGTGGCTGATGCAGCCCGACAGGGCCAGCGGGCCGTCGTAGAACGCGCGGATCTCGTTGACCAGGGCGATCGGGTTGAGGCTGCCGGCATGGCCGCCGGCGCCCGCGGCGACCAGGATCAGCCCGTCCACGCCCGCGTCGAGCGCGCGCCGCGCATGCCGCACCGTGGTCACGTCGTGGAACACCAGTCCGCCGTGGGGGCGCACTGCCTGTACCACGGCGTCCGGCGCGTGCAGCGAGGTCACCACCAGCGGCACCCGGTGGGCCACGCAGATGTCCAGGTCGCCCTGCCAGCGCGGATTGGAGGGGTGCACGACCAGGTTCACGCCATACGGCGCCACGATGGCGCCCGGGTGGGCGCGCCGGTGCGCCGCCAGGCCGTCCTCGATGCGCGCCAGCCAGTCGCCCAGCGCATCCTGCGGCCGGGCGTTCAGCGAGGGAAAGGTGCCCACGATGCCCGCCGCGCATTGCGCGACGACCAGGTCGGGCCCCGATACCAGGAACATGGGGGCGCCGATCACCGGCAGGCGGGTGGCGGCGCGCAGGAATTGCAGAACGGCCATCGGCGGCGGGCTCCGGTCAGTTGGTCTGGATATTGGCCGACTTGATCACGTCGGCCCACATGGCATATTCGCGCTCGATGCGCGCCTGCACCGCCCGGCCGTCGCCGTCGTCGACGGTATAGCCGCCCTCGACCATGGCCTTGCGGAACGCCGGGTCGTGCGAGACGTCCGCCAGCGCCTTGGCCAGCCGCGTCCTGACGGCGTCGGGCAGCTTGGGCGGGGCCATCAGCGCATACCAGCCGACCACTTCATAGTCTTTCAGGCCGGCCTCGATCATGGTGGGCACGTCGGGCAGTTCGGGGTTGCGGGCGCGGGACGTCACCGCCAGCGCGCGCGCCTTGCCGCTCTTGATGAACGGGATGGCCGTGCTGGTGATATCGAACATGAAGGTGATCTTGCCGCTGACCACGTCCATCATGGCGGGCGAATTGCCGCGGTAGGGCACGTGCAGCATCGGCACGCCGGCCTGCTGCTTGAGCAGTTCGGCCGACAAGTGGTTCGACGCGCCCACGCCGGCCGAGCCGAACGTGACGGCGTCGGGGTGCGCCTTGGCATAGGCGATCAGTTCAGCGACGCTCTTGGCGGGGATCTGCGGGCCGATCAGCAGCACGTTGGTGTAGTCCACCACCATGCCGATGGGCGTGAAGTCCTTGCGCGGGTCGAACAGGTTGCTCTTCTGCACCAGCGGCGAGATCGTCAGCGACGGGCTGGCGGCAAAGCCCAGCAGGTAGCCGTCGGGCGTGGCCTTGGCGGTCGCGTCCGAGGCGATCATGCCGCTGGCGCCCGCGCGGTTTTCCACCACCACGGCCTGGCCCAGCTTGTCGCCCAGGTACTTGGCGAAGACCCGCGCGGTGGTGTCCACCGGGCCGCCGGGCGCGTAGCCCACCAGCAGGCGCAGCGGCCGGTCGGGGTAGGTATCGGCCTGGGCCGTGGCGGCGCACAGGGCGGTGGCGAGGGCGCACGCCCGCAACAGCGATTGGATCTGCATGGTTGTTGTCTCCTTTGTTGTGCGAGTCCGCGCGTCGAGGCCGGGAGGCGCGGGCCGTTTATCCAAGCCGTTCCCGCAACGGCTGCTTCAGGATCTTGCCGCTGACCGTGGTGGGCAGCGCGTCTATCGGCACGATGCGGGCCGGCCGCTTGTAGGGCGCCAGCTGGCCGCGCAGGTGCGTCATCAGCGCGTCGATGTCCACCGCGGCGCCGGGCTGCGCCTCGATGAACGCCACCACTTCCTCGTTCCGGTCCGCTTCCAGCCGGCCCACCACGGCCGACAGCCGCACGCCGGGAAAAGCGTTGATCACGGCCTCGACTTCGGCGGGGTACACGTTGAACCCCGAGCGGATGATCAGGTCCTTGCTGCGGCCGGCGATGTACAGGGCGCCTTGCTCGTCCACATAGCCGATGTCGCCGGTATTCAGCCAGCCGCCGGGCAGCAGCGCCTGCGCGGTCTGCCCGGGGTTGCGGTAGTAGCCCAGCATGACGCCGGGGCCGCGCACCAGGATGTCGCCGCGTTCGCCGGGCCGCGGCGGGCCGGCGTCGGGCGAGCCCAGGCGCAATTCCACGCCCTCGACCGCGTGGCCGGTGGCGCAGTCGCCGCGCGGCGCGTCGATATCGGTGATGAACAGCGAACCCGCGTATTCGGTGATGCCATAGCCGTGATGCAGGGGCTGGCCGAAGGCGCGCTCGACCTCGCGCTTCAGGGTGGGGTCGAGCGCCGCGCCGCCGGTGTACACGTAGCGCAGCCGCGGCGCGCGGGGCGCCTGCGCGGGCATGGCCGCCAGCAGCCGGGTGAACATGGTGGGCACGCCCTGCAGGATGCTCAGGCCCGGCGATTGCAGGGCCCGCAGCACGTCCTGCGGGTCGTAGCGGCTGCGCAGCACCAGGCTGGCGCCGGCGTGCACCGTGGCCATCAGCACGGTGGCGATGCCGAAGATGTGCGACAGCGGCAGCGCCGCGTAGCCGATGTCGGCGGGCACCAACCGGCGCGAGGCGGCCGAGATGCGGGCGAAATGCAGCAGGCCGCGATGCGGCACCATGACGCCCTTGGGCGCGCCCGTGGTGCCCGAGGTGTAGATCAGCGTGGCGACCTGGCCGGCCAAGTCGCCGGTCTCGGGCGCGGGGGGCTGGGTGGCGGCCGCGTAGTGGTTGCCGGCGTCCCAGGGGCCGGCATCGGCGGGCCGCGCGCCGGCGGCCTGCGCATGCGCGGCCGCGGCCGGCGAGATGCGGCTGGTGTACAGCGTCAGGGCGGGCTCGGCGTGGGCCAGGATCACCGCGACCTCGCGCGGGCTCAGGCGTGCGTTCAGCCCCACCGGCCAGGCTCCCAGCAGGCTGCAGGCGAACAGGGCCTGGACCATCTCGGCGCAGTTCTCGCCCACCACGGCCACGCGGTCGCCAGGCCGCACGCCCTGGGCGGCCAGCCAGTCGCGCGCCTGTTCCACCCGGTGCCACATCTGCCCGTAGCCGAGCGTGGCGCCGCCTTCTTCGTACAGGAAGACGGCGTCGGGCTGGCTGGCGGCCCGCTGTTGCAGCAACTGGTGAATCCGTTCGGGCATGTCGCATGAAAACCGGTCAATGACAGTGCTGGCAGTGTCCGGCTTGCCGGCGGGCTTGCCTATTCTTCATTGCCGAAGCAGGGCTTCCGCCCGGCGGTACGCTGCATTGGCCGCACGGCCGCGGCTGCTTCGTTTGCGCAAAACCCCCGCTTCCACACAGGCAGATTGCCCGGCGGCGCCAGTCGTGGCTAGATACGCCTGAAGGAGATCGCCCATGGACCTGAGCTGGACACCCGAAGAACGGCGCTTTCGCGAAACGGTGCGCGCGTTCGCCAACGACAAGCTGCCGCCCGACATCCGCGACAAGGTGCTGCGGCACCAGCGCCTGCACCGCGACGACTATATCCGCTGGCACCGCATCCTGGCCGACCAGGGCTGGGGCGCCCCGACCTGGCCGCAGGCCTTCGGCGGCACCGGCTGGAACGCCATCGAGCGGCTGATTTTCGAGGTCGAGTGCTTCAAGGCCGGCGCGCCGCGCCTGCTGCCCTTCGGCCTGAGCATGATCGGGCCGGTGTTGATGAAGTACGGCAGCGCCGGGCAGCAGCAGCGGTTCCTGCCGCGCATCATCCGCGTCGACGACTGGTGGTGCCAGGGGTATTCCGAACCCGGTTCGGGGTCCGACCTGGCGTCGCTGAAGACGCGCGCCGAAGTCGACGGCGACCACTATGTGGTCAATGGCCAGAAGACCTGGACCACGCTGGCCCAGTATGCCGACTGGATGTTCTGCCTGGTGCGCACCGACCCCGATGCCAAGGCGCAGCGCGGCATCTCGATGCTGCTGATCGACATGCGCACGCCCGGCGTCAGCGTGCGGCCGATCCGCACGCTCGACGGCGGGCACGACGTGAACGAGGTATGGCTGGAAAACGTGCGCGTGCCGGTGGCCAACCGCGTGGGCGAGGCCGGCCAGGGCTGGACCTACGCCAAGTACCTGCTGGGCCACGAGCGCACCGGCATCGCCGGGCTGGGCCATTGCCATCGTGAACTGGGTATCCTGAAAGCACTGGCCGCGCGCACCCCGCGGCGCGGCCGCCCCATCCTGGAAGACAGCCGCATGCGCGACCGCATCTCGCGCATCGAGGTCGACATCATGGCGCTGGAAATGCTGCTGCTGCGCGTGGCGGCCGCGCGCGGCGACGCGCCCGGGCCCGAGGCCTCGGTGCTGAAGATCCGCGGCTCCGAGATCCAGCAAGACCTGGCCATGCTGCAAATGGAAATCGCCGGCCCGGATGCCTGGCCGTACGACCCCGACTGGATGGAAGCCGGGGCGCCCTTCCACGGCCCGGGGCCCGACATGGCGGCCGCGGCCGGCGCGGGCTATGCCGACATGCGCAAGACCACCATCTACGGCGGCACCACCGAGGTGCAGAAGGGCATCATCGCCCGCATGATGCTGGGCCTGTAGGGCCGGCCATCGCTAGGGAACACGACTATGGATTTCTCGTACACCGAAGAACAGCGCATGCTGGCCGACAGCCTGCGGCGGCTGGTGCAGGACGAATGGAGCTTCGCCAGGCGGCGCGCGCGCGCCGCCGACCCGGCGCTGGACGCGCGGGCGTGGTCGCAACTGGCCGACCTGGGCGTGCTGGGCCTGAATATCGCCGCCGAGCACGGCGGGTTTGGCGAGGCGCCCGCCAGTCTGCTGCCGGTGCACCTGGAACTGGGGCGCGGGCTGGTGTCCGAGCCGGTGATTCCCAGCGCCGTGATGAGCGCGACGCTGATCGCCGCCTGCGCCGATGCCGACATGCGGCGGCAATGGCTGCCGGCGCTGGCGTCGGGCCAGGCGATCGTGTCGCTGGCCTATCAAGAGCCGGGCCGCCGCTACGACATCGAGCCCGAGCAATGCCGGGTGCGGCCGGCGGCCGACGCCGTGCTGCAACTGAGCGGCGCCAAGCACCTGGTCTGGCACGGCGCGGCGGCGCAGGCCTGGCTGGTCTCGGCGCGCGACATCGACTTCGAGCCCATGTTGCTGCTGGTGCCCGCCGATGCCCGGGGCGTGCAGGTGCGCGATACGCCCACGCTCGACCGCGCGCGTTGCGCGCAGATCGTGTTCGACGATACGCCGTTGCCGGCCGCCGCCATCGTGGCGCACGGCCAGGCCGCCATCGACGGCCTGGCCGCCGCGCTGGAATGGGGCACGGCGGCCCTGTGCGCGCATGCCGCCGGCGCCATGGAACGCCTGCTGGAAATCACCATCGACTACCTCAAGACGCGGCGCCAGTTCGGGCAGCCCCTGGCGGCCTTCCAGGTGCTGCAGCACCGCATGGCCGACATGCTGGTGGCCAAGGAAATGGCCCTGTCCATGGCCTACGTGGCGGCCGCCGCGCTGACCGAGCCCGATGTCCGGCAGCGCCGCCGCATGCTGGCCGGCGCCAAGCTCGAGGCCGCCCGCGCCGGGCGCTTCGTGGCCCAGAGCGCGGTGCAGTTGCACGGCGGCATGGGCATGACCGACGAACTCGAAGTCGGCGACTATTTCAAGCGCCTGACCGTGATCGACCTGTTGCTGGGCGACAGCGCCGAGCAGCTGGCGGCCCTCGAGGAGCTCGCATGACCCCGGCCTTTGAGCAGATCCGCTTCACGCTGCGAGACGGCGTGGGCGTCATCACCCTGAACCGGCCCGAGCGCCTGAACAGCTTCACGGCCGCCATGCACGGCGAACTGGCGCGCGCCCTGGATACCCTGGAAGCTTGCGCCGGCCTGCGCGGCCTGGTGATCACCGGCGCCGGCCGCGGCTTCTGCGCCGGCCAGGACCTGGGCGAACGCAAGCCCTTGCCGGCCGGCCAGCGGCGCGACCTGGGCGAGGGCCTGCGCAATTTCTACCGGCCGCTGGTGCTGCGCCTGCGGGCGTTGCCGGTGCCGGTGGTGTGCCTGGTCAACGGCGTGGCGGCGGGGGCGGGCGCCAGCCTGGTGTTCGCCTGCGACGTGGTGTATGCGGTCGAGTCGGCGCGCTTCGTGCAGGCCTTCAGCAAGATCGGCCTGCTGCCCGACGCGGGCGGCACCTGGTTCCTGCCGCGCCTGGTGGGGTCGGCGCGCGCCATGGGCGCGGCCTTGTTCGGCGAATCCGTGTCGGCCCGCCAGGCCGAGCAATGGGGCCTGATCTGGCGCTGCATTCCCGACCAGGAACTGGACGACACGCGCGAACAGGTCGTTCGCACCCTGGCCGGCGGCCCCACGCGGGCCTACGCCGCCACCAAGCAGGCGCTGCAGGCCGCCGCCGGCAACACCCTGGCGCAGCAGTTCGACCTGGAATGCGAGCTGCAGCGCCAGCTGGGCCATACCGACGACTACCGGGAAGGCATGCTGGCCTTCGCCGAAAAGCGGCCGCCCGCGTTCCAGGGCAAGTAACGCCCCGGGGCACGGCGAATTCCGGCCTCTTGAACCCGGCCTTGTAGAAATACGAATTCACAAACCGGGGAGGGAAGGGCATCCTTGCGGCTGCACTGAACTGTCCAAGGATACGAACATGACGTCTTCCAACCCCGCGGCCTGGGTCGGCCGCGGCGAATCCGTGGCCGACAGCCTGGATGCCGGCCATGCCGCGCGCATCGCCGCCACCCTGGGCGAGGCGGCGCCGGCCGCCGGCGCGCCCCTGCCGCCGCTGTGGCACTGGGCCTACTTCATCAATCCGGTCGGCCTGGACGGCCTGGGCACCGACGGCCATCCGGCGCGCGGCGGCTTCCTGCCTCCGGCCCACGACCGCAACCGCATGTGGGCCGGCGGCCGGGTGTCGTTCCACGCGCCGCTGCGCGTGGCCGTGCCGGCCGAGCGCCGCTCCACCGTGGCCGACGTGCGCGAGAAAACCGGCCGCACCGGCTCGCTGCTGTTCGTCACCGTGCGCCACGAATACCACCAGGACGGCGCCCTGGCTATCCTGGAAGAACAAGACATCGTCTATCGCCAGCCCGCGCCGCCCAAGCTGGTGGGCACCGACGCGGCGCCCGCCTCGCAGTGGCGCGAAACCGTCGATCCGTCGCCGGTGCTGCTGTTCCGCTATTCCGCGGTCACGTTCAACGGCCACCGCATCCACTACGACCACCCCTACGTCACCGGCACCGAAGGCTATCCCGGCCTGGTGGTGCACGGGCCCATGATCGCCACGCTGATGGTGGCCGCGTTCCGCCACGCCCACCCGTCGGCGCGGCTCGACCACCTGTCGTATCGGGGCCTGCGGCCCCTGATCGCGCCCACTTCCTTCGACGTCGCCGGCCGCGTGGCCGAACCCGGCCTGGCCGACCTGTGGGCCGAACAAGACGGCACCCTGGCGCACCAGGCCCAACTGAGGTTCACCGCATGAATACCCCCCAGCCTGTCCGCCCGCTCGACGGCATCACCGTCATCAGCCTCGAACATGCCATCGCCGCGCCGTTCTGCACCCGCCAGCTGGCCGACATGGGCGCGCGCGTCATCAAGATCGAACGCCCCGGCGCCGGCGACTTCGCGCGCGGCTACGACGAACGCGTGCGCGGCCTGTCGTCCCACTTCGTCTGGACCAACCGCTCGAAAGAAAGCCTGACGCTCGACCTGAAGCACCCCGAAGCCACCCAGGTCATGCAACGCCTGCTCGAGTCGGCCGACGTGCTGGTACAGAACCTGGCGCCGGGCGCCGCCGAACGCCTGGGCCTGTCGTTCGACACGCTGCACGCCAAGCATCCGCGCCTGATCGTCTGCGATATCTCCGGCTACGGGCAGGGCGGCCCGTACGAACGCAAGAAGGCCTACGACCTGCTCATCCAAAGCGAAAGCGGCTTCGTGTCCGTCACCGGCTCGGCCGACGCGCCGGCCAAGGCGGGCTGCTCCATTTCCGACATCGCCGCCGGCATGTACGCGTATTCCTCCATCCTGAACGCGCTGCTGCTGCGCCAGCGTACCGGGCTGGGCAGCCGGCTCGACGTCTCCATGCTCGAAAGCATGGTCGAATGGATGGGCTATCCCATGTACTACGCCTTCGAGGGCGCCACGCCGCCCATCCGCGCGGGCGCGGCGCATGCCACCATCTACCCGTACGGCCCGTTCCCGGTGGGCGACGGCGCCACCATCATGCTGGG
>Ga0182735_1002670_pt1 | contig 10598 bp, 12 predicted proteins | sample eDN5th30CKraftMG_FD_128524 | JGI IMG/M metagenome (GOLD analysis project Ga0182735, IMG submission 128524) | Enriched Miracle-Growth compost microbial communities from Emeryville, California, USA - eDNA 5th pass 30_C Kraft MG (version 2) (version 2) ... | reverse complement strand
CGGCCGCCCCCCACCGCCCCCCCCCCCCCCCCCCCCCCCCCCCCCCCCCGTGTAACGGGGTGTGCCCCCAACCCGCGGGGGCGAGAAGGCGACTAGAGGGGCCAACCCCCCCCCCCCCCCCCCCCGCGATAAGCAGGAGGGCGGCGGTCATCCGAGCGACATGGCGAACGGGCATTTACAGAACTCCAGGATCGTTCTCGACTGGCGTGACGAGCTGCTTCGCAGGTGGATCACGAGACACCACGCGCTACAAGCGGCGCCTACGTCGGCGCCTGCTTGTGAATGACTGTGGCGAGACAACGTTGTCATCAAATCGCGAGACTATACCTGACGATGCTTTCTGTCCAGTGTGCTGAGGTTGTTGGTCTTCACAGCTTCCCTGCAACCGCGGCCCACCTAGTGCATCACGAGCAGGTAACGCCATATCCCAGAGCTCACTGACACGCGGCGCTACCGAGCAGTCAGGTCCCTTGGCTCTGGCCTGCCCTCCCCGCGACCACATCCAACCCGCGGAACACGCTCGGGAGGCCGCCGACTTCTCCGTCGCTTGGTCCGGGTGCGCCGGACGCAGGCCGGGATCCTGTTCGCCGACTTCTCCCTGACTGTCAACGAGTTGCGCAAACGCGCAGAGCGCCCGCGGTCGGGGTTGGTAGCGCCGGGATCCGAGCAGGACCCTTATGGCAGGCGTTGGGCCCGCGGGCGAAGAAGGCGGTCGAAGACGGCCTCGCCGATCTCGTCACCGGATTCCGCACCGAACAGGTCGCCCTCGACGGCAGCCAGGCGGCGCTCGTCGCGGAGGACGACCGCCGGCTGGAGCCGGATGCGCGGATCTTCGTCGCGACCGCGTTCTGCCCCGACCTGTCCTTCCTCTCCGAGGTGCGGCTCGACCTCGACATGCGCCTGCAGGCCCCGTCGAGGATCGCCGCGGAGGTCGACCCGAACGTGCACTCCTGCGGCTCCGTCCGCGCCGCCGGCGCGGCCGACCTCGCGCAGCCGGAGCCTGGCTTCTACATCGTGGGCGCGAAGTCCTACGGGCGTGCGCCGACGTTCCTCGCCCTGACAGGGTTCGAGCAGGTGCGCAGCGTCGCCGCCGCGATCGCCGGGGACCGCGAAGCCGCCGAACGGGTCGACCTCGTGCTCCCCGACACGGGCGTATGCGGCGGCTCGGGCCTCTTCGACGCGCCGGACGGGTCTGCCAGCGCGGGATCGTGCTGTACGACTGCACCGCAGCTCATCCAGCTCGGCGCGGCTCCAGCCCTGCGATAGCCGACAGACACGACGACGGGGCGGGAACATTGGTTCCTGCCCCGTCGTGCGTGCGGTGCGCGGCTCAGGCGAGCAGCTCTGCCAGAAGCGCTTCGACGCGGCCCTTGATCTCGTCGCGGATCGGCCGCACCGCCTCGACGCCCTGTCCGGCCGGGTCGTCGAGCTTCCAGTCCTCGTAACGCTTCCCCGGGAAGAACGGGCACGCGTCGCCGCAGCCCATTGTGATCACGACGTCGGAGTCCTGCACCGCTTCGGTGGTGAGCACCTTGGGCTGCTCGGCGGTGATGTCTATGCCCTCCTCGCGCATGGCCTCGACCGCCACGGGGTTGATCTGGTCGGCGGGCATGGAACCGGCGGAGCGGACCTCGACACGGTCGCCGGCAAGCGCGCGGAGCCAGCCGGCGGCCATCTGCGAGCGGCCTGCGTTGTGGACGCAGACGAAGAGGACGGAAGGCTTCTGGTCGGTCATGGTTGTTCGCTTCTTTCAGTCGGTGAGGGTGGCGAGGAGGTCGCGGACGCGACCCTCGATGTCGTGGCGGATCGCTTCGACCCCTTCCGGGGAGGCCAGCGCGGGATCGCCCACGGCCCAGTCCTCGTAGCGGACGCCGGGAATGATCGGGCACACGTCTCCGCAGCCCATCGTGATCACCACGTCCGCCGCGCGAACCGCGTCGTCGGTCAGCGGCTTCGGGAACGCCGTCTCGGCCTCCCGCTCGCCCTCGATCTCGGTGAGCAAGGAACGCACGTGCGGGTGCACGTCCGACGCGGGCGTGGATCCTGCGGAGCGGGCGACCACTCGGCCGCCTGCGAGCTGGTTGACGATCGCTGCGGCGAGCTGGGAACGGCCTGCGTTCTGCACGCACACGAACAGCACCTGCGGGACCCCGGCCGTCCGATCCCGGGTCAGGTCGACCAGGCGCTGCCGGGCGAAGCGTTCGGTCAGCGGGATCATGTGCGCCGTCAGCTTCGCCGACTGCACCAGGCCCGCGTATGACTCGCGCACGACCGCGATCACGATGTCCCGGTGCAGCCCGGTCAGCTCGTCGGCGAGCTCTTCGGCGAGGCGGGTCACGCGGGCGTCCATCTCCTGCAGGGCCTCGGCCCGCGCTACGGCGTCCTCGGGCTCGTCCGTGACGACCGCGGCGGGAGCGAAGGCGTCGAGGACGGCCGCGACAGCGCGCTGCTTGCCCGGCGCGATCCGGTAGTACACCCAGGTGCCGCGCCGCTCGGACAGCAGCATCCCGGTCTCCTTCAGCACCTTCAGATGGTGGGAGACGGTCGGCTGAGACACGTCGGCGAGCTCCGCGAGATCGCACACGCAGGATTCGCCGCGCGGGTCGGTCGCGATCGCGGAGAGCATCCGCAGCCGCAGCGGGTCAGCGAGCGCCTTCAGCGCGCCGGCCACGGTCGTCGCGACCTCGGAGCCGATCGCGTGGGTCGCGGATGGCGCGCAGACCTCGGCGTCGGGGATGACGACGGTGTCGGTCATGACGTCCTCGATTCTGTGGCGTAGGGATCGGTGTGGAACCAGGCCTTCGCGGCCCAGAGCGCGACGTAGACGAGGCCCACGAGTACCGGCACCTCGATGAGTGGGCCGACGACTCCGGCGAGGGCCTGACCGGACACCGCGCCGAAGGTGCCGATCGCGACCGCGATCGCGAGCTCGAAGTTGTTGCCCGCGGCGGTGAACGCGAGCGTCGTCGACCGTGCGTAGCCCAGGCCGAGGACCTTGCCGAGCAGGATGCCGCCGAACCACATCAGCGCGAAGTAGACCAACAGCGGCAGCGCGATCCTGGCGACATCCAGCGGGTTCGAGGTGACCTGTTCGCCCTGCAGGGCAAACAGCAGCACGATCGTGAACAGCAGCCCGTACAGCGCCCACGGCCCGATCTTCGGGAGGAATTTCTCCTCGTACCAGTCGCGCCCCTCCCGCTTCTTCTCGCCGATGAACCGGGACGCGAACCCAGCGGCGAGCGGGACACCGAGGAACACGAGCACGTTCAACGCGATCTGCCAGACCGAGATCTCCAGCCCCTGCGTATCCAGCCCCAGCCAGCCCGGCAGCACGGTGAGGTAGAACCAGCCCAGAACCGAGAACATGACGACCTGGAACACCGAGTTGATCGCGACCAGCACCGCGGTGGCTTCGCGGTCGCCGCACGCGAGATCGTTCCAGATCACGACCATCGCGATGCAGCGGGCGAGTCCGACGATGATCAGCCCGGTCCGGTACTCGGGCAGATCCGGCAGGAAGATCCAGGCGAGGGCGAACATGACCGCAGGTCCCACGAGCCAATTCAGCACGAGCGAGGAGACCAAGAGCTTCTTGTCACCGGTGACGGCTGCGACCTTGTCGTAGCGGACCTTCGCGAGCACCGGGTACATCATCACGAGCAGGCCGAGGCCGATGGGGATCGAGATCCCGCCGACCTCCATCGCGGACAGCGCGCCGGAGAGCGCCGGCACGAACCGTCCGAGCAGGAGGCCCGCGAGCATCGCGAGGCCGATCCACAGCGGCAGCCACTTGTCGAGGGTGGAGAGCCGTTTCGGTGCGGTTCGGGTCAGGGTGTCGGTCATGCGAGCAGTTCCTCGATCTTCGCGGTGTAGACGGGCTTGGGGTGCGCGCCGATCAGCACGTCCAGCCGTTCCCCGTCCCGGTAGAAGCCGAGGGTCGGGATCGAGGTGACGCCTGCCGCGGCCACAGCCTCCGGTTCTGGTCGGCGTCGACCTTCACGATCTTCACCCGGCCCGCGTACGCGCCGGCGAGCTGGTCCAGGATCGGGGCGATCGCCTTGCACGGGCCGCACCAGGTCGCCCAGATGTCGACCACGACGGGTAGCTCGGACTCGAGAACCTCGGACTGGAAGGTGGCGTCGGTGACGGGGGCGACGGCGCTCATGCGGAGACCTCCAGACCAGATCCGGAAACGATGGCGGGTGCGAGGCTCGACAGGTGGTGATGGGCGTCCTGCGCGGCCGCGCAGCCGGTGCCCGCGGCGGTGATCGCCTGCCGGTAGGTGTGATCGACCAGGTCCCCGGCCGCGAATACCCCGGCCAGGTTCGTCCGCGTCGACGGGTGCGCGACTCGCACGTACCCGTCCGCGTCGGTGTCGACCTGCCCGGTCACGAGCTCGGAGCGCGGGTCGTGCCCGATCGCGACGAACACGCCGGTCGCATCAAGCGTCCGCTCGGCCGCTGTGACGGTGTCGCGCAGCGTGAGTCCGGTGACCTGTTCATCGCCGAGAATCGCGGCGACCTCGCTGTTCCAGGCGACGTCGATCTTCGGGTCCTCCAGCACGCGCTGCGCCATGATCTTCGACGCCCGGAACTCGTCCCGACGATGCACGATGGTCACCTTTGATGCGAACCGGGTGAGGAACAGCGCTTCTTCCATGGCGGAGTCCCCGCCGCCAACCACGACGATCTCCTGGTCGCGGAAGAAGAATCCGTCGCACGTCGCGCACCAGGACAACCCGTGCCCGGACAAGCGCTCCTCCTCGGGGAGGCCGAGCTTGCGGTACGCGGAACCCATCGTCAAGACCACCGCCCGCGCCAGATATGTGGCCCCGGCACCGGTCTCGATGGTCTTCACGTCGCCGTCGAGATCGAGGCGGATCGCGTCGTCGTAGACGATCCGAGCGCCGAACCGCTCGGCCTGCGCTCGCATCGACTCCATCAGCTCCGGCCCCTGCACGCCTGCGACGAAGCCCGGGAAGTTCTCCACCTCGGTCGTCGTCATCAGTGCGCCGCCCGCGGTGACCGAGCCGGCGATCACGACCGGCGCGAGACCCGCACGCGCCGCATAGACCGCTGCGGTGTATCCGGCAGGACCGGACCCGACGATGACCAGCGCGACCTCTTGATTCGACATGTTTCTATATTGACATCTATCGAAACCATCCGCGAGTCCGTGCCGGCTTTGTCACCGGATGTTCACCTACCGTGTTCGAACAGGACCACCAATGCCCTTCACGCGTGACCTCCGCATCGTCGATGAACCCAGCCACCACACCAAGCAGCGCCAGGCGCCGTCGACGCTCGTACTGATGCCGGCGCCGACGTCAGACCCGGTCGAGATCACACGCGCCGCCCACCAGCTCCTCCCACGGCTCGAGGACGGCGTGCGCTGGGCGCGAGCGGGGACCGAGCTCGCCGTGGTCACGGATTGATCACCTGGTGCGGTGGGGCACACGGGCCGTCTAAGCACCTTGGACATCTGCTCGTGAACGGAGTAGATTTAGTCCTGCAGACCTCCCCCACTCGTGTGGATCCGGGAGGTCTAGCTGTTTCCCGGCCCGTCAGAGCAGCGCGGGTGCACGGTTCGGGTCTCTGGGCGCGAGGTAGTCCGCGTACCACTCGTGCGCGAAGGTGTGCTTGGGGATCCGTGCGATCGAGGCGTTCGCGCACCACGCGACGTGATCTGCCATCTGCACGAGCTGCGAGTCGCGCGAGTCGGTGTAAATCGGGTCTTCGATGATGCGCCGGGACGCGCGAGGGAGTCCTCGATGCGCGTCGCGGTAGATCGTCTCGGTCCCGTTGCCGTCCATGAACACCATCGCCAACGAGTTGCTGGACTTCAGCTCGTGGTCAAACCTCTCGATGAGCGCGGCATACACCTCCGCCTTAGTTCGCGCGAAGTTCTCGGGTGACGCCTGACGGTAGACCGCGCCCACCTTCATGCCTTCCATGCAGCTCATCGTTTCCAGGCTCGCGGTCGCGACGGCGCCTCCGAGGTCCTTCCAGAGCTCTGTCCCGTCTTCGTCGATGAACCCGTCAGGCAGCCTCGTCGAGATCCGCGCCCGCCCGAGCGCGTACTGGGTCATGTGCAGCTCCTTGGACACGGGCACCCGGAACTCGCGCCACATCCGCTTACGGTGCTGCAGCCACGTGCCGAGGACCTCGTGCCAGTGATCGGGGTGAAACTCGACCCAGCCGAAGACGACGAGCCCGGAGGCGGTGTGACCCGAGTCGTCGATGTAGATGAGTCGGTCCAGCGAGCGTGGCGGCATGGCTCACCACCCTAGATGCCACCGGTGAGAGCAGCCGACAAGAACGCTCACCACCGCGGTGGTCGGGCCTGCTGCACGGATAGGTGACAGTTTGTAGTCACGCAGCGAGGGCGACGTTGTTGGTCATGGTGGTCTCGAAGTCGATCGGCGCCAAACGGCCCAAGCGGACTTGGCAGCGTCGTCGGTGGTGGGTGCGTTCGATCCCGCGAGCACGGGGTCTAGACATCGACCATGCCGTAGCCGAGTTGTACGGTCGGGTCCTTGACCGAGGAACTGCCCGAAGCGGCGTAGTCCGCTGAGAAAGCAGGCCACACACGGGACTACGGACCCGACGGCCATCGTAGGGCCGGGGTGTCCACCGCAGCGAGCTCTGCTCGGACGCGAGGAGCGACCTCGGTACCGAGCAGCTCGATCGACCTGAGCACCTCGGCGTGGGGCATGCCTCCGATGTCCATCTGGAGGAAGTGGCGCGTGTGGCCGAGATGGTGGTGGAGATCGATGATGCGGTCGGCGATCTCTTCGGGGTCGCCGGCGAAGATCATGCCGCCCGGCGAGTAGCCGGGCGCGGCGTCCTTCCACGACGGCACGGCGAAGCGGCCCGAGGCTGCGTAGGCGGCCTGCTCGTGCTGGAAGTACCGCTGCTTGGCGGCACGGCCGTCGGTACCGATGAAGCCGTGCCCGGCGACGGAGATGGCGAGCCGCGAGACATCGGCGCCGGCCTCTTGCGCGGCCTGCCGGTAGAGGCGGCCCATCCTTCCCCAGTGCTGCGGGGTCCCGGAGAGGATGCCGTAGGAGATCGGCAGGCCCGCCTGCCCGGCGCGCAGCGTGGACCCCGGGTTACCACCTGTGCCGAGCCAGATGGGGATCGGCTTGTCCGGACGCGGAACGACGAGAGCGTCACGCAGCGGAGGACGGAACGGGCTCTCCCAGCTGACCTGCTCGTGGTCGTTGATCGCCAGCAGCAGGCCGAGCTTGTCGGCGTAGAGCGCGTCGTAGTCGCTGAGGTCATAGCCGAACAACGGGAAGGAGTCGGTCGACGAGCCACGCCCGGCGATCATCTCGACGCGGTTGTCGCTGACGATCGCCGCCGTCGCCATCTGCTGGTAGAGCCGGATCGGGTCGTCCGTCGAGAGCACCGACACTGCCGTGGACAGCGTGATGCTCGAGGTCATCGCTGCGGCGGCGTTGATGACGGCCGCCGGGGAGGAGACCGGCATGGCCGAGGCGTGGTGCTCCCCGACGCCGTAGAAGTCGAGACCGATGTCGTCAGCCAGGAGGATCTGCTCGAACATGTTCCGCACCGCCTGCGCGGTGGTCACGACGTCGCCCTCGAGGTTCTTGCCTGCGACACCGAAGCTGTACGCTCCGAGCTCGAACGTCATGCGTGAGGTCCTCTCACAGCATCGAGGAACAGGTCGGTCAGGCGTCGCGCGGCGTCGGCGGCGGGGAGCGGCCCCGGCTCGGCGACGAGAGCCGCGGTGGCTGCCGCCAGAAGGTAGAGGTCCGACACCCGGACGTCCTCCCGCACGGCACCGCCGTCTCGGGCCCGCTCCACCAGCCGCTGCGCCGCGCGCGCCGCACGACCGTGGGCATCGGCGAACAGCGCAGAACCCCGCATGGGCCGGATCAGCACGGCACCGAAGCCCGGATCGGCGGCCTGCATAGCGGATATCTCGCCCACGTACGCGCTGAACGCACCCCAGACCTCGCTCTCCGCGGCGTCTGCGGCCTGCTCAGCACGGTCGGCATACCGGGCCATCTTCGCCTCGAACACCGCTTCCACGAGGGCGTCACGGCTGGGGAACCGTCGGTACAACGTCGCGATCCCGACACCGGCCGCGCGTGCCACCGACTCCAACGGCGCATCGATGCCTTCATCAAGGAACACCGCCGCCGCAGTGCACAGCAACGCCTGGCGCCGCCGCTCGGCATCGACGCGAAGCGGCCTCACCTCGTCCTTCACCGTCACCGTTGTCGTCGTCATGTGACCATCATACGAAACAAGTGGAAGCACACCTCCACTTGCTCGGTATGGTTGTCCTCGCGAGCACCCACGCTCGCACTCTGCGCCCGAAGGAGCCGCGTGACCTCGCCCCTGCCCCGCATCGCCCTCATCGTCGCCAGCAGCCGGTCCGCCCGGTTCGCCGATCTCGTCGCACCATGGGTCCAACAAGAGCTGGAGGTTCACGCGCGAGTCGACGTCATCGACGTCCGAGACGTCACCCTCCCCTTCTACGACCTGCCCGTCCCCCCGGCGATGGCCCACCGGCAGTACACGAGCGAGCCTGAACGAGCTCTCGGGGAGCGGCTCGACGCCGCCGACGGCTACGTCGTCATCACGAACGAGTTCAACCACGGGTACTCGGCCGCCCTGAAGAACGTCCTCGACCACTACTTCGCCGAGCTCGGGCACAAGCCCGTCGCGTTCGTCGGCTACGGCAACGTCGGCGGCTCCCGCGCGATCGAGCAGCTGCGCCAGGTCGTCGCAGAGCTCGACATGGTGTCCGTGCGCGAGAGCGTGCACATCCTCGGCCCACAGTTCCCCGCCGTGCGCAACGGCGGGCACGACGCAGAGGCCGTCTTCACGCAGCTCGAGCCCAAGATGGCCACGATGACCCACAACCTGCTCTGGTGGACCCACGCCCTCGCCGCAGCACGGGGCAACTGAGGGCAGCAGCGGCGCTTCCTCTGGCGCGACGACTCACCACGTCGAGCGAGCGTCCCCGGGGTGTGCGTCGCCCTTCTCGCTGATCCAGGTCCGCGCGGCTCCTCAGGCCCGCTCCTCAGCACCGCCGCCCAGCGCGGCAGACCACGACTGGGGCTCCGCGACCCGTTCCGCCCTAGAGTCCGAGGACTCGTCGACCAGGATGGCCAGGTACCGGTCCTCGCACCCGTCGGCCAACGAGTACCCCCGCGGGCCGCGAGGATCTGTCACCTCCAGCAGGCAGGTGGCGACGGCGAGCTCCTCGTCCGAGAAGGAGGCCGTCGGGAAGGGGTTGCGGTACAGCGTCCTGCCCGACCAGCTCAGCGTGGCGAGCCCCGTGCCCTCGAGGTTGCCGTCGAGCCCCAGCTGACGGCGCACGATCGGAGCGCTCACGACCTCGCCGTCGACCGCCCAGGTGACGTCGGTGCCGACGATCTCCCCGTGGCTCCCCCGGACCGACACCTGGCGCCGCCGCAGCGGATTGAACCACTGCGTGTCGGTGAAGTCGTACTGCGCGAGGCGCTCGCCGTCGGTCAGCATGGCGGTCGTGTGGTGCCGCGGCGACACGGCCGGTCGATCAGGCCTGCCACCGCGGTCCGGACCGTCGAGCAGAGGGACGGACGCTCGCGTGGCGAGCACCCTGGTCCCCGGCCCACCGATCCCGGCGAGAGAACGCAGGAGCGCCATCGCGTGGTGTTCGTGGGTCCAGGAGAGAGAGGCTGACCGCACGTCGCCGAGCACCCCCGAGCTCACGACTCCTCGCAGCGCCACGAAGGCGGGCAGGAACGGGTGCTGCTCCGCGACCATGACCAGGCCGGAGCCTCCGACCCTCGTCCAGAGCCGATTGAGCTCGTCCGTGGTCGGGGCAGGCGGAGTCTCCGTGAGCACGGGAATACCGCGGGCGGCCAGCTCCTCGATCACGACCGGGGCGGCAGGAGGTGGCACGGCCACGACCACCGCGTCGAGATCACCGACGGCCGCCAGCTCGCGCACGGTGCGGAACGTCGGTACGTGCCAGCGCTCCTCGACGCCGCGGCCTGTGCTCAGCTCCCGGGTGACGATCCCGACGCACTCGAACACCTCCGGCAGCGCCGCGGCGATCCTGAGATAGAAGCCGGCACGCCAGCCGTGGCCCACGACGCCGAGCCGTCGTGGGCGCCTGGGCTCGCCCGAGGAGCCTCCCCCTCGCCGCTCGGAGCACCCGCAGGGCCCCGCGCGCAGGACGGGAAGGCCCAGCCCGAGCACGTCTCAGGCGTCCGCGACGACGAGCGACACGCGCGCCGACGCCAGGTCCGCGACGACGTCGTCACCGGGTCGTGCTCCGGTGATGACTGTGTCGATGGTCTCCAACGGGCACACCGGCCCCAGCTGGACCTGTCCGAGCTTGGAGGAGTCGGCGACGATGATGGGGCGCTCCGCACGGGCGAGGATGGTGCGCTTGATCGCGGCCTCGGGGAGGTTGACGTTCGTAATGCCGCCCTCGAGGTCCACGCCGTCGCAGCCCACGAACGCCAGGTCGGGGCTGAGCTGGTTGAGCAGGTCGACGCCGAAGGGGTCGACGAGCGAGTGCTGCCGCGGGCGCAGGGTCCCGCCCGTGACGACGATGGTGAAGCGCGGTGT
>Ga0182735_1002668_pt1 | contig 10606 bp, 12 predicted proteins | sample eDN5th30CKraftMG_FD_128524 | JGI IMG/M metagenome (GOLD analysis project Ga0182735, IMG submission 128524) | Enriched Miracle-Growth compost microbial communities from Emeryville, California, USA - eDNA 5th pass 30_C Kraft MG (version 2) (version 2) ... | reverse complement strand
GCCAGCTTCGAGGCGATTTCGTTGCGGGCTTCGCGCTGCGCCTCGGCGAACGACTCGTAGCCGATCTTCGAGAAGAACCGCACCACCGTCGAGGGGCTGATGCCGATCTTGCGGGCGATGACGGTGGCGGTGTCCAGCATGCCGTGCGGCTGGTGCGCGATGAGATAGTCCACCAGCGTCTGCTCGCTCTGGGTCAGGCCCTGCGATCGGGCGGCAATGCGGTCAAGGAAATTCATGGCGGTCGGGGCGGATAGGGATGTCGGCCAGTACGTTGCAACGGCCATTGCACCGAAAAATAGCACGTGACAGCGAGTTGTCGGATACGGCGGACCGCGGCGGCCTGCCGGCCCGCCACGTTGCCGGGTTCGGGTTTACCCGTCATTGACCATGGGGCGGCGGTCGCGTAGTTTATATCCAGATATCCGGATATCTGCACATTTAATCCAGGGAGATTGAGATGAGTCACAACATTGCGGGAGGCACCGGCCTGGCCGCACGCAACGAGGCGCCGGAACTGATCCGCGCGCTCGACCGGGAAGACGAACGGTGCTGGGTGCCGCTGGCCCCCGGGGCCTGGTTCTACCCGTTTGCATTCGATGTCCGCCACGGCGCCTGGCACAGTGTCTTTCGCGTCGAACCGGGCGCCCGGCTGCCCACGCACTACCACCTGGGCAGGGTGGTGGGGTGCACCTTGCGCGGCCGGTGGCATTACCGCGAGCGCGACTGGGAACACCGGCCAGGCTCGTACCTGCTGGAAGTGCCCGGCGACAGCCATACTTTCGAGGTCATCGGCGACGAGACGGTCGAGCTCTTCACCGTGAACGAGGGCGGGTTCCTGCTGCTGGACGACAAAGGCGATGTCACGGGCATCACCGATGTGCTGGTGCGCCTGGAACAGGCACGCCAGCATTACGACCAAGTCGGGCTCGGCCGCGCCGCGATCGATTCGCTGATCCGCTGACCGCCAACCAGGAGCATGCATGACCACTCTTAAAGAACGGCTTGGCCGCGGCGAGTCGATCACCATGATCGGCAACAGCATCCCGGACACCTACGCGGCCGAGATGGTAGCCAGCGCGGGCTTCGACGCGGTGATGATTGACCTGCAGCACTCGGCCATCGGCCTGCACGAAGTCAACGACCTGGCGCGCGCGGTGCGGGCGCAGCAATGCACGCCGGTGGTGCGGGTGGCGGCCAACGATCCGGCCCAGATCACCAAGGTGCTCGACGGCGGCGTGGATGCGGTCGTCGCCCCGATGATCAACAGCGCCGACGAATGCCGCCGCTTCATCTCGGCCTGCTACTACGCGCCGCTGGGCGAACGCAGCTTCGGCCCCTACCTGGGCCAGGTCATACGGCGCCAGGGCATCCAGGACTACTACGCCGGCACGCGCGAGCGCCTGCTGCCCATCGCCATGATCGAGAACGAGCAGGGCGTGGCCGAGGCCGAGCGCATCATGCGCACCGAAGGCCTGGGCGCGGTCTATGTCGGGGCCAGCGACCTGTCGATCTCGATGGGCCTGGACTGCGTGCCGGACTATCGCAACCCCCGGCTGCGCGATTGCATTACCGGCCTGATCGAGCTGGGCGCGCGCTGCGGCATTCCGGTGGGGGCCTTCGCGCCCACGCTGGAGGACTCGTTGCTGCTCAAATCGCTGGGCGCGCGCATCCTGTGGGTAGGGTCGGACCAGGGGTTCATCAAGGCCGGCTGCGCCGCGCGCGCGCAGCAATACCAGGCCGGCGTGGCCGGCTAGCGGGGCAAGGACGGAGGAGACTATGAAAACTACTATGAACCGATTGCCGCGCCCGGCGATGCCGGCGCGCGGCCAGTGGGCCCGCGCACTGGCGCGGGGGCTGTATGCGGGGTGGCTGTGCCTGTTGCTGGGCGCGGCGCCGGCGTGGGCGCAATACCCGGCGCGCGCGCTGACGCTGGTGGTGCCGTCGCCGCCGGGCGGCTCGACCGACGCGATGGCGCGCGTGCTGGGCGAGGCCCTGAGCAAGCGCCTGGGCCAACCCATCGTGATCGAGAACAAGGGCGGCGGCGGCGGGATCGTCGGCACCAGCTATGTGCTGGACAAGCCTGCGGACGGCTACACCATGCTGCTGGCCATCTCCAGCAAGACCGTGGTCAACGCCCTGCAGCCGAACCTGTCGTATCAGGCGACCCGCGACCTGACCAGCATCGCGCTGCTGTCGCGCGTGCCCACGGTGATGGTGACCTCGGTGGCGTCGCGGCTGGGCGACTTCGCGCAGCTCAAGGCGTACATGCAAGCCCATCCGGGCAAGGTGGCCTGGGGCGTGCCGGGCATCGGCACCGCGCCGCACCTGACCGAGCATGTGCTGATGGGCGCGTTGCAAACCAAGGTGAACGAAGTGCAGTACCGGGGCAGCGCGCCCATGCACGTCGACCTGCTGGCCGGGCGCGTCGATGTGGTCGTCGACAGCTACACGGCGCTCAAGCCGCATATCGATGCGCGCACGGTCGTGCCGGTGGCCGTGGTGGGCCAGAGCCGGATAGAGGGCATCGCGTCGATCGCCACGCTGGCCGAACAGGGCATCGGCGCGTTCAACGAGGTGCTGTTCGACGGCTGGAATGCGATCGACGTCCGGGCCGATACGCCGCCGGCCGTCATCGAGCGCCTGAACCGGGCGATCCAGGACGTGCTGGGCGACGCGGCGTTCCAGCGGCGCGCCGCCGAACTGGGGCTGGTGCCGTTCAAGCCCATGTCGGCGCAAGCCGCCCAGGCATTCGTGGAAAGCACTTCGCGCACGCTGACGCCCATCGCGGCCTCGCTGGCAGCTGCGCAATAATAGGGGCGGCGGGCCCGGCCGGGTTCGCCGTTCCATTTTCGACCGTCGAACATGCAACCCTCTGTCGCTATCCTGACCCTGCCCGAAATCCCGTCGGCGGCCACGCCGCCCGGCTCGCCCAACCTGCTGTACTGGACGATCTATCAGGGCCTGGTGCAGGCCATCGAGGCGGATCCGGACGCGGTGGGCAAGGACGTGCCCATAGAAAGGCTGATATCGGCGCACTATTCGGCCAGCCGCTTCACGGTACGCCAGGCGCTGGACCTGCTGGAAAAGCGCGGCTACATACGCAAGCAGCGCGCCAAGCCGGCGCGCGTGATCAGCCGCAGCCCGGTGGTGCCGGTCGAACGCCACCTGCGCACCCTGTCGGACATCCTGCGGCCCTCGGTCATCCACCTGAGCCAGGTCAGCGGCTTCGCCACCGTGCGGCACGCCGAGGCGGCCGCCATGCTGCAACAGGACCCGGACACGCCCTTGCTGCGCATGCAGCTGGTGCATTCGGACCAGGCACAGAATATCGGCTTCAGCGACATCTATTTCCCGCCAAGCGTGGCCGAGAAGCTCAGCATCGACGATTTCGAATCGGCCGCGCAGAACGGCCCGCTGTTCGTCTACCCGATCGTCGAGCGCCAGGCCGGGCTGAAAGTCGACCACGCCCGCATCAGTATCGGCGCGGATCCGCATTCGCGCGCCAGCCGGACCGCGCTGGCCGATTCGCTGGGCACGGCGCCGCTGGTGCGGGTGCAGTACGTGTTTTCCAGCAACGGGCTGCCGGTGCAGTTCACGACCAATTGGCTGGATTCGCGCTTTTTCAGCGTCAGCTACGAACTGACCGAAGGGCAGTTCTAGCCGGCGCGTTCCCGCCGCGCGGGGGCCTGGCGCCGCCCGCTTCCGTTGTATCGTCGCGGATAAAACGGAGAGAGAGACGCCATGGAAACCCCCGATCGGCAGTTGCGGTACTTCTTGTGCATTGCCAGGCTCGGCTCGCTGTCGAAAGCCGCGGAAGTGCTGGACCAGACGCAATCGGGATTGAGCAAGCAGCTGGCGGCGCTGGAAGCGGGCATGGGCCACCCGCTGTTCGTGCGCACGGGGCGCGGCGTCGCCCTGACCGAGGCGGGCCAGGCGCTTTACGATGCCATCGGCCCCGCCTACCGCAGCATCGACCAGGCGCTGGACGCGGTGCGCCAGCAGGATGTGACGCACGGCACGGTGCGCCTGGCCACGGTGCATACGCTCAGCTATTACTTCACGGCCGATGTCGTGGCCAGCTTCGTCAGCACGCACCGGCACGTGAACCTGTCGCTGATGGGGCGCAGTTCGCCCGAAGTGGTCGCGCTGGTCGAAAGCGGCAAGGCCGACCTGGGATTCGTGTACGACTCGGCGGTCGATTCCGGCGCGCTGGCCTCCGCGCTGCTGTTCGACGACGACATGGCGCTGATCGTGCTGCGCGACAGCCCGTTGCGCGGCCCGCAGGACCTGTCGCGGCTGGACATGCAGCTGGTGGGCTTTCCGCCGCACTACGCCTTGCGCCGCATGATCCATAGCGCGGGCCTGCATCCCGATTTCGTGGCCGAGGCGGAAACGATCGACGCGATGCTCAAGCTGGTGTCGTCGGGGGTGGGCGCCTGTATCCTGCCGTCGCGCATTCCGGAAAAACTGCTGTCGGACTACGGGCTGCGCCGGCTGCCGATTGCCGATCCGTTGCTGCGCCGCCGGGTGGTGGTGGTCACGCAGGCCGGGAAAGTCACGGCCCCGCTGCGCGACGACCTGTTGCGATGCGCCATGCAAGTCGCGGAAGGGCTGCGGGGCGTCGCGGTGGAATAGCTGCTATGAAGTGGAGTCTATAGCTCCGTTTGATGTGCATCAACATAATGCACTTTCCTGGTCGCAAAGGTATTGACCAGGCGTTGATTGCATATTTGGAGCTATCGATATGACCGCCCGCCTCAGGGAAAAATCCTATTTCGATTCCCGCGCCACGCAGGATATGGCGAAGCACCTGCACGGCGTGCAGCGCAGCATCCAGGAAACCATGGCCTATGCCTGTCGGATCCTGGCGATGACCGAACAAGAGGCGGGCCTGGCCGGCCAGATCAGCGTGCGCTCGGAACGCCCGGGCGCGTACTGGACGCTGCGTTTCGGCCTGGGCTTCGACGAGGCCACGCCGGCCGATTTCATCGAAGTGGACCGCGACCTGAACACGCTGACCGGCGAGGGCATGGCCAACCCGGCCACGCGCTTTCACCTGTGGGTCTACGACGCGCGGCCCGACGTGCATTCGATCGTCCATACGCATTCGCCCTGGGCGTCGGCGCTGGCCGCGGCGCGCCAGCCGCTGGTGATCGCGCAGATGGACATGACGCCGCTGCACAACGACTGCGCCTTCCTGGGCGAATGGCCCGGCGTGCCGATCGCCGACCAGGAAGGCGTGATCATCTCGGAGGCGCTGGGCGGCAAGCGCGCGATCATCCTGGCCCACCACGGCTACTTGACCGCCGGCACGTCTTGCGAAGAAGCAACTTACCTGTCGGTGTACCTGGAGCGCGCCGCGCGCATGCAGATCCGGGCGCAGGCCTTCGGCCCGCTGACGCCGGTAGACGACAAGCTGGCCGCCGAAGCCCACGACTACCTGCTCAAGCCTTCGATCGTGAAGGCGACCTTCAATTACTGGGCACGCCAGACGCACGGCATTGCGCCGCTGCCGATCGCATAGCCGCACGCCCGGCACAAACGACATTCCAAGGGGATTTCCATGACGACTTCCGCGTCGAAGGGGGCTCGCTCGAGCCGCCATTACGTTACCGCCGGCCTGGCCAGCATGATGGGCACCACCATCGAGTGGTATGACTTCTTTCTGTACGGCACGGCCGCCGCGCTGATCTTCAACAAGATTTTCTTTCCGTCGTTCGACCCGCTGACCGGCACGCTGGCGGCGTTCGCGACGTATTCGGTCGGGTTCTTCGCGCGGCCGCTGGGCGGCATCATCTTCGGTCACTTCGGCGACCGGGTGGGGCGCAAGTCGATGCTGCTGATCACGCTGTTCCTGATGGGCATTCCCACCATCCTGATCGGCCTGATCCCGTCGTACGAGGCCATCGGCTACTGGGCCGCCGTGCTGCTGGTGCTGATGCGTTTCCTGCAGGGCATTGCCGTGGGCGGCGAATGGGGCGGGGCGGTGCTGATGGCGGTGGAGCACGCGCCCGAAGGCAAGAAGGGCTTCTTCGGCAGCCTGCCGCAGACCGGCGTGGCGCCGGGCCTGATCCTGTCGTCGCTGGCGATGGGCGCGGTGGCTTCCCTGCCCGAGGCCGACATGCTGGCCTGGGGCTGGCGGCTGCCGTTCCTGGCCAGCGTGGTGCTGCTGCTGGTGGGCTGGTTCATACGCCTGAAGGTCGCGGAATCGCCCGATTTCGAGCACATGCAGACCCAGGGCGACAAAGTGGAAGTGCCCGCCATGGTGGTGTTGCGCCGCTATCCCAAGGAAGTGCTGGTGGTGGTGGGCGGGCGGCTGGCGGAGGTGACCTGGTTCTACACCGTGGTGACCTTCGCGCTGGCCTACGCCACCGGCACGCTCGGCATCGATCGCACCGTGATGCTGGATGCGACGGTGTGGGGCGCGTTCGTGGCCTTGTTCACCATGCCGCTATTCGGCGTGCTGGGCGATCGGCTGGGCTTCAAGTGGGTATTCATGGCGGGTTCGATCGGCATCCTGCTGTTCGCGCCGATGTTCTTTTCCATGCTGCAGACGCTGGATGCCGGCACCATCACGCTGGCCGTGGCGATTGCCATCGGCCTGGTCTACGCTGCCCTGTATGGGCCCGAGGGCGGGCTGTTCTCGGCGCAGTTCCCGCCGGAAGTGCGCTATAGCGGCATCTCGATCGCCGTCCAGGTGTCCGGGGCCGTCGGCGGCGGGCTGGCGCCCATCATCGCCACGTCGCTGCTGGCCTACGGCGGCGGCAACCCGCGCTACATCGTCTGGTACCTGAGCGCCCTGGGACTGGTAGCCATCGTCAGCTCGCTGTTCATGCACGGCCCGGCGCGCTTTGCGCTGCCGGCCGCGGCGGGCCGGGAGGCACGGACGTGACGCGGGCGCACATCGACTATTACTTCTGGATGAATTCCGACTGGGCCTACCTGGGCGCCGATCGCCTGGAAGCGCTGGCCGCCCGGCAAGGCGTGGGGATCCGCTACAAGCCCGTCGATCTTCCCGATGTGTATGCGCGCACGGGCGGGGTGCTGCTGGGGCAGCGCTCGCCCGAGCGGCAGGCTTACCGCGTGGCCGAGCTCAAGCGCTGGTGCCGCAAGCTGGGCATCCACGTCAATCCGCGGCCCGCCTACATGTGTCCCAATGCCGACCTGGCCTCGCGCATCGTCATCGCCGCCAACGAGGCGCAGCAGGATGGGGTGCGCCTGTACAAGGCGATCCTGCGCGCGCAGTGGTGCGAAGAACGCGATATCTCGTCGCGCGACACGTTGCTGGACATCCTGCGCGAGCAGGGCCTGGACGGCCCGGACCTGCTCGAGCGGGCCGGCCGGCCCGGCATCGAGCGCCTGTACCGCGGCTACACGGACGAGGCGGTGCGGGCCGGCGTGTTCGGTTCGCCTTCGTACCTTTTCCAGGGCGAGCTGTTCTGGGGGCAAGACCGCCTGCAGATGCTGGAAGAGGCGATTGCCGCCAGTTGACGGATGCCGCGCCGGTCAGTCCGGGATCTCGGGCTCGACCAGCCGCGCCAGCTGCATGAGCGATTCCTGCCAGCCCAGGTAGCACATCTCCGTGGGAATGACCTCGGGTATGCCTTCCTGCACGATGCTGAGTTCGGTGCCGCACGATACCTGCCGCAAGGACACCGTGACTTGCATCCGGCCCGGCAGGTTCGGGTCGTCGAACTGGTCCGAATAGCGGATTTTCTCGAAGGGCACCAGTTCCTGGTATTCGCCGCCGAACGAATGCTCGTGGCCGGTGCCGAAATTGCGGAACGACATCCGGTGGGTGCCGCCGACCTTGGCGTCCAGGTGATGCACCTTGCAGGTGAAGCCGTAGGGGGGAAGCCATCTTGCGATGGCGTCGGGTTCCAGGAAAGCCCGATAGACGCGCTCGGGGGGAGCGCGCAGTACGCGATGCAGCTGAACAGTGCCGGTAGCCATGATGTGCCTGCCTTTCCGTTGGTTGAAGGGGTATCAGTACGACGAACCGGCGGCGTCGGGATCGACAAGGACGGGCCTAGGGAAAACCCTGGCGCCCCGGTTGCCCCTACATCCGTTCGCCCGGCAACTGGCTGGCTTGCTCCGCCCAGGCGATGAACTGGGCCTCGTCGATCGCCTCGTTCTCGTACACATGCAGATAGCGGGTTTCCGGCGTGCGGGACTCGACGGGGGGCATGGGGCGCAGCGACGTGCCGCGAAAGAACGCCACCTTGATGTACTTGGCGTAGCAATGAAAGCTGAGGAACCAGCCCTGGCCCGGCATGCCATACAGCGGCGAGTTCCACTTGACCGCCTTGTGCACGTCCGGCACGGCGCGCACGACCAGCGCGTCCAGCTGGCGCCCGACCGCGCTTTTCCAGCCGGGCATGGCGGCGATGTACGTCTGTACGGGGGCGTCGCCGTCGGCCTTGGCGATCTGCGGGTTGCCGCCCGACAGCAGGACGGGTTCGCCGCCCGCGGGCTTAGCGGCGGTTGCCGGCTTGCGGGGTGTCTTGTCAGTCATGGGCTGGGCTCCATCGAGTCGCCGGGGCGGCGGAACAGGCCGCGCGCCGGACCAAGAATACTTCCATTCCCACACCTGCCGGCTATCAGAAACCTTGGACTTTCGGCTGGATGCGGCGCAAACTTGTGATGTAATTTCGTTGCATTGGCGCAATGATTGCTTTGATTCTACGGGCAGTAGGAGGTCCGAAGATGCGAATGGCACAAATCATGTGGGCCTGTGTGCTGGGCCCGGCGATGGCCCTGCCGGCGGCCGCCGCAGGGGGAAGAATCGCCTTCCAGGGCCACGTGGTGGTGCCGGCCGACTGCCACGTGAATGTCCAGGCCCGGCGCGGCGCGCCCGCCGCCACGACGGCATGCCCGGCCCGCGCGCCGGACGTTGCGGGCCGCCCCGACGAGACGCCGCTGGCCAGTGCGACCGTGCGGCCGCTGCCCGGCTTGCCGGCGGGCCGGCCGGCCTATGTGGTGGACCTGGCCTACCAGTAGCCGGCGCTAGCTGGCGTCGCCCATGCCCGCGGCGGCCGGCGCGTTCGAGCCGAACAGGCGGGCCAGCCCGCCGCGCAGGTGTGTCAGCATCGCCTCGCGCGCGGCATCCGCGTCGCCGCCGCGTATCGCCGCCTCGACCGCGCGGTGCTCGTTGCGCACGTCGGCGGTGCGGCGGAACATCGGCTGCGGCGACAGTTCGCGGATCAGCTTGATCGACACGCGCGTCTGCTCGGCCAGGGCCGCCATGGTCATGTCGAAGAAGCGGTTGCCGCTGGCCGCGGCAATCGCTCCGTGGAATGCGATGTCTTCCTCGATGGCGGGTTCGCCGCGCGCCAGCGCGGTTTCGAACATGCGCAGCCGCCGGGCGATTTCTTCCAGCAGCGCCGCGTCGCGGCATTGCGCGGCGCCGGCCGCGCTTTCGGCTTCGATCAGACAGCGGAATTCCAGGAAACTGCGCAAGTCCGGAATGCTGTGCAGCGGCCCGAACGTGGCGCCTTGCAGGGCGGGCGGCTTGCCCACGAAATTGCCGGCGCCGCGTCGCGCGTAGACCCGGCCTTCGGTGCGCAGCCGCGCCAGCGCCTGGCGCAATACCGGGCGCGACACGCCCAGCCGGCCGGCCAGCTCGTCTTCGCTGGGCAGGCGCCGATCCGGCGGCAACCCTTCCAGCATGTCCAGCATCTGGGTGTACGCCAGGTCGCTCAATGGGGAAATGGCCATGCGGGCCTCCGGTATTCGGCACGAAGTAGTAATACTACTCGGCAAATTTATTGACAGGAATCGGGGCCCCCGCGAGGATGGCCGGACAGCAGCAAGCACGCGCCGGCTCCGGGCAAGCCGCGGCCGGCGTCTTTCTCACTTCACGACAGGCAGGCCGAAGGCATGGCAATCATCACGGCGCTACGCAGTTTGCGCATCGACGAACGTCCCAATCTGATCTGGGTGGAAATCGAAACCGACGAGGGGCTGGTCGGCCTGGGCGAGTCGTTTCGCGGCGCCCAGGCGGTCGAGGCGGTATTGCACGAACAGGTCGCGCCGTGGCTGCTGGGGCGCGATGCCCGGCACATCGAGGCGGTATCCCAGCAGTTGATGAATCCATACCTGGGGTTCCACAGCGCCAGCGCCGAGGTGCGGGCCGCCAGCGCCGTGGACATCGCCCTGTGGGACCTGGCCGGCCAGCGCCAGGGCGTGCCGGTCTACATGGCCCTGGGCGGCGGCGTGCGCGACCGCATCCGCGCCTACAACACGTGCGCCGGCTACGCCTACAACACCGCCGGCGCGGCCCGCCGCAGCACCGACGGGTCGGAGCGCCCGGCCGGCCCGTACGACGACCAGGTCGCCTTCATGCGCGATGCCGGCGCGCTGGCGCACAGCCTGCTCGAGGAAGGCTACACCGCCATGAAGATCTGGCCCTTCGACGTATACGCCGCCGCCACTGGCGGGCACCTGATTTCCTCGGAAGACCTCCAGCGCGGACTGGAACCGTTCCGCAAGATCCGCGACGCGGTGGGCGGCCGCATCGAGGTCATGTGCGAGCTGCACAGCCTGTGGACCGCCAGTGCCGCGGCGCGCATATGCCGCGGGCTGGAAGAGTACGACGTCTTCTGGG
>Ga0182735_1002665_pt1 | contig 10613 bp, 10 predicted proteins | sample eDN5th30CKraftMG_FD_128524 | JGI IMG/M metagenome (GOLD analysis project Ga0182735, IMG submission 128524) | Enriched Miracle-Growth compost microbial communities from Emeryville, California, USA - eDNA 5th pass 30_C Kraft MG (version 2) (version 2) ... | reverse complement strand
GGCCTCGCCTGCCCAATCGGGCCGGTCGGGACGTAGCGCAGCCTGGTAGCGCATCACACTGGGGGTGTGGGGGTCGGAGGTTCGAATCCTCTCGTCCCGACCAATTTCTTCCGCTTTCTCCATTGCCATTCAATTGGGAGACGGCGCATGTCGCGGGCCACGCGGGCGACAAGGGCGCTCGAACAGGCGGGAATCGCCTTTACCATCCACAGCTATGATTATGATCCCGCGGCAGAGCGCGTCGGCCTGCAGGCGGCCGAGGCGCTGGGCGAGGCGCCCGAGCGCGTCCTGAAAACGCTGATGCTGCGCGTGGACGGAAAACCCGCCTGCGCGATTCTTGCATCCGACCGCGAGGTATCGATGAAAAAGCTTGCCGCGGCGCTCGGCGGCAAGTCGGCCGCGATGATGCCGGTCGCGGAAGCCGAGCGCGTCTCGGGCTACAAGGTGGGCGGCGTCAGCCCCTTTGGACAGATGCGCCAGGTGCCTGCCGTCATCGACGAGGCCGCGCTCGCGCACGCGCACGTCTATATCAATGGCGGGCAGCGCGGGCTGCAGGTGCGGCTTGCCCCAGGCGATGCGGCAGGGTTGCTCAAGGCCGTGATCGCGCCGATCGCCGCCTAGGCGGCGGGTGCATCGGCCGCGGGTCTCCGTGCATAGATGCCGTAGGCCGCGATGGCCGCGTAGCAGAGCGCTGGCAGCGTCAAGGCGAGCGCGAGATTGCCGCCTGCGGCATCGGCAAGGGCTCCGGTCGCGACAGGCACGACCGCGCCGCCAAATATTGCCACGTTGATGATCCCCGACCCGTCCGCGGCGCGATTTCCAAGTCTCTCGCTCGCAAGGCTGAAGATCGTCGGGAACATGATCGAGTTCATCAGCCCGATCGCGAGCAGCGAATAGGCCGCGAGCTCCCCGCTGCTGTTCGCCGAAATCAGGATGAGAAGGATCGCGCCTACCGCGTTGAAGGCGAGGAGCTTGCCGGGGCTGATACCAAGATACATCAGGAGAGAGCCGGCGAAACGGCCGAGCATGGCGCCGCCCCAATAGAAGAACACCATCCAGCCGATGACCGCTTCGGGCTGGCCGAGTACGCGGTCCTCGGCCAGATAATTGATGATCAGCGACCCGATCGCGACTTCGGCGCCGACATAGAGGAAGATGCACAGCGCGCCGAAGCCGAAGCGGTGGCGCTTGAGGAGATCATTGCCGTACAGCCATACGACCGGCGCGAGCAGGATAAGCAGCAAGCCGATGACCGAGTTGATGCTGGTCGCGGCAAGCGCGCCGCCGACTATCAGCGCAAGGCCAGCAAGATAGCGCGGCAGGCGGACAAGCTCGCCGCCCGACATGCTCTCGGCATCGTGCGGCAGCCGGTTGCGGAACATCCACACCGCGGCGGCGACGATCGCGAGCGCAACGGCAATGCCGAGATAACCGTTGACGATCGCCTGGCTCTCGGCGGTGCGATAGGCGGCGAGCGCGGGGCCCGAAAGATCTTCGGCTTTGAGGTTGACGATGCTGCCAAGGATGAGCCCCGCTCCCACCAGCGGAAACAGCGTCGTCCCGAGCGAATTGAAGGCCTGCGCAAAAGTGAGGCGGCTGTGCGCGGTTTCGGGCTTGCCGAGAAGCGAAATCAGCGGGTTGGAGACAACCTGCACGATCACGACTCCGCTCGCCAGCACGAACAGGGCGAGCAGGAAGAGTTCGTAAATCGCGTTTTGCGATGCTGGGATGAAGAGCAGGCAGCCGACGAGCATTGTGAGAAGGCCCGCGACAGCGCCGCGCATATAGCCGATCTTCTTGACGAGCTTTGCCCCTGGGATGCCGATCACCAGATAGGCGGTGAAGAAGCAGAACTGCACGAGCATTGCCTGCGTATAGTTGAGTGTGAACAATTCCTTGAGCTTCGGGATGATCACGTCGTTGAGCGACGTGATGCCGCCGAAGATGAAGAAAAGGCCCATCACGAAGAGGCGCAGCTCGGGTGCGTCGACATGGGCGCTGCTGTCCGAGCCGGGGCGCGGGTCGGTGCTGCTGGCGGTATCGGGCGCTAGGGCCATGATCGTCTCCCGGGAAGTATCGCGGCGGGCGCGTCTGCGCTCCTTATAGCGCGAAAGACTAGCCGTGCCTTACGCCGCTGACTATCCGCAAAATTCTGCGCATAGCTATGCAGGAGGGCCGGTGCAGGCGCGCCGGGACTATGGCCGCAGAATCAGTTTCCCCACCACCTCGCGCCGCTCGATCATCGCAAAGGCGTCTCGCCAGTCAGCAAGGTCGAGAACGGCATGAACATGCGGGCGGATGCGTCCTTCGGCGGCGAGCGTGTCGATCGCCGCCAGATTCTCGCCCCCGCGCTCGGGAAAGCGGCGCCCATATTCACCCGCGCGTACGCCGACGACCGAAAAGCCTTTGATCAGCGGCATGTTCACCGAAATCTCCGGGATCCGGCCCGAGGCAAAGCCGACGACAAGCAGCCGCCCGTCAAAGGCGATGCAACGCGTCGATTCGTCGAAGACGTCCCCGCCCACCGGGTCGAAGATGAGGTCGGCCCCCTTCCCGCCCGTGATCGCCTTTACCGACTCGCGAAAGCCCGGCTCGGCCGCGATCACGGCGTCGGGCGTATAGAGATCGGCAATCGCCTCGCGCTTCGAGGGAGTGCTCGCGGCCGCGATCACGCGCGCGCCGAGCGCCTTCGCCAGATCGACTGCCGCCAGTCCGACGCCGCCCGCAGCGCCGTGCACGAGCACCCAGTCGCCCGCAGCGACGCGCCCGCAGCGCACGAGCGCGACATAAGCCGTAAGATAGGCCACGCCATAGGCCGCTGCGTCTTCCATACTGAGCGCTGCTGGCTTGGGGCGGAGCGCGCTTGCGGGAACGATGCAATATTCAGCCATCGCACCCAGCCGATTTGCGCCGACCACCGCATCGCCCCTCGCCCAGCCTTGAACATCTGCGCCGAGCGCATCGACCTCGCCGGCAAATTCGAGTCCCGGCACGAACGGCAGCTCGGGTTTGAGCTGATAGGCTCCTCGCGTCATCAACAGATCGGGAAAATTGACCGCCGCTGCGCGAACCCGCACGCGCACCTCGCCAGGTCCGGGCTCGGGCGCTGGGCGTTCGACAAGCCGGCAGCCGCGATGATCGGGCGCCAATTCGCGCACCTCCAATGCCCGCATCAAAAACCCCTTTCCTACATTGTACCAATATGGTTCTTTATATGAACACAGCGAACCAAAGGAGCGACTCCGTGTCCCGTTTCAAACCACCTCGCGTCGACGTCGATGCGATGATCGACGCTCTCATCGACCGCGAAGGACGATATGTAAACCACCCCGCCGACCGCGGCGGGGCAACCTGCTGGGGCATCACCGAGGCCGTCGCCCGGGCGGAGGGCTATGCAGGAGAGATGCGAGACCTGGCGCGCGAGACCGCAGCGACCATCTATCGCAACGTCTATTGGCAAGCCCCCGGCCTCGACCGGGTCGCGCTGCGCGCGCCCATGGTCGCGGCCGAGCTCTTCGATATCGCCGTTCACATGGGCGCCTCGGTTGCCGCAGGCTTCCTCCAGCGCTCGCTCAATGCGCTCAATCGCGGCGCACGCGATTATCCCGATATTGCAGTCGACCGCATGATCGGACCGCGCAGCCTCTTCGCACTCGACGGCTTGTTGGGGAGACGCGGCTCCGCGGGCGAGATTGTGCTGCTACGCGCGATCGAGGCCCTGAAAGGCGAACGCTACATCGCGCTCGCCGAGCGCCGCCCGAGCCAGGAGGCCTTTCTCTACGGGTGGCTCGCGAGGCGGCTCGCGAGTGGCTGACGGCGCATTGAGCCCGGCCCGAGGACTATTTTTTCAAGAGCAAGGACATCGCTATGAGCAACATCGAAGGCCTGATCGGCCCCCTCGCCAGGATTATCGACAGGATCATCCCCGACCCCGAGGCGCGCGAGCGCGCCAAGCTTGAGCTTCTGAATTTGGAGGGCAGCCTCGAAATGGAAGCGATCCGCACGCGCATGTCCGCGCTCCTTCTCGAGGCCAGCAGCGCCGATCCCTGGACAAGCCGTGCGCGGCCGAGCTTCCTTTACGTCATGTATATCCTCCTGCTCTGGGCCATCCCGATGGGGCTGATCACCGCGGTCAGCCCTGGCACGGCCAGGGTCATCGCCGAAGGAATGAACACCTATCTCGCCGGCCTTCCCGAACCGCTCTACGCGCTCTTCGGCACAGGCTATCTCGGCTACACCGCGGCGCGTGCGTGGGGAACGGCGAAGGGGCTCGAAGCTTGAGTGCCTGTTGAGGCGAGGCGCGGCCGCACTGGAAGCGCGGCGCAGGCGATTTCGCGGAACCCCTCAAGCGCCCGCTATCAGCCACTCGGCAAACGTCCGCTCGGCAGAGCGCTCGGGGCGCGCCAGCGGGCGCGTCAACCAATAGGCCCCGACGTCGACCTCGCATGCGAAAGGTTGGACCAGCCGCCCGTCGGCGAGCTCAGTCTCGAACATCGTGGCAGGTGCGAGCGCAACGCCCTCGCCCAGAAGCGCCGCCTGGATCATGATGATCGACGTATCGAACTGGGGCCCGCGCGCAGCGACCGCAGCTGCCCCCGCGGCAGCAAACCACGCCGGCCAGTCCTGCGCGCGGTAGGAGCGCAGCAGTGGCCAGCGAGCAAGATCGCAAGGCTGGTGAAGCGTGTCCGCAATCGCCGGGATGCAGAGCGGTGTCATCGGCGCGTCCATCACGCGCACCGCCTCGACGCTGCGCCAGGCACCGTCGCCGAAGCGAATCGAGAGGTCGAGACTGTCGGTCGAGGGATCGGGCTTGTTGTTGTTGGTGAGCAGGCGCAGCTCGATATGGGGAAAGCGGCGGCGGAAATCGGGAAGGCGGCGGACCAGATGACCCGCTGCAAAGGTGCCGACGACCCCGACGGTCAGCACCTCCCGCGGCCCGCCGCCGCGCACAAGGTCGACCCCCTCCTCGATCCGCGCCAGCGCATCAGCGACGATGGGTGCGAGCCATTGCCCCTCGTCGGTCAGCAGCAGCCCGCGCGATGTGCGATGGAAGAGACTCTTGCCCAGCCAGGCTTCGAGCGCCTTTATCTGATGGCTCACCGCCGCCTGGGTGACGAACAATTCCTTCGCCGCCTCGGTAAAGCCTCCCTGACGCGACGCCGCATCGAACGCGCGGAGCAGGTTGAGCGAAATCTCGGTAATCGCCATGCCGTCTGCCTTAGAAAATCTAATGTCCCTTCTGACCTATCGTCGCTTGGACGCAAGGCAGAAGCTGTCAAATATTTCCGCCCCCACCCCCGATCATGAGGAATCTCGATATGACGATCGCCTTGCTGTCACGCCGCCGAGTGCTGTCGCTCGCCCCTGCTGCGGGCCTTGCGGGCTGGACCATGCTTGCAGGCTGCACGCCGCAGACGAGCGAAGCCCCCGCAAAGCCGGAAGCGACGCCGGATCCGATTGCGGGGCGGCTCGCAGCGCTCGAACGGGAGGCGGGGGGACGGCTCGGCGTCCTTTTTCTCGATTCAGCGAACGGGCGGTCGGCGGGGCACCGCTCTGACGAGCGCTTCGCGCTTTGCTCGACCGTCAAATGGCCGCTTGCAGCCGTGGTCCTTGACGCCGTCGATGCGGGAGGACTGTCGCTCGACCAACGCATTCGCTTTGACAAATCAGACCTTCTCTCCAACTCGCCCCGAACCCGCGAAAATCTCGCCAGGGGCAGCATGAGCGTTGCCGAACTCCTCGAGGCGGCGATCACCGTCAGCGACAATGCTGCCGCCAATTTGCTGCTGCCCCTCGTCGGCGGACCCGAGGGGGTGACGCGTCAATTTCGCGCCTGGGGCGACGCGGTAACACGCCTCGATCGCCGCGAGCCGATGCTCAACCGTGTCGGCGAGGGCGAGGTGCGCGACACCACAACCCCCGCGGCGATGGCCGCGCTGCTGCGCACCTTGCTTCTTGGCGATGCCCTCAGCGATGCCTCGCGCAAGCGGCTGATCGACTGGGGGGCGGCGACAACAACCGGCCCCAGGCGGCTACGCGCCGGCCTCCCCGCGTCCTGGGTGCTGGCCCACAAGACCGGCACCGCAATGGCGCCGGGCATGATGAACAAATATAATGACATCGCCATCGCCTACCCGCCGAGAGGCGCACCCCTCCTCATCGCGGCCTATTATGAGGGCCCGGTGGCGATCGAGGCGGTGCGGGGCGAGGACGAAGCTGTTCTCGCCGCTGTCGGGAAGCTCGCGGCCGAATGGGCCAGCGGCGCGTAGGCGCTCGTCCGCAGCCAAGGGACTGCGGGGCCTGTGAGGCGCTTGGCAATCCGGCACATTTCACGCCCGCCAGAACGGATGCCCCGGCAGTTCGGCACGGGGCACGCCGGGCGAGGGTCAGGCCGCAAGCGCTGCCTTCACCGCCGCCACCGCAGCATCGGCCGCGCTGCCATCGGGACCGCCGCCCTGCGCCATGTCAGGCCTTCCGCCGCCGCCCTGCCCGCCGAGCGCCGCCACCGCAGCGCGCACGAGCTCAACGGCATTGTGGCTTCCGGTCGCATCGTCGGTCACCCCGACCGCGACCGACGCACGCCCATCGTTTACCGCCACGAGCATCGCTACGCCGCTTCCGACCTGCTTCTTCAGCCCGTCAACCGTGCCGCGCAGCTCCTTGGGATCGAGCCCGTCGACGACCTGCGCGAGAAAGGCAGTGTCGCCCACCCTTTCGACCGCCGGGCCGCCCGCGGTGCCGGCGCCGCCGCCCATCGCGAGCGCCTTCTTCGCCTCGGCGAGTTCACGCTCGGCCTTCTTGAGTTGTTCGGCAAGCGCCGTCACCCGCGCTGGCACATCGTCGGGCGAGGTCTTGAGCGCGGCCGCGGCCGCCTTCAGCGCCTCGTCGCGGCTGGTAAGCCACGTGCGCGCGGCTTCGCCGGTCAGCGCCTCAATACGCCGCACCCCCGAAGAGACCGCGGATTCGCTGACGATCTTGAACAGCGCGATATCACCGAGGGCGCGAACATGGGTGCCGCCGCACAGCTCGACCGAATAGCTTTTGTCATCGGCCTTGCCCATGCTCAGCACGCGCACTTCGTCGCCATATTTTTCGCCGAAGAGCGCCATCGCGCCCGCCGCGATCGCATCGTCGGGTGTCATGAGCCGCGTCGTCACCGGTTCATTGGCGCGGATCTGCGCGTTCACGTCGGCCTCGATCTGCGCGATCTCTTCGGCACTCAGCGCCTTGGGATGCGAAAAGTCGAAGCGGAAGCGGTCCTCCGCTACCAGGCTGCCCTTCTGCGTCACATGTCCACCGAGGCGGTTGCGGAGCGCTGCGTGCAGCAGGTGCGTCGCGCTATGGTTGGCGCGAATGCGATCGCGCCGCTCGGCATCGACGGTGAGCTGGACCGTATCGCCGACCTTCAGCGTCCCTGCCTCAAGCTTCGCCTGGTGCGTGTGCAGGCGGCCGAGCGGCTTGCCGGTGTCGCGGACAAGGGCCCTTGCACCCTCGAGCGTCGCGATCGTCCCCGCATCGCCCATCTGGCCGCCGCTTTCGCCGTAAAAGGGCGTCTGGTTGGTGAGCACGACGACCTCATCGCCCGCCACCGCTGCCTCGACGGGCTTGCCGTCCTTGACGAGTGCGATCACCGTGCCCTCGCCTGCGGTTGCGGCGTAGCCCGTGAACTCGGTGCTGCCATTCGCTTCGGCAAGATCGAACCAGATTTCGTCCGATGCCTTTTCGCCACTACCCTTCCATGCTGCGCGTGCCGCGGCCTTCTGCTGCGCCATTGCCGCGTCGAAGCCTTCCCGATCGACTGCAATCCCCTGCGTGCGCAGCGCGTCCTCGGTAAGATCATAGGGAAAGCCGTAGGTGTCATAGAGCTTGAAGGCGACATCGCCCGGGAGCGTCGCGCCCTCGCCCATCCCCACCGTTGCTTCGTCAAGCAGGCGCAGCCCCTTGTCGAGCGTCTGGCGGAACTTGGTTTCCTCGCGCTCGAGCGTCTCGGCGATCAGCGGCTGCGCGCGGATCAGCTCGGGATAGGCGGCGCCCATCTCGGCGGTCAGCGCGGGCAAGAGCCGGTACATCAGCGGGTCCTTGGCGCCGAGAAGGTGTGCGTGGCGCATCGCACGGCGCATGATCCGGCGCAGAACATAGCCGCGCCCCTCGTTCGAGGGCAGAACGCCGTCGGCGACGAGGAAACTCGACGCCCGCAAATGGTCGGCGATGACACGGTGGCTCGCCTTGTGCGCCTCATCGGCGGCGACGCCGGTCAGCTCGACCGAGGCCGCGATCAGCGCCTTGAATGTATCGGTGTCATAATTGTCGTGGACGCCCTGGAGCACCGCGGCGATCCGTTCGAGCCCCATGCCCGTGTCGATGCTCGGCCGCGGGAGATCGACGCGCTCGCCCCCGGGCAGCTGCTCATATTGCATGAACACGAGGTTCCAGATCTCGACGAAGCGGTCACCATCTTCTTCGGGCGATCCCGGCGGACCGCCCCAGATATGGTCGCCATGATCGTAGAAAATCTCGCTGCACGGCCCGCACGGGCCGGTGTCGCCCATTGACCAGAAATTATCGCTTGTCGGGATTCGGATGATCCGGCTTTCAGGCAGTCCCGAAATCTTGCGCCAGAGGTCGAACGCCTCGTCATCGGTGTGATAGACGGTCGCCGTCAGCTTTTCCGCGGGCAGGCCCCACGTCTTGGTGATCAGCGTCCAGGCATGATGGATCGCCTGTTCCTTGAAATAGTCGCCGAAGGAGAAATTCCCCAGCATCTCGAAGAAGGTGTGATGCCGCGCAGTAAATCCCACATTGTCGAGATCATTGTGCTTTCCCCCCGCGCGCACGCATTTCTGCGATGAGGTCGCGGTGCTGTAGGGCCGCTTCTCGAGTTCCGTGAAGACATTCTTGAACGGCACCATGCCCGCGTTGACGAACATCAACGTCGGATCATTGTGCGGCACCAGCGGTGCCGACGGCTCGATATGATGGCCCGCCCCCCCGAAATAGTCGAGGAAAGAGCGGCGAATGTCGTTGGTCGATGTCATGCGCGCGATCTAGTGCGGGACGGCGGGTTTCTCAAGCACAACGCGCAGCCCCTCATCGCTGGCAAAGGCCATCAAGCTCGTCCGCCGTCAGTCCTTGCTGCTCGACAAGCGCGCTCGAGATAAATTGGACGTCATATTGCGAGATCCGATATTCGTTGGCGCGCACGCGGTGCACCAAAATGCCCCCGCAGGTTCCCTCGATACCCGGATGATCATCGATCACCGAGAAATAGGCATAAGCTCCCGGATAGGCCGTTTCCGGCGGATTGTTCACCCACAGCCTGAATTGCGGGCTCAGCGCTCCCCCGCTCCCTGTGCGATGCTGGAGGGCGGCCTTGCGCAGACCGTCCCAGTCCGCCTGCGTCAGCTCGACAAGCGGGTCCATCATCGCGATGCCCGCCGCATCTCCCCGCTCAAGCAGATCGAGAAAGCGCGTGACAAATGCACGCGCGCCCGCGGTATCCTCGTCGCTCGCTTTCCAGTCAGCAGCTACCGGCTTGTAGGGATCAGTCGAGCGGTCGAAGCAGAGGAAATTCTGCTTCAGACTCTCGATCAGAATCACGTTGCGAGCGGTGTCGACCCCGGTGTCGAATTGATGGCGCCCGAAGCGGACCCCCTGCGCCCCGCAGCGCTCGGCCGCGACGTCCTTGATCCGCTCCATCACGCCGCCGATCCTCGCGGAATCGAAAGTGCCGATTTCGGCCGTATAGCCCTGCTCCGGCACGGCCTTGGTCGCGATGCCGGGCTCGCCCGCCGCTGCGAACAGCAATGCCAATGCGACAAGTCCCATAATCCCCCGGATGACCGGCCCGCGCTTCGCCGCGATAGTGCGGAGGTCAACCGCGCCGCGCAAGCAGGATTTATCGCAGCGCTTCTAAAAGGCCGTCGCGATCCCCTTGCCCAGATAGCAGGGCAATTGGCGAAGAATGTCCGCCTTGGGCACGCCGTCCTCGATCATGTCGGGTGGTATCTCCGAGACGTCGGTGCGCACGACGGTAAAGGGCGCGGCGGGCTCGGCGCGGTGTACAACGACATAGCCGCAATCCATCGTCCCGTCGGCGCGGTCGCCGCGGAAATCGAACGCGGCATAGATGCCGCGCGGCTCGCCCGGGGGGTCGAGATACCAGCTCAGCCGGACGAAGCGAAGCGTCCCGTCTGCCCAAAGCGCGCCGCGCTTGCGCAGGTTCATCTCCCATTCCAGCCTGGGGCTCGCGGCCTGCAGCGACAGCCGCAGCATGGCGTAGGCCGCGTCATAATCGCGGCCCGCAAGCGCCAGCACATAGGCGGCGAACCGATCGATTGCGCCCTCCTCGTCCGTGCCGGAAGGCTGGAAGGTTGCGCCCTTTGGTGCGACGACCTCGCGCTCGACCTCGGGTCCGACCACCGGCGGCGCGGCAAGCGCGGACCCCGCAAGGGCGAGCAGACCCGCCGCGATCGCGAGCCTGCGAACGAAAAGCCGCGGCTCAGTAGCCATAGTAGGCCCCGCCCTTGTCGCGCGCGCGCCGCCAGGCGGGGCGGTCGTGACACATGTTCACGAACCCGGCGAGCTTCGGATAGCGCGGCGCGAGCCCCTGCATG
>Ga0182735_1002663_pt1 | contig 10617 bp, 9 predicted proteins | sample eDN5th30CKraftMG_FD_128524 | JGI IMG/M metagenome (GOLD analysis project Ga0182735, IMG submission 128524) | Enriched Miracle-Growth compost microbial communities from Emeryville, California, USA - eDNA 5th pass 30_C Kraft MG (version 2) (version 2) ... | reverse complement strand
TCGACATAGGCGCCGAGATTGACGAAGGACGGCATCAGCACGACGTTCTTGCCGATGAAGGCGGAACGGCGGACGATCGCGCCCGGCACCGCGCGGAAGCCCGCCTCGCGGAAGCTCTGCTCGGAATAATCCTCGAACTTCGAGGGCACCTTGTCCCACCAGTGCGCGCCGCCGGGGCCGCCGGGGATCGGCGCCATGTCGTTCAGACGGAACGACAGCAGCACGGCCTTCTTCAGCCACTGGTTGACCTTCCATTCGCCGTTCGCCTGTGGCTCCGCGACACGCGCCTCGCCCTTGTCGAGCATGTCGAGCGCCAGCTCCACGGCGTCGCGCACCTCGCCCTTGGTCGAGGCGTTGACGGTGTCGCGGGCGTCGAAGGCTGTGTTCAGCGTGGTTTCGAGAGCGGAGAGGGACATCGGTTTCCTTGGAAAATCAGTGCGATAGGGATTGGTGACAACTCGTTTGAATTGCGATTTGTCACCAATTCTTTGGCGGAAATTACTAGATAGGGCAAGGGCGTGACTAGGCCCTCACTCGTCATTGCGAGGAGCGCAGCGACGAAGCAATCCAGTTCTTTCCGTGCTTAATTGACTGGATTGCTTCGCTTCGCTCGCAATGACGAAGCGGGAAGGCCGGGGATTGCCTCGGATTTATTCTTTCGCAATCCCCGCCAGAAATCCCGTCAGGTCTTCGGTGACGTGATCGACATGCGGGGCATCCCGCCCCTCCATCTCCCACGCTTCGCGGACGACCTGTTTGGTCCCATCCGGCACCACCAGCACGGTGGTCATGCCGAATTCGTGCGGGATCGCGAGATTGCGGGCGAGATCCTCGAACATCGCCGCGCGCGAGGCATCGACGCCGTGCAGATCGAGGAAGCGGCGATAGGTCTGGCGCGCGGGCTTCGGTTCGAACTCCGCCGAGATGATGTCGAACACGCCGTCGAAGGTGACGCCGAGCGACAGGCGCTCCAGCACCTTGTCGGCATGCGCGACGGAAGCATTGGTCAGGATCAGCTTGCGGCCGGGCAATTTTGCGAGCGCCTGTCCCATCGCCGGGTTCGGCTCCAGCGGCGAGTGATCGATGTCATGGACGTAAGCCAGAAAGTCATCGGGGCTGACGCCGTGCTCGGTCATCATGCCGCGCATGGTGGTGCCGTAGCGGCGATAATAGTCCTTCTGGATGCGGAAGGCTTCGGCGGCCTCGACCTTCAATTTCTCCGCGACAAAATCGCGGATGCGGCCATCGACCTGCTGCCACAGATTGACGTGATGCGGATAAAGGGTGTTGTCGAGGTCGAACACCCAGGTGTCGATATGGCCGAAGCCGCGTTTGATGGTCATGATTTCTTTTGAAGCGGCGCGGCGCGCCGGCTCCGTCATTTGTACATCAAGGTGCCGGTGCCCTGATTGGTGAACAGCTCCAGCAGCACCGCGTGCGGGGTCTTGCCGTCGAGGATGACGACGCCCTCGACGCCCGCTTCGAGCGCGTAGATGCAGGTCTCGACTTTCGGGATCATGCCGCCGGAGATGGTGCCGTCCGCGATCAGCGCCCGCGCATCCTTGATCGACAGTTCGGGAATGAGCTTCTTCGATTTATCGAGCACGCCGGGAACGTCGGTCAACAGCAGCAGACGCTTGGCCCGCAGCGCGCCCGCGACCGCGCCCGCGAAGGTGTCGGCGTTGACGTTGTAGGTGTGCCCGTCGGCCGAGGCCGCGAGCGGCGCCAGCACCGGAATAAGCTCGTGGCCGATCAGCTGGTTCAGCAAAGCGAGATCGACCTTGTCCGGCTCGCCGACGAAGCCGAGGTCGATCGCCTTCTCGATGTTGGAATCCGGATCGACCATGGTGCGCGTCGCCTTCACGGCGGTCACCATGTTGCCGTCCTTGCCGGAGAGGCCGACGGCCTTGCCGCCCGCCGCGTTAATGTGGCTGACGATCTGCTTGTTGATCGAACCCGCCAGCACCATTTCGACGATCTCGATGGCGGAGGCGTCGGTGATGCGCAGGCCCGCGGCGAATTCCGACTTGATGCCGAGGCGCGCCAGCATGGTGGCGATCTGCGGACCGCCGCCGTGGACGACCACCGGATTGATCGCGGTCTGCTCCAGCAGCACGATGTCGCGGGCGAATTCGCGGGCGAGATTTTCTTCGCCCATGGCGTGGCCGCCGTATTTAATGACGATGGTTTCCTCGTCGTACTGCTGCATATGCGGCAGCGCTTCGGACAGAATGCGGGCCTGATCCTGCGGGCTTATCTCGGACATGAAGCGAACCTTGGCGCGAACCTTGGATTGGCGTGTTGCCCAAGGATATGGCTGGGCGGGAAGGGTTTAGCCGATTGATGTGACGGTGCAAAGCACCTCACGCGGGCCTTCGGCCGGGTACCAGCGCGGCGATGGCGAGCAGCAGCCAGCAGACGATGAACAGGGTGCCGCCAGTCGGCGCCGCCATCGGAAACAGGCCGTGACCGGCATAGTGCAGCGACACGAGGGTGCCGCCGAAAAGAATACCGGCGAGCACGAAGCCGTAGGCCGCCGTCAAGCCGAGGTTGCGCCTCACCAGTCCCTGATGGGCCAGCAATACCGCGCCGACCACCGCGCAGGCGTGGAACAGCAGCATCGAGGAGGCGGAGTGGAGCAGCGTCGCGTCGGGCGTGTGCGCGGCGGCGGCGGCGAGCGCGACGCCGCAGGCACCCATCAATCCGGCGAAGACGACAGCGATCCGCAGCGACAAGGTGGACATCATGCCCGCTCCCTCAAAAGTTTGACGATGGCCGCGCGCATCTCGGCCATGCCGCCGCCGTCGCGTGACGATGTCACCAGCATATCGGGAAAGGCGGCCGGGTGCTTGCGCAGCTTGTCGGCCATCGCGGCCATGGTCTGCTCGAGCGCCGCCTTCTTCACCTGATCGGCCTTGGTCAATACGATCTGGTAGCTGACGGCGGCTTTATCCAGCGTGGTCAGCACCTCGTTGTCGGCATCCTTGAAGCCATGGCGGGAGTCGATCAGGACGTAGACGCGCGCGAGGCTGGCGCGGCCGAGCAGGAATTGATGGATCAGCTTGGTCCATGACGCGATCTGGGTTTTCGGCGCGGACGCGTAGCCGTAGCCCGGCATGTCCACGATCCGCAGTTCGGGCGTGCGCGCGTCGAGCGGGCCCGGGCCCTTGAAAAAGATCAGTTCCTGCGTGCGGCCCGGCGTATGCGAGGTGCGCGCTAGCCCGTTGCGGTTGGTCAGCGCGTTGATCAGGCTCGACTTGCCGACATTGGAGCGGCCCGCGAAGGCGATCTCGACGCCCTGCATCGGCGGCAGCGTCTCGATCGACGGCGACGCCCAGAAGAACTGCCAGTCGCCGGCGAACAGCTTGCGGCCGGATTCGATCAGGTCTGCGTCGGGTTCGGTCATCATGGTCTTTCGAGACTATAAAAATGGCCATGCCCGGCACAAGGCCGGGCATGGATTGATGGATGTTGGATTTCGCGGGGGCGGCTACCCGCTTTTCTTGCTGCCCGCGAAGGTCGATTTCAGATTGTCGAACAGTTCGATCTTCACGCCGTTCTTTTTCATGATCGCGCTTTGCTGGAGCACCGAGAGCAGGTTGTTCCAGGCCCAGTAGATCACGAGACCGGCGGGGAAGGACGCCAGCATGAACGTGAAGATCACCGGCATCCAGTCGAAGATCATCTTCTGCGTCGCATCCGGCGGCGCGGGATTGAGCTTCATCTGGAACCACATGGTCACGCCCATGATCAGGGGCCACAAGCCGATCGCGAGGTAATGGCCGATGATCGGCACGGCGCTCGGATCGTAGGGCAGCAGGCCGAACAAATTGAAGATGTGCGTCGGGTCCGGCGCGGAGAGGTCGTGAATCCAGCCGAAGAACGGCGCGTGACGCATCTCGATGGTGATGAACAGCACTTTATAGAGCGCGAAGAAGACCGGGATCTGGATCGCGATCGGCAGGCAGCCCGCGATCGGATTGATCTTCTCCTTCTTGTAGATATCCATCATCTCCTGCTGCTGCTTCATCTTGTCGTCGGGATACTTCTCCTTCAACGCGGCGAGCTGCGGCTGCACGGCCTTCATCTTCGCCATCGAGGCGTAGGACTTGTTGGCCAGCGGGAAGAAGATCGCCTTGACGATGACGGTGACGAGCAGGATGGCGATGCCGAAATTGCCGAACAGGCGATAAAGGTGATCGATCGTCCAGAACATCGGCTTGGTGATGAAGTAGAACCAACCCCAGTCGATCAGCAGTTCGAAGCGGTTCAGCTTCAACTGCTTGTCGTAGGCATCGACGGTCGAGACCTCCTTGGCGCCCGCGAACAGGCGCGTGGTGGTCGCCGCGTTGCCGCCGCCCTGCACGGTCACCGGGTCGAGCAGATAGTCGGTCTGGTAGACGCGGGTGGTGCCGGAGAGATTCGACGAGAAGCGCGCGGTCAGCGATGCGGCGGGATCGGGCAGCAGCGTCGCGGCCCAGTATTTGTCGGTGATGCCGAGCCAGGCGTTGGTGACCTTGAACTCGCTCGACTTCTTTTCGTCCATGTTCTTGTAGGAGAATTCCTGCAGGCCCTTGTCGCCGAGAACGCCGATCGGGCCTTCATGCAGGATGTAATAGCCGGATGTCTCCGGCAGGCCGTGACGCGAGATCAGGCCGAACGGATAGAGCGTCGCGGGCGCGGTGCCGGAATTGGCGACCTCGTCCTTGATGGTGAAGACATATTTGTCATCGACCGCAATGGTGCGGGTGAAGACGAGGCCTTCGCCGTTGTCGTATGTCAGCACGACCGGCGTCGCGGGCGTCAGCGCGTTCGAGCCTTGCTGGGTCCAGACCGTCTCGAGGCCCGGCAGTTTGGCGCTTGCGCCCGCGGCGGGAACGAAGCCGAATTCCGCGTAATAGGGTGCCTTGGTGCCGGTGGGCGAGAACAGCACTTCCGCCGGAGATTTCGGATCGACCGTCTCGCGGTACTTCACCAGCGACACGTCGTCGATGCGTGCGCCCTTCAATGAAATACTGCCGATCAGGCTCGGCGTGTCGATCTTGATGCGCGGCGAGGAGGCGATCACATCGGCGCGGTCCTTCACCGGCGCGGTCTGCTGCTGCGCGACGCTCGGAGCCCCGGGCGTGGGCGCGGCGCTGCCGGCGGCGGGGGTTTGCGTGGTCGCGGCCGGTGCCGAGGAATTGGCCGGGTTGGCGGCCTGCATCTGGGCCTGCTGCACGGCGCGCTGCTTCTCCATCTGCGGCATGTTGTAGAAATACTGCCAGGCGAGCAGGATGAGGCCGGACAAAACTACGGCGATGATGGTGTTGCGATTGTCGGTCATCGGTCAGGTCTCGCGGGTAGGCTTTAAGAGAATTTCGGTGAAGGGCGGGCAAAGTGAGAATCGCCGGCGCGATCCTTCATACGGGCCAGACGCATGAGCGCGGAACGGAAATCCTCGATCATGACGGAGAATTCATGGTCCAGCGCGCCGCGCCGGCCGACGATGACATAGTCGCGGGGCGATGGCGGCGTGATGACACCGGCAAGCCTCACCATCTCGCGAAGCCTGCGGCGGACGCGGTTGCGCTCGGTCGCGGTGCCGACTTTTCGGGTGACTGTGAAGCCGATGCGGGCAGGTCCGGTGTCGTCGCGAAGGCGCGACTGCACCACGAAAGCGGGCCGGGCAATGCGGGGGCCTTGGGCGGCGGCAATGAAGTCCGCGCGTTTTTTCAACCGGTCCATGATGTCAACCGGCGCATCGTGAGGCCGGTTCAGGCGCTCAGACGCTTGCGGCCACGCGCACGGCGAGCGGCGAGGACCTTGCGGCCGCCGGTGGTCGCGAGGCGCGCGCGAAAGCCGTGACGGCGCTTGCGCACCAGTTTGCTGGGTTGATAAGTCCGCTTCACGGTCGTTCTCCGCTACCGGGCGGTTGCCGATGATGGCATCGCCCCAGTGAGTGCCGAGCAAATTCGAATTGCCGAGCAGGTTTAATGGTATCGTCCGGGTTCAGCCAAGCCTCGATCCTGAATGACCAAAGCCCTTAAATGAACCGGCCCGGTCGAGCCGGGCCATCGCGGACAGTTGGCCGGGCTTATACGGGAGTGGGCTGTTTTCGTCAACGGAGCGCCCAAATCGGCCCCGCACGGCCCGACCGAGGCGGTTGCCCTGAAATATCCATGGATTTCAGATATTTCGGAGGTTTGACGGGGCTGGCCGCAGGTGCGACTGTGGCGCTGCGGAAGATCGAAAATCAAGGGCCGGATCGTGGTTGAAAGCGTGCCGCTGATAACCTCTCAGGAAAGGCCGGTCATGCCGCGTGGCCGGCTCAACCTGTCCGGCAAGCTATTGCTGCTGACGATCCCCCTGGTGATGATCGCCGAGGTGCTCATTTATGTGCCCTCGATCGCCAATTTCAGCGTCAACCGCCTGAACGACCGCATTGCCGCCGCCAACACCGCCGCGCTGGTACTCGACGCGGCGCCGGCGGGCATGGTGCCGGATTCGCTGGCGCGCAGCATTCTGCAAAGCATCGGCGCGCGCGCGGTTGCGATCAAGACCGGCCAGCAGCGCCGCCTGCTCGCGGTCGCGGACATGCCGCCCGCCGTGGTGCGCGACATCGACATGCGCACCATGAACGTGTGGGAGGCCATCGTCGATTCCTTCTCGATGATGCTGGAGCGCGGCGACGGCGTCATCCGCATCATCGGGCCCGCGCCGCAGGGCGAGCAGTTCATCGAAGTGGTGGTGGACGAAGCCCCGCTGCGCAAGGCGATGTACCGCTTCTCGTCGAACGTGCTGCTGCTGTCGTTCGGCTTCGCCATCGCCACGGCGGGACTTATTTATCTCGCGCTGCATTTCCTGTTCGTGCGGCCGATGCGGCGGATGACGGCGAATCTCATCGCCTTCCATGAGAATCCGGAAAGCGCCGACCGCGCCATCGTGCCCTCGAATCGCGGCGACGAAATCGGCATGGCGGAGCGCGAGCTCGCCGACATGCAGCACGATCTGGTGTCCATGCTGCATCAGAAAAGCCATCTCGCGGCGCTCGGTCTCGCGGTGTCGAAGATCAACCACGATCTGCGCAACCTTCTCGCCTCCTCGCAGCTTCTGTCCGACCAGCTCGCGAGCGTGCCGGACCCGCGCGTGCAGCGGTTCGCGCCGAAGCTGTTGCGTTCGCTGGAGCGCGCCATCGCGTTTTGCCAGTCGACGCTGTCCTACGGCAAGGTGCAGGAGGCGCGGCCCGAGCGGCGGATGGTTGCGGTTGAGCCGATCATCAACGAGGTGCGCGAATCCGCGGGCATCGCCACCGATCCCGATATCGTCTGGAGCAACGCGATCGAACGCGGCCTCGTGGTGGATGCCGATCCGGATCAGTTGTTCCGTGTCCTCCTCAACCTCGTACGCAATGCTTTTCAGGCGCTCGAGGGGCAGCCGCACGCCGACATCGCGCCGAAGCAGATCCGCATCGCGGGCCGCCGGGAAGGCGCCGTCGCCGTGCTGGAAATTTCAGATACCGGCCCCGGCATTCCGGAGCAGGCACGGGCCCATCTGTTCGAGGCGTTTCAGGGGTCCTCGCGCGACGGCGGCACGGGGCTCGGTCTTGCGATCGCCGCCGAACTGATCCGTGCCCATGGCGGCCAGATCGATCTGGTGGAGGGGACGATCGGCGCGACGTTCCGGATCGTCATTCCCGACCGGACCATTCCACTGCATCAACTCCGTCAGGAGCGCTCCCGCGCCTAAAAAGGCGGAAACCATGGGCGACCTTGGGCGGATTCCTGGGAGAATCCCGAGGAAAGTCCTTGAGAAACGGGCCGTACGGCTTCGACATAATCCTGTCAAAACCGATCTTGCCAATCAGCACCGGAGCCGTTAGCTATGCCCCCTCGCGAGGGCATCTCCGCCCATATCTGCGACACGCGCCCGTAGCTCAGCTGGATAGAGCACCAGACTACGAATCTGGGGGTCAGGAGTTCGAATCTCTTCGGGCGCGCCATTAAATCAAAGACTTACGTCAGTTTTCAGCGCCGTGTTACGATAAGGTGCAAATACGCCTTACGATAAGGCTTATTGCCCGCATCACTTGCTGCGTGTGAGTTTGCCGCTTGGCTTCGCGATGCCGCTGGCGCTGTTCGTGTGACCTTCGTGAGACCTCCAGACCGTCGCGCGTATAAACTTCCTGCACCATCACTTTGTCCACGTGGCCAGTCTGCTTGATGATGTCATCGTCTGAGACGCCAGCTTCGGACGCGTCGGTTACGCCCGAGGCGCGGCTGTCCAGGTTTTTGACGTTGTCGGGAATTCTCGCCGCGCGTGCAGTTTCGCGCCAATCCCTACTGAACGACTGCCTGTCTGGCCAAGGCGATCCGTCTTTGCGCTGCGCAACAGGGCCGTCAGTTTCAGTATCGATCTTTTTCAAACATGCAACGACAAGTCGGCAGGCAGAAGAGATTTCACCGTTTAGGCATTCGTCACGCAGCTTGCCGTTGAAGGACTCGCAGTAGCCGTTTTCCCATAGGCTGCCCGGCGCAGTGTAGAGCGTTTTGCCCCCAGCTTTGCGAACCAGTTGCGTACGATATTAGCTGTCATCTCCGCACCATAAAGCTTGGTCCAAAAAAACCAGGTCAGCTCAGGCGTGATTTTTTTGATTTGGCCAATCGCTAAATGCCACGATCCAAAGTGCTATTAGATTGAGGATGGGTATGAACGCGAGCACAGACCAAAGCGGAGATAGCCCGATTCTATTAAGGATACGGCCAATTGGATAAATCACCAGCGCTATCAACGCTAAGAAAAAGAGCAAGTGGGTCGGTTCAGAAAATCCCATCGTATCGGACCACCCATACATCATCATTTGTTCCTCCGATTCATGTAGTGGCTCTTATTTCTGGATGGCTATCGCAGCGAGCCCCCATCCATGCTCGAGTGCATGAATGCTCCTATTTCTTCCGGAGTAAGCTTGCTGTCCTTGTTGCTATCCATTGCCTTGAAGAGTCGTTCGTGAGCGGCCTGAAACTCTGATAATGAGATGGCTCCGTCGCCATCGGCATCCATTAGTGCAAAAATCATACGAAACATAATGGGTGAGCCTGCCATGTGGCCGCCCATTTTAGTGCGCTCCTTCATGCTATGCTTCATCATTTCCATCATGCCATCTCGCTCCCCTGATTGATCGCCAGGACAGGTCGTTTGCGCGGGGCCTTCCACTTGGTCCTGGCGCCCATGATGGCCATTGTGATCGGCTGGCGATTGAGCATGCGCGGGATAAGTCAAGGCAGTGAACAGAAGCGCCGTGAAAATAGCTAAGCGTTGCATGGAATTTCTCCGACCTCGATATGAAGCAACAACGATGCCCATCCGCAGCGAGTTCGGTTTGACCTAGATCAACATCACGAGCATCGGCGAGCACAGCAGTCTTCCTCTTTCACCGTGTGATTGCCGATCCGATAATGTCGTAGTTTCGGAGTTTGTATCGCAGCTTATTTGATGCGGCTCATCATGCGCGCTTTAAGCAGCCTGCTCGGGTAACGAGGTCACCGTTCGTGTTCAAGTCGAAGCTATGGCTTGTCGTCGATTGGGACCGGTTTGCGGGTTATCCAGAAAATATATTTGGTCATTCCGAACCACCCGCCCAGTATGATTGAACTTGCGCTAACTAAAGCCAAAATAGGAAGAGACGGTGCCGAGATCTGCATTATTTGGCTTATACTGGGCACCATAAGGATGATGAGGATTGTGAGTAAAACTAGTCCCAGAATTGCCCAGAACACCATTCGGCGGCGATCGAAGAACTGTGTTCCTGCCTCTGCGGATTCCGCAAAAGCGAGCGTACAATTGCTGAAAATAAGGGCGATAAAGGCTGCGGCGCGGGCTTCAGCAGGCGAGAAATCGCTGCGGAGCATTAAAACGTAGATCGCGAGGGTCCCAAATAAAATTACGCTGCCCTGAACCGCACTCAGGAGCAGTTCGCTGCGGCCGAACAGCGTGATTTTGGTGTCGCGCGGCGGTTGGTTCATGCTGTTTGGTGCCCCCGGTTCTGCCTCGAAAACCAGCGCGCAGAGGGGATCGATTGCCAGTTCGAGCAGAATAATATGAACAGGGAAGAAAAGCGGAGGAAGCCCTAAGAGCAAGGGCAACAAGGCCAGCCCCGCAATCGGAATATGCGTAGCGGTAATAAAAATGAGTGCTTTGCGAAGATTTACGAAGATTCGTCGACCGAGCTCGATACCTTCCATAATCGAGATGAAGCTATCATCGAGCAGAACGATATCCGCAGCTTCTCGCGCAACGTCCGTTCCTCTGTTTCCCATGGCGATGCCGACATGAGCTGCCTTTAAGGCAGGTCCGTCATTCACGCCATCTCCAGTCATGGCGACAATCTTTCCGTCCTCTTTCAGCGCTTGGACTATCAACAATTTCTCTTCGGGCATGACCCGGGCAAAAACGCGCACAGTCCGCAAACATTCCCGACGATCTGCGACCGTCATGGCGGCGATTTCAGAGCCGTTAATGACGCCCGCACCCACTGAAATACCTGCGGCCTTTGCGATTGCCCGAGCGGTGGCGGAATGGTCGCCCGTGATCATATAAACCGAGATACCGGCGCGGCGAGCCGTGGAAATTGCATTCGCG
>Ga0182735_1002661_pt1 | contig 10623 bp, 8 predicted proteins | sample eDN5th30CKraftMG_FD_128524 | JGI IMG/M metagenome (GOLD analysis project Ga0182735, IMG submission 128524) | Enriched Miracle-Growth compost microbial communities from Emeryville, California, USA - eDNA 5th pass 30_C Kraft MG (version 2) (version 2) ... | reverse complement strand
CGACCAATCGCCCTTTACTGCCGATCTGAAGAAATAGATCGGCGACCTCCTCGTACCGCAGGCCGCCCGGCACCGGAGCGCTCGTGCCCGGCATCACCGAGGGGTCGAGGCCGTCGCAATCCAGCGCCACATAGAAATTGCCGCCTTCCGGAAGTTCGTCGAGCACCGCATCGATGCCTTTGGAGCGCAATGCCTTGACGGTGACGATCTTGTTTCCGCGCGCGAGCGTATCGTTCACATCGCTTGGCCGGGCGCTGCCGGTGCCCCTGGCTCCGACATGAATGATCCGCTCGACCCAGGGCATCTCGGCCGCACGCCGCATCGGGCTGGAATAGCCCGTGGTCATACCGTCGACCTCGTCGCGATAGTCGATATGAGCATCGATCTGGATGACCGTCAGCGGCCCGAATGTCTCGAACGCGCCAAGCGACAGCGCGGTGATCGAATCATCGCCTCCGAGCACCAGCGGCACGGCCGCGCAATCCAGAATGTGCCGCACGGCGGCGGTGGCGCGCGCATTGTTGCCGGGAATATCGCCCGGATGCCCGATAACGTCGCCGCAGTCGCGGATGCGGATATTCAGATCGGCAAAGGCGCAGCCAAAATCGAAATCGTAGTTGCCGAGCATGGCGCCGAACCGGGCCGAGCGATCGCGGATGGCTTTCGGTGCGTCCGACGCGCCGTAATGCACATGCCGCATCTTGTAAGGCGAACCGAACGGCAGTCCCACGATGGCGAAATCCGCCTCGCCGGCGTGCAAGTCGGCGGAATAGGGCATGCCGAGAAACGTCGAGGCTGTTCCTTCGGGCGGCTGCGTCAGGGTCATTCCGGAATCCTTCCTGCGGTCTTACGGAGGCGCGAGGATGCCGCCGATCTCCTTCGAGACGGCGTCGGCTTCGGCAACCACGGCAAGGCCGAAACGATGAACATCGTCGTCCTTGATCCGGTAGGTCGGGCCGGTGAGATTGATGGCGGCGACGATCGATCCATCCGGTCCATAGATCGGCGCTGCGATTGCCGTCACGTCCGCTTCCAGTGTCTGGCGGGTCGCGGCGAAGCGGTGCGTTCCGACCTTGCCGGTGATGGCGGCACCGATCGCGGTCCCCTCAATCGGAACCGTGCGCCCGAGCCAGGCCGCATGGCGGATCGACTTCGGGCTGAGGCACTGGCGGACATAGATGATCCGGCCGTCCTCGCCCGAGATGCCGAGATAGCTCGATTCGCCCGTGCTGTCCGTCAGGCGGGTCAGATGCACTTCGGCGACTTCATAGATCGGCAGATTGCGCAAGCCGTTCAGGCCGATCTGTATCAGGCGCGGGCCGCAGGCATAGGCTCCGGCCGACCGGCGCAGAAAGCCGGCGTGTTCGAGCGTCGCCAGAAGCCGCGAGACCGTGCTGATCGGCAGCCCGGTCGATCGCGCCGCTTCGCTTAACGTCAGCCTGGCCTGTTCTTCCGTGAAGCAGTTCAGCAAATCCAGCGCCCGCTGGACCGCCCGCACCGGTGAGCGGTCGCTGTCCTCGTCGTCGCTGTCGGCTCTTGACTCCTCGCGTTTCATCAGTTCAAGATTTCCATCTGACGATAGCTATTCTCATCTGGTGGAAATACTACCGAGCGTAGATCGAGGTCAAGGCGTGACAGACGTTGATTTGATCCTCCGCGGGGCGGGCGAACTGCTGACCTGTGCCGGTCCCGCCACCGGGGTCGCCGGGCCTGCTGTCGGCCAGCTTGAGGTGATCAGAGACGGGGCGCTCGCCGTCAGCGGCGGCAAGATCGTCGCCGTCGGCGCGTCGTCGGACATCGCACGCACATTCACCGCCCGTGAGACGCTGGACGTGGACGGCGCGCTGGTCACTCCGGGATTCGTCGATCCGCATTCGCACCTGCTCTATGGCGGGACGCGCCACCATGAGCACGAGGCCAAAGCGACCGGACGCTCCCGCGGCAGCGGCCTTCAGAGCGGGATCAATTACACGGTCCGCCGGACGCGAGAGGCCAGCGACGAGGCGCTCGTCTCGCAAGCCATGACCGATCTCGATGTCATGCTCGCTCACGGCACGACGACGCTCGAGGCAAAGAGCGGCTACGGGCTCGACCGCGATACCGAGTTGCGCCTTCTGCGCCTGACCAAGGGATTGCGGCACACGGTCGAGATCGTCACGACCTATCTCGGCGCGCATGTGCTTCCCTCGGAATACGAGGGACGCACCGCCGCGTATCTGGACCTGGTCATCGATATGCTGCCTGACGCCGCCAGATTTGCCGAATATTGCGATGTCTGCTGCGATCCGGTGAGTTTCACCTATGACGAATGCCTGCGGGTCGGCAAGGCGGCGAAAGCGCAGGGCATGGCGATCAGGGTGCATGCGGACCAGACCGGCGATGCCGACGGCGCGCAGCTTGCAGCCGACCTCGGGGCGCATTCGGCCGATCACCTCGACTATACGTCGGATCGCGGTTTTGCCGCGATGGCGCGCGCCGGTACGGTGGGCATCATCTTTCCGGCCGTCACGCTGCATATGTGCGAGATGACGCCAAAAGCGCAGAACGGATCGTTGGTGCCCGCCGACAAGCCGTTCATGCCGCAGATGGCGCGCCGCGCGGTCGAATCCGGTTGCACGATCGCGCTGTCGACGGATTACAATCCCGGCTCGTGTCCGACGCCGTCCATGCAGATGGTGATGCAGCTTGCCGCCCGGCTGTTCCGGCTGAGCTATGCCGAGATATGGAATATGTGCACGATCAATGCGGCGGCCTCGCTGCGCCGCGCCGGGGATCGCGGGAGTCTTGTCAGCGGCAAGCGTGCCGATATCATCATATGGAAGGTGCCGGAGCACGGATTGGTGATCAATCGCTTCGGCGTCAATCTGGTCGATAAGGTGTTCGCTGCCGGGAAGCTCGTCGTTGCCGATGGCCAGGTGATTGCCCCGGCGGCGCCGCATCCCAACAAACTGTTCCGCGTCGCGGTTTAATGTTTGCCAACAGGTGAGGGGAGTTCAGTCATGATGTTTCGATCTTCAACAATAGCGGCTTTGGCGTTGCTTGCCTCGGCCGCGACCGCGTCGGCCCAGGATGTCCGCATCGGGTTTCATGTGCCGCAGACCGGCTTCGCCGCGGCTGACGGCAAGTCAGCCATGCACGGAGCGGAACTCGCCGTTGAGCAGATCAATGCGCAAGGCGGTATCAACGGCCGCAAGATCGCGCTGGTCGTCTATGACGATCAGGGGCGCGCCGACCAGGCGCAGCCGATCGCCAATCGCCTGCTCGGCGAGGGCGTGAAGGTCGTCATCTCGGGGAGCTATTCCGGCCCGACGCGCGCCGCCGCCGGCATTTTTCAGAACGCCAAGATCCCGTACATCTCCGCCTACGCCATTCATCCGGATATCACCCGCGCCGGCGACTATGTCTTCCGGACCTCGTTCATGGGCGAGGTGCAGGGCCGGGCGGGCGCCAAGCTGGTCGGCGACTTCATCAAGAAGAAGCGCGTGACCATGATCAACCTGAACAACGACTTCGGCCAGGCGCTCGGGGCGGGCTTCAAGGAAGCGGCGCCCAAATTCGGGCTCGATATCATTTCCGAGTACAATTACGGCATGAGCGACCGGCAGTTCGGTTCGATCGTCGCCAGCGTGAAACGCGACAACCCGGAAGTCATCTACGCATCGGGATATTTCTTCACGGCCGGGCCGCTGGTGAGCCAGCTTCGCGCCGGCGGCGTCACCGCGACGATCGTCGGACAGGAAGGCTACGACACGCCGAACTTCGTCGAGATCGCCAAGGCGGCTGCCGAGGGGGTCATCATCACGACGTCGCTCGACCGCGATTCCAAGGACGTGGAGATGCGCGCGTTCATCGACGGCTACGAGAAGAAATACGGGATCGCGGCGGATATGGTCGCCGCCACCACCCACACGGCGGTCCGCATCGCTGCCGATGCGATGCGCCGCGCCGGCCCGGACGACACGGTCAAGATCCGTGATGCCATCGCCTCCGGCAAGGTGCATGCGGCGACCGGCACGATCGTGTTCAACGAACTCGGCGAGATCGCCAAGAACGTGCAGGCCCAGATCATCAAGGGCGGCAAGTTTCACCACTACGCGGTAATCGAGGACCCGGTGCTCCTCGCGCCCCCCAACAAATAGCTCGCATTCGCGCGGCAGTCCGATGTTCCAGCTTGAACTCATCGTCGTCGGAATCGTGTGGGGATGCACCTATGCGATGATGGCCCTTGGGCTGACGCTGGTCTACGGACTGCTGCGCATCCTTCACATCGCCCATGCGACGGTGTTCACGCTCGGCGCCTATATCGGCATTCTCGTCGCCAACCTGACCGGCAATCTCTGGCTCGCTTTCCCGGTTGCCATGCTTGTCGCCGGCATTGTCGGCCCGCTGATCTATCGCCTGGTCTACGAGCCGATCCTCAAGGAGCCGCCTTACGTTGCCCTCATCGCGTCGATCGGCGTGCTGATCGCGATGGAAGACGGCTTCCGCATCCTGTTCGGGCCTTATGGATTGTCCTTCGCGAACAATCCCTGGTTCACCTCCGTTTACGACTTCGGCGGCATCACGCTCAATGTCGTGCAGATCTGGATCGTGCTTGCCGCTGTGATCCTGATTTCCGCCTTCGCGGTCTTCAGCAGCGCAACGCGCTCCGGTGTCGCCTGGCGCGCGACGGTGTCCGATCCGCCGATCGCGTCGAGCTTCGGCATCGACGTCATTCGCGTGCGCTACACCAGCTTTTTCATCGCCTCCTGTCTTGCCGCGGTTGCCGGCGTGCTCGTCGGGCTGCTCAACAATCTCGTTGAGCCCGGCATGGGAAATATCGTCAGCTACAAGGGGCTGGCGATCATCGTGCTCGGCGGCCTCGGCAATGTGGTCGGTACGCTGATCGCGAGCATCGTCCTCGGCGTGATCGAAAGCTTCGGCACGGTCTATCTCGACAAAATTCTCGACCGCGATGCGATTGCCTTCCTGTTCCTGATTGTCGTCCTCCTGGTGCGGCCGCAGGGCCTGTTTGCGGCGAAATAGCCATGGAACTCTATCTCATCAGTCTTGCGACGGTTGCCGCGCTCAACGTGATGCTGGCGGTCGGCCTCAATCTGATCAGCGGCTTCTGCGGACAGATCAGCCTCGGGCACGCGGCGTTTTATGGTCTCGGGGCGTATGCGGCTGCGCTCGCCGCGGTCGCCGGCGGTCCGTTCGTCAGCAATCTGGCGATCGGCGTTGCGGTTGCGGCGTTTGTCGGGTTCATCGTCGGTTTCATCTCGCTGCGCGTGCGCGACGACTTCCTGGCGATCGCCACGATGGGTGTCGGCTTCCTGTTCTTGGGATTCGTCCGCAAGCAGGAATGGCTCGGCGCCGAGATGGGGATCTCGCGGATTCCGGCGCCGCCGCTCGACCGCACGGGCTTTGCCGCGCTCTGCGTCGGTCTTGCCGTCTGCGTCGTCGCCATCAGCCTGCATATCGGACGCAGCTGGATGGGGCGCACGCTGAGCGCGGTGGCGCAGGACGAAGACGCCGCCCGCAGCGTCGGCGTGAACGTGCCGCGCTTCAAGCTTGCGGCCTTCACCATCGGTACGGCGGCGGCGGGGCTCGCAGGCGGTCTTTACGCCTATCTCACCCAGTTGATCGTTCCGGACGCTTTCAATTTCATCCAGTCCATCACCATCCTGGCGATGGTGGTGATCGGCGGGATCGGCTCGACCTGGGGCGCTGTCGCGGGCGCGATCATCCTGACCCTGGTGCCGGAGGCCTTTCGCTTCATCAACGACTATAAGCTGCTCGTCTATGGCGTGCTGCTGCTTGTCATCATGCGCTTCGCCAACGGCGGCATCGCCGGTATCGTCGGTGCGATCATCGGACGGTTGCGCTCATGAGTTTTCTCCGCGTCGACAACCTGTCGATGGTCTTTGGCGGCGTGCATGCGCTCGACCGGGTCAGCATGACCATGGCGAAAGGCGAATTGCTTGGCCTGATCGGGCCCAACGGCGCCGGCAAGACGACGTTTCTGCGCGCCCTGACTGGCGTGTTCCAGCCGACCGCGGGGCGCGTCTATTTCAAGGACCGCGAGATCACCCGCCTGCCGGTGCATGCGCGCGCGCAGCTTGGCATGGTGCTCACGCACCAGGTCGTTCGCCCGTTCCGCGACATGACGCTGGTCGAGAACGTCATGCTGGCGGCGGAGCCGGCGCTGATCGCAAGCCCGTTGCGCTCGGTCGTCCGGGTCGACCGCAGCGATGCCTGGCAACGCGCGATGGCCTTGTTGAAGCGGTTGGGTATCGACGATGCCGCCGACAAGAACGCTTCGATCCTGCCTCTGGGATATCTGAAACGGATGCAGGTGGCGCGGGCTCTGGCTTGCGATCCCGAACTGCTGCTGCTCGACGAGCCGCTGGCGGGGTTGAACTATACCGAGGCCGCGCGAATGGCCGATACCATCGTCGAGATCAACCGCGAGGGCCGCGCGATCCTTCTCGTCGAACACAATCTCGGCGAGGTGATGCGCATCGCTCCGCGGGTTCTGGTGCTCAACAACGGAGCGGTTCTCGCAACGGGCAAGCCCGACGAGGTCATGCGCCGGCCCGATGTGCGGGTGGCCTATCTGGGTGAAGTCTCGGCGGATACCGGAGGCGTCGATGCTTGATGCCCGGAAACTGTCCTGCGGCTACGGCTCCGTCACCGTGGTGCATGGCCTCGATTTGAAGGTGGAGCCAGGCAAGGTGACCGCGCTGCTCGGCCCGAATGGCGCCGGGAAGACCTCGGTGATCATGGCGATTGCCGGCCATACGCGGGTCACGGGCGGCAGCCTGACGTTTGACGGCGAGGATATCCTCGGCCTTTCGCCCGCTGACCGCACGCGGCGCGGCATCGCGATCGTCCCGGAAGGCCGTCGGATTTTTCCGGACCTGACGGTCGCCGAGAACCTTCTGGTCGGCGGCTATATTCGTTCCAAGGCCGAAGCGTCGGTAAACAAGGAGCGCGTGCTGGCGCTGTTTCCGCGCCTCGGGGAACGGCATCGGCAGAGCGCGGGAACGCTGTCGGGGGGCGAGCAGCAGATGCTGGCCATCGGCCGTGCGCTCATGACCTCGCCCCGCTTGATGATGATCGACGAGCTGTCGCTCGGTCTGATGCCGGCCATGGTCGATATCTGCATGAAGGCGGTTCAGTCGCTGGCGGATGAGGGCATCGGTGTTCTGCTGGTCGAGCAGAACACGCATCGGGCGGTTGCCGTTGCGGATACCGTGACCGTTCTCGCCTCCGGCAACATGGTGTTTTCCGGTGCGAGCCAGCTCGTGCGCGACGATCCGACATTCGCGGACCGCTATCTCGGCGTAGGTGCGCATTGATGACGAGGCACAACAGGATCCTCGCCGCGCGCGGCAATGAATTGCGTTGCAAGGGTTGGCGGCAGGAAGCGATCCTGCGTTTGCTCGAGAACAATATCGAGAATGCGGAAGACCCCGATTCGCTCGTGGTCTATATGTCGATCGCCAAGGCGGCGCGCGACTGGGACAGCTTTGAGCGGATCGTGCAGGCGCTCAAGCGGCTCGACGACGGCGAGACGCTGGTCATGCAGTCGGGCAAGCCCATCGGCATTTTCCCGACGCGCGGCGGCGGGCCGCTGGTGGTGATGGCAAACGGCAATCTGGTCGGCCGCTGGTCCTCCGACGAGGAGTTGGAGCGGCTGACCGCCAAGGGGCTGACCATCTATCCCGGCATGACCGCGGCCGCCTGGCAATATATCGGCAGCCAGGGCATTCTCCAGGGCACCTACGAAACCTTCGTCGCCTGCGCGCATACGCATTTCGGCGGCACGCTGGCCGGACGGTGGATTGTCACCGGCGGCTGCGGCGGCATGGGAGGCGCGCAGCCGCTGGCCGGTCAGCTCGCCGGCGCGGTGACGCTGGTCATCGACGTCGATGCGGAAAAAATCCGGCGACGGATCGAAACCGGATATTGCCAGACCTTGGTCACAAGCCTGGATGAAGCGATCGCGCTTTGCCAGGCGGCAAAGCAGCGCCGCGAAGGCGTGTCGATCGGGCTGGTCGGCAATTGCGCGGACATCCTGCCGGAGCTGGTGCGGCGCGATTTGATCCCGGATATCGTCACCGATCAGACCTCGACCGAGCCGTTGATGGGGTATGTCCCTGCCGGCGTGTCGATGGCGGAAATCGAAACGCTTCGCCGCACCGACCCGAGCCGCGTCAAGGCGCAGGCCCTGGCGTCGATGCGCGTGCATCTGGAAGCGATGCTGACGATGCAGCGCCGCGGCGCCATCGTCTTTGAATATGGCAACAATCTTCGTACCCGTGCCGAAGCCGGAGGAGCGGCATCGGCTTTCGACATCAAATCCTTCATCGAATTGTTCATCCGGCCGCTGTTCTGCCAGGGCATCGGCCCGTTCCGCTGGATCGCGATATCGGGGGAGGAGGCTGATATCGGCACGATCGACCAGATCATTCTGTCGGAATTCTCGCACAACAAGCGGATCTGCGACTGGATTCGCCTCGCCCGCGATCATGTGAAATTCCAGGGATTGCCGGCGCGCATCGGCTGGCTCGGTCACGGCGAGCGAAGCCATCTGGCGCAGAAGGTCAACGAAGCCGTTGCCGACGGGCGGCTGCATGGTCCTGTCGCGTTCACGCGCGACCATCTCGACAGCGGTTCGGCGGCCATGCCGTTTCGGGAGACCGGCAATATGCTGGACGGCAGCGATGCGATCGCGGATTGGCCGATCCTCAATGCGCTGCTCAACGGTGCCGCCGGCGCCGATCTCGTCACCATCCACGGTCTTGCCGACTACGGCAAAAGCGCGGGCGTGACGATTATCGCCGACGGGACCGCATCGGCTGCCGGGCGTCTGCGCAACACGCTCAACTGCGACACCGGAATGGGCATCCTCAGGCATGCCGACGCCGGCTACGAGACGGCGCAACAGGCCCGCGCACGATTCAATCTCGGTTTGTAATTCCCTCTTTGTAGTTCCCTCTTTGTAATTCTCTTGGAGTGACAGCATGACGACCGCGAAGCCCAATGTGCCTGCTTTCGATATCGGCCGCGGTCTCGATCTGCGCTGTCAGGGCTGGCGCCAGGAAGGCATGCTGCGCATGCTGGAGAATACCTTGGCCAACGGCGAACGTCCGGAGGACCTGATCGTCTATGGCGGTTCCGGCAAGGTCGCGCGCAACTGGGAATGTTTCCACGCCATCGTCGACACGCTGAAATCGCTGCGTGAGGACGAAACCATGGTGATCCAGTCCGGCAAGCCGGTCGCCGTTTTCCGCACCCATGAGGATTGTCCGCGCGTCATCTGCGCCAACACCAATCTGGTCGGAAAGTGGGCGACGTGGGACCACTACCGGATGCTCGAGGCCAAGGGCCTCATCATGTACGGGCAATATACCGCCGGCACCTGGGCTTATATCGGCACGCAGGGCATCCTTCAGGGGACTTACGAGACGTTCGCCGCCTGCGGCAAGCGGCTCCCGGCCGGAGACCTGTCCGGCTCCATCGTGCTCACCGCCGGGCTCGGCGGCATGGGTGGTGCGCAGCCGTTGGCGGTCAAGATGGCCGGCGGCGTGTGCATCGCCGTCGAAGTCGATCGCAGCCGCGCCGAACGCCGCGTCAGGGGCGGTTACTGCGACATGATCTGTGACAGCGTCGAGGAGGCCATGTCGCTGGCGCAGACGGCTGCCCGTGACAAGAAAACGCTCGGCATCGCTCTGATCGGAAACGCCGTCGAGCTGCTGCCGCGCCTGCGCCGAATGGGCCTGAAACCCGCCGCCGTCACCGACCAGACCTCGGCGCACGATCCCTTGAACGGTTATATCCCGGCCGGCTTGTCGCTGGCGCAAGCGTCGGATCTGCGCGAGAAAGACCCCAAGGAATATATCCGCCGCAGCCTCGACAGCATGAGCGAGCATATCCGCTGCATGCTCGACTATCAGGCCGACGGCGCCATCGTTTTTGAATACGGCAATTACCTGCGCGGGCACGCCAAGGAGAACGGCACGGCGGATGCGTTTGAGATCGGCGGCTTTGTGCCGATGTTCATCCGGCCAAGTTTCTCGCGCGGGCGCGGTCCGCTGCGCTGGGTCTGCCTCTCCGGCTCGGTGGAGGACTTGCGCGCCACCGACGAAGCGGTGCTGGCGGAGTTCTCGGACGATCCGCTGCTGCGGACCTGGATGGACATGGCGACGACCAAAGTCGCGATCGAGGGATTGCCGGCGCGCACCTGCTGGCTCGGCATGGGCGAGCGCGAGCGTCTCGGTGCGCTCCTCAACGATCTTGTTCGCAGCGGAAAAGTCAGCGCGCCGCTGGTGATTTCACGCGATCACCTCGACACCGGATCGGTCGCGCAGCCGACCCGCGAGACCGAGGCGATGAAGGACGGCTCGGATGCGATCGCGGACTGGCCCTTGTTGAATGCCCTGCTGAACGCCGCCTGCGGTGCCGATCTCGTCACCATCCATCAAGGCGCGGGCAGCGGCATGGGCGGCTCGATCTCGGCGGGCCATCTGCTCGTTGCCGACGGCACGCAGAGCGCCGGGCGGCGATTGGCGCGCTGTCTGCATGTCGATCCCGGCATCGGCGTCATTCGTCACGCGGACGCGGGCTATGAGGAGG
>Ga0182735_1002658_pt1 | contig 10630 bp, 3 predicted proteins | sample eDN5th30CKraftMG_FD_128524 | JGI IMG/M metagenome (GOLD analysis project Ga0182735, IMG submission 128524) | Enriched Miracle-Growth compost microbial communities from Emeryville, California, USA - eDNA 5th pass 30_C Kraft MG (version 2) (version 2) ... | reverse complement strand
GACAATGGTCTGAAGTTTTTTGTGATCCAGTTGTTCCCAAGGACTGTGTCTGCGTCCGTGGCGATAAAGATTGAGTAAAGACAAGGCACTTGAGACTTCAGTCTCCTGTCGTGAAAGTCGTGCCAGATTGTGAATGTCGCGAATACTCTGGCCTTCCAGGCCATCCACGAAGTCAGCCAGCTCCCGCCCGCCTTGCTGCAAGGGAGGCTGCAGCCTAAACACTTCTTTCAAGCCCAGCACGGCAGATTCGCGAATTTGCCGTGTTGGTAAGGGAATCGCTATTTCTTTAAACAGGGGATTATTCAAGTAGAGCGATGGCGGCAACACATTCAAGCCCCCACACAGCAACACCAGCAGCGATTGAGGTTGCCCAATGCTCTCAACATTTCTAACCACGGAAGCATCACGGGTAGCCTGCCCCAGACGCAGCAGCCATCCGCGCTCATTCTCACTCAGCGAATTGACGCTACCAAACAGATATTGCGTCCAGTCCAGGACGAAAGCGACAGACTTTTCCGCGCGCGGTTGTCGCAGCCAACTTGCAGCAACAGCTAGCAGATCATCAGCACTGGCTGTGATACCACCGGATGATGCAGAACTTGGAGCAGGTGTGGGCGGGAGATCACCCATGTCATAGGCATTGCCCTCGGATGCGCGATCTCTCATTGCAGGTGGCGTAACTGAGCTTTGCAATTCCCCCCAGGTCCTCGCATCAACGCCGCTAACACCATTGACGCGGTTCCAGAAAACCACGTGCTGGTACCCGCGCTGACGCAGCAGGTTCATTAACGCAGTAGGCAACGCTGTCCATTGGCCCGGCGCTTCGGGATCGGATGTCAAATCACCCGTATTACCGTGCAAAATCACACCGCGCCGTATGCCGCATTCGCGGCGAAAGTCTTCTTGCCAAGTCAACAAAGCAGAACTCATTTGCTTCTCTCCTGTGTCGCATCTGGGTAAGGGCGAGCATCCTGATCCTGGTCATCGGGATTGACCCAAATCACGCGCTTGTCGCTCAGGCTGATGCCGTAAGCATCTTGCAGTGTCGCCATAACGGGCGCGACATCTTTCTCGCAAGTTTTGCCCTTGTATTGATGAAACTTGTAGCTGAGATGGCCGCGCAAATTGATGCGGAAATCTGCCTGTGCGCCAGCAGGGCGACGGGCGCGAATCAGTACTTCATCTTGCCCTTGTGATGTGAGATGCTCTGGCCTATCCACAACAAAGCCAGCTTGTTGCAGTGACTGATAAACCGCTCGCACGACTTCACGGCGCTGGCTTTCGTCTACGGCAGCTTCATCTTGTTCTTGCACTAGCTGGTTCAAGGCTTCAGCCTGCTCTCCAGGAGCCAGTCCTATTGCATGAGCCAATGCCTCGCGTAACTTGGCAGCGCGTTCGCCACCGTACTTATTCGCTTCCTGCTCCAACTGCTCTCTTTGCAGCGTCAGTACATCGTTCACGGCCTCGCGCTGCACACGATTTTTCATTTCCTGCAACTGGCTTTCAGCGGCCACTTCATACCGCTGACGAACTTCGCGCAAGGCGGCTGTAATTTGCGCCGAAGTCATGTTGTTGGCTGAATTACCAAGTAGTCGCTCCCGTAGTTGCTGCAACTCGGCAAACGCAGCGTTGAGTGCGACAGGTGTGCTCCAGCCGCTCAAACCCTCGCGCCATGCTGCTTCAAGTTCTGCCCTCAGCTGCAACTGTCGTTCGGCCTCAGCTTGCTGCGCTTTGCGGAATGCCTCGGCTGCGGCTAGCTCCGCCTCTTGACGGGTACGGCGCTGCTCACGCGCAAATCGTGGTAATCCGTGAAATCGTCCACCTAGGGAACGGCTCATATCTCTGGCAGCAAACGGGTCGGAGTCCAGCAAAGTCTCCATGCGGTCAAGAGCGATACTCAACTCACGAAACTCTTCCGTGACTACGGCATCTAGCCCTTGACTGATGACATCAGTCAATACGATGCGGTAGCGATCAAGGAACGGACGCGTTGTCTCGCGCACACGCTGTCGATCAAGCTCTATTTTGCGTTGCCGTTGAATTTGGTAGCGATATTCGTCTGCCCGACTCATGGTTTCATTTCCTTTGGTTTTTTCTTTTATCTTGCTTCCGCGGATGTATGCCTGGCGCAGCAGCGGGCACAAGGCGCGGAGGCGCATATGACTTGGAATTTTGTGTGTTCAGGCCAAGCGACTGCGCTTTGTTTCGCAGGTTGATGTCATCACTAACAAACAAGACCTCGTTTAGACGGAAGAACAGCGCCGTTGAAAGAATGGCATGGTCGGGTTGCTTGGCATCCCACTCTGAAGGCAGTAGGGCCGTGTATTCTGTTTCATGGCGGATGCGGGACGAGGTTGCGTCCAACTGACGAATAGCAGCGCGCGCCTTGGCCGAGCGAGTCTCATCTTCACTGTTCTTCAACCCATCCAATTCACTCAGGACCCGATGCGGCACGATCGGAATATCGTTGGAGCGCAGCTCCTGCAAAAGCACAGGATTTTCCATCAGAGCGCTGGTATCGAACACGACAACGCGATGTCCAACCTCGACCGGGGCCAGCTTTTCCTGCGCCAGAAGATTCCAGCTTTCCACTGCTTCATTCAACGCATCCCAGAGGGGCGATGATGTATTTAGAGTATGAAAATGCTCTGCAACTTTCCGCCAAGTGCGCACGGCCTCCAAGGCATGAGGGGTCAAGGTACGCACATCCATTTGGCTATTACCTGCCGCTTTCAACGCCTGCTCGCCAATACTTCTGTAAACATCCTGAACGGCTTTCTCAATATCTTGCACCGGCTGCTGTATGGCGTGTGGGCCGTACAGCTTCAACTCTTTGCGCTCCAATGCGTGTTCCAGCCACACTTGCCGCAATTCGACGGAGATCAATTCTTCTGGAATCTCAGTGGTGAAAGATAAGGCAGATCGCAGCTTTGCCAATGATTCCAAGGCGCGAATGGGAGCCGCATGACGCAGCAGCGCTGCTTGCAGCGGCACAGCCTTGTCCGCAGACAACATCTGAGCTATCTGGATCAAAAGGGAAACGACTTCTTCAGGCTCAAGCTGATTGGGCGTATGCCTCAACGACTCATCAATAGCTTTGGCCAGCAATCCTTCCCAAGTAGATTTCCAGTCTTTCTTATCAGGCCGCCACAAACCGATCGCTTGTGTTGCAGGTTCGACCAAGGCCATCAGATCGCCCAGCGGCTGTTCAGCACGTGTGGCCAGCCACGGCCACACTGTTTCGCCGAGTGCATCGACATGCCGCCATGCTACGGGCATGAAGGCAATGCGTGGGTCATCGGAGTGCTCGCAAGCGCCTTCTAAATCTCTGCGCAGCTTGGCCCAAAGCTCGGTTGCAGCCTGGTCATTCAAAGTTACCGCCAGGCCACACAGTCGCGGCTGCCCGGCCCAATAGAGGCGGAGGTTACCGGCTACTTCTACTTGAACGCTCGCCCCATCGATCTGAGACAAAGACAAGCTACGAAATCCCGTCGTAATTCCTGCCGGAGTGGGCACGAGCAGTGTGAACACGGTAGGTTGTTTGCCATTTGCAACCAGTTCTGGCGCGTTCACTTCAGACGATAAAACGATAGTGGGTGTTGTTGCATCCGCTGCTGCGACCCCTTGCGCAACGATGCAGAACCGCGCCCTGGCTGTACCCACTTTAGTTGCGGCAATGGGGCAGGCAGTGCGAGCCTCTCGTAAAACAGAAGAGTCAACGATGGGCAGCAAGGAATCTGGCTCGCGTGTCAGAGCATCAGCAAGCAAAATTTCCCATACCAGTTCGGGCTGCGCTTGCTCCAGCCAACGCTGCAACGCTGCATCACGGGGAGCGCTCGCAGACAGTGCGCCATCTTCGCTGCACGAGATCTCGAGTCGGCGCTCTCCCCATCCCGCTGGTTGCACCAGGGGCGCGATGCGGTCTATAACTGTCGCAGGGTTTTTCCAGTCATACGTTTCCTGCGCTATGGCGCGCTCAACCTGCGGCAGTGGATTTTGCGGCCTTAAAGCCTGATCAGCGACGCTGACGCGACTGAAATCACTTTGGCTGAGACGCGCCCCATCATTTTGTGTGGGTTTAATCTCGTCGCTGATGGGGTCATAGCGGTGCCAGACCTTAACCGTGCGCGAGCGAACCGGCAGGCTGTCGCTACGCAGAAATTGCAAGCCGTCGGCAGTCAATTCAAGCTCAGTTAAAGGCATCTCAAGCCTATCCTGAGCGTAACGTTTGGGCAGTGCTCCCAAAGCGGAAAGTTCAGATACGCAGCCTTCCAGCAGTTCACGCACATCACCTGCACCCAGTTGATCGCGGAAAATACCCAGCAAAGACAAGTTCTGTTTGTCGGGCAAATGGAGTCCAGGATCACACAGTCGCAACACCATCCGTTCAAATACTGTGGGCTTGCGCTCGGTGTTATAGGTCACATCGGATTCAATGCGATACAAGGGCAAGGGAACGGAAATTTCTGCTAGCTTCATGCGCGGCCTCCCCGGCTACCGTACTTGTCGTTTTTGGACGCAGCCGTCCGATGAGTCGGAGCATTTGACCTGCCACGCTGTTGCTGTTGCTGTTGGGGTAGCATGTCAGGCGACATCAATTGCCTTGCCGGAACCAACCGTGCATCGCGCTCCAGTTGATCCAGAATGTCTTTGTAAACGGCTCGCTTCACACTACCTGCGCTGTCCATTCGCGGCAATTCCACCTCATAGGATGCATACATGCTTTTCGCGCCGAAGACGATCAGCAATGCCTGCGCGCGAGAAAAGGCTACATTAATGAATTCGAAACGAGCGACATTGGCCTTGCTGGAACGACGCCGGGGCTGATTGCCCGAGCGCAAAGGGTCGTATCCATCGTGTCGCACCATGCTGACCAGCATGATCGACTTTTCCTTGCCCTGATAGCGAATCACGGTATTGACTTCGACATCCAGGCAATCAAACCGCCCGTTTGACTCTTTTGGCCTGCGGCGGCGGATCGCGGCACGAATTTCTCGGCATTGGTTGGCATAGAAAGACACCACGCCGACTTTGCGTTTGTTTGTTCGTGAGTAGCCTTGCGCAGCGGATTGCCGTTCGATTTGTTCTAGCGTTTCGGCGATCAACTCCGCTTCCAGCTTATTGGTGCGCCGTGGCTGGTTGCCGTCCATGTCCTCACGATGAATCTGGTTGTGCAGGTTGTAGGTTGTGTCCACCCACAACGCGTGGTCGCCCGGAGTGAGCAGCGGCGAGCCACCATCCACATTCTTCAATGTCAGTCCGTGAACACGGCGAAGCTTAGGGTCTGGGTCATCATCAGGCCGAAGGAGGCCACATTCCAACTGCCCTTCGTAAAAATGGTTCACCATCGCCATGATTTGCGGATGCATGCGGAACTGCACATTGAGTCGTGCGCGGATGGCATCGTCCGCCATCTCAAAATGCGACTTGAACAACGAGGCTGTGACCATCTTCTCAAAGCGGCGCAGGTTGTCGCGGGTCAGCAAGGTTTGCGCTTCTGCAAGATTGCCTGCGCTGCTTTCCTCCGCGTTGGCAGCTTCGTTTTCTTCAACTTCATCCATGAAGCTGCGGGCTTCGTCGCCTTCCTGAAATAGCGGTGGCAGTTGGCGGTGGTCGCCCACCAGCACGGCGCGGCGTGCGCGCATCAAGGGCATCAACAATTCCAGCGGGGTAGCCTTGCTCACTTCGTCAATGATGGCAACATCAAAACTCGTCTGCCCAACATCGTCCAGCGTGCGCTCGTTTTCGTTGCAAGTAATGGCCACCACATTGCAGCTCGCCAAAAAATCTGCGCCCAGATTTTGCCAGTCTTCTGCTGCGGCGTTTTTGCGACTCAAATCGCGCATCCAATCTTCCAGCAATGGCCCCCATGTCATGCGTTCATGTTGCTGGCTGGCCTGGCGTTGCTCCAAGGCATTGATGACTTGGGCAACGGTATCGATGCGCTGCGACAAAGTTGCAGCAGGTTCTAGCGGGAGCCGGCCCCCTTGGGTGATTGCCTCATCCTGCAACAGAGCCTCCACCTTTTGCTCATGTTGCCTGCGCTGCTCATTCCAGTCATCTAGGTTGCTTTGAGCAATGCGCTCCTGGTTCTGTGCACCTCGCACAAGACCATCGCTCGGAACTTCAGGTGTGGGCTGCGACAACTGCACCTGTAAGGATTGCTTGAGGATTTCGATGGCCTGTTCGATGACCGGCTGCGTCCTCTCAAGCTCCGTCAGGCTGGCAGCTATTTCGTCAGCCAGTACGGTCGCGTTTTCAATGGGAGCGCACCATTTGGTAGCTTGGTGAAACAGGCCGTCATAGCGGGTGCGCTCCAAGCCCGCACCAGCCTGCTCCAAATCTTTAAGCTCCTTACGCTTAGCTCTCCAAGCGTCTACGAAAGCGTCGTCCTTTTCCATCTGCTCCTCCAAGGCTTTGACCTCGTTTCGGAGCGATTCAATACGTAGCCGGGTGCTGGCATCCTGAACCGGGCCGTCTGCTGCTTCACGTAGGCGGCGAATGTCCGCAGCAATGGCTTCTCGCGCACTCGTGAAACGCCTCCATACGGAAAGCATATGCGCCAGCATTTGCCCCCGGCTGCTTGCATGAGCCAGCCAATCGTCCATCGAAAATCTCACGAGTAATCCGGCCGCCTCGCAGGAAGCAAGGGCTTGCACCAGATTTCTGGCAGGTAGCTCTACATCCCGTAAGTCGCCATGTAGCGTTTCGGCTTGGCCATGCAGCAAAATCTGAACGCTTTGCAGGCGCAGGCGTTTGGCCTTGTCTTCATCCAGCATCGCGCATGCAGCGTCATACGCCTGCTGCGCCTGCGTTGTCTTGCTGCGGGCCGATGCCAAGTCCATTTCAAGTTGCCCGCGTCTGGCGTTCAACTCCTTCTCATCGTGCAACACGAAAGTCGCTCGCTCATGCCACACCTTTAAGAGGCGCAAGTCCTTCTCACCGCGCTTCCACACGGCAAGACGATCTTCCGTTTGTCCTGCCAAGGCCTTGTAATAGCGCTGCAAGGATGATTGCCCTGCGAAGGCAGCGCCATCTTCCGTCACTTTGCTTTCATTTCGTGCCAACCGCACTACGCGCAACGAGGCATCATGGCCTAGCCTGTCCAGCGCGTTGTCCACGGCGGTATGCGCCTGCGATGCCAGCAACACCCGCTGCCCGCGACGCGCCAGCTGCACGATGGCCTCCGCAATCACCGTGGTCTTCCCGGTACCCGGCGGCCCCTGAACCAAACACAAATCCGGTGCGGAAAGAATCTTGACCACGGCTTCTTTCTGGGCTGGGTTGAGCTTGTCGTTGGCCCACTGGGTCACCGGCTCCAGACGCTGCGGCACGGAAACCTGTGCAGCCTCGAACAGATAATCCGATAGATACGGCGCATAGCCACCCTGTTCCTGGAGTTGCCGCAGCGCCTGTTGATGGCGCTTGATCAGGCTCATGTCGCCCGCCGTTGAGATGGACAGAAAACCAGACTCCGGAATCCGACTCAGGATGCGCTCGCGCAAGGCATCTGGCTCCTCAGCATTGGCGAGATCATTTGCGTCGTCTTCGGTCAGAGAGACGGTCAATTCGGCAAGCACAGGCGCAGGCCAAGGACATTCCGGCAAGTTTTCGTTCGTGAGATATTTTCTATCTTGCGGTAACGATACAGGCTCCGAGAGCCTGCCAGCCTGCCCCAGCCGGGGAAGGCGGCGCTCCTCCCTTTCAGGCAATCCGAACACCCAGGGATCTTTGGATTGCCCCACCTGAAACGCCACAAGATCGTCCCGGCCCAAGGCCTTGCGGGCTTTTTGCAAAGCCTGTGCGCTCTGCGCGACCAAGGAAAAAACCAACTGCTCGTCACGCCATTCACGGCTGATGTAGCGCAAGCCGCGCGCCTTGTGGCGGATGAGGCTTTCTTTCCATCGAAGAAATTCAGTCCACTCGGTCAACTGCTTTTCGGTTTGCTGCGTGATTGGCGGCAAGTCGGCCAGCAGTTGCGGCGTGAGCAGGTTATTGACGCGCTGAATGCGCTGCTGGCCCGGCGTGAATTGCAGACTGTCATGCACGGCAAATGCAGTGACTTCGCGCTCGAAAGATCGCGCAGGCAGGTCGGCGGTCTCGATGAAGCCGTTAATGAGAAAGAGCGGCGAAGAGGAGTCGGTGGGCCAACTTCCCGTAGCGATGAAGGCGCATCCGTCCGGGAAAGGCCAGTCCCGCCCAGCGGCGTTAACCCGAATCGCCATCTGTGCGTATCGTGGATTTTGCTTGTCCCGCTGCCGATTGGAGACATAGCCTGCAACCGGCATGTTGTTTGGGAAAAGTAGTTCAAACAGCACTTCCGCTCCATCGCGGCCGTTGCACCAGTTTTTGAATGACTGATGACGACGTTGAATATCGGCGATAGCCCGATCCATCCAGCTTCGGTTATTCAGATCAAGAGCAATATACAAATTCATCGCAAGCGTGCCCTCTTAATTGTTGCACCGTTATTAAGCATTTCAACGTCCCGATTCACAGCAGCACCCGGAACTGCCGCTTGTCCGCATCGGACGACTTGAGAATGCGGTATTCCATCCCGCTGGCCACCGCAATTTGCTGGGCGAAGTCCTTCTTAGCCTGCACCACGGCATCCTCGATCTGGTTATCGGCCTTCACCTCGACGATCACGTACTTCAGGCTGCCATCCGGCTCTTGGCGCTGGAAGATAAAGTCGGGGTAGTAACTGCGCACGGTGCGCGAATCGGGGTCGATGTACTGGATGAAGAAGTCTGACTGGCCGTGGGTCAGCATCCCGGTGAAGTAGATCTTCTTCACCCGCTGCTCGCGCAGGAGGTCCCAGAACAGCCAGTTCTCCGAGCCGGAGTCGAAGCAGTAGGTGTCGAGGTGGAAGCTCTTGGCGCGCTCTTCGTCCTTGATCTGCGGGTCGTGCATCCGGACGATCTTGTCCTTCGCCGCCGATACCTCGTAGTAGCCGTTCGGAGGCATCTTGATCAACTCGACCTCGTGCTCCTCGGTTTGCTGCGACTCGTCCAGGTCGTAGAGCTGGCGGAACAGGCGCGGGATGATCTCGTCGTAGAGCAGCTCGTTGAACTCATTGGTGATGGCCACCAGTTCGTCGGTACCTTCCTTGGTCGCGTCGAGTAGATCCTCGATTTCCAAAGGGCTGCGATTGAGGTAGCGCGACACCTCGGCCACCAGCGATAGCCGTGAGAACGTCCGCTTTTCCCGGCGCGCCGTCAGGTCGAAAGTGCGACTGCCGGATGCGCGGGCCGCGTCGGCGGCGGTCAGGCCGTCCTGCTGGGTTTCGATCAGGCGGTACTTCTCGACCAACTCCCCCCACTTCTGCGGATCGTCGCGTTCGGGCATCAACGCTTGCCCGGTCACCACCTGCTTTTCGCGCATCTGGTACTGCTTGCGCACGCGCACCAGCTTGATCTTGACCGGCGGCTCCACCACACGCACTTCCACGCGCACCTTATCCTTGCCGGTCTTCTGCAGCTCGTCGGCGCTGATGCGGAAGTTCTGCTGCAGCTCATCGTTGAGGGTGTTGAGGTTGTCGTCCGAGAGGAAGACGTGGCCGGTGTGCTGGGCCTGGCCGATGGCGCGCAGGCAGCGCATCGTGGCCTGCAGAACGAAGACCTTGGACTTGGGCTCGCGGAACAGCCCCACGCCGAACAGGGAGCGGCAGTTCCACCCTTCTCGACCCTTGTTCACCAACAGGATGAACTGCTTTTCCGACCCTTCGGTGTCCAGGCGGTTGAACTCGCGGATGTCGTCGTTGGTGGTGAGCTTGTCGTCTCCCACGTTGACCAGGATGCGCGATGTGGGGATGCCGTGCTTGAGCAGCGCGCGCTCCACCGCCGGTCGCAGTTCGCCGGTCAGCTCGTCGATGGTGGCGGCGAAGAAGGCCAGCTTCGGGGTAAGTCCTTCGGGCCGCAGTCCGTCCGTTTCCTTCAGGAAGGTCTCGACGGCGATGTCGACAAACTCGTCGGTGCGGGTGTTGGCGTAGCCGTGCAGGGTCACCTTTTTGAGGAAACCCTTGTCGATGGCCTCCTTGAGGCCGTAGGCGTAGACCACTTCCGGCAACACCTCGCGCCCCACGTAGGGCGTGCCGGTGTAGTTGTAGCAGGCCACCACCCGCGTGCCCGCCGCGTTCAGGCTGGCGGCGAGAATGTCGATGGTGGTGCGCAGGCTGGTGTCGGTCTCCTTCGCGCCCACGCCCATGTCCTTGGCCAGTGCCTTGCCGAAGGCGTGGTGGGCCTCATCCACGTAGATGCCCAGCTGCTCCAGGCGGCGCAGTTTCTCGAAGCGCTGGTTGGTGGTCAGCTCGCCTTCTTCTTCCGGCTGGTCGAAGTTGTAGAGGTCGGCGGCGTCGGCATAGACACCGGTGGCGGCCAGGGTTTCGCCGGTTGCGCCGAACAGCTTGTCTACGGGGGTCTTTTCCTTGCGCTGGCGCTTGAGGATGATCTTCTGCGTGTTGGAGACGATGATGTTGAAGCGCGAGCGATCCAGCGTGTCGAGCGACGTGCCCGCCTCCTCGAGGTAGTGGAAGCGCAGGTGGGTGGTGAGGAAGTTGACGTACTCCGGCGGCACCACGCGGGTCAGGTCGAACGACTCGATCTCCTTCAGCGACTGCAGCACGGTCTTG
>Ga0182735_1002652_pt1 | contig 10658 bp, 8 predicted proteins | sample eDN5th30CKraftMG_FD_128524 | JGI IMG/M metagenome (GOLD analysis project Ga0182735, IMG submission 128524) | Enriched Miracle-Growth compost microbial communities from Emeryville, California, USA - eDNA 5th pass 30_C Kraft MG (version 2) (version 2) ... | reverse complement strand
CGTCGGCGAACTGGCCGACCGCAACCCGACCGAGACCGTCTCGATCATCCGTCAATGGCTTGCAGAGCAACCGGCATAAACCATGGCATCCGTTCCCGCCCAACAGAAACCTGAAGATATCGCGAGCGTCGTCGCGACGTTGGCCAGCCGCCAGAAAGGACGTGCTGTATCGGAGCCGATGAGCGGTCCGAAGCGTGCGGCGATCATGATGCTGGCGCTCGGCGAGCAATATGGCAGCAAGGTCTGGTCGCTGCTCGACGACGATGAAGTGCGTGAACTGTCCGTCGTGATGTCCTCGCTCGGCACCGTCGAAGCCAATGTCGTCGAGGATCTGTTGCTCGAATTCGTCTCGCGGATGTCCGCATCCGGCGCGCTGATGGGCAATTTCGATGCGACCGAGCGGCTGTTGCAGCAATATCTGCCCGCGGAGCGCGTCACCGGCATCATGGACGAAATCCGCGGTCCGGCCGGACGCAACATGTGGGAGAAGCTCTCCAACGTGCAGGAAGAGGTGCTCGCCAACTATCTCAAGAACGAATATCCGCAGACGGTGGCGGTGGTATTGTCGAAGCTGAAGTCGGAACACGCCGCGCGGGTGCTGGCGATCCTGCCCGAGGACATGGCGCTCGATGTCGTCAACCGGATGCTGCGCATGGAGGCGGTGCAGAAGGAGGTCATCGAGCGCGTCGAGAGCACGCTGCGCACCGAATTCATGTCCAATCTGTCGCAGACCCGCCGCCGCGACGCCCATGAGGTGATGGCGGAAATCTTCAACAATTTCGATCGCCAGACAGAGACCCGCTTCCTCACCGCGCTGGAAGAAGAAAGCCGCGAGGCGGCCGAACGCATCAAGTCGCTGATGTTCACGTTCGACGATCTCGTGAAGCTCGATGCGGGATCGGCGCAGACATTGATGCGTCATGTCGACAAGGACAAGCTCGGCGTCGCCTTGAAGGGCGCCAACGATGCCGTGCGCGAATTCTTCATGAGCAACATGTCGAGCCGCGCGGCGAAGATGTTGCAGGACGACATGGCGGCCGCCGGTCCGGTGCGGCTGCGTGACGTGGATGTAGCCCATGCGCTTCTTTTGAATCTTGCCAAGGACCTCGCCGCCAAGGGCGAGATCATGTTGCAGAAGAATCGTGCCGACGACGAATTGGTGTATTGATGAGCGCGCCCGCGAAATTCCTGTTCGACGTGGACTTTGCCGCTCCGGCGAATACCGAGCGGCAGGCCTCGCGCGCGGAAATCGCCAAGCTGGTGGCGGATGCCGAGGCGCGCGCCTTCCGCGAGGGATTTCAGGCCGCCCGGAACGAGGCGAGCGTGGAAAGCGACCGGCGCTCGGCCTTGGCGATGGAGGAGATCGCCGTCGCGATGCGCTCGCTTGCCGGAAATTTCAAGGACGTCGAGGAGCGGGTCGAGACCGAGGCGGTGGATGTGGCGGTCGCGGTGGCGCGCAAGCTGTGCGGCGAACTGGTCGCGGCCGAGCCGCTCGCTGAGATCATGGCGCTCGTCGCCGATTGTCTGCGTCATCTCACCTCGACGCCTCATCTGGCGATCCGGGTGAATGACGCGCTGTACGATCGCGCGCGCGAACGGATCGAAGATCTGGCGCGGCGCGGCGGGTTCGAGGGCCGGCTGGTGATCCTGGCCGAGCCGGACATCGATGTATCGGATTGCAAGATCGAATGGGCGGATGGCGGTTGCACGCTCGATCGTGCCACGACAGACGCCAGGATCGGTGAATTGGTGGAGCGCTATATGGCGGCTCGCAATCAGGCCGGGCATCCGGCCGGGAGAGGCTCATGAGTGATAATGATGGACAGGGCCACGTGCCGTTGCCGGATCTGAACGCGGCGGAAGCGCCGCCGCTCGATCCGGCCGCCTATTCGGAGGAGGAAGAACGCAGCGCGCGGATCGCCTCCGATCTCGAGGCGGTGTTCGACGTGCCGGTGCAGGTGTCGGCGGTGCTCGGCCGTTCGAAAATGGACGTCAGCGATCTTTTGAAGCTCGGTCCCGGCACGGTGCTCGAACTCGACCGCCGCGTCGGCGAGGCGATCGACATCTACGTCAACAACCGTCTGGTGGCGCGCGGCGAAGTGGTTCTGGTGGAAGACAAGCTCGGCGTGACCATGACGGAAATCATCAAGGCGGAGCGCGCGTAGTCCGCGCGAGGCACAAACCGAACGCCGGACATGGCGCCACACTGACAGGAGCAAATCATGCGGCTTCTCATCGTCGGGACCCTGAAGGGGCAACTGACAACCGCAACCAAGATCGCGATGGACAACGGCGCGAGCGTCACGCACGCCGAGGACATCGAACTCGCGATGCGGGTGGCGCGCGGCGGCAAGGGCGCGGACCTGCTGCTGGTGGATGTCGCCATCGATATCCGCGATCTGGTGATGCGGCTCGAGGCCGAACACATCCATGTGCCGATCGTGGCCTGCGGCATCACCAACGATGCGCGCGCGGCGGTGGCCGCGATCCATGCGGGTGCGAAGGAATACATCCCGCTGCCGCCAGAGCCGGAATTGATCGCGGCGGTGCTGGCGGCGGTCGCCAACGATTCGCGCGACCTGATCTATCGCGACGAGGCGATGGGCAAGGTGGTGAAGCTCGCGCAGCAGATCGCGGGCTCCGATGCTTCGGTGATGGTCACCGGCGAATCCGGTACCGGCAAGGAAGTGCTGGCGCGTTACGTTCACAGCCGCTCGGCGCGCGCTAAAAAGCCGTTCATCTCGGTCAACTGCGCGGCCATTCCCGAACACCTTCTGGAATCCGAATTGTTCGGCCACGAGAAGGGCGCTTTCACCGGAGCGATCGCGCGCCGCATCGGCAAGTTCGAGGAGGCGACCGGCGGTACGCTGCTGCTCGATGAAATCTCGGAAATGGATGTGCGGCTGCAATCGAAGCTGCTGCGAGCCATCCAGGAACGCGTGATCGACCGCGTCGGCGGCACCAAGCCGGTGCCGGTCGATATCCGCATCATCGCGACATCGAACCGCAATCTTGCGGATGCGGTGCGCGACGGCACCTTCCGCGAAGACCTGCTGTTCCGCCTCAATGTCGTGAACCTGAAAATCCCCGCGCTGCGCGAGCGGCCCGCGGACATTCTGGAACTGGCGCAGCACTTCGCGCAGAAATACGCCAATGCCAACGGCGTGCCGGTACGCCCGCTGTCGGTCGAAGCCAAGCGCATCCTCGTCGCCAATCGCTGGCAGGGCAACGTGCGCGAACTGGAGAACACCATCCATCGCTCGGTGCTGATGGCGCAGGGCGACGAGATCGGCCCGGAGGCGATCCTGTCGCCGGATGGCGACCGGCTCGATCTCGCCAAGACCGCGCCTGCGGTCGCTCATGCGACGCTCGCCGCCGAACAGGTGACGCGCGCGCTGGTGGGGCGCACAGTGGCCGATGTCGAGCGTGACCTTATTCTGGAAACGCTCAAGCATTGTCTCGGCAACCGCACGCACGCGGCGAATATTCTCGGCATCTCGATCCGCACGCTGCGCAACAAGCTCAACGAATATGCCGGCGACGGCCAGCCGATCCCGCCGCCCGGCAATGGCGAGATGCGCGGTGCGGCCGCGGCCTGAGCGCTGCGTCCGATATTTCAACTGGTGCGAGGAACTGCGGCTTCGGTCGCCGTCTTTCGTTGGGTGCGGGCGGGAAGGGGCGGCGGTCCCTGGGCGCCATATCGCGCATGATGTTGCGCAGGGTTGCCGATCTGGCGCATAATTGCTGCAATTCTGGCTCCGGCGGCGATGAAAACCCTCATCATCGATAATTACGATTCCTTCACCTACAACCTCGCCGACCTGATTGCCGACATCAATCAGTGTGCGCCGCGGGTGGTGAAGAACGACGCCGCGACTTGGGACGAGATTGCACAAGAGCCGTTCGACAATATCGTGATCTCTCCCGGTCCCGGCCGTCCGGACCGTGCGCAGGATTTCGGATTGTCGCGCGATGCGCTGCTCAATGCGAGCGTTCCCGTTCTCGGCGTGTGTCTCGGCTTTCAGGGGCTTGCGATGGCGTCGGGCGGACGGCTCGCTTACGCGTCGTCGCTGGTGCATGGCGAGGCCTCGATGGTGCGCCATGGCGGCGATCCGCTGTTCGCGGGCATGCCGTCGCCCTTCGCTGCGGGACGCTATCACTCCTTCATGATCGAGCGCCCCTTGCCGCCGCATCTGAAGGAGATCGCATGGACCGACGATGGGCTGCTGATGGCGATGGCCCATCGCGCCAAGCCGCAATGGGGCGTGCAGTTTCATCCCGAGTCGATCCTGACGGAGCATGGCCGGCGGCTGCTCGAAAACTTTCGGGACCTGTCGCGAAGCACCGCGCCGGTTTCGAGAACGGTGCTGCGCCCGCGCGAAGTCCCGGTATTCTCCGAAACACGAAAAGCCTTCTGGCGCGAACTGCCGCGCGCGCTCGATACCGAAGCCGCGTTTTGCGAATTGTTTGCCGCGTCGCCTCACGCCTTCTGGCTCGACAGCAGCCTTGTGGCGAGCGGCCTGTCGCGATGGTCGTATCTCGGCGATGCGTCGGGGCCGAATGCGGAGATCGTTCGTTATGATTGCGCGGATGGCTGTGTCGCGGTCGAACGCGGCAGCGAACGCCGGTGTCATGACGGCAATGTTTTCGGCTATCTGGGGGCGCAGCCGCAGGCGTCGCCGCAAACGCCGCCGCCATGCCCGTTCACGGGCGGATATGTCGGCTGGTTCGGCTATGAATTGCAGCAGGATTGCGGATCGCGGGTTGGCCGCCATGCGTCGACACCCGACAGCTTTCTGATCCACACGGACCGCTTCATCGCCGTCGATCATGGGGGAGGCAAAACCTATCTGGTCGCGATCGATGTGCTGGAGCAGGAGGCGCGCGCCGCGCAATGGCTGGATGGGATGGAAACCGCCCTCTCGCATCTCGCCGCGCCGCCGCCAGTCGTGCCTCGTGGCGCGAGACCGCTCGATGTCGTCATGGTGAAGGGCGAACGGGCCTATCGCGCCAATGTCGAGGAATGCCTGCATGCGATCCGCGAAGGGGAGAGTTATCAGGTCTGCCTGACCAACGAATTGTCCTGTGAGGCCGATCTCGATCCGCTCGATGTCTATCGCGTGATGCGGACAATCAATCCGGCGCCGTTCGCCGCATTCCTGCGCTGGCCGGGCGGTGCTGTCCTAAGTGCATCGCCGGAGCGGTTTCTGTCAGCGGACACAAGGGGCGAAGTCGAGACCAAGCCGATCAAGGGCACCGCGCGGCGCGATGCCGATCCGCGACGCGATCGCGATTTGCGCGAGGCCCTGCACCACAGCCGCAAGGACCGCGCCGAGAACGCGATGATCGTCGATCTTCTGCGCAACGACTTTTCCCGATGCTGCATGCCGGGCACGGTGCATGTGAGCGATTTGTTCGGCGTGGAAAGCTACGAGACCGTGCACCAGCTTGTCAGCACGGTGCGCGGCATGTTGCGGGCCGATTGCACGACAGTCGATTTGCTGCGGGCGGCGTTTCCCGGAGGCTCGATGACCGGCGCGCCGAAACTGCGGACGCTGGAGATCATTGATCGGCTTGAAGATCGCGCGCGCGGAATCTATTCGGGCGCGCTAGGGTGGATCGGGACGGATGGCGCGGCCGATCTGTCGATTGTCATCCGCACCATCGTCGCGCAGCAGGGACGGTTCACCATCGGGGTCGGCGGTGGCGTCGTGGCGGCATCCAACCCGCAAGCGGAATACGCCGAAATGTTGCTGAAGGCGCAGGCGTCGATCAAGGCGCTGGTTGTGGCCGCGTTCGGCCGGTTCGATGAAAGCCTGTATCGGCTCTCCGATCGCGCTGACGTCCGGCTCGAGGAGCATGTCTCGTGACGCAGGTCTGGTGCAACGGCGCGTTTCTCGACGAGAAAGAGGCGCGCCTGTCGATTGCCGATCGCGGCTTCACGCTGGCGGACGGCATCTTTGAGACGCTGCTCGGCATCAATGAAACGCCCGTCTGGTTTGCCGAGCATCTGCGCCGGTTGCGCGACGGCGCGTCCCGGCTTGGCCTGCATGTCGCCTTCGAGGATCAAACGCTGGAGGCGGCGGTCATCGGGCTTTTGCGCTACAACGGATTTGCGCGCAGCGCGGTCCGTATCACGTTGACGCGGGGGCCTGCGGCAAAGCGCGGGCTTTGGGTCGAGGATCAGTCGTCGCCGACCCTGCTCATCACCTGTGCGTCCTCGGCTGCCACGATCAAATCGCAGCGCGTCATCATCGCGCGCTCGACGCGGCGCAACGAGCATTCTCCGTTGTCGCGGATCAAGTCGCTCAATTACGGCGACAACATTCTGGCCCGGCGCGAGGCCTTGTCGCGCGGCGCGGCCGACGCGTTGATGCTGAACGGGCAAGGGCATGTCGTATGCGCGACGGTGGGCAATCTATTCGTGCGGCTCAAAGGTGGCTGGATCACGCCGCCGGTTGCCGACGGCATTCTGCCCGGCATCGCGCGCGCGAAAATCATATCGTGCCTGAATGCGAAACAAGTCTCGCTGTCGGAGGCGGATGTGCGATCCGCGGATGCAGCCTTCATCAGCAACAGTCTCGGCAGCATCGATATCGCGGACATCGACGGCGAGAAGTTGCGGCCTTGTCTTGCCGAACTTCCGGTTGCGGTGCTTTACGAAACAGGCGCCTTGCCTGTGGATCAAACGTAACAACAAAAAGCCGGCCCTCAGGCCGGCTTTTTCATTCCAGAATTGTTCGAAAGATCAAAGATTGCGCTTGGCCGCGTCGGCGGCCTTATCCACCGCCTCCTTGGTGGCGTTCTTCGCATCGCCGACCGCTTTCTGGGCATGACCCTTGGCTTCCTGCAGCGCGCCTTCGCCCTGCAGGTGATCGGAGCCGGTGGCTTCGCCGATGCCCTGCTTGGCCTTGCCGATCGTCTCGTTGGCGATGCCCTTGATCTTGTCGGTGGTGCCGCTCATTGCAAACTCCTTTATGTTGAGGTTCGCGGGGAGAACATCGTGCCGTTGCTCATGTTCCTGCTTGAGCGCCTGAAATATTCCCTCCTAAAAGGCTGAAATAAATGAAAAATCGGCGGAACATGAAAAGTGCTGCCGGAATTTGCATGCACGGCGCGGGCGAGGCGGGGCAGGCGCGAAGGATGGCGTCTCGACGGGGGAAGATCGCCTGAAAGCATCCCCGACTTCGTATAATCTCATTCACGATGTCGAGATTCGATACCGCGTCAGGATCAAATCAGGATCGATCGTGAGACTTTATAAGGACAGACCGATCCACCCTCGCACGGGTATCTTCAGGTCCCGCCTGCTTGTCCGCCGATGGGTCATCATGTGGCCCGCACCGAAAAGGACGCTTTCATGAGCTTCTCCTTCCGCCGCGATGTTCTGACGCGCCCGATCTTCGCGTGGGCTCACAAGGCGCTGCCGGCGATGTCGGACACCGAACGCGAGGCGCTGGAAGCGGGTGACGTGTGGTGGGATGCGGATCTGTTCACCGGCAATCCGGACTGGTCGAAACTCCTCTCCAACACACCCGTGAAGCTGACCGAAGAGGAGCAGGCGTTTCTGGCCGGGCCGGTCGAAGAACTCTGCGCCATGGTGGACGAGTGGAAGGTCGTCTGGGAGTGGCGCGATCTGCCGCCCGAAGCGTGGGCCTTCATCAAGGCGAACAAGTTTCTCGGCATGATCATCCCGAAGGAGTTCGGGGGTTTGGGCTTCTCGCCGTTCGCGCATTCGGAGGTGATCCGCAAGATTTCGTCGCGCTCCATCACCGCCGCCGTCACCGTGATGGTGCCGAACTCGCTCGGGCCGGGCGAATTGCTGATGAAGTTCGGCACCCGCGCGCAGCAGGACAAATGGCTGCCGGGGCTGGCGGCCGGCCGCGAGATTCCCTGTTTCGGCCTCACCAGCCCGGAGGCGGGCTCCGACGCGGCCTCGATGGTCGACACCGGCGTGATCTGCAAGGGCATCTTCGAGGGGCAGGAGGTGCTCGGCCTCCGCCTGAACTGGCACAAGCGCTATATCACGCTGGGACCTGTCGCGACGCTGCTCGGTCTCGCCTTCAAGGCGCGCGATCCGGATCATCTGATCGGCCAGCAGGACGAACTCGGCATCACGGTTGCGCTGATCCCGACCGATCTGCCCGGCGTCACCATCGGCCATCGCCATCTGCCCGCGATGCAGGTGTTTCAGAACGGGCCGAACTGGGGCAAGGACGTTTTCATCCCGATGGACTACGTGATCGGCGGGCAGGCGCGGATCGGCCAGGGCTGGAAGATGCTGATGAGCGCGCTTGCCGCCGGTCGCGGCATTTCGCTGCCGTCGCAATCGGCCTCGGGAGCAGCCTATTGCGCGCGCACCGCCGGGGCGTACGCGCGGGTGCGCGAACAGTTCAAGGTGCCGATCGGCAAGTTCGAAGGCATCGAGGAGCCGCTCGCGCGCATCGCGGGCACGGCCTATCAGCTCGACGCCGCACGGCGTCTCACTTGCGCCGCGCTCAACCAGGGCAAGCATCCGGCGGTGATCTCGGGCATCATGAAGCTGCACGCCACCGAGCGGCTGCGGATCGTGGTCGACGACGCGATGGATATCCATGGCGGCAAGGCGATCATCGAGGGTCCGCAGAACTACATGGGCAATCTTTACCGCTCGGTGCCGGTCGCGATCACGGTGGAAGGCGCCAACATCCTCACCCGCAACCTGATCGTATTCGGGCAGGGCGCGACGCGCGCGCATCCCTATCTGCTGCAGGAGATCAACGCCATCGGCCAGTCGGATCAGGATGCGGGGCTGGAGGCGTTCGACAGGACGTTCTGGAAGCATGTCGGCCATGCCTTCACCAACCTGTTCCGTGCATGGGGCCGAAGCTGGACCGGCGGCCTGTTTGCGCCCGCACCCGATGCAGGGGCTGCGACCGGCTATTACCGTCAGTTGTCGCGCTATTCCGCGGCGTTCGCGCTATGCGCCGACATGGCGCTGCTGACGCTCGGCGGCGCGCTGAAGCGCAAGGAAATGCTCTCGGCGCGGTTCGGCGACATCCTCTCCGAATTGTATTTGCTGTCGGCGGCGCTGAAGCGCTGGGAAGACGAGGGACGGCAGGACGCCGATCTGCCCGTGCTGCACTGGGTGATGGCGAACGGCATCCGCACCATGGAATTGCGCTTTGCCGAAGTGCTGGCGAACCTGCCGAACCGGCCCATCGCGTGGCTTCTGAAGTTCGTGGTGCAGCCTTTGGGGGCGAAGACGCTCGGTCCCTCCGACAGGGCCGTGCATCAATGCGCGCAGATGATCCTGTCGCCGTCGCCGGAGCGCGACCGCCTCACGGCGGGGCTTTACCATGCCGGAGCCAATGACGATGGCCCGCTGTCCCGCCTCGAGCGCGCCTTCCGCCTTGTCGCGGCGAACGAGCCGATTGAAAAGAAAATGCGCGCCGCTCATATTCGCGATTGGCAGGAAGCCGCTTCGCGCGGCATCATCACGGCGGCGGATGTGGAAGCGATCAAGACAGCGCAGGAGGCCGTGGCGAAGGTGATCGAGGTCGACGATTTCGCGCCGGAAGCCCTGTCTCCGATCTACCGCCAGAACCATCCTGCCACCGCAACCGCGGAAAGGGCCGCAAGCTGATGTCCCGTCCTGTCTATATTATCGATGGCAGCCGTACGCCGTTTCTCAAGGCGCAGGGCGGTCCGGGTCCGTTCACGCCGGTCGATCTGGCGGTGCAGGCCGGGCGTCCGCTGCTCGCGCGGCAGCCGTTCAAATCCTCCGAGTTCGATCAGGTCATCATCGGCTGCGTCAGCCCCATCGCCGAAGAGGTCAATCCGGCGCGCGTCGCGGCCTTGCGGCTCGGCATGGGCGAGGACATGGTCGCGTTCGGCGTGCAGATCAATTGCGGCTCCGGCATGCAGTCGATCGACACCGCCTACCGTTACATCCAGGCCGGGCAGGCCGACATGATTCTGGCCGGCGGCACGGAAGCCTTGAGCTACTCGCCGCTGGTGTTTCCGCAGGCGGGCGTGCGCTGGTTCGCGGGGCTGGCCACGGCGCGCACCACGCTTGCGAAGCTGGCGGCGTTTTTCAAGCTGCGGCCCTCTTTTTTCAAGCCGATCATCGGGCTCGAGCGCGGGCTGACCGATCCGGTCACCGATCTCAACATGGGCCAGACGGCGGAAGTGATCGCGCATCTGATGGGCGTCACGCGTGAGCAGGCCGACGCCTATGCGGTGGAAAGCCACCGGCGGCTCGCCTACGCGCAGGCGCAAGGCTACCTCAAGGACGAGGTCGAGACCGCGTTCGACCGCAAGGGCAGGTTCTACGACCACGACGACGGCGTGCGGCCCGATTCCTCGATGGACAAGCTCGCCAAGCTGAAGCCCGCGTTCGAGCGACCGTGGGGGCAGGTGACGCCCGGCAATTCCTCGCAGATCACCGATGGCGCCTGCTGGACCATTCTCGCCTCGGAAGATGCCGTCAACAAATACGGCCTCAAGCCGAAAGCGCGCATCATCGACAGTGCATGGTCGGGCCTCGATCCGACCGTGATGGGCTTCGGTCCGGTGCTGTCGTCGAACCGGCTCCTGAAGCGCAACAACATGACGATCCACGACATCGAGACCTGGGAGATCAACGAGGCGTTCGCCTCGCAGGTGCTCGCCTGTCT
>Ga0182735_1002651_pt1 | contig 10659 bp, 8 predicted proteins | sample eDN5th30CKraftMG_FD_128524 | JGI IMG/M metagenome (GOLD analysis project Ga0182735, IMG submission 128524) | Enriched Miracle-Growth compost microbial communities from Emeryville, California, USA - eDNA 5th pass 30_C Kraft MG (version 2) (version 2) ... | reverse complement strand
CCGCGCACGCCCCACCCGCCCGCGCCGCGGGTGTTCGGAGAATCCCGCCGAACTCGGAGAATCTGCGGCGGATCCTCCGAGAAGCACGCGATTCTCCGAAGTTCGGCGTCCTGGGGGTCGAGGTCGTCCGCGGCGGGCAGCATGGGTACGGCCCGCGTACGCGGGCAGCGTGGGTGCGGCGGGGCTAGGACCCGGCAGGACGCCCGAGGGGCCAGCCGACGGGCGGGACGCGGTCGTCGCGGTCGAGCGCGGCGCGGGAGCGGCCGTAGGCGAGGGCGTGGAGGAAGCGGCGGCGGAACTCGCCCAGGTCGAACCCGGTCACGGCGCGCACGGAGGGACCGGCGGGCGTGCCGAACACGAGGGGCTGGCCGTCGTGGGTCAGGGCGACGCGGGTCGCGAGGGATCCGCCCGACGGCGTGAAGGTCACCGGGCCCTCCACCCACGCGGTCACGATCTCGGGCCGGTGGAGGATCACGGTCGCGAGCCCGTCGTGGGCGGAGGAGATCCGCCGGCCCCAGTTGTACTGGTAGAAGTCGTTGTACGCGTCGAGCACGTCCGCCGCGAACCGGGGCCACGGGTCGTCGATCGCGCGGAGCAGGTTCAGCACGTGCTCCTCGAGGAGCGCGCGGTAGGTCACGTTCGTGCCGACCATGACGACGTTCCCGTCGTTCGGCGCCCCGAACACGGCCTCTGCGGCGAGCCGGTCGTTGGCGGTGTTGGCGTCGGTGAGCGTCGCCTCGCCCGGGGCGGGGTACGGTCCGGCGCCGCCCATGACGACGACCGAGCGGAACTTCCGGAGCAGCTCGGGATCCTGCCGGAGCGCGAGCGCGATGTTGGTGAGCGGCCCGATGGGGTGCAGGTCGACGCGTCCGGGGTGCTGGTTCGCGATGCGCACGAGGTAGTCGGCCGCGCTCTCGTCGGCGACGCGGAGGGGGGCGCGCTCGAACCGGTCGCCGAGGCCGTCGCCGCCGTGGACGAAGTCGGCGATGCGCGGCTCCCCCTCGAGCGGACGGCCGGCGCCGAGGTGGATCGGGATGTCGCCGCGGCCGGCGACGTCGAGGATCGTCGCGGCGTTGCGCGCGGCGTCCTCCACGCGCGTGTTGCCGTAGACGGTCGTGAGGCCGAGGACCTCGACGTCGGGCTGCGCGAGGAGGTAGAGGAGGGAGTGCGCGTCGTCGAGACCGGGGTCGGTGTCGACGACGATCCACTGCTTGCGGGGGTCGGGGGCGGTCATGAGGGCTCCTTCCGCCGCCGACGCGGCGCCTGCCATCGTGCCCGAGATCCCGCGGCGGACGGCGCGATTGTTACGCATCGTTTCCGTCTGTTGCTGCTCCGTTACATCCGATTGACGTTCTCGACGAGACCGTACGAAGCTGGCCAGGACCGGCGGCCCGCCGGCATCTCGCACCGGTGAGCACGAGGCGCTCCCCGAGACAAGGACCCTGCACACATGGCACATCTTCCGAGGCGATCGCTGGCGCTTGCGCTGACCGGCGGCGCCGCCACCGCCCTGATCCTGACCGGCTGCGCGTCCGGCGGCGGCACCGCCGCCCCGAGCGCGACCGACTTCTCCGGCGTGAGCCTCACGGTGTGGAACACGATCGACTACGACCCGTACCAGTCGCTGCAGAAGCAGTACTTCGAGGACTGCGCCGACCAGCTCGGCGTCACGGTGGACGTGCAGACGATCACCGACTCCACGTCGAAGTACCTCCAGGCGGCGAGCTCGAAGTCGTTCCCGGACATCGCGCAGCTGAGCACGGACGTGCAGCTGCCGCTGTTCGCGTCGCAGGGCGTGCTGGCGGACCTGGGCGCGCTGGGCGTGACGACGGACGGGCAGACGGACAGCGTCGCCGACCTCGGCACGTACGACGGCACGCTCTACGGCGTGACGACGAACGTCGAGGACTACGTGCTCTTCTACGACAAGGCGGCGTTCGCCGCCGCCGGCATCACGGAGCCGCCCGCGACGTTCGAGGAGCTGGTGGCGGACGCGAAGGCCCTGACGTCCTCGGGCGAGTACGGGATCGTGCTGCCGGGCGAGGGCACGGACGGCGCCGCGCCGGTGTACTTCCTGCCGTTCCTCCTGAGCGCTGGGGGCGACCCGGCCGAGCCGACGAGCGACGGCGCCGTGGCGGCGGTCGACCTCTACAAGCAGCTCTTCGACGACGGCAGCCTCTCGAAGGAGTTCGTCAACTGGGGCTGGGACTCGAGCGAGCAGTGGACGGGCCAGAAGGCGGCGATCCAGGTCTCCGGCCCGTGGAACCTGGTCGACACCAGCATCCCGTTCGAGTACGGCACGGCGCCGATCCCGACGCTGAACGCGGGCGAGGACCCGCAGGTGACGCTCCTCGGCTACACGTACGGCGTCGCCGCGTCGGACGACGCGAACAAGCAGGCCGCCGCCGCGGCGCTCCTCCAGTGCCGCGCCTCGGAGGAGAACCAGCTGGAGACGGCCGTCCAGGGCGGATACATCCCGGCGCTGACCTCCGCGCAGGAGTCGTTCGTGGAGCAGGTGCCGGCGGCGCAGTCGTTCGTGGACGCCATCCCGAACGCCTTCAACGCCGCCTCGCTGGGCACGGACTGGAACGAGCTGCAGCAGGTCTACGTCGCAGCGATCCAGAACGCGACGGTCAACGGCGTGAGCGCGAAGGACGCGCTGGCCGAAGCCGCCCCGCAGGGCTAGTGACCTCCGCTGCCGCGGCAGCGCGCCGGCCGGGAGCATCCGCTCCCGGCCGGCGTCGGCTGTCCCTGACCGGGCGGCGACGTCTCGAGCTCTGGCTCTTCCTCGTCCCCGCCGCCGTCTTCTTCGCCGTGTTCTTCGTGTACCCGCTCTGCTACGGCGTGTACATGAGCACGACCGACTTCACGACGGGCACGTTCATCACGGGCAAGGCCCCGTTCGTCGGCGCCGACAACTTCGTCTCCATCTTCCAGTCGCCGCTGCTCGGCAAGGCGATCCTGAACACGCTCCTGATCACGGTCGTCTCCATCTCGGCGGAGCTCGTGATCGGCCTCGCGCTGGCGCTGCTGTTCGCGAAGACGTTCCCGGGCAGCCGCTGGCTGCCGACCCTGATCCTCCTCCCCTGGCTCCTCCCGGCCGTCGTCGTCGGGACCATGTGGAAGTGGCTGCTCTCCGAGAGCGGCGCCGTCAACGACGTCCTGGCCGCCCTCGGCCTGCCGACCGACGCGTGGCTGGCCGACCCCTCGACGGCCCTCTGGGCGGTCATCGCGGTCGCGATCTGGGCGAGCCTGCCGTACTGGTCCATCATCCTGAGCGCCGCCCTCCGCCAGGTGCCGCCCGAGCACCTCGAGGCGGCCCAGCTCGACGGGGCGGGGGCCTGGCAGCGGCTCCGCTACGTGATCATCCCGAGCATCTGGCCGGTCATCTCGGTGCTCGTCGTCATGAGCATCGTCTACACGCTCCTCATCGTCGACCTCGTCCTCGTGCTCACGGGCGGCGGGCCGGCCGACAACACCGTGACGCTCGGCCTGCTGTCGTACCGCAACGCGTTCGAGCTCTTCCACTTCGGCGACGCCGCCGCCTACGGGATGGTGCTGCTCGGCATCAGCCTCGTGTTCGCGATCGTCTACACCTGGCTCTCGGGCCGTGAGGGCGCGGAACGCGCCAGCGCACGGCAGCGCGCGCATCGCCCGAAGGGGACGATCAGATGAACGGCACAGCACGTCGGAAGCGGCGCATCGGCTGGTTCTGGACGACCATCACGGCCGTCTTCCTGCTCGTCTACCTGTTCCCGCTGTTCTGGATGATCTCCGCGTCCTTCCAGCCGAACGTCACGTCCGTCAACATCGACTGGATCCCGGCGCAGCCCAGCGTCGACGGCTATGCCGAGATCCTGGAGAGCGGGCTCGGCAACCTGGGCGTCAGCGTGATCGTCGCCCTGGGCTCTGCGCTGCTGACGCTCATCATCGCGATCCCCGCCGGATACGCGCTCAGCCGGCTGCGCTCCCGCACGGTCGGCGTCGCGCTCATCCTGCTGCTGCTCGCGCAGATGATCCCGAGCATCGTGCTGGCGAACTCGTTCTACGCGATGTTCAGCTCCTGGGGCCTGCTCAACACGTACCTGGGCCTCATCTTCGCGAGCACGACGCTGGGCGTTCCGTTCGCGACGATCCTCCTGCGCTCGTTCATGCTGCGTCTCGACAACGACGTCGTGGAGGCCGCGACGCTCGACGGGCTCGGGCCGCTCGGGACGCTCGTGCGGATCGTCGTGCCGCTCTCGCGGAACGCGATCATCACGGCCGCGGTGTTCACGTTCCTGTTCAGCTGGGGCGACCTGCTGTTCGGCCTGACGCTCGTGACGCAGGAGCAGATGCGGCCCATCACGGTGTTCATCTACGCCCTGACGAAGTCGCAGCTGAACACATGGGCCTCCGTCATGGCGGCGTCGCTCATCGCGAGCATCCCGGCCGTCATCGTGATCTTCACGGCGCAGCGCTACATCAAGTCGGGCATCGCCGTGGGCACCGGCCGCTGACACGACCCCGGACCTCGGAGAATCGCCGCGAGTCCGGAGGATCCTGCCGCATCCGTCCGAATCTCGGGGCGGATCCCCGGGATCGTCAGAACGGGAGGAGCGGGTCGACCGCGATCGCGACGAAGATCAGCGTCAGGTATGTGATCGACGCGTGGAACACGCGCATGGGGCGCGGCTCGGCCCCCGAGACGGCGCGGTTGTAGAGGCGATGCGACTCGTAGACGAACCAGCCGCCGAACACGACCGCGGCGACGCTGTACACGAGGCCCATCGGCGCGACCGGGATGAGCAGGAGCGAGGTCGCGACGGTCGCCCATGCGTACAGGATGACCTGAAGCCCGACCTGGGAGCCGCTGCGGGTCGCGCCGAGCATCGGCACGTCGACGTCGTCGTACTGGTCCTTGTACTTCATCGACAGCGGCCAGTAGTGCGGCGGCGTCCAGAGGAAGACGAGGAGGAAGAGGATGAACGGCGTCCACGTCAGGGAGCCGGTCACGGCCGACCAGCCGATCAGGACGGGGAAGCAGCCGGCGATCCCGCCCCAGACGATGTTCTGCTCCGTGCGGCGCTTGAGGATCATCGTGTAGATCACGACGTAGAAGAAGATGGCGGACGCCGAGAGCACGGCGGCGAGCCAGTTCGTCGTGAGCCACAGCCACGCGGTCGAGACGACGGCGAGGGTCCAGGCGAAGATCAGCGCGCCCCGGGGCGAGACCTCGCCCGTCACGAGCGGCCGGTTCTCGGTGCGCTGCATGTGGGCGTCGATGTCGCGGTCGAGGTACATGTTGAACGCCGCCGCGGAGCCGGCGCTGAGCGAGCCGCCGACGACGGTCGCGAGCACGAGCCACAGGCTCGGCAGCCCGTTCTGCGCGAGGATCATGACGGGCACGGTCGTCACGAGCAGGAGCTCGAGCACCCGCGGCTTCGTCAGCGCGACGTAGGCCCGCAGCGTGCGCCCGAGCGGGTGCCGTACGACGGAGGCACCGGCATTCGACGTCGTGGTGGTGTCCATCGCCCCCGCAATCGGCCTTTCAGGAATACCTCAGAGTCTAGGGCATCCGTCGATTCCGAACGGCGACGGAACGATGGCGTAAGGCCGCGGAAACGGGCTCCGATCAGGCCGCCGGGACGTCTGTCCGCCTCGCTATGCTGAACAGACATGCGCGCCCCTTTGACGGGTTCTCCGGAGGGCGCCCCCACTCCTCGCGAAAGGCGGTCCCGTGTCGGAACTGCGTTGGGAAGAGATCGACGAGCGCGCCGTGGACACCGTCCGCGTGCTCGCCGCGGACGCCGTGGAGAAGGTCGGCAACGGCCATCCCGGCACCGCGATGAGCCTCGCGCCGCTGGCCTATCTCCTCTACCAGAAGGTCATGCGCCACGACCCCGCCGACCCGCACTGGCTGGGCCGCGACCGGTTCATCCTGTCCAACGGCCACTCGTCGCTGACGCAGTACATCGAGCTCTACCTCGGCGGCTTCGGCCTCGAGCTGAAGGACCTCGAGGAGCTCCGCACGTGGGGCTCCAAGACGCCGGGCCACCCCGAGTACGGCCACACGACGGGCATCGAGATCACCACGGGCCCGCTGGGCCAGGGCCTCTCGTCCTCGGTCGGCTTCGCGTACGCCTCCCGCTACGAGCGCGGCCTGTTCGACCCCGACGCCCCCGCCGGCGAGTCCCCCTTCGACCACTTCGTCTACGTCATCTGCGGCGACGGCGACCTGGAGGAGGGCGTCACGAGCGAGGCGTCCTCGCTCGCGGGCCACCAGGAGCTCGGCAACCTCATCGCGTTCTACGACTCGAACCAGATCTCGATCGAGGACGACACGAACGTCGCCTTCACGGAGGACGTCGCCGCGCGCTACGAGGCGTACGGCTGGCACGTGCAGACGGTCGACTGGAAGAAGACGGGCCAGTACGTCGAGGACGTCCCGGAGCTCTTCGAGGCGATCGAGGCCGCGAAGGGCGTGACCGACCGCCCGTCGATGATCATCCTCAAGACCATCATCGGCTGGCCCTCCCCCGGCAAGCAGAACAGCGGCAAGATCCACGGCTCCGCCCTCGGCGCCGACGAGCTCGCCGCCGTCAAGCGCGTCCTCGGGTGGGACCCGGAGAAGACGTTCCAGGTGCCGGACGGCGTGCTCGAGCACACCCGCAGGCTGGTCGAGCGCGGCGAGGCCGCGAAGGCCGAGTGGCAGGTCTCGTTCGACGCGTGGGCCGCGGCCAACCCCGAGCGCAAGGCGCTCCTCGACCGGCTGCAGGCACGCGAGCTCCCCGCCGGCATCGAGGACGCGCTGCCCACGTTCGAGGCCGGCAAGGACGTCTCGACCCGCGCCGCTTCCGGCATCGTCATCAACGCGCTCGCGGCGGAGCTCCCCGAGCTCTGGGGCGGATCCGCCGACCTCGCCGAGTCGAACCTGACGACCATCAAGGACGCCCTCTCCTTCATCCCGGAGGAGTGGTCGACGCACGAGTGGGCGGGCGGCCCCTACGGGCGCGTCCTGCACTTCGGCATCCGCGAGCACGCGATGGGCGCGATCCTCAACGGCATCGTCCTGCACGGCCCGACGCGTCCGTTCGGCGGCACCTTCCTGATCTTCAGCGACTACATGCGTCCGCCCGTGCGCCTGGCCGCTCTCATGAACATCCCGACGATCTACGTGTGGACGCATGACTCGATCGCCCTCGGCGAGGACGGTCCCACGCACCAGCCGATCGAGCAGCTCGCGACGCTCCGTGCGATCCCGAACTTCTCGATGGTGCGCCCGGCCGACGCGAACGAGACGGCCGTCGTCTGGCTCGAGATGCTGCGCCGTCACGCGGGTCCCGCGGGGCTCGCGCTGACGCGCCAGAACGTCCCCACGTTCGCGCGCGGCGAGGGCGAGGCCTCGGGCGACGTCTTCGCCTCCGCGAAGAACGCGGTCAGAGGCGCATACGTCCTGGCCGAGGCGCCGAACGGCACGCCGGACGTCATCCTGATCGCGACGGGCTCCGAGGTCCAGCTCGCCGTCGCGGCGCGGGAGACGCTGGCGGCGGAGGGCGTGAACGCCCGCGTCGTGTCCGCGCCCTCGCTCGAGTGGTTCGAGGAGCAGGACGCCGAGTACCGCGAGTCGGTCCTCCCGTCCGCGATCACGGCGCGCGTCTCGGTCGAGGCGGCGATCGCGCTCACGTGGCGCGGCATCGTCGGCGACAAGGGCCGGTCGATCTCGATCGAGCACTTCGGCGCGTCGGCCGACTACAAGACCCTGTACCAGAAGTTCGGCATCACCGCCGAGGCCGTCGTCGCAGCGGCCCACGAGACCATCGAGGAGAACGCATGAGCACCCCCACCGAACAGCTCTCCGCCGCCGGCGTCAGCATCTGGCTCGACGACCTGTCCCGGAACCGGATCGAGACGGGCAACCTCGCCGACCTGATCGCGACGCGCAACGTCGTCGGCGTCACGACCAACCCGACGATCTTCGCGGGCGCCCTCTCCAAGGGCGAGGCGTACGACACGCAGATCGTCGACCTCGCGACGGAGAAGAAGACCGTCGACGAGGCGATCTTCACGATCACGACCGACGACGTCCGCGCCGCGGCCGACATCCTGCGCCCCGTCTGGGACGCGACCAACGGCGTCGACGGCCGCGTCTCGATCGAGGTCTCGCCGGAGCTCGCGCACGACACCGAGGCCACGATCGCGTCCGCCAAGGCGCTGTGGGCCACGGTCGACCGTCCGAACGTCCTCATCAAGATCCCCGCCACGCTGGCGGGCCTTCCGGCGATCACCGAGGTGATCGGCGCGGGCATCTCCGTCAACGTGACGCTCATCTTCAGCCTCGAGCGCTACGCCGCCGTCGTCGACGCGTACCTCTCGGGCGTCGAGAAGGCCAAGGCGGCCGGCATCGACGTGTCCGGCATCCAGTCGGTCGCCTCGTTCTTCGTGTCCCGCGTGGACACGGAGGTCGACAAGCGCCTCGAGGCCATCGGCACGGACGAGGCGAAGGCCCTCTTCGCCAAGGCCGGGATCGCCAACGCCCGTCTCGCCTACGAGCTGTTCGAGCGCGAGTTCGCGACGGACCGCGCGAAGGCTCTCGTCGAGGCCGGCGCCACGGTGCAGCGTCCGCTGTGGGCGTCGACCGGCACGAAGGACCCGTCGCTCCCCGACACGCTGTACGTGACGAGCCTCGTCGCGCGGGGCGTCGTCAACACGATGCCGGAGAAGACGCTGCAGGCGACCTTCGATCACGGCGTCGTCACGGGCGACACCGTCACGGGCGAGTACGCCGACGCGCACGCCGTCATCGACGGCCTCGCCGCGGTCGGCGTCGACTTCGCCGACGTCACCAGGGTCCTGGAGGACGAGGGCGTCGAGAAGTTCGTCGTCTCCTGGACGGAGCTGAAGTCCACCGTGCAGGACGCGCTGACGGGCGCCGTCGAGTCGGTGCAATGAGCTTCTCCCTCCACGTCACCGGCCCTGTCGCCGATGCCGTGCGGGAGACGCTGCCCGGCCTGGTCGACAGCATGATCGCATCGGGCATCACGGCCGGCGACGGGTCCCTCTGGGGTCCCGTCGCCGAGCCGGAGGCGTCGAAGCGCCTCGGCTGGGTGCAGGCCGTCTCGGTCTCCCGTCCCCTCGTCCCCGAGATCGAGGAGCTGCGCGACGCGTTCCTCGAGCGGGGGCTCACGCGTTTCGTCCTCGCGGGCATGGGCGGCTCCTCGCTCGCCCCCGAGGTCATCACGCGGACCTACGAGGTCCCCCTCGTCATCCTCGACTCGACCGCCCCCGGCGAGGTGCTCGCCGCGATCGACGGCGACGCGGAGGCCGGCGGCCTCGACAGAACCGTCCTGATCGTCTCGTCGAAGTCCGGCTCCACCGTCGAGACCGACTCCGCGAAGCGCGCCTTCGAGGCCGCGTACCGCGACCTCGGGATCGACCCCGCCGAGCGCATCGTCGTGGTGACGGACCCCGGCTCACCGCTGGACGAGTCCGCGAGAGCCGACGGATACCGCGTCTTCCATGCGGATCCGGAGGTGGGCGGCCGCTACTCGGCGCTCACGGCGTTCGGCCTCGTCCCCGCGGGGCTCGCCGGCGCCGACATCTCGGAGCTGCTGGACGAGGCGGAGGCGACCCTCCTGGAGGTCGCGATCGACGGCCCGGAGAACCCCGCGCTCTCCCTCGCCGCCGCGATCGCCGGCGGCACCCCGCGACGCGACAAGCTGGGCCTCGTCGAGGACGGCACGCACATCGTGGGCCTGCCGGACTGGATCGAGCAGCTCGTCGCGGAGTCGACGGGCAAGCAGGGCACGGGGATCCTCCCCGTCGTCCTCCTCCCGGTCTCCCCCGAGCTGGAGAGCAGGCCGGCCGATCTGCGCGTCGTCCGCCTCGTGGGCGAGGCGGGCTCGCAGCACCTCTTCGAGCACCACCACGGCGACGTGCTGGTCAGCGGCACGCTGGGCGCGCAGTTCGTGGTGTGGGAGTACGCCGTGGCGATCGCCGGGAGGATGCTCGGCATCGACCCGTTCGACCAGCCCGACGTCGAGTCGGCGAAGGCCGCGACGCGCGGCCTCCTCGACGCCCGCCCCGAGCCCACGGCGCCCGCTCTCACGGAGGACGGCGTCGAGGTCCGCGTCTCGGACCCGGCGCTCGCCGCCCCCGGCACCGTGGCCGGCGTCCTGAACGCGCTGTGGACGCGGCTGACGCCCGACGGCTATGTCGCGATCCAGGCGTACGTCGACCGGCTGGAGCTCTCGCAGCTCCCCGGCCTCCGCGAGCTCGTGGCCGCCGACTCCGGACGGCCCACGACGTTCGGCTGGGGCCCCCGATTCCTGCACTCGACGGGCCAGTACCACAAGGGCGGTCCCGCGAACGGCGTGTTCCTGCAGATCGTGCAGCAGACCGACACGGACGTGGAGATCCCCGGGCGGCCCTTCACGTTCGGGCAGCTGATCCGGGCGCAGGCGGAGGGCGACGCGAGCGTGCTGGCGAACGCCCACGGCCGGCCGGTCGTGACGATCACGCTCACGGACGCGCAGACGGACGTGCTGGAGCTCTTCCAATCGGTAGGAGACGAATGACTGTCGACATCTCGCGCGGACACAATCCGCTGCGCGACCCCGACGACCGCCGCCTGAACCGGATCGCCGGTCCCAGCGCGCTCGTGATCTTCGGCGTGACGGG
>Ga0182735_1002648_pt1 | contig 10662 bp, 10 predicted proteins | sample eDN5th30CKraftMG_FD_128524 | JGI IMG/M metagenome (GOLD analysis project Ga0182735, IMG submission 128524) | Enriched Miracle-Growth compost microbial communities from Emeryville, California, USA - eDNA 5th pass 30_C Kraft MG (version 2) (version 2) ... | reverse complement strand
CCATCGGCGGGCTCGTCAGCCTCAAGGCGTTCGTGGTCGTCATTCTCGGCGGCATGGGCAGTTTTGCCGGCGCGATCGTCGGCGGGCTGATCCTCGGCGTCTCCGAGGCGCTGTGGGGCGGTTATGTCGCCACCGGCTATGTCGATGCCATCGGCTTCGCGCTGGTGATCGTGATGCTGCTGGTGCGGCCCTACGGGTTGTTCAGCAAACGGGCAGAGCGCGCGTGATGGCTTTTGAACGCAATACGCTGCTGGCGCTTCTCGCCGTCGCGCTTCTCTCGCCGCTCGCGGTGAGCAGCGAATACGTCCTGCATCTCGGCGTGCTGATGATGTTCTATGTGATGCTGGCCGTCAGCTTCAATCTCATCGTCGGCTATGTCGGCGAGTTTTCGCTCGGCCATACCGCGTTTCTCGGCATCGGCGCCTATACGGCGGCGTTGCTGGCGGCGAAGGCCGGGTGGCCGTTCTACGCCACGCTCGCCGCCGCCGCCGTCGTCTCGGCAATCTTCGGCCTTGCCATCGGCGTCATCACGCTGCGCCTGCGCGGGCCGTTCTTCGTCATCGTGACGCTGTGCTTTGCCGAGGTGCTGCGGCTGATCGCCAACAACTGGATCGATCTCACCAACGGCCCGATGGGGATTTCCGGCATCCCGAAGCCGCAATGGGCGGCCTCCGGCGACATGATGTGGCAGAAGACGTTCTTCTACTATGCCGGCGTCCTGCTCGCCGCCATCTCGGTCTATGTGTGCTATCGCTTCGTCTATTCCAATATCGGGCGCGCGGCGATCGCGGTGCGCGAGAACCGTTTCGTCGCGCAGTCGGTTGGCATCTGGCCGTTCTATCTCGGGCTCGTCACCTTCGTGCTGGCCTCGGCGATCTGCGGGCTGGCCGGCGGATTCTATGCGCAATATGTGTCCTTCGTCGGCCCGGAGGTGTTCGGCTTTTCGTTCATGATCTCGATGATCATCATGGTGCTGGCGGGCGGCAAGGGAACGCTGGTCGGCCCGGTGGTGGGGGCTCTGCTGGTCGTGCTGCTGGAAGAATATCTGCGCGACTTCAAGGACCTGCGTTTTTCGATCTTCGGCATGCTGGTGATCGCGGTGGTGCTGTTCCTGCCGCGCGGCCTGTTCGGCTTCATCACCCGCCGGCACGAGCAATATCGCATCGGGCAGAAATCCAATGCTTGAAGTTGAGAACCTGTCGAAGCGTTTCGGCGGCCTTGCGGCGCTCTCCGACGTGGCGTTCGGCGTCCGGAAGGGCGAGGTCGTCAGCCTGATCGGCCCGAACGGCGCCGGCAAGACCACCTGCCTCAATCTGATGACCGGCTTCTACAAGCCGACGACCGGCTCCGTCACCTTTGGCGGGCGCGACATCACCGGCTGGGCGCCTTACCGGATCGCCCAGTGCGGCCTGATTCGCACGTTCCAGAAGACCAACGTGCTCAAAGGTCTGTCGGTGTTCGGCAATGTCCTGACAGCGCGCCACCGGCACGGCGACACGTCGGTGCTGCGGGCGTTCTTTCCCGGCGTCGCACAGGGGCGCCGCGAGCGCGAATTGCGCGACGAGACGGCGGCGATCATCGAGAAGGTTGGGCTCGCCGCGCGCATCAACACCGAGGCGGATTCGCTCTCCTGCGGCGAGCTGCGGCTTCTGGAAGTGGCGATCGCGCTCGGCGCCGGCCCGCAGGTACTGATGCTCGACGAACCGGCGGCGGGGCTCAACACGCAGGAAGCCCATCAGCTCGGCGCGGTGCTCAAGACGCTGATCGGCACCACCGTCGAGGCGCTGCTTCTGGTCGAGCACAATATGGCGCTGGTGATGCAGGTGTCCGATCGCATCGTGGTGCTCAATTTCGGCCGCAAGATCGCCGAGGGACGCCCCGAGGAAATCCGCAACAACGCCGAGGTGATCGAAGCCTATCTCGGCAAGCCGGCGGCAGAAGTGGCGGCGATATGAGCGATACGATCCTCGAATTGCGGCAGGTGGACGCGGCCTACGGCAAGGTCAAGTCGTTGCACGGCATCAGCGTCACTGTCGGGCGCGGTGAGGTCGTCGCGCTGATCGGCGCCAACGGCGCCGGCAAGAGCACGACGCTGCGGGCGATTTCCGGCCTGATCACGCCGACGTCCGGCGATATCCTGTTCAACGGCCAATCGATCGTGCGGCGCCGCCCTGACGTCATCGTGCAGGCCGGCATCGCGCATTGCCCGGAAGAACGCCACGTCTGGCCGGAATTGAGCGTGCGCGAAAACCTGACGCTCGGCGCCTATCTGTGCCGCGACCGTGCCGAAACGGCGCGCCGCGAGGAGGAGGTGCTGCAACGGTTCTCGCGGTTGCGCGAACGGCTCGACCAACTCGCCGGAACGCTGTCGGGCGGCGAACAGCAGATGCTGGCGATCGGTCGCGCGCTGATGTCGGCGCCCAAGCTCTTGCTGCTCGATGAACCCAGCCTCGGCCTGAGCCCGCGTATCACCGAGGAGGTGCTGGAGGTCATCCGTCAGCTTCGCGCGCAGAACATCACCATCGTTCTGGTCGAGCAGAACGTCTACAACGCGCTGTCGGTCGCGAGCCGCGCTTATGTGCTGGAAACCGGCCGCGTCGTCGCCCAGGACAGCGCCAAGAACCTGCTCGGCAATCCCGATCTGCTGCGGGCCTATCTCGGCGGCTGATGCGGGACGCGCGCATTTGCGCGCGCGCCGCCATTCGTTGTCGTCCGCAGCTTACTTCGCCGCGCCGGCCTCCGCGGTTTTGCTCTTGGCTGCCTGGTCGAACAGCACCGCCATCCGCTTCGTCGCGATCGGCGGCAGCTTGATCTGACGCGCCGCGTCGAGGTTCGACGGATTGTCGCCGACCTCGATCAGGCCGATCATGCCCATGCCGAAATGCGGCGTGCAGCGGATGCCGTAGACGCCGGGCGCGTCGAAGGTGACGCTGATTTCTTGCGACATCTTGCCTTTGAACGGCTTGGCGCCTTCCGGGAGCATGCCGGGAATGGTTTCGGCGTCATGCCCCTTGTCGGTCGGCACGAAGCGTACGGTGTCGCCGGGCTTGATCTTCAGAAACGCCGGCTCGAACACCATCGGCTGGTTGTCGGCACCCTTGTTCAGCATCTTGACTTCGTAGTCGGCCGCCCATGCAGGGGCTGCCAAGAGCGCCGCGCCGACGGCGCCGAGAACCAGCTTACGGAAATCCATCATCGTTCTGCTCCACTTGCTCTCCCCGGTTCAAGGCCGGGGGATTAGACGAAAAAGCGCTAGTGCCGGCGCCCGATGGCGTCTTTGTGCTGGAACAAACGCACGCGGATAGGCCGGAACTTTCTGGCCCGGATCAGGCCCGCATCCCGAGCCGGCGCAGCAGGCCGGCGACGAGATCGGCGGGCTTGACGTCGCGCACCAGCCGGAAGCCGAGATTGGTCGGCGGAACTCCGGCCGCGCAGCCGCCGGCGCGCGCGTCGCGGATGAAGTTGCTGACATAGGCGCGGTGCTGCCCCTCGACGACGCGGACGCCGCAATTGGTGACCGGTTCGCCCGCCGGCTCGCCATTGGCGTCGAGCGTCTGGCGGGTAAAGCAGGTGTCGGTCCATTCCCAGACATTGCCGGAGAGGTCGACGAGCCCGTTTTCGTTGGCGCCAAACGTGCCGGTCGGCTGCGGGGCGCTGTCGGCGGCGGGCTCGCGCGCGGACTCTTTCTCGTATTTGGCGATCCAGCGGCTGGAGAAGTCGTCGCCGTTCGTCGTCACCGCATCGTCGGCAAAGCGCGAGCCGGCGGCGAAGGCCCACTCCATATCGCTCGGCAGCCGCCAGACATGTCCGGTCTTGCCGGACAGCCATTTGGCATAGGCGGTGGCGTCCTCCCAACTGACGCCGACGGCCGGCCGGTCCGGCGCCGCCGCGCGGTTGGGGAGGGGACGGCAAGCGCGCTCGGCGACGCAGAGCGCGAAGTCGGCGGCGCTGACCTGTGTCTTCATCATGACGAGCGGCGCGCGCAGCCGCGTCTGGATCAGCGGGCCGTTGGCGGGAACGCCGTTGCGCATGTAATCGCCGGCGACACGATAGCTGAAATCGCGCGGCGCGACGGTGATCGTTTCGGGGGCGGGATGGGTCTCCGCCGGGCGCTTGGCGAGGGGGAACTGCGCGGCCGCCGGCACCAGCGCGATCAGGCCGGCAACCAGAATGGCCTTCGCTTCAAGGATTGGCATCGCCATGACGGCACCTTGGGGGATTCGCTTGGGGAATTCTTTAGAGGGGGAGGTTCGTTCGTCGGCCCCGCGCGGATCGCGGGGCCGGTCGTTTTCCGTGTCTGCGCTCAGTGGCCGTGGCGGGTCGCCCCGGTCAGCGCGCCGACCTTGTCGCCGCTGCCGATCGGCTCCGGCGGACGGATCTGCTTCATCAGATCGTTGTCCCAGGTACCGTCGACCTTGAAGTGAGCGGTGGCGCCGAGATCCACGGCCTCGATCAGGTTATGGTTCACATAGGCGTAGATGCCCGGCTGAAGGAACGTGTAGAGCGCTGCGCCGGCGGAGCCGCCGCGGACGAACCAGGTCTCCAGATCCTTCTGCGGCGGGTTCGCGAACTTGCCCGTCTCCCAGACATAGTCGCCGTGTCCGCCGATGATGTGCGGGCGGGTGTCGCGGTTGGCCTGAGAGTGGACGACCAGGACGCGCTCACCGACCTTGGCGGTCATCGCATTCTTGCCGGTCAGTGAATCGACGCGGCCGTTGAACACGACGTGGGTCGGGATCAGCTTTTTCATCACCTCCTGTGTCTCCGGGTAGGATTCGCCCGCAGACTCGTAGCTCTTGAACTTGCCGTTCTCGTCGCGCGGGACGTAGAAGTCGTTCTCACCGACATAGTAGATGCGGTCATAGCCGAGCGGCTTGCCGACTTCGTCCTTGAGCCCGTCGCGCGGCAACACCATGACCGCGCCGCTCATGCCGGAGACGACGTGCCAAGAGGTCATCGGGCCGCCCGGCGCGCAGTGATAGACGAAGACGCCGCTGCGCGTCGCCTTCCACCGCAGCACCACCTGCTCGCCGGGGTTGACGTGCGTCAACTCGCCGCCGCCGAGCGCGCCGGTCGCGGAATGGAAGTCGATATTGTGCGCCATCGTGTTGGTCTCGGGATTGCGCAGCGTCAGTTCGACGTAATCGCCCTGATGCACGACCATCATCGGGCCGGGAACCGAGCCGTTAAAGGTCATCGCGTGAATCTTGGTGCCATCGTTGTCGATGACCATTTCCTTTTCGACGATGTCCATCTTGAACTGGACGACGCGCGGCGCCGCTTTGGTCGCCTGTTCGTGCGCATGCACGAAGGGCGGCGCGACGAGATCGACCTTCACGCGCTCCAGCGACGGAAGATCCTGCGCCAGGGCCGGGGCGAAGGCCGGAGAAGCGGCCAGCACGGTGGTCAGCGCGGCGCTGAGCAGTAAGTTCCGACGGTTCAACATCATGGTCTCCATTCGCTTGTGCCGATTTGTTTCGGCATGGCGGCACTATTTCGCAGCGCCGCATAAGCCTCTTTGTGCGGCGACAAACTCTTGTTGTTTTGCGCGTTTCGCGCGCATTGCACCGCATAAGGAATTATACGGAGGTCGCTGCTGCCGGCCGTTGCCGCGCGCCGCACGCGCCAGTCTGGAACGTTTACAGCCGGGCGCTCCGGCCGCTATCGTTAACGATCGCACGCGCGGGACTGACACCATGACCGACCTATCGACCACGCGCAGTTCGACCCCGCGCAGTTCGACGACTGGCGGCGAAGCGTCGGCGCGCGAACGTGTCGAGACGTTCGACCTGCGGCATCTGACGCGCGCTTTTCTCGACGATCCCTATCCGACCTATCGGGCGCTGCGCGAGACGGCGCCGGTGCATCGGCTGCCCGACGGCTCGTATTTTCTCAGCCGCTACGACGATCTGATCGCCGTCTATCGCGACGCCCGGACCTGGAGTTCGGACAAGACCGTCGATTTCAAACCGAATTTCGGCGACAGCCTGCTCTACGAACATCACACCACCAGCCTGGTGTTCAACGATCCGCCGATCCACACGCGGGTGCGTAGGCTGCTGACGCCGATCTTCACGCCGCGGGCGCTGGCGGTGCTGCAACCGCGCATCGAGGCGCTGGTCGAGCGCCTCCTCGATCGCGCGCAGGAGGCGGGCACGTTCGATCTGATCGAGGACTTCGCCACCGCCATCCCGGTGCAGTTGATCGGCGACCTGCTCGGCGTGCCGCAGGGCGAGCGAGGGCCGCTGCGGCAATGGTCGCTCGATATTCTCGGCGCGCTGGAGCCGGTGCTCTCGCGCGACAAGTTCGACGCGGGCGTCGGCGCGGTCGGCGACTTCAAGGACTATCTGCGCGAACTCGTGGCGCGGCGCCAGCGCGAGGGCGGTGGCGACGAGGCGGAAATCCTTTCCAAGCTGGTCGCCGCCAGCACGCTCGCTGCCGGCGAGCCCGGCGTCGAACGCGATGATGGCGACCGGCTGTCGGAGCTGGAACTCCTGCACAACTGCATCTTCCTGCTCAATGCCGGGCACGAGACGACCACCAACCTCATCGGCAATGGCGTCGATCTGCTGTTGCGCCATCCCGAGGCGCTTGCCGATCTCGCTGCGCACCCGGACTGCATCGCCACCGCAGTCGAGGAGTTCCTGCGCATGGAAAGTTCAAACCAGCTCGGCAACCGGCGCGCGGCGGTCGATACGCGGCTCGGCGACATCGACATGCCGGCGGGCACCTATGTGCATCTCGGCATCGGCGCCGCCAACCGCGACCCGGCGCATTTCCCCGACCCGGATCGGCTCGATATCCGCCGCAGCCCGAACAAGCATCTCGCCTTCGGCAACGGCATCCATACCTGCGCCGGCAACTCGCTGGCGCGCATGGAGGCGCAGGTGGCGATCGGCAAGCTTCTCGCCCGCTTCGCCCGTATCGAGCCGGCCGGCACGCCGGTGCGCGGCGGGCGGGCGCGCTTCCGCGGCTTCCTGCACTATCCGGTCCGCGTCGCGGCGCGCTGAGGCACGCGCAACCGGCGGCACGGCGGCCGCTGGATTCGGAATTGTTGTCATATACAATGATTGCCGGATGAGCGGTTTCGCTCCAGTCCGAGAGGGCAGTCCAAGAGGGTAGTCGGAGAGGGCGCGGCGATGGCCGGATTGGCGGATGTCAGGATTCCCTATGGCGCCTACTGGTCGACGCCGTTTTCGCGCTGGCAGATGAGCCTGTCGCATCTCAACAGCATCCGCTTTGCCGCCGACACCGCGAAGAAAGTACTGGCCGGCAAGGCGGTGCCGGTGGCGGCGTTCGATCATGCGGTGCTCGGCCTCACCGTGCCGCAGGAGAAAAGCTTCTGGGGCGTGCCGTGGATGATGGCGCTGATCGGCGCGCCTTCGGTCAGCGGCCCGACCGTGTCGCAAGCCTGCGCCACCGGCGCGCGGGCGCTGGCGATGTCGGCAACGGAGGTCGCCGGCGGCGACGCGCAGGCGTCGCTGGTCGTCGCCTGCGACCGCACCTCGAACTCGCCGGTCATGATCTATCCCGATCCGCGGGCGCCGAGCGGCGCGCCGGCGCTGGAGAACTGGGTGCTCGACAATTTCCGCGAGGACCCGAACGCGCGCTGCGCGATGGTCGACACGGCGGAGAACTGCGCGCGCGACTGGCAGATCTCGACTGCCGAGCAGCACGATCTGGTGGCGCTGCGCTATGCGCAGTATCAGGACGCGCTCGCCAACGACCATGCCTTTCAGCGCCGCTATATGCTGCTGCCGCTGGCGATCCCCGATCAGCACTTCCGCAAGGAGATCGGCACGCTGACGACCGACGAGGGCATTCACCCGACGACGGCCGAGGGGCTGGCGAAGCTCAAGCCGGTGGTTGCGGGCGGCACCGTCACCTATGGCGGCCAGACGCATCCGGCCGACGGCAATGCCGGCATCGTCGTCACCACCGCCGCGCGCGTCGGCGAGTTCTCGCCGCGCCCGGAGATCGCCATCACGCTGCGCGGCTTCGGGCAGGCGCGCGAGCGCATGGGCTATATGCCGGCGGCGCCGGTGAAGGCGGCGCGGCGGGCGCTCGAACGCGCCGGCGTGTCGATCGACGGGATCGACGCGATCAAGTCGCACAACCCGTTCATCGTCAACGACATCGTTTTCGCGCGCGAGACCGGCATCGATGCGCGCAAGATGAACAATTTCGGCTGCTCGCTGGTCTTCGGCCACCCGCAGGGTCCGACCGGCCTGCGGCTGATGATCGAGCTGATCGAGGAACTGGTGATGAAAGGCGGCGGCGTTGGCCTGTTCCACGGCTGTGCCGCCGGCGACACGGCGATGGCGGTGGTGATCGAGGTGCGCGACGCGCGTTAGGAAAATGCGGCGGGCTTATCGCCCGCCGCATCGGTTCCGTCGCGATCGTTATCAGTCGGCGGTGACGCCGCTTGCCTTGATCGGCGCCGCCCATTTCTCGATCTCGCTCTTGAGGAAGGTGGCGAGATATTCGGGCGTCGTCTGGTTTTCGGGCGTGACGTTGGCGCCCAGCCCCTGCAAGCGCTCGCGCACCGCCGGCGTCTTGACGGTGTCGCGCACCGCGGCGCTGAGCTTGGCGACCACGTCGGCCGGCGCGCCCTTCGGCAGGAAGATGGCGTTCCAGGTGTAAGCCTGGACGTCGTAGCCTTGTTCGGCGGCTGTCGGCACGTCCTTGAGCACCGGCGAGCGCGTCTTGGTCAGCATCGCGATCGGCTTGACGGTGCCGCCGTCGACCTGCGGCTTGGCGGTCGAGACGATCTCGCACAGATAGTCGATGCGGCCGGCTTGCAGGTCCTGCATCGCCGGGCCGGTGCCGCGATAGGGGACGTGGGTGATGTTGACGCCGAGTGCGGTGTTGAGCACCACGCAGCCCAGATGCGTCGCCGAGCCGGCGCCGGCCGAGCCGAATTGCATCTTGTTCTGGTTCGCCTTGGCGTAGTCGACGAACTCCTTGAGCGTCTTCACCGGCAGGTCCTTGCGGGTGATCAGCATGATCGGCACTTCCGCGAGGAGGCCGACCGGCGTGAAGTCGGTGACAGAATTGTAGGCCGGCTTCTTATAGAGCGTCTGGTTCTGCGCGTGGGTGCCGACGGTGGCGAGCACCATCGTATAGCCGTCGGGCGGCGCGCTCTTGACGCGGTTCGAACCGGTCATGCCGCCGGCGCCGCCGACATTCTCGACGACGACCTGCTGGCCGAGCAGTTCGCTCATCCGCTGCGCGACGACGCGGCCGAGCACGTCGGTCGGGCCGCCGGCGGCGAAGGGGATGACCATGGTCATCGGACGGGTGGGAAAACCCTGCGCGCCGGCTTGTCCGGTGAACGTCAGAAACGCCGCCAGCGAGGCGGCGGCGAGCGTTTTGGGCACGGTCAGCATGGTCTGCATCGGTTTCCTCCTCCGAGCGGTTGTGGTTTTTTACGCAGCCTGGTTTTTTCGGATAGCCTTGCGTTCTTCGGCGTCCCGGTCAAGCGTCCGGATGGGGCCGCGCGGCCTTCCCCTGCCGGGCCGGCTGCGCTAATCGTTGCGTGGCGCGGTCCCGGCTTGCGTCTGGGATGGCATTTTTGCATCGGGTGGTGTGGCATGAAGAAACTGTATCCGGACGCAAAGGCGGCGCTCGCCGACCTGCTCAAGGATGGAATGCTGATTGCGGCCGGCGGCTTCGGTCTGTGCGGAATTCCCGAGGTGTTGATCCGGGCGATCCGGGAATCCGGGGTCAAGAATCTGACCATCGTCTCCAACAATGCCGGCGTCGACGGCGCCGGGCTCGGACTGCTGCTCGACACCAAGCAGGTCAAGAAGATGATCTCGTCCTATGTCGGCGAGAACAAATTGTTCGCCGAGCAATATCTGGCGGGCGAATTGGAGATCGAGTTCAATCCGCAGGGCACGCTCGCTGAGCGGCTGCGCGCCGGCGGTGCCGGCATCCCGGCCTTCTTCACCCGCACCGGCGTCGGCACCGACATCGCCAAGGGCAAGGAAGAGCGCGAGTTCGACGGCGAGAAATACATCATGGAGCGCGGCATCGTCGCCGATCTGTCGATCGTCCACGCCTGGAAGGGCGACACCGAAGGCAACCTCGTCTATCGCAAGACGGCGCGCAACTTCAATCCGATGGTCGCGACCGCCGGCAAGGTCACCGTCGCCGAGGTCGAGAACCTGGTCGAGCCGGGTCAGATCGACCCCGACCACATCGTGACGCCCGGCGTCTACGTCAAGCGCATGATCCACGTCCCCGACGCGGTGAAGCACATCGAACAACGCACCGTGCGCAAGCGCGTGATGGCTTAAGGGAGAAGACGCATCATGGCCTGGACCCGCGAACAGATGGCCGAGCGTGCCGCCAAGGAATTGCGCGACGGCTTCTACGTCAATCTCGGCATCGGCATTCCGACGCTGGTGTCGAACTACATCCCGACCGGCATGAGCGTGCAGTTGCAGAGCGAGAACGGCATGCTCGGCTTCGGCCCGTTCCCCTACGAGGGCGACGAGGACCCCGATTTGATCAATGCCGGCAAGCAGACCGTCACCGAATTGCCGACCACCAGCTTTTTCTCCAGCGCCGATTCTTTCGCGATGATCCGCGGCGGCCATATCGACCTGGCGCTGCTCGGCGCGATGCAGGTGGCGGAGAACGGCGATCTCGCCAACT
>Ga0182735_1002646_pt1 | contig 10676 bp, 7 predicted proteins | sample eDN5th30CKraftMG_FD_128524 | JGI IMG/M metagenome (GOLD analysis project Ga0182735, IMG submission 128524) | Enriched Miracle-Growth compost microbial communities from Emeryville, California, USA - eDNA 5th pass 30_C Kraft MG (version 2) (version 2) ... | reverse complement strand
CGGCCGCCGTCGGCGCGGTCATGATCGGCGCCATGAACCGCGCCGGCTACCCGGCGTCTTTTTCCGCCAGCGTGGTCGCGGCCGGCGCCGCCACGGACATCCTCATCCCGCCATCCATCGCCTTCATCGTCTATTCCATTCTGGTGCCGCAGGCGTCGGTGCCGGCGCTGTTCGCCGCCGGCATGGTTCCCGGCATACTGGCCGGCATCGCCTTGATCGTGCCCGCCGTATGGATGTCGCGGCGCCACAATATGGGCCAGCTGGAACGCAGCCTGCCGCGCCCTCCCTTCTGGGCCAGCCTGCGCGAAGCGGCCTGGGGCCTGATCGCCCCCGTGCTGATCCTGGGCGGCATGCGCATGGGCTTCTTCACGCCCACCGAGGCCGCCGTGGTGGCCGTCTTCTATGGGCTGTTCGTCGGCATGGCGGTGCACCGCACGATCAAGTTCCGCGATCTCTTCCCCATTTTGCGCGAGGCGGCCGAGCTGTCCGCCGTGATCATGCTGGTCGTCACCCTGGCCGGTATTTTCGCCTGGGCGCTTTCCACGCTCAGTGTCATCGATCCCATCACGCACGCGATCGTCAATTCCGGCCTGGGCGAGTACGGCGTGCTCACCTTGCTGATCGTGCTGTTGATGACGCTGGGCATGTTCCTGGACGGCATTTCCATTTTTCTGATTTTCGTGCCGCTGCTGCTGCCCATCGCCAATGCCTATGGCTGGGATCCGGTCTGGTTCGGCGTGCTGCTGACCCTGAAGGTGGCGCTGGGGCAATTCACGCCGCCCCTGGCGGTGAACCTGATGGTGTCCTGCCGCATTGCGCGGGTGCCCATGGAAAGCACGGTGCGCTGGGTCGTCTGGCTGCTGGTCTCGATGTTCCTCGTGCTCGTGCTGGTCATCGTATTCCCCGAGCTGGCTTTATGGCTGCCCCGCTATCTGGGCTTTTGACGGCATGCTGCATACAAGCCGGCCTTGTTCCGAAGAAACAAGGCCTGTGTTGAAACAGGGCGCCCCGGCGCCCATACACTTGAAACTGAAGAAGGAGATTCCATGAAAATCCGCCACATCCTGGGCGCCATCGCCTACTCCGCGGCGGCGCTGACCGTCGCCGCCACGGCCCACGCCGCGAACTATAAATCCGAATATAAATTATCCATCGTCGTCGGCACGACCTTCCCCTGGGGCCAGGGCGCCGAAATCTGGTCCAAGCTGGTGCGCGAACGCACCGACGGGCGCATCAATATCAAGATCTATCCCGGCACGTCTCTGGTCCAGGGAGACCAGACGCGTGAATTTACCGCCATCCGGCAAGGCCTGATCGATATGGCCATAGGCTCCACCATCAACTGGTCGCCCCAGGTCAAGCAGTTGAACCTGTTCTCGCTGCCCTTCCTTATGCCCGACTATGCAGCCATCGATGCGCTCATTCATGGCGAAGTCGGCAAGACCCTGTTCAAGGACATAGAAAAAGCCGGTGTGGTGCCGCTGGCCTGGGGCGAGAACGGCTACCGTCAGCTCAGCAATTCCAAGCATGAAATCAAGACGCCGAAAGACCTGAAAGGCCTGAAGCTACGCGTGGTCGGCTCGCCGCTGTATATCGACACGTTCACCGCCCTGGGCGCCAATCCGACGCAAATGAGCTGGGCCGACGCCCAGCCCGCGCTGGCCACCGGCGCTGTCGACGGGCAGGAAAACCCGCTGTCCATCTATGCCGGCGCCAAACTTTACGACGTGGCCCAGAAGTATCTGACGCTCTGGAACTATGTCGCCGACCCGCTGGTCTTCGTGGTCAACAAGCAAGTGTGGGAATCCTGGACGGAAGCAGACCGCAAGATAGTGCGGGAAGCGGCCATCGAAGCGGCCAAGCAGGAAATCGTCATTGCCCGCAAAGGCGTCACGCCTGAAGATCCCTCCATGCTGAAGGACATCGAAAGCCATGGCGTTACCATCACCAGCCTGACGCCCGAGCAGCACGAGGCCTTCGTCCAGGCCACCAAGCCGGTTTTCGACAAATGGAAAAAGACCATAGGCGAAGACCTGGTGAACCAGGCCCAGAAAGACATCGCCAACCGCAAGAAATAGGCGGCGGGCTTATGCCTGGCCGGCCATGTCGGCCAGGCAGTCCTCCGCCGTACCCACCACGACCCGGGCGCTGCTGGCTATCATCAGATTCAGGTTGAGGCCGAAGTCTTCCACCGTATAGCCTTGCGTATCGATGTACTGGCCCCCGCCCGGCTGGCGTATGGCGGCCGCCTGCTGCACCAGGGGCCGGCTATCGCTGGTGTAGGCCCACACCGGCTTGCCCAGCGCGGTCGCATAACCCACCTCGAACACCGTGCCCGAATCGGGCTCCGCGCCGCGGAAAGCATTCAGGTTGGCCATCACCAGGTCGGCCTGGCGGATCAAGGCGATATTCGCGCGGTATATCCATAGCGCCAGCTCGGGGCCGTTCAGGCTGCGCGGCGGGATATTGTCCAGCGGATACAGGCCTTCGAAGCCATACTTGCTGCACAGCACCTTCAGTGTTTCGCCCCATTGCCTGGCGTCGGGCCGGAACACATCGAAGCCGGCCAGATAGATCTTCTTCATTTGAATGCCGTTTCAATGAAACTGCGCAATTTGCGCGAATGCAGGCGTTCCTTGGGCATGTCGCGCAGCAATTCCAGGGCGCGCATGCCGATATGCAAGTGCCTGCTGACCTGGGTGCGGTAGAAGTCGCTGGCCATGCCCGGCAGCTTCAGTTCGCCGTGCAAGGGTTTGTCGGATACGCACAGCAAGGTGCCGTAGGGCACGCGGAAACGGAACCCATTGGCGGCGATGGTGGCCGATTCCATATCCAGCGCGATGGCTCTGGACTGGGACAGGCGCCGCACCGGTTCGTGGTGATCGCGCAGTTCCCAGTTGCGATTGTCGATGGAGGCCACCGTACCGGTGCGCATGATGCGTTTCAGTTCCCAACCGGAAAGGCCCGACACATCGGCCACCGCCTGCTCCAGGGCGATCTGGATTTCCGCCAGCGGCGGCACGGGCACCCAGGTGGGCAGGTCGTCGTCCAGCACGTGGTCCTGGCGCACATAGCCATGCGCCAGCACATAGTCGCCCAGGCGCTGCGTCGTGCGCAGCCCCGCGCAATGGCCCAGCATCAGCCAGGCCGATGGACGCAGCACCGCCACATGGTCGGTAATGGTCTTGGCGTTGGACGGGCCGATGCCGATATTGATGAGGGTGATGCCGCTGTGGCGTTCGCGCACCAGATGGTAGGACGGCATTTGGGGCATGCGCGTCAAGGGAATGCCCACGGCTTCCGCGCCCGGCCCCGCGGGGGTGATCACATTGCCCGGCTCCACCAGGCAGGTGTAGCCGCCCTCGCCCTGGGCCAGCATCTCCTTGGCCCACTGGAAGAACTCGTCGACATAGAACTGGTAATTGGTGAACACCACGAAGTTCTGGAAGTGCTGCGGGGCGGTCGCGGTGTAATGCTGCAGGCGATGCAGGGAATAATCCACCCGCGGCGCGGTAAAGGGCGCCAGCGGCAGCGGCTCCCCCGGCTTGCCCTGCCAGGTGCCGTTGACGATGGCATCGTCCGTCACGGCAAGGTCGGGCACATCGAAGTGGTCGCGCAGCGCCACGCCCAATAGTGAATCCGAATACACCCCTTCCACGTACTGCCCTTCCGGAAACGCGAAATGCAAGGGTATGGGCATGTCGGATTCGCCCACCTCCACCGGCACGCCGTGGTTCTTGATCAGCAGGCCGATCTGCTCCAGCAAATAGTCGAAATACAGGGCCGGCTGGGTGATGGTTGTCATGTAGACGCCGGGCTCGACCACGTGGCCGTAGGACAGGCGGCTGTCCACTTCCTGGTAGGTACTGACTTTGATGCGTATGGCCGGGTAATAGGCGCGCACCCGCCGGCGCTGGATATGCCCGCCCTTCGCATACTCGGCGAATGCATCGCGGATGAAAGCCGTGTTGCGCGTATAGATTTCGACCAGGCGCTCCACCGCCGGCCCGGCATCGGTATAGCTGGTAAAGGGCAGCACCGGCGGCACAAGAGTGGAATCGCTGGAATCCATGGAATCGTACATATGCTGCTGTCAATGAAGTTCAGAGTCTGTAGACAAGAGTCTACAGGCATACTATGACACGAACTGCGCAACGCCGCAGCCGTTATCATGGCGGGGAAATTTTGCTTTAATACACGGTCCCGTCCACGATCGAGCCCTCTTCTGGATCCGCTTTGAGCGTCATCATCAACGCCGTTTTCCCGCTGTTCGCTTTGATACTGATAGGCTACCTCAGCGCTCTCAAGGGGCTGCTGGGCCGTGGCGCGGTGGACAGCCTGAACAAATTCGTGGTGTGGATGGCGCTGCCCGCCCTGCTTTTCCAAGCCATGGCGAAAATCAGTTGGGAAGAGATCAACCAGCCCGGCTATGTGGCGGCGTCGGCCTTGTCGATCGCCATCGTCTTCTGCGTGTCCTGCCTTTTGGACGGCCGGCGCCGCGGGCGCCTGGCGGATGTCAGCATAGAAGGCCTGGCGGCTTCATACTCGAATGCGGGCTTCATGGGCATACCTTTGTGCCTGATGCTGTTCGGCGAAGCCAGCCTGCCCGCCGTCATCATCGCCACGCTGCTTACCGCCTGCGTGCTGTTCGCGTTCTCCATCATCCTGATCGAAGTGGACCTGCAAGGCTCGCCCCACCTGCTGCCGACGCTGGGCAAAGTGGGGCTGTCGCTGCTGCGCAATCCGCTGGTCGCCTCCCCTTTGCTGGGCGCCGCGGTCGCCGCGCTGCAATGGCCTCTTCCTTATGCCGTCGAGCAATTCACCAGCCTCTTGGGCGCGGCCGCCAGCCCTTGCGCGCTGATCACCATAGGCCTGTTCCTGGCCCAGAAGCAGCCGGCCGGCAACGCTGGCGCGATAGGCAGGATAGTGGCCTTGAAGCTGCTGCTGCATCCCGCGGTAGCCTTTGTGCTGGCGTACTGGGTGTTCGACATGCCTGAGTTGTGGGCCGCCACCGCCGTTCTGCTGGCGGCCCTGCCGGTGGGCACCGGCCCCTTCATGCTGGCCAAGCTGTATGAGCGCGAACCCGCGGTCACATCGCGCGCCATTCTGATTTCCACGGCGCTGTCCGTGCTGACGGTATCGCTGCTGACGGCATGGCTCACTGGGAATTCTTAGGCCGCTGCGCTACGCGCGGGCTTCGTGCTAGGGCATCGCCGACGCTCAGCCCGCCCTTGCCATGCTGTGTTGCAAATCGCGGGGCGAGCCAGCCGAACAGCACGCTAAGCCAGTTGGTCCATGAACAGAGCCAGGGCGACATCGCGCTCGGTCACGCCTTTGGCGTCATGCGTCGTCAGCGTCACACTGACGCGGTTGTAGACATTGCTCCATTCGGGGTGGTGGTCCAGTTTCTCGGCCTGCATGGCGACGCGCGCCATGAATCCGAAAGCCTCGTTGAAATTCTTGAACACAAAGGTCTTGTGTATGGCATCGCGTTCGTTGACCGCCGACCATCCCTCCAGCAGCAGCAAGGCCGATGGAGCGCCGATCAATTTCAATTGGTTCTTCATGCTGTTCTCCCTTGTCCAGGATGGTTGCTTGTGATTTCCCCGAAGCGGCTTGCGGGCAAGGAGCGTCGGGACCGAGGTGGCTACATGGCCGGAGCCTCAACGATGCGCCCGGCTTTTGGCTCTTAGTCTTGGATGGCCATTTTGAACTTCAGGTTCAAAGTCCTACGACTTTGTTTGATGTTGAGAACTTGTACGCAACAGTCCATAATACTTGAGCGCGACGCATGGCGGGACGGCAAGAGCGGCCGCTGGCTTGGTTCATGTCGGGCCGCGCAGGCCGGGCCGCGTCAGGCCGAGCCGAACCGGGCACGCCAAGGCAAGGCTACGCCAAGCCGAGAACACGCCGGGCTGAGCAACGCCAAGCCGTGCGCTTGCTCGGCCAGCGCGGATCAGGCTCGGCCTGCGCGGCCCGGCCTGACGCGGCCCGGTCTGACTTGGCCCCGCCTGGCTTCGTCCACGTACCGGCGCGCGCTCCTGCGTGCGCTCCTGATACACAGTCTACTCGCTCCAGATTACAAAGCCTATACAGCGCTGTAACAAGGGCGGGTGCCTAGATGCCCGTTACCCTTTCAACCTTCAAGGAATCGCCAATGACCGAAAGAACTCCTTGCCAGCGGCTGCAAGTCGCCACCGAGCTTTATCAATTCATCGAGCGTGAGGCTCTGCCGGGCACAGGCGTGGCCTCCGAAGCGTTCTGGCGGGGACTGGATGCCCTGGTCCACGAGCTCGCCCCCAAGAACCGCGAGCTGCTGGCCGAACGGGATCGTCTTCAGGCCGAACTGGACAATTGGTACCGGCAAAACCCGGGACCCATCAAAGACGCGGCGGCTTACCAGGCTTTCCTGCACCAGATAGGCTATCTGCAAGAAGCCCCCGCCAAGGTCGCGGTCAAAACCACCAAAGTGGACAGCGAGGTCACGCAGCAGGCGGGGCCGCAGCTTGTCGTGCCCATCACCAACGCACGCTATGCGCTGAACGCGGCGAATGCGCGCTGGGGCAGCCTGTACGACGCGCTGTACGGCACCGACGCCATTTCCGAAGACGGCGGCGCAACGCGCGCCGGCGGCTACAACCCCGTGCGCGGCGCCAAAGTCATCGCCTATGCGCGCCAATTCCTGGACGACAGCATCCCCCTGCAGCAGGGCTCGCACGCGGACGCCGCCGGCTATTCGTTGGCGGACGGCAAATTGCACGTCGCATTGAAGGACGGCGGCCGGACGGCGCTGCAACAGGCAGGGGCGCTGCAAGGCTACCGCGGTGATCCCGCCCGGCCCGAAGCGCTGGTATTCAGGCATAACGGGCTGCACTTCGAGATACAGATCGATGCGGAACACCCCATCGGCAAGCAGGACGCGGCCGGCGTCAAAGACATCCTGATGGAAGCCGCCGTCACCACCATCATGGATTGCGAAGACTCCATCGCCGCCGTGGATGCCCAGGACAAAGTCCTGGCCTATCGCAACTGGCTGGGCCTGATGCAGGGCAATCTGACCGAGGAAGTCAGCAAGGGCGGCAAGACCTTCACGCGCGCGCTCAGTCCCGACCGGGAGTACACCGACCTGCAAGGCAACAAGCAGACGCTGCACGGCCGCTCGCTGATGTTCATCCGCAACGTCGGGCACCTGATGACCAATCCAGCCATACTCGACGAACAAGGGCGCGAAGTGCCCGAAGGCATACTGGACGCGGTGTTCACGTCGCTGATCGCCATGCACGACCTGAAGAACCGCCGCAATTCGCGCACGGGTTCGATTTATATCGTCAAGCCCAAGATGCACGGCCCCGCCGAAGTGGCCTTCGCCAATGAGCTGTTCGCGCGCACCGAAGCCCTGCTCGGCCTCGAGCCCAACACCATCAAGATGGGCATCATGGACGAAGAGCGCCGCACCAGCGCCAACCTGAAGGCCTGCATCGCCCAGGCAAGCCAGCGCGTGGCCTTCATCAACACCGGCTTCCTGGACCGCACCGGCGACGAAATGCATACCTCGATGGAGGCCGGCCCCATGGTGCGCAAGGGCGACATGAAGCGCAGCACCTGGATAGACGCCTACGAGCGCAACAATGTGCAGACGGGGCTGGAATGCGGCTTGCGCGGCCAGGCGCAGATCGGCAAGGGGATGTGGGCCATGCCCGACCTGATGGCCGACATGCTGGCCCAAAAAATCGGCCACTTGAAGGCCGGCGGCAATACGGCGTGGGTGCCTTCACCCACAGCGGCCACCCTGCATGCCCTGCACTACCACCAGGTCGACGTGCAGAAAATCCAGGAAGGCATGGAAGGCAAGTCCGAACCGCTGCTGGACAAGCTGCTGACCATCCCCGTGGCGCAAGACGCCAACTGGTCGCCGCAGGAAATCCAGGAAGAACTGGACAACAACGCGCAAGGCATCCTGGGCTATGTGGTGCGCTGGGTCGACCAGGGCATAGGCTGCTCCAAAGTCCCGGACATCCACAACGTCGGCCTGATGGAGGACCGAGCCACCCTGCGCATCTCCAGCCAGCACATGGCCAATTGGCTGCGCCACGGCATAGTCACCAAAGAACAGGTGCAAGAAACCATGCAGCGCATGGCGGCGGTGGTAGACGGCCAGAACGCCGGCGACCCGATGTACAAGCCCATGGCCGGCCATTTCGATACCTCGGCGGCCTACCAGGCCGCTTGCGATCTGGTGTTCAAGGGGCTGGAACAGCCGAACGGCTATACAGAACCTTTGCTGCACCACTGGCGCCAAGTGGTGAAGGCGCAGGCGGCGGCTTAGGCCCAAGCCGGCATCTTGCCGGGAACCGCCCGTTCCGTTCAAGTTTGGATCGCATAGCCTTGCGGCCGGCAATGGCTATGCGCCCTCACCGGTTCCGTCGGATCATGGCGTCAGGGGGAATTCTAGTAAAATCCATCGATCAACCACGCGGGTGTGGTAGAAAGATGGCTCCCTAGCCCAAGCGTGAGTTCAACCTCCTTCACCGCGATTCCATTGGCCGGGAGCGGAATGCTCTCCGGCTGCGCCTGCGCAGTCGCGCGTCGATAGAGTGCGCGAGGAATGACTGCAATAGCCATGAAAAAAAAACCATCCTCAGTAGGTAACAATATTCGTAATGCCCGCGCCATGCGAGGGCTCACAATTCGCGATATTGCCCAGCGGGTTGGATGCTCCGAGAGTGTGATTTCGAAAATCGAAACAGGCAACGCAAACCCTTCTCTCAGCATGTTGAACCGCATCTGCGATAGTTTGCACATCACCGTGGCATCGCTCTTCGATTCAGCCGGCGGGACGAAGATCGTTTCCCGCTCAGGGGAACGCGAAAATCTTCCTATCGATAGTCTAGGCTCATATGTGGAACGCCTGGTTCCCATGGATGGCCAGCGTCTGCTGGAAGGCCACTTGCATGTAGTCGAACCCGGCGGCGGCAGCGAAGGGGTATATAGCCATGAAGGCGAGGAGGTCGGCTTCGTTATCGAGGGGACGATCGAATTGGTCGTGGGTAACGAACGATTCCAGCTTTCTACCGGAGACTCGTTTTCCTTCAGCTCGCGGCTGCCTCACAGCTACAAGAATATACAGGACAGCATAGCCCGCGTGGTTTGGGTCAGCACACCCAGCCGGCCCGTGGACGATCCGGAGTCGTTCGATAGCCGGAATCTTCGTCGTAAACGTCAATAGCCTCGTCTCTCAAGACTGGATTTCCGCCTCTGCGTTCAGCACTGCAACCCGATGGGCGGCGCATTGCTTCCTTGTCGACGTGAGCCGCATCCAAGCGCTGCGCCTCGGTCGCATCTCTTTTTCCAGCTCGCTTCTGAATTCAACGCTCCGGCTCCGGGCGAATATGAATATTGATCCTGAATATTGACCCATTCATGCTTTGAGCATAGAATTCATGTCACTGTAGTATTTTTCATGCAACATGAATTCAGACAGGCTGATGCTATGGAGCGCCGGGACCTTGCCATGCTCCAGGAGAAACCATAAATGACCGATATCAGCAGTGGAGCGCCCAGTTATCAACCTTTCGGATGGCATCAATGGCCAGATGATTTTTGGTTTTCTTACCAGTTTCGCCGTGGATTGGGCGAAAGCCAGGAAGGCGGCGGCGCGGTCAGCGAAATCTTTCAAGCCGCAACACAGATAAAGCCGGGCGACAAAGAAAGCTGGTACGCAGCATGGCTTCATATTGCGCAGCGTAACGACCATAGGGGCGACGGCTCGAAAGCCGCCGGCCATGTGCGGACCGCACTCAATTGCTGGATGCGCGCGGCCAACTACTATCGAGAGGCGGAGTTCTGGCTCATGCCGGACGACCCCCGGCGGCTGCAAACCTTCGAGAAGTGCGAAGCAGCCTCTAGAAAATGGCTGTCTTGCCTCTCTCCCGCAGGCGAGGTCGTGGAAATCCCCTACCTGCCGGGCAAGCCGTTGTCGGGCTACTTCGTTCGTTCGGCAAACGGCGGGGAACGGCAGCCCGTCCTGATCTCTGTCGGGGGGCTGGACTCCTTCAAGGACGAATTATGGTTCATGACAGGCAGGGGCGCGGTTCAGCGCGGCATATCGGTCTTGCTCGTGGACGGGCCCGGCCAAGGCGCAGCGCTGCGCCGCCATCAATTGACTACACGCCACGATTACGAAGTTCCCATCGGCAAATGTATCGACTGGCTATTGCAGCGCAAAGATATCGACCCGGACAGGATTGCTCTAAGCGGGTCGAGCCTGGGCGGCTACTATGCCGCCAGAGCCGCCTCGATGGATCACCGCCTGGCCGCTTGCATTTCCCATGGGGCGATATGGGACATCCATGCCAGATGGAAGGTCCGCCCCGAAGACCATGGCCTTGCCGAACATATCAAATGGGTCTTTGGAGCGGGCTCCATGGCGCAGGCCAGTGAAATCGCCAAGCCATTCAAGCTGGAAGGCGTATTGGAAAACATGCGATGCCCGTATCTGATCATCCATGGCGGCCATGATGTGTTGGGCAGGGCGGCCGTGCAAAAAGTATACGATTATGCGATCGCTCACCAGGTCGACGCAACGCTGCGGCTCACCAACGAAGAAGAAACCGGCGCGGAGCATTGTCAACACGATAATCCCACACTGGGACAGGAATTGATGATGGACTGGCTTG
>Ga0182735_1002645_pt1 | contig 10677 bp, 10 predicted proteins | sample eDN5th30CKraftMG_FD_128524 | JGI IMG/M metagenome (GOLD analysis project Ga0182735, IMG submission 128524) | Enriched Miracle-Growth compost microbial communities from Emeryville, California, USA - eDNA 5th pass 30_C Kraft MG (version 2) (version 2) ... | reverse complement strand
GAGGATCGACGATCCCGACATGGCGAGGGCGGCAACCAACGGCGTGACGAAGCCGCCGATAGCGATCGGCAGTGCGACGACATTGTAAAGAGCAGCCAAGCCGAAGTTTTGCCGGATCAATCTGTCGGCGGCCAGCGCGGTCGCGATCGCGAATGGCACGCTTTCGAGATCAGAGCGGAGAAACACAAAATCCGCCGCCTGCCGGCCGACGTCCGCCGCGCTGCCGGGCGCGATGGAGACATGCGCCGCGACCAGGGCCGGCGCATCGTTGAGACCATCCCCGACCATGAGCGCCTTGCGCCCGGCGCTGGCGAGCGATGCGAGGTGGGCGGTTTTCTCCGCGGGCAGAAGGCCCGCCTTGGCGGCATCGATCCCCAACTCCGCCGCGACCGGCCTCACTGCATCTGGCGTATCGCCGGAGATGATTTCGAGCACATAGCCGCGCCGTCGCAAGTCCGTGATTGCAGAGACCGCGCCGGGACGCAGCGCATCCTCGAACGCGAAGGCTTGCGCCAGCCTGCCGTTGCAGGCGAGCACGGTGCCGCCGGGACCCGATGCCCCCTCATCCGCAAGCGCCCACTCGCCGCGGCCGAGCCGCCAGACATCCCCGCCGATGCGGGCTTCAAGGCCAAGCCCCGCATGTTCGGTGATCGTGTCAAAGGCGAGATCGGCGGGCGCCGTGGCCGCCGCGAGAGCCTGGGCATAGGGATGGTGCGAGTGAGCGCCGATCCGCGCGGCGATTGCGAGACCGGCTTCATCGACCGCGACATCGCGCCGCAATCCGGGGCGCCCCATGGTCAGCGTGCCGGTCTTGTCGAGGACGATGGTATCGATCTCGACAAGCCGCTCCATTGCCGAGCCGTCCTTGACCATGATGCCACGCTCGAACAGTCGGCGCGCCGCCACGACCTGAACCATGGGGACGGCGAGGCCGAGCGCGCATGGGCAGGTGATGATGAGGACGGCGACCGCGATGGTCAGCGCGCGGTGCCAGTCGCCCGTCGCCAGCATCCATCCCACAAAGCCGAGCAGCGCTGCGCTGTGGACCACCGGCGCATAGAGGCGCGCGGCGCGATCGGCGATGCGGCGATAATGGGACCGGCCACCCTCGGCCGCCTCCATGAGCCGCACCATCTCGGCAAGGAAGCTGTCCTGCGCCGCCGCCGTGGCGCGGATCGTCAGCGCCCCGGTCAGGTTGAGCGTACCGGCGCGCAGGCTGCTGCCCGGAGTGACCGGCTCGGGCATGCTCTCGCCGGTCGCAAGCGAGGCGTCGATATCGGAGGCGCCATCGAGCACGACCGCATCGACAGGCACCCGGTCGCCCGCGCGCAAGAGGATCGTCATGCCCGGCTCCAGCTCGGCGGTCGGCAGATAAGTCCGCGCGCCGCCGGGCGTGACCACCGTCGCCCCATAGGCGGCGAGACGGCCCAGCCCTTTGACGGCAGTTCGCGCCTTTTCGCGCATCACATGGTCGAGCGTCCGGCCGATGAGCAGGAAGAACAGCAACGAGACGGCGGCATCGAAATAGGCATGAGGTTGGTGATGGATGGTGTCATAGAGGCTCATCGCGAAGGCGAGCAGCACGCCGATCGAGATCGGCACATCCATGTTGGTCTGCCCATGACGGAGCGCCCGCCATGCCGACTGGAAGAAGACCCGACCCGAATAGGCCAGCGTCGGCAGCGCGATCGCCGCCGACAGCCAGTGGAACAAGTCTCGGGTTTCGCCGGCCGCACCCGACCAGACCGAAACCGAAAGCCCCATGATGTTCATCGAGGCGAAGCCGGCGACCGCGAGAGCGCGGATCAACCGGCCGAGCTGCGGGTCCTTCGCATCCTCGCGCGCCTCGTGAAGATGGACTTCATAGCCGAGCTTCGCCAGCGCTTCACCCAGCGGTGGCGGTCCCGCACTCTCGCGCCAGTCCACCGTCACCCGCTTGGTCGAAAGGTTGACGCGCGCCCGCGCGACGCCGGGTAGTTCCCCCAGCGATGCCTCAATCTTCCGAATGCAGCCGCCGCAACTGATACCGGGAACCGACAGGTCCGTCTGCCGCAGACCCGTATCGACTTCCCGGCTCGCGAGGAGCAGCTCATCGCTCGACAGTCGCGAGAGGACGGACGCTCCGGTCACGGCGTCATCGCACGGCGCGATAGGCGTGCCAGGTGGCATGACCCAGCCACGGGAAGACGACGATCAGCCCGATGAACCCGGTCGCCACCGACAGCAGGAACAGAACAAGCACCAGGCAGCCCCAGACGAGCATAGCGGGCAGGTTGTTCCAGACCAGCGACCAGCTCGTGCCCATCGCGGTCAGTGCATCGATGCGCCGATCCAGCATCATCGGGATCGAGAAAGCCGAGATCGCGAAGGAGAAGGCCGCGAACAGGCCGCCGATCAACGTGCCCACGATCAGCATGGCGATGCCCGTCGAGGTGGTGAACAGCATCGGCGCGATATGGTCCAGGCCGGGGAAGGGGCGCACGCCGAAGAACAGCGCGTAGATGATGACCGCCGCGCGCATCCAGAGCAGCATCACGCCGCACAGCAGCGCACCGATGAAGAGAACCTGCCCTCCGGCGCGCGCATGCGGCAGCAGCATGTGGCGCAGCGATACCGGTTCGTTTCGCTCCAGCGCCCGGCTCTTGTCGTAAAGTCCGATCGCCAGCGCGGGCGCTAATACCAGGAAGCCGGCGATCGTGGGAAACAGCGCATAGTCCCACTGGAGCCAGATCAGCCCCGCCACGATGCCCGCCGAGAGAACGAACACCAAAAGCCCGTAAAGCAGGCTGGGACCAGGGTTGGCGAGGAGATCGCGCCAGCCGTCGCGCAGCCATGCGAACGCGGCGTCCGGCGCGAGATTGCGTGCATAGGCGCGTTCCGTCGGTAGCGGCGGTACGACAGGCGGGATCGTGGTCATGCTCTCCTCCCGATCAGCTCAGCACGACGATTTCGCGGCGCCGAAGACGCCGGGCGCGCGTTTCGTTCCGTCGGCCTTGGCATGGGCGACGCATTCGGGCTGCGAGGTCGATGCGACATAGACGAGATGGGCATTGGCGAGCAGGATCGTTACCAGCGCCGTTACCGCCAGCATGAGGAAGAAAGTGCGCGACCGAGGCAGTCTCATGGCGTGCTCCCCTTGTCGAGCAGGAACAGGGTCAGGATCTTGCGGTCGACAGGGCTGAGACGATGTTCCCAGGCGGGCATTTCGCCCTGCCGGCCTTCATGGATGGTCGTGTAGATCGTGCCGATATCGCCGCCATAGACCCAGTGCCGGTCCGTCAGGTCCGGAGCGCCGAGTTCCTGATTGCCGCGCCCTTGCTCGCCGTGACAAACGACGCAATTCTCGGCGAAAACCTGCCGGCCTGTCGCAGTCGACGTGGCATTGCGTTTCGCATGGGCCGGGTCCGACAGCGCTTTCACATAATCGGTGACGGCGAGGACCGCGTCGTTGTCGAGGATGCCGTCCTTGCCGAAAGCCATCATCTGGCTGACGCGGGTGCCGTCATGCGCGGGGCTGTTCACGCCCACTGCGATGGTATGCGCGATGGCGTCGGGTGAGCCACCCCAGAGCCAGTCCTGGTCGACGAGGTTGGGATAGCCGGGATTGCCCTTTGCATCCATGCCGTGACACGCCGCGCAATTGTCCCCGAACAGGCGGTGGCCGTCCTCGCGCACATAAGTTATCAAGCCCGGCTCTGCGCGTATCTGGTCATAGCTCATCGCGACGATCCGCCCCGTCCATCCGGCGCGGGCCGCCGCCGCACTATCCACTCGCCTCGCGACAATCTCCTTCTGGTCATGGTCGAGCAGACCGCGCGTGTAGGTCTTGCCGAGCGGCCAGGCCGGCATCAGCACCCAGTAGCCGATCGAGAAGATCACCGTGGCAATCAGGAAAAGCCAAACCGCCTTGGGAACGGGCGTATTGAGCTCCGTGATCCCGTTCCATTCATGGCCGGTGGTCATGTGCCCGCTATGGGGATCGCGTTCGCTTACCGCCACGGTTTGTCCTCGTCATCGATGATATCGCGCGCGGCCTTGTCGAACCGCTTCTTGTTCGAGGGCCAGCAGGCATAGAGAAGCGCCACGGCGGCCATGCCCATCAGGTAGAACAGCCCGAACGACTTGGCGAAACCCACAAGCGTGTGATGGTCGATGCCCATGGCGCCTATCTCTCCGCTCCCGGCGGCGCCACCGGGGCCGTTGCCGCCGCCTGATGCGGGGCGGTGCTGAGCTTGCCGAGGATCTGGAGATAGGCGACGAGCGCGTCCATCTCCGAAACCGTCCGCTGGTCGCCGTCGAACGCGCGGATCTGCGTGGCGTCGCCGTAGCGTTCGACAAGCCCTGCCGTATCGTCTTCGGGGGATGCCTGCGCGACCGCGTCGGCCGGAGCGTTCGCGATCATGTCATCAGTATAGGGCACGCCGACGGCGCGCAGCGCGCGCAGATCATCACCCAAATGGCGCGTCGGAAGTTGGGTCTCGTTCAGCCAGGGATAGCGCGGCATGATCGATTCCGGCAGGATATCGCGCGGATTCTCAAGGTGCGCCGCGTGCCACTGGTCGGAATATTTCCCGCCGACGCGAGCCAGATCGGGGCCGGTGCGCTTCGATCCCCACAGCATCGGATGGTCATACTGCGATTCGACCGCGAGCGAATAAGGGCCGTAGCGTTCCACTTCGTCCTGCAGGGTGCGCACCATCTGCGAATGGCAGGCATAGCAGCCCTCGCGGATGTAGATGTTGCGCCCCGCAAGCTCGAGCGGCGTATAGACCCGCATGTCGGGATCGGCCTCGACGGTCTCGTCGATCGTGAACAGGGGCGCGATCTCAATCAACCCGCCAATGCTCGCGACGACCATGATCGCGACGGCCAGGACGACCGACTTGCGTTCGATCCGGTAATGGGTTCCGAACATCGCAGCTTATTCCGCGGGCTGAAGGGTGGAAGGGAAGGGCGCGTCTCCGGACGGCGCCGAGGTATGTTCCGGCCGGCGGATCGTCATCCAGATATTGTAGAAGCCGACGATGGCGCCGATCAGGAACAGCAGCCCGCCGATCGCGCGCGCCACGTAATAGGGATGCATCGCGACCATGGAATCGAGGAACGAATAAGTCAGCGTGCCGCTGTCATTGTAGGTCCGCCACATCAGCCCCTGGATGATGCCGGAATTCCACATCGCAAATACGTAGATCAGCGTTCCGGCGAGCGCGAGCCAGAAGTGGACCTCCACCAGCGCGGGGGAATACATGCGTTCGCGCTTCCATAGCCAGGGCACGACCGCATAGATCGAACCGAACGTGATGAGCGCGACCCAGCCCATCGCGCCGGCGTGGACGTGGCCGATCGTCCAGTCGGTATAGTGGGACAGGGCATTGACCGAGCGGATCGCCATGAACGATCCTTCGAACGTTGAAAGGCCGTAGAATACCGCGGCCATCATCATGAACCGCAGCGTCGCGTCGTCGCGCACCTTGTGCCAGGCGCCGTTGAGCGTCAGCAGCGCGTTGGCGGCGGCGATCCAGGACGGCACCAGCAGCATGACCGAGAAGGTCATGCCCAGCGTCTGCACCCATTGCGGCAACGCCGTGTAATGCAGGTGGTGCGAGCCCGCCCACATGTAGAAGAAGGTGATTCCCCAAAAGCCGATGATCGACATCCGATAGGAATAGATCGGCCGCTCGGCGCGCTTGGGCAGATAATAATAGAGCATGCCGAGGAAGCCGGCGGTCAGGAAGAACGCCACGGCGTTATGGCCGTACCACCATTGCGTCATCGCATCCTGGACGCCGGAAAACAGCGAATAGCTCTTCACCCCGCCGAAGGAGGCGGGAACCGCGAGATTGTTGACGATGTGCAGGATCGCCACGACGATGATGAACGCCAGATAATACCAGTTGGCGACATAGATGTGTGGCTCCTTGCGGCGCGCGAGCGTGCGCAGATAGAGCACGAGGTACGTCACCCAGACGATGACCAGCCAGATATCGGCGTACCATTCGGGCTCCGCATATTCCTTGGACTGGGTGATCCCCATGAAATAGCCGGTCACCGCCAACACGCAGAACAGGTTGTAGCCAATCAGGACGAACCAGGGGCTGAACTGGTCCGGCATCCGCGCGCGTGAGGTGCGCTGCATGACGTGAAAGGACGTAGCGATCAGGGCGTTGCCGCCAAAGCCGAAGATCACGCCGGTGGTATGGACGGGGCGTAAGCGCCCGAAGCTGGACCATGCGGCGTCGAACGTCAGATCGGGGAAGGCAAGCAGCCATGCCACCCAGTCGCCGACGAACATCGCGAACACGGCCCAGACCATGGCGACGACGATTCCTACCTTGCTCGGATCGTCGTAATAGCTTTCCAGCCGCGTTTCAGGCGGTTCGGGCGCGAAGAAGCCCCGCAGCAAAACGCCCAGCACGGCAAGGCTGAACAGCAGCACGATGAAGCCATGGGCTTGCATCGGGTCCGCCCGGCTGGCGCCGGCCGCGGCCATCGCCAGGCCGATGAAGGCGAGGATGACGAGAATCGCCATGCCCCACTGACGTTCGCTCACGGTCAGCCCTGAAACCACGCTCCGCGCCCCCTAAAAACAGCGTATGCCCCGTATAGAGTTAAATAAGTAGTTTTTATACCTCTTTTATGACCGGTCATATGCGATTTTTCTCAAAGTCATCTGTCCGAATGGCTGACCGACCACTGAGCCGGTGCGTAGGACGCACTGATCCACGTCAATGCCTCTGACGCTTTTCGAACAACTGGGCTTTCTCGTACATCTCTTGCCATGCGTCGGCGGCGCGAAGCGAGCGATCCCGGACGCGCGGAAGTGGCTCCGCCCTGGCCTCGGCGAGGCAGGCGTCGCGCCGGTTCAGGTAGAATTCGCTATTCCGGGCTGTCGGTTTTAAAAGCGGCTTCTGCGTCATGTCACGGCACTTCGCGCTGGCGATGGACTTTGCAGCTGTGCGGCAGCGATCTCGTCACTGGGACCATGACCGCGGGCGAGATAGTCTTGCGATCCCATTTCATTGAGGCGTGAGATCGTCCGCTTGAACTCGAATGCATCGTCCGTTGCGCAATACAGCGTGTCAGGATCGCGATCAGCGGAAGCCAGTAATTTCACTCCATTTTCGTATAGCGTATCGATCAGCGCCTTGAATCTGGCCGCTTCTGACTTCCGATTGCCATCGAGGGCGGGAATCCCGACCAGAATGACGGTGTGATAGCGATGAGCCAAGGCGAGATAATCGGGAATGCCCCGTGGTTCTCCGCAAAGCCGTTTGAAAGAAAAGACTGCCACGCCCTTCAGGGACTTAGGCACGAACAGCTCTCGTCCACCTTTGACCGCCAGGGTTTCGGATGGGACATGGTCGCGGTCCTCAACCGGGAAATCCGTCAAACGGAAGAACGCCCTGCTCAAGGCTTCCGTTGCGGCATCGCCATTCGGCACATGCCAGGTCTGGAAGCCGCCCAGACGCTGCATACGATAATCCGTTGGCCCGTCCAGAGTGAGCACATCGAGCCGATCCTTGAGGAGGGCGATGAATGGCAGAAAGTGTTCGCGATTGAGCCCGTTCTTGTAGAGGTCCTGCGGTGGTCTGTTCGAGGTCGCGACCACGGTGACGCCCTGAGCTATAATGCGGGTGAACAACCGGGACAGGATCATTGCGTCCGCCGAGTTGGTTACGATCATTTCATCGAAAGCGATCAGTCGCGTTTCCGCTGCGATGGCATCGGCCACCGGCAGGATCGGGTCGCCCGTCTCCTTCGAGCGCTCGATCCGCAGCCGGTCATGCACTTCCTGCATGAACTCGTGGAAGTGGACGCGTCGCTTTTCGGCGATGCCGACGCAGTCGAAGAAGAGATCCATCAACATCGACTTTCCGCGGCCGACCCCTCCCCAGAGATAGATGCCGCGAACGGGATCGGGTTTGCGTCGGGCGAGGCGGGCCAGGAGGCTGGGCCGCGTATCTTGCGCTTCCAGATCGGCAACCGCCTTGCCGAAGCGCAATGCAACCTGTCGCTGGGCTTCGTCTGGACGCAATTGGCCAGTTGCGATGGCGTCTTCGTAACGCATGACGACTTTGCTCTGGGGCAAGGCCAAACACTCCGGAAAAAGGGGATGACATGACGAGCGGATTACCGGCCGACCGGCAGAGCCCGTCGGCGGGTGCGACCCTCGGGCTCAGCTACTTTGCCCGAAGCGTGACCTTCAATTTTGCGCCGGCACCGTAGATACTTGGTGTATGAATGACGCTGGAGACTGAATAGGCCTTTCCCTCGAGCTCGACAGTGTCGCCCGGCGTAGGGGGAATCCCGAAATGCATGTTCTGGAACGTGGGTCCGACTTCATTTCTCTCCGCGAGGAAGACGTCTGCATCGACCATTTTGGTGTCCTGAGTTGGGGTCGGCCCGGGCCAGCCACTGGTTCAAATGGAAGGTACGGGCATACAAGATACACCCGAGAGGCGCTCTCATGACCACAGGCCTGTCGTCCGGGAAGCTGACTGGCGCCACGGTTGGCGAACTCGCCGCTCAGGGCGCCTCGGATTGCTGCTCGCGGTGACACCTGGAGTTCGGGCGGCGGTAGACCAGGCGGAACTCGTCCTCGTGATAGTCGATGGCATCGAAAAGCCGTGCGGCGTCAGCATGCGGGACATTCCGCGGACGAGTCAGCCAGCGCGCCTCCCCGAGCCTCATAGTCCGGGCGGATTTCCATCGTAGCAGAGGACGAAGCTCGATCGTCATGTGTCAGCTTCGTCCGGAATCTTCCCCGGACGCTCTTTGCGGAATCCATGCATACCGAACCACCACTGCAAGGTAATGATGGCGCCCTTGGCAGGCTGAAGCAGCCCGATCATCAGGATCAGGGCCAACGGCAGCAGGAGCGCCATCAAGACCGGGACGGATAGATCCGCGTCACGGGTGAGGGCAATGATGAGCGGCGCCATCAGATGGCCTGTCACGAAGATCGAAACGTAGGCCGGAAAATCGTCCGCTTGCTGGTGTCTCCAGTCCTGGCCGCAATGCGGGCAATGTGGGATCGGTTTCAGGAATCGCATGAACAGGCGCGCTTCGCCGCACCGGGGGCACCGCCCGCGCCCGCCGCGCAGGATTGCTCCCCAGCCCGTGGCAGGCAGGGCAAGGTTGCCGGTTACCGATCCCTGTTCATGAGCGGACATGGATTTTGGCATTTCGTGAAACTTGTCAAAAGGGGACTGGATGCAATCAGGCATCGAACCAACCGGGAGGCGCAGCCGCTCGGACGCTCTCGTCGACGTGGGCGACAAATTGCGTGAAGTTGCGCTTGAAGCGGTCGACCAGCGAACGCGCGGTGCTGTCATAGGCTGCGCCATCCGTCCAGGTCGAACGCGGATCGAGAATGCGCGAATCCACGTCCTCGACAGCGACGGGGACCGCAAAGCCGAAATTGGGATCGGTACGAAACTCCGCCTGCTTCAGCGTTCCGGAAAGCGCGGCATTGAGGAGCGCGCGCGTGACCTTGATCGGCATCCGCGATCCCGTTCCGTATTGACCACCGGTCCAGCCTGTGTTGACCAGCCAGCAATCCACGTCGCCTGCGGCGATCCGCCTGCGCAGCAGATTGCCGTAGATACTTGGATGGCGCGGCATGAACGGGGCACCGAAGCAGGTGGAGAAAGTCGCCTCAGGCTCGGTGACGCCCAGTTCGGTGCCCGCCACTTTGGCGGTATAGCCCGACAGGAAGTGGTACATCGCCTGCTCGGGGGTGAGCCTGGCAATTGGGGGGAGCACGCCGAAGGCATCGGCCGTCAGCATGATCACGTTCTTGGGAACCGGCCCCATGTTGTCGTGGGATGCATTGGGGATGAAATGGATCGGATATGCACCGCGACTGTTCTCGGCCAGGCTCGCATCGTCAAGATCAAGGGCCCGCGTCTCGGGATGCATCACCACGTTTTCGAGGATCGTGCCAAAGCGCTGCGTCGTCGCATGGATTTCAGGCTCGGCTTCGGCCGAGAGGTGGATCATCTTGGCGTAACAGCCACCCTCGAAGTTGAATACGGCCGTATCCGACCAGCCATGCTCATCGTCGCCGATCAGCGTGCGCGACGCGTCCGCCGAAAGAGTGGTCTTGCCCGTGCCCGAGAGGCCGAAAAAGATCGCGGTATCACCTTCTGGGCCAATGTTAGCCGAACAATGCATCGGCATGACGCCTTGCTGGGGCAGGACGAAGTTGAGGATGGTGAAGACCGCCTTCTTGATCTCGCCAGCATAACCCGTGCCGCCAACGAGGATCAGGCGCTGCATGAAATCGATGGCGACCACGGTGTCGGAACGGCAGCCATGCCGTTCGGGATCCGCCTTGAAACCCGGCAGGTCGATGATCGTGTAGTCGGCGCTGAAATGCCTGAGTTCGTCGGCGGTCGGACGCACCAGCATGGTCCGCACAAAGCTCGAGTGCCAGGCGAACTCGGTGATGACGCGAACACCAATCCGGTGCTCGGCCTGCGACCCACCGAACAGATCCTGCACGAAGACATCGTCCAGTGTGGCAAGGTGCTTGAGGAAGTCTGCGTGCAGGCTCTCGAACGCACTGCCGTCCATCGGCTTGTTCGAAGGGCCCCACCAGACGTCGTCCTTGGTCAGAACGTCGCGGACGATGAACTTGTCCTGTGCTGAGCGGCCGGTGTGCTTGCCGGTTTC
>Ga0182735_1002643_pt1 | contig 10681 bp, 10 predicted proteins | sample eDN5th30CKraftMG_FD_128524 | JGI IMG/M metagenome (GOLD analysis project Ga0182735, IMG submission 128524) | Enriched Miracle-Growth compost microbial communities from Emeryville, California, USA - eDNA 5th pass 30_C Kraft MG (version 2) (version 2) ... | reverse complement strand
CTCGGAGATCGAAGCGAGGAACGGCAGGAACACGAGCTGGCCGGTCGCGGAACTCGCGGTGAGAATGCCCATCGCGAGGCCGCGATGCGTCGTGAACCAGCGATTCACGATCGTCGCGGACAGCGTGAGCGCGGCCACGCCCGTCGCGCTGCCGACCATCACGCCCCAGACGAGCACCATTTGCCACGGCTCGGTCATCATCGACGAAATGCCGACGCCGGCGGCAAGCGTCGCAATTGCGGCCAGCACGGTCGGGCGCACGCCGAAACGCTGCATCGCGGCCGCGGCGAACGGGCCCGCGAGACCGTAGAGCGCGAGATTGATCGAAATCGCCAGCGAAATCGTGCCGCGCGACCAGCCGAACTGCTTTTCGAGCGGCAACATCATGACGCTCGGCGTTGCGCGCGTGCCAGCCGCCGCGAGCAACACCAGGAACACGACGCCCACCGCGACCCAGCCGTAATGCATACGGCCGTTCAGCCGTCTCGCTACCCAATTCATCGCTGCTCCGTCAGGTTGATTTTTATCTCAAGCAAGAACATTCGTTACCGTTCTGTCACATCAGAGTTGCGAGCTTAGTTACCGATCGGTAACATGTCAAGCATGCAGCAGAAATCATCGAGGATCCGATCTTGACCCGAGTAACGTCCGATCAGCCGAAAACCGCCGCCCGTCGCAACGCGCGCACGGACGCGGCGACCGCGCAGGAGCAATTGCTCGACGCGGCGCAGGAGCTTTTCTATCGCGACGGCATCCGCGCGATCGGCGTCGATGCCGTCGTCGAGCGGGCGGGCGTCAATAAAATGAGCCTGTATCGGCAATTCGCGTCGAAAGACGAACTCGTCGTCGCGTATCTGGAGCGCATGGATGAAAGATTCCGGCGGCGCTTCGAGGCGAGCGTCGCGAAACATCCCGGCGAGCCGGCGAAACAGCTCGTCCAGGCGCTCGAAGATCTGGTGAAGCGCGCGTCGTCGCCCGATTACCGCGGCTGCCCGTTCGTGAATATCGCGTGCGAATTCGGCGATCCGGCGCATCCCGCGCGCCAATCGGTCGAGCGCAACAAAAGTTACCTGATGACCCGCCTCGTCGAAATTTCGGCGGCCGCCGGAGCGGATAATCCCGTCGAACTGGCGGAATCGCTCGCGTTGCTCGTCGACGGCATCTACGCGACGAGCCAGACCTACGGCCCCAGTTCGGGCCCGCTGCTCGCCGCGCCGCGCATCGCGCGCACGCTGATCGCGGCGGCCTGCGCCGGGCATCGCAAACAGGAAGATTCATGAATGACAGCAGCAACCGCGACGACGTGATCGCGGCGACCCGACACTGGCTCACCCGCGCGGTGATCGGACTCAACCTGTGCCCGTTCGCGAAGAGCGTGCATGTCAAAGAGCAGATTCGCTATGTGGTGAGCGAGGCGCGCGGCGTGGACGACCTCGTCGTGGAACTGACCGATGAACTTCGCCTCTTGCGCGACACCGACGCGGAAGTAATCGACACGACGCTTTTCATCACGCCGCATGCGTTCGCCGATTTCGCCGACTATAACGACGCGCTCTTCTTCGCCGAGCGCCTCGTCGATCAATTGGGACTCGCGGGCGAATTGCAGATCGCGAGTTTTCATCCGGACTATCGGTTCGAAGGCACCGGGCCCGACGATATCGACAACTACACGAATCGCGCGCCGTACCCGACGTTCCATCTGATCCGCGAAGCGAGCATCGATCGCGCGGTGGCTGCATTTCCCGATGCGGCCGACATCTACGAACGCAATATCGAAACGCTGCGCCGTCTCGGGCAGGACGGCTTCGCAGCGTGGATGAAAGAGAAGTCCTGATCAGTGCGCGGGCGCGAAAAAGCGCTCGCGCAACTCGTCCAGCCCGAGCGTTTCCAGCACGTCAGACAGCCTTTGCGCAGGCCGGCCGCGCGGCAGGTCCTTGAATTGCGCAACGATGAGCTCGTTTTTCATCGAATGTTCCCAGCCGACGAGTTCCGTTACGCTCACCTGATAACCGTGCGATTCGAGCTGCAGGCAGCGCAGCACGTTCGTGATCTGGCTCCCGAATTCGCGCGTGTGCAGCGGATGCCGCCACATTTCCGTCAGCACGTTCTTCGAAAGCGAGTGGCCCTTGTTCTTGCGCAGCACCGAAGCCACTTCCGCCTGACAGCACGGCACCACGACGATGTATTTCGCTTTCTTTTGCAGAGCGAACTGGATGGCGTCGTCGGTGGCGGTGTTGCACGCGTGAAGCGCGGTGACGATATCGATCGAATCAGGTAGACGATCTGAATCAATTGATTCGGCCACCGACAGATTCAAAAATGACATCCCCGTAAACCCGAGTCGGCCAGCCAATTCTTCCGATTTTTTTACGAGCTCTTCGCGCGTCTCGATTCCAAAGATGTGTGACCGATCGCGCAGAGTCTTGAAGAAGAGATCGTAGAGAATAAACCCAAGATAGGATTTTCCTGCACCGTGATCGACAAGTGATACGGCCCCTTGGCGCTCGTGAACTTCGGCGAGAAGCGGTTCGATGAACTGATAGAGGTGATAGACCTGCTTCAGTTTGCGGCGGCTGTCCTGATTCATCTTGCCGTCGCGCGTGAGGATATGGAGTTCCTTCAGCAGTTCGATCGACTGGCCTGGACGAATCTCGTGTTTGGTGGATGGGTCGGGTGTGCCCGGAGCCGACGCGGAGGACTTCCTGGTCATCTTGAAGGTGTGTTGAATAAAAAAAGCGGAGCAGTTCGCGCCGAATGTGCGCTAACCGCTGGTTCTGCCGTCTCAAAAGGGGAAGTTTACCCAAAAGCGCGAAGACGCTCTTGTTCCAGCCACGGCTGATCGGCCAATGCGTGGCAGCAAACGCATGGAACGGATTGTGCATCGTCGGACAATGAGGCCATTGGAAAAGACGACACAGCGTGGCCTCGCGGCTGCGTACCGATGCAGCAAGCAGGAGCAACAAGCCAGTAACAAGCCGTGCCTCGACACGTCGAACGTCGTCACCCGCGCCCACCTTGTTACGTAACACCTAACGCACAGCGCGGCGAATGCGACTCGCCGGCGCCATGAACATGAGAGGACGGCGATGGATGCGATCCCGGACAAGAAAGCAGAGAAACAATTTCAGGAGATGCTCGCGGCACTGACCGCGATGCCCGCGTGGAGCGAAAAGCAGCAACTCGAACTCGAAATGGCACGAGAGATTTCCGTGGAGATGTTGCGCCTCGCCGAATCGATGCGCGACGGCTCCACCGATATCGAAACGTGCCTGACCATGCTGAAGTACGCCAAGGTGATGGATTTCGTCCTGACGACGCTCGCGTCACGCCGCGAGATTGCGCCGCAAACGTTGCGCGTGATCTTCAAGCTGGCGGGTCTGAAGGTCGATGAAGCCTATCCGGGCTGACGCGATCGCGCGTCTGAAACCGGTGCGCGTTCCGAGCGCGCGCCGGCGTCAGCTTTTGCGTTTGGTCATGAGGCGCGCCGCGGACTGACGCATGTGCCGCTGCATCGCGGCTTGCGCCTGTATGGCGTCGCGCGCTTCCAGTGCTTCCAGAATCTCGCGATGCTCGCCAAGCGCGGCCGCCCACGTTTCCTCTCCTTCGAAGTGCCCACGCAGTGTCGATGACAGCGGACTATGCCGCTCGTCATACAGACTGCCGACCGTTCGCACGAGCACGTCGTTGCCGGTCATCTGCGCGATCGCGATGTGAAACGCGCGATCGGTCGCCATCGGCACCTGGCCGTTCGCGACTTCGCGCGCCATCGTCTCGTACACGGCGCGCAACGCCTTGATCTCTTTCGGTTTCGCGAACGGCGCGACGCTCGCCGCGATCGCGCCCTCGATTACGCCGCGCGCGTTCATGATCTCGATCGGGCTTTCGCCCAGTTCCGCTTCGCTCGTCGCCGGCTTCGCCGACGGCGCCGCGACGATGTACACGCCCGAGCCCATGCGAATTTCGACGCGCCCTTCCAGTTCCAGCGCGACAAGCGCCTCGCGCACCGATGGCCGCGACACGCCGAGCGTCTGCGCCAGTTCGCGCTCGGACGGCAAGCGGCCGTTCGGCGCGAAATCCTGCTGTTCGATCAGCCCGCGCAGCTTGTCGGCGATCTGTAGATAGAGGCGACGCGTTTCGGCTGGTTTGACGCTCACGAGCTGGCTCCTGCTTTTCGTCTCGGGGAAAACGTGGATTGTAATCAGTGGAAGGGTTGACGCGCCGTGGGGCGGGCGTTTGCCGTCCGCAGACTGCTTACAAGTGGCTTGACCAATTCTATTTCAAGACACTAGTATGCAATCCGGTAAGGCCAGGTGGGCCAATTTTTTTACGGCAATCTGGAACCGTTCCCAGACCAAATTCCTCCCTAGCGCGCGCGACGATGAGCAATCCGATTCTTCAATTCGGCACCAGCCGCTTTTTGCAGGCACACGTCGATTTTTTCGTGACCGTTGCGGCGCGCCGCGATCCGGCGAAAGCGCTCGGCAAGATCACCGTCGTCCAGACGACGTCGAGCGCCGACAGCCGCGCGCGTGTCGAGGCCTTGCGCTCGGCCGGGCGTTATCCGGTGCGCATCCGTGGCCGTCAGCGCGATGAAACCATCGATATGACGGTCGAATGCGACGCCATCACCGAAGCGCTGCACGCGAACGAAGACTGGCCCTTGCTGATCGAGCGCGTGAAGCGCGACGTGAAAGTGATCGTCTCGAACACCGCCGACGCAGGGTACGCGCTTTTCGATGAAGACACCGCCGATCTGCTCGACGGCCAGCGCACGCCGCGCGGCTTCGCGGCGAAGCTCGCGGTGCTGCTGCACGCGCGGCATCGCGCCGGCGGCGCGCCGATCACGCTTCTGCCCTGCGAACTCGTTTCGCGCAACGGCGATACGCTGCGCGATCTGGTGATCGGCGTGGCGCGCGGCTGGAACGTCGACGACGCGTTCATCGCTTATCTGACGAACGACTGCGTGTGGGTGAATTCGCTCGTGGACCGCATCGTGTCGGAGCCGATACAACCTGTCGGCGCGATCGCGGAGCCGTACGCGCTGTGGGCGATCGAGCGTCAGGACGGCATGGTATTGCCGTGCGAGCACGAGGACATCGTCGTCACCGACGATCTCGCGCACTACGAACGCCTCAAGCTTCTGATGCTGAATCTCGGCCACACGATGCTCGCGCAGATCTGGCGCACGCGCGACGGCTCGCCGGACATGACCGTACTCGACGCGATGCGCGATCCGGCCTATCGCGAGCCGCTCGAAGCGACGTGGCGCGACGAAGTGCTTCCCGTATTCGCGGCGCTCGGCAAGGGCGACGTTGCGGCCGACTACCTCGCGAGCGTGCGCGACCGCTTCGAGAACCCGTTTCTCGTCCATCGGCTCGCTGACATCGCGCGCAATCACGACGAGAAGAAAGTTCGACGCTTTCAGCCCGTCATCGATCTGGCGCGCGAACTGAAGCTCGACATCGAACAAACGCGTCTTCGCGACGCACTCGAAACCGCCTGACGACCGGCCCGACCGATTTTCAATCACGGCTCACCGCGCCGGCATCGCGGATCGAGCTGGAACACATTGAAGTGCCGCCCCATTGAGGAGACAAACGATGCGCAAAATGCGTTGGGTAGTGATATTTCTGGCCTTTCTGGCAATCGCGATCAATTACATCGATCGTGCAAACCTTGCGGTCGCCGCGCCGCAAATCGAAAAAGCGCTCAATATCGGCCCGGCCGAAATGGGCTTCATCCTGAGCGGCTTCTTCTGGAGCTACGCGCTCATGCAGATGCCGTTCGGCTGGTTCGTCGATCGCGTCGGCGCACGCATCGCACTGCCGCTCGCGGTGGGCTGGTGGTCGGTGTTCACGGCGTTGACCGCGGTTGCGACGAGCGTCGTCGGCATGTTCGGCTGCCGCCTGATGCTGGGCGTCGGCGAAGCGGGCGCGTATCCGTCGTGCGCGAAGCTCGTGTCGCAATGGTTCACAAAATCGCAGCGCGCATTCGCGACCAGCATCTTCGATTCGGGCTCGCGCGTGGGTTCGGCACTGTCCATTCCGGTCGTCGCGTTCATCATCAGCTCGTTCGGCTGGGAAGCGTCGTTCGTCATTACCGGCGTGATCGGCTTCGTGTGGATTCTCGGCTGGTTCCTGATCTACCGTAACAAGTCGAAGGGCGATCTCACCGGCGAAACCGATGTCGCGCCGGTGCCGGTTGCGCCGAAGAACAAGGTGTCGTGGGCGTCGCTGTTCAAGTACCGCACGCTGTGGGGCATGATGCTCGGCTTCTTCTGCCTGAACTTCGTGATCTACTTCTTCATCACCTGGTTCCCGAGCTATCTCGTGCAGGCGCACGGCTTCTCGCTGAAATCGCTCGGCACGCTCGGCACGATTCCCGCGCTGATGTCGATTCCCGGCGGCTGGCTCGGCGGCTTCATCTCCGATTCGCTCTTCAAGCGCGGCTGGAGCCTGACCGCCGCACGCAAGACCTGCATGGTCGGCGGCATGCTGATGTCGTCCGTCATCACGCTGTGCGCGTTCGTCGAAAACATTTATCTGATGCTCGCGTTCTTCGGCATCGCTTACGCGAGTCTCGCGTTCGCCGCTGCATCGATCTGGTCGCTCCCGAGCGACGTCGCGCCGACGCCGGATCACGTCGCGTCGATCGGCGGCATCCAGAATTTCGCGTCGAATCTGGCAGGCATCGTCATCACCACGTTCACCGGCGTGATGCTCGCGATCACCAAGGGCTCGTTCGTGATTCCGCTGTGCGTCGCGGGCGGCTTCTGCTTCCTCGGCGCGTTCAGCTATCTTTTCATTGTCGGCAAGATCGAACCGCTCAATCGCGCCGAAGAAGAGCAAGCCCGGCGCGACGACGGTCGCGCACCTTCCACGGTCTGAGTCTGAGAACAAAACCATGTCCACCACATCCACCGACCATGCGGTCATCCGGCTGCATCCCAATGACGACGTCGTGATCGCGACGCGTCAGTTGCTCTCCGGCGCGCGGATCGCGTCGGAGGATCTCGTCGTCGCCGGGCTGATTCCGCCGGGCCACAAGATCGCGACGCGCGATATCGCGGCGGGCGCGCCCGTGAAGCGCTACAACCAGATCATCGGCGTGGCGAAGGAAGCGATCGCGCGCGGGCAGCACGTCCACACGCACAATCTGTCGATGGCCGATTTCGCGCGCGAGCACGCGTTCGGCGTCGATCTGCATCCGACGCCGTTCGTCGACAAGCCCGCGACTTTCATGGGCATCCGCCGCGAGGACGGCCGCGTCGCCACGCGCAATTTCGTCGGCGTGCTGACGAGCGTGAACTGCTCGGCGACGGTCGCCCGCGCGATCGCCGATCATTTCCGGCGCGACGTGCATCCGGAAGCGCTCGCGGATTACCCGAACGTCGACGGCGTGATCGCGCTGACGCACGGTCTCGGATGCGGCATCGACATGCAGGGCGAAGGGCTCGGCATCTTGCGGCGCACGCTTGCGGGTTACGCGGTGCATCCGAATTTTCATTCGGTGCTGTTCGTGGGTCTGGGATGCGAGACCAATCAGATTTCCGGTGTGCTCGAATCGAGCGGGCTGAAGGACGGTTCGCATCTGAAGAGCTTCACGATTCAGGATAGCGGCGGCACGCGCAAGACGATCGAACGCGGCATCGCGCTGGTGAAGGAAATGCTCGCCGATGCCAATCGCGTGCAGCGCGAGCCGCTGCCGGCGTCGCATCTGATCGTCGGTTTGCAGTGCGGCGGGTCGGATGGCTATTCGGGCATTTCGGCGAATCCCGCCTTGGGCGCGGCGGTCGACAAGCTCGTCGCGCATGGCGGCACGGCGATTCTTTCCGAAACGCCGGAAGTGTATGGCGCGGAGCATCTGCTGACGCGCCGCGCGGTGAGCCGCGAGGTCGGTGAGAAACTGCTCACGCGTATCAAGTGGTGGGAAGAATACTGCGCGCGCAATGGCGCGGCGATGGACAACAATCCGTCGGCAGGCAACAAGGTCGGCGGATTGACGACGATCCTCGAGAAATCGCTCGGCGCGGTCGCGAAAGGCGGGACAACGAATCTCGTCGAAGTGTACGAGTACGCTCAGCGCATCGACGCGAAAGGCTTCGTGTTCATGGATTCGCCCGGCTACGATCCGATGTCGGCGACGGGCCAGGTTGCATCGGGCGCAAATCTGATCTGCTTCACGACGGGACGCGGTTCGGCTTATGGATGCGCGCCGTCGCCGTCGCTCAAACTGGCGACGAACACCGCGCTGTGGGAACGCCAGGAAGAGGACATGGATATCAATTGCGGCGGCGTGATCGACGGCTCCGCGACCATCGAACAACTCGGCGACGAAATCTTCCAGATGATGCTCGACTGTGCGTCAGGCGTGGCGTCGAAGAGCGAACTCCACGGGTATGGGCAGAGTGAGTTCGTGCCTTGGCAGGTGGGTGTGGTGACTTGAGGCTTCTATTTTGGTGAAAAAAACGCGCCGTGTTCCGGCGCGTATTTCTTCGATCAGGCCGGTCCGAGGTCGATTTGGATTGGCTCGTCCGAGCAGTCGAACACCGTGCCGTGAAGCCGCACTTCGCACCATTCGCGAAAGAGTTTGAGCGATCGCTTCTGCGGCCACAATGCGTCGTCCGTGTGCCAGTCGTCGAGCATCTGGTCGAAAATCGTCTGCCAGTTTCGGTTGATCCATTTCTCGGCGGACTCGATAACATCGTCGCCTCCGCATGGAATCAGGAACGTGTTTGGGTCGTCGCGCGCCTCGTCGAAAAGAACGGGACGCTGCGGGTCTGGTGCCGGATCGGCGCGGTTGATCCAATCGACGAACGGCTGCTTCGGCAAGACGACAGCAGCCGCTCGATTGGTGACGAGAAGCGCATCGGATGGCATGTTCGCGACCTCGTTGGGAGCGCGGACGATCAGACCGTCTCGGCGTGTTGCGCCATCATCTGCAACGCGACGGCTTCCGCCACTTCGATGCCGTCGATCGCAGCCGAATAAATGCCCCCAGCGTAGCCCGCGCCCTCTCCCGCCGGATAAAGCCCCTCCACATTGACGCTCTGATAGTCGTCCTTGCGACGCACGCGGATCGGCGACGACGTGCGCGTCTCGACACCGGTCAACACTGCGTCGTGCATCGCGAATCCCTTGATCTTCTTGTCGAGCTCGGGCAACGCTTCGCGAATCGCTTCGATCACGTAATCGGGCAGCGCGGTGCTCAAATCGGTCGGCTTTACGCCCGGCTTGTAGGACGGCGCCACGGAACCGAGCGAAGTGGATGCGCGCCCCGCGATGAAATCGCCGACGAGTTGCCCCGGCGCGGAGTAGTCGCCGCCGCCGAGTTCGAACGCGCGCTCTTCCCACTTGCGCTGAAACGCGATGCCGGCCAGCGGGCCGCCCGGGTAGTCATCCGGCGTAATGCCGACGACGATGCCCGCGTTCGCGTTACGCTCGGCGCGCGAATACTGGCTCATGCCGTTCGTCACGACGCGGCCCGGCTCGGACGTCGCCGCGACGACCGTGCCGCCCGGGCACATGCAGAAGCTATAGACCGCGCGTCCATTGCTGCAGTGATGGACCACTTTGTAGTCGGCCGCGCCGAGCTTTTCGTGGCCGGCGAATTTCCCGAAGCGGCTTCTGTCGATGACGCCTTGCGGATGCTCGATCCGGAAGCCGAGCGAGAACGGCTTGGCCTCCATGTAGACGCCGCGTTCGTGCAGCATCTCGAACGTATCGCGTGCGCTGTGACCGACGGCGAGCACGACGTGATCGCAGCGCAGCGTTTCGCCCGTCGAAAGTTTGAGCCCGCGCACCTTGCCGTTATCGATGTCGATGTCTTCAACCCGGTGCTGAAATCGCACTTCCCCGCCAAGCTGATGGATTTGCGCGCGCATCTTCTCGACCATGCTCACCAGCCGGAAGGTACCGATGTGCGGCCGGCTCAAATACAGAATGTCTTCCGGCGCGCCAGCTTTGACGAACTCGTCGAGCACCTTGCGGCCGTAATGTTTGGGATCTTTGATCTGGCTGTAGAGCTTGCCGTCCGAGAACGTGCCTGCGCCGCCTTCGCCGAACTGCACGTTCGATTCCGGATTGAGCTCGTTGCGACGCCAGAGGCCCCACGTGTCTTTCGTCCGCTCGCGCACCGCTTTGCCGCGTTCGAGAATGATCGGCCGAAAGCCCATCTGCGCGAGGATCAAGCCGGCGAAAAGCCCGCACGGTCCCATGCCGATGACGACGGGACGCAGCATCGTCGATTGCGCCGGCGCTTTTGCGACGAAACGATACGCCATGTCGGGCGTCACGCCGCAGTGCGGATGCGGATGCGCTTCCAGTCGCTTCAACACCGACGCTTCGTCTCGCAACTCGACATCGATGATGTAGGTGAGCTTGATATCGGCGCGCTTGCGGGCATCGTGTGCGCGGCGAAATACGTGAAAGCTCACGAGTTCGTTCGCGCCAACGCCGATTTCCGCGAGACGCGCGAGAACCGCAGTTTCGATAGCCGATTCGGGATGATCGAGCGAGAGCTTGAGTTCGCTTAGACGTAGCATGGGAAGTCGACGGCGCTGCCGTACTTTTTGAAAAGCTGTAGAGAGATTCTAGCGCTTGCGCAACGCGCACTTCGCGGATTTGCAGATACCGCGCTTCAAACGCAAAAACCCCACCTTTTGGGGTGGGGTTTTTGTTTG
>Ga0182735_1002640_pt1 | contig 10686 bp, 10 predicted proteins | sample eDN5th30CKraftMG_FD_128524 | JGI IMG/M metagenome (GOLD analysis project Ga0182735, IMG submission 128524) | Enriched Miracle-Growth compost microbial communities from Emeryville, California, USA - eDNA 5th pass 30_C Kraft MG (version 2) (version 2) ... | reverse complement strand
GAGATCGAAGCCCCATTCAGCTTGTAATAGCGCCCCTCGAAGTCGACGCTCGGCTCGCTCCACAGGCGCTTGATGATCTCCAAGCCCTCGTCGGTCTTGATGCCCCGGCCTTTCGTGTCGATGCCAAGCGTTTTCCACTCGGGTGCCGCCGGGCTGCCAACGCCGAACGCCGGCAGCAGCCGCCCCTCGGAAAGCACGTCGATGGTGGCGCACTGCTTGGCGACCAGCACCGGATCGCGCAACGCCAGCGACACGACGTTCATGCCGAACTTCAGCCGCTTCGTTCGCCCGGCCACGGCAGCGATCGCCGTCATGCATTCGAGGATCGGCTCGCGGCTTACCACGCGGTCGGTCTGCCAGAAGCTGTCGACGCCACCCTGCTCGCACAGATCCACCCACCGCCAATAGGCAGCAGCCGACGAGAACGGAAATTCCATGAGGCCAATGCCAACGGCGACGGTCATGTCCGGCTCCGGGTGCGCGCGGGTTTCGAGAACCGACGGCACATTCGCAGATGAGTTGCGCCGTTTCGCTGCGCGACGCGCAAAGGTGATCTCGTGCGCGGCCAGCCGGCATCCCGGATGGTCGAGCCGTGCCGGGCGTTCGTCAAGGGCGATGCGGCAAAACAAGGGAAGCGCATGCTTTTCACCGTTGCGCGATCCGGGCGACGTGGTGATTGTGTCCGGCAAGGATACCTGTTTTCGAGCGACCGAGGATTGCCATGCCCGAGACCGACCCGCAGGCCAAACTGGACCGCATCCGCAGCTACCAGGACGCGCTCGTCGCGGTGCGCCGGGATATTCACGCGCATCCGGAACTGGGTCTCGAGACGCACCGCACGGCCGACATCGTGGCGAACCTGCTGCAGTCGTGGGGCATCGAGGTCCATCGCATGGTGAACGGCGCGGGCGTCGTCGGCGTCTTGCGCAACGGCAACGGACCTCGCGCCGTCGGCCTGCGGGCCGACATGGACGCGCTTCCCATCCTCGAGGCGACCGGTGCTGCCTACAAGAGCACCACACCCGGCATCCAGCATGCCTGCGGACACGACGGGCACACCACCATTCTCCTCGGGGCGGCGCGCTATCTCGCCGAGACCAAAGCGTTCAACGGAACGGTGAACTTCATCTTCCAGCCAGGCGAGGAAGGCGCCGGCGGCGCGCTCGCCATGCTGAACGAAGGCCTGCTGGAGAAATTCCCCGCGGACGAGCTTTACGGCCTCCACAACAGCCCGGGCATGCCGGTCGGCCAGTTCGGCATCACGCCCGGCACGGGCATGGCCGGCGGCGCGTTCTTCGACGTCACCGTCTTCGGGCGCGGCGCACACGGCGCCCGGCCGAATGCCAGCATCGACCCCGTCGTTGCCGCTGCCCAGATCGTAACGGCCTTGCAGACGGTGGTTGCGCGCAACGTGCCGCCCGGAGACATGGGCGTGCTCAGCGTCACCAGGATCCAGGGCGGCGATGCCTACAACGTCATCCCGGAGAAGGCGAGCCTCGGCGGCACGGTCCGCGCCATGAAGCGCGAGACGCTGTCGCTCATCGAAGGAGGTCTGCGACGCGTCAGCCAGGGCGTCGGCGAAGGGCTCGGCGCAAGGATCGAGGTCGACTACCGCCTGATCTTCGCCCCGCTCGTCAACGCTCCCGAGGCGACCCAGGCGATCGGCGATGCGGCTGCCGAGATCGTCGGCGAGGCGAACATGGATCGCCACAAGCCGCCGGCCTCGGCGTCGGAGGATTTCGCGTTCATGCTGGAAAAGGTGCCCGGCGCCTACATCAACCTCGGCAACGGCGAGAAGAGCGCGCCCGTTCACAACGACCGCTACGACTTCAACGACGAGGCCATCCCGTTCGGCGCCGCCATGTTCGCCAACCTTGTCGAGAAGCGGCTGGCGCACGATCCTGGTGTTGTCTGATCCGGTTTCGGGTCGCTGCGGGAGCTTCCCACCGCTAGGCTGAGTTGACTTGGCACTGACGTTGGCCCGGAGACCTCCTTCGGCGCCGGCGGACAGGTTTTGCTCAGTCATCCAACGGATCCGGCAACCATGCCTTCACGCTCCCGATCGTCCATTGCCGACCGCGTAGACGCCCTCGATTGGGCCTCGCTTTCGCGCGAGCTCGATCTTCGCGGCGCCGCGACGACCGGACCATTGCTGACGGCCAAGGAGTGCCACTCGCTCAGCTCGCTCTATGAAAAGGAGGCATCGTTCCGCTCGCGCATCGTCATGGCGAGACACGGCTTCGGCTCCGGTGAATACAAGTACTTCGCCTATCCCCTCCCCGATCTCCTGGCCGAGCTGAGACCCGCGCTTTATGCGCGTCTGGCGCCCATTGCCTCGCAGTGGATGGCACGCATGGGCATGGATACGGATTTCCCCGAGGCGCACCCCGACTTCCTCGAGAAATGCCACGCTGCCGGACAAACCCGCCCGACGCCGCTGCTGCTCCGCTACGATCCGGGCGACTACAATTGCCTCCATCAGGACCTCTACGGAGCGACGGTTTTTCCCATCCAGGTCGCGTTCCTTCTGTCGGAGCCAGGTGAAGCGTTCAGCGGCGGCGAATTCGTCGTCGTCGAGCAGCGGCCGCGCATGCAGTCGCGGCCCGAGGTGGTCACGCTTTCCCAGGGGGAAGGCGTTATTTTCGCCGTCAACGAACGCCCCATGTCGGGAACCCGCGGCGACTACCGCGTCCGAATGCGCCATGGCGTGAGCCGTGTCCGCTCTGGCCGGCGCCACACGCTCGGCGTCATCTTTCACGACGCCGCGTAAAAGACCGCAAGCCGTCCGAAGGTGAATGCTCGGCTCATTGCCTTGGCCACTTGGTTTCCTGATGCCTGAGCCCCCTCGCCAGGGCGGCGCCGGGCTGCTTCAATCCGCTGGCTGGACATACAAGAATCACTTGCTATTTTGCGCCTGAACTGTGTCCCCGTTTTGGAGGCGGACAGGTTTTGGGAGGAAATTCATGACCAATCGCAACCGGCCGGGCGTCGGCCGCCGTACCGTGCTCAAGGGAGCAGGTGCTGCTGCGGCGACGGCCGTCGCAGGCTTTCCGTTCGTCTCTCGCGCCGAGAACAAGCCGATCAAGATCGGCATGGTTACCGTTCAGTCCGGACGTGTCGCCATGATCGGCTCGTCGTCGTCGCAAGGCGCGCTGATGCAGATCGAGAAGTTCAACGCCGCCGGCGGCCTTGGCGGGCGCAAGATCGAGCTCATCGCACGCGACAGCAAAGGCAAGCCCGACGAAGCCGCCCGCCTCGCGCGCGAATTCGTCAACAGCGAAGGCTGCGACATCATTTTCGACGCCGACACATCCGCGGCAGGGTTCGCCATTCAGGAAGTCGCCCGCGAGCTCGGCGTGCTCACGATGCACATGACGCCCGAGACGTCGTCGCTGACCGCCGATCCCAAGCTCAAGGCGCCGACGGCATTCCGTGCCGCCCGTCAAGGAATCCACGATTGCATCGCCTGCGCCGACTACGCAGCCAAGGTCTCCAAGGCCAAGAAGCTGAAGCGCTGGATGGGATGCTCGCCCGACTACGCATACGGCCGCGACCTCAACAAGCTGTTCTTCGAGTACCTGAAGAAATTCAATCCTGAGGTCGAGGTAGTGGGTGAGAGCTGGCCGAAGCTCTTCCAGCCCGACTACACGGAGCATCTCACGAAGATCCTCCAGGCAAAGCCGCACGCGCTCTTCTCGGCGCTGTGGGGTGGCGACCTGACGGCGTTCATCGATCAAGGCTCGATCTACAATCTGTTCGCGCAGATGGAGGTGTTCGCGGTCAATACGGCCGACTACGCCATTGTCACGGCCGTGAAGAACCTGCCGAAGGGCATCCACTCGAGCACGCGCTACCTGGCCTCCTATCCCAAGACGGAAGCCAACGCGAAGTGGGCCGCCGCCTACCTGGCCCGCTTCAAGGAGCACCCGCTCAACTGGTCCTGGGAGAACGACGCGGGCACTCAGTTCGTCATCGAGGCCATGAAGAAGACCAACGGCGTCGATTCCAAGAAGCTGGCAGAGGCCATCGCGGGCATGACCATCGAGAGCCCGTTCGGCGTCAACGGCAAGCTGACCATGCGCGCCGAGGACCACACGCTGATCAACTACGACAACGGCTGGGGTCAGACCATCTCGAAGGAGCCGTTCCTGCCCGACGTTCAGCCGGCGGACTGGAACATGATCTTCGAGCACGAGAAAGAGTGGAAGAAGAAGAACAACTATCTCTGATCTCGTCAGCAGCTGTCGACCCGGGCGCCCGTGCGCCCGGGTCTTCTTGCGCCGGGGCAAGCCCGGCCCCACGACCTCAACCCTTGGAGTGGCAGCTTGGATCTCCCTGCGCTCGCCGAATGTCTGATTTCACCGTCCTGCATCGTCACGCAGACCACGAGCGGCCTGATCATCGGGCTGTTGCTCTTCATGGTGGCGGCGGGCGTATCACTGATCTTCGGCGTCTTGAAGGTCGTGAATTTCGCGCACGGCTCGTTCTATATGCTCGGTGCCTACTTTGCCTACACGGCCTATCAGGTGACCGGCAGCTATACCGCCGCCGTTCTCGCTGGAGGCATCGGCGTCGCGATCTTCGGGCTGCTGTTCGAACGCCTGCTCATTGCGCGGGTCTATGGATCGCCTGTCCTGATGCAGATCCTGGTCTGCTACGGCGTCATCCTGATACTGGACGATGTGGTAAAGCTTGTCTGGGGCGCCGACTTCCTGTCCTTCGGCATGCCCGAGACGTTCCAGGCACTCCCCTTCCTGTTCGCGGGCGGCGTCATCCCCGTCTTCTATCTTTTCCTCATCATCGTCACGCTGATCATCGCCGCCCTGCTGGGCCTGCTGATCACCAGGACGCGCTACGGCAAGATCGTCCGCGCTGCCGCCGTCAACCCGACGATGGTCTCCGCGCTCGGCATCAACACGGGCGTCGTCTACGCCAGCGTGTTCGTGCTCGGCGGCCTTCTCGCGGGGCTTGCGGGGGGCCTTGCGGCGCCGGTCCGGTCTCTGACGGCCGGCATGGGGCTTTCCGTCGTGATCGAAAGCTTCATCGTCACCGTGATCGGCGGCATGGGCTCGGTCGCGGGAGCGCTTGTCGGCTCTTTGTTGATCGGTCTGGTCCGCAGCTTCGGCAGCATCGGCTTTCCGCTTTTTACCGAGGGGCTGATGTTTCTCATGATGGTGATCGTGCTGGTGCTGAAGCCAAGTGGCCTTTTCGGGAAGGAAGGACGCTGACATGGGAGGCCGCTCGTCCCTCGCGCGCGACTGCCTGATTGCAATCGTCGCCTTTCTCGTGCTCGCCGCTCTGCCGTACTTTTTTCCCTCGCGAGGCTTCTCCGACTTCATCGTCCGCCTCGCCGCCTTCGGCATCTTTGCGACGTCGCTCAATATCTTGGTCGGCTATTCCGGCATGGAGAGCTTCGGCCACGGCCTCTACTTCGGCCTCGGCTGCTATACCTTCGCCTTGATCATGCAGCGCTTCGGCGTGCCCATCCCGGTGGCGTTCCTGCTGACGATCGCCGTATCGGTGGTCGTCGCCCTGGCCGTGGGTGCGATCTGCGTGAACCTCAGCGAGATCTATTTCGCCTTCCTTACCCTCGCTTTCCAGATGCTGCTGCACAGCCTCATCATCGCCTGGACGCCGATCACGGGCGGCGACACGGGCCTGACCGGCGGCATCCCTCGGCCGGCCTTCCTCGGCATCCGCCTCGACGACTATTATCACTTGTATCTCTTCAGTGCCGGGCTGCTGGTGGTCTGCCTCCTCGCGATGCACCACATCGTGCAGTCGCCGTTCGGATATACGCTGCGCATGATCCGCGACAATGCCTCGCGTGCGCCGTTCCTGGGCGTCAGCGTGTTTCGCCTGCGTCTGATGTCCTATGTCATCGCCGGCGCCTTCGGCGCCGTGGGCGGCATCATCATGAGCCTCTTCGTGTCGGGCGCGTTTCCGGATTTCGCCTATTGGACCATCTCGGGCGAAGCGATCTTCATGATCATGCTCGGCGGTATCACGGTGTTTCTCGGCCCGATCGTGGGCACGGCGATCTTCCTGTTGCTGAACGACGTGGTGACCAAGCTGACCCACCACTACGGCATCTTCCTCGGCGCGGTGATCCTGCTCTTCGCACTCGGGTTCCGCAAAGGCGTGCTGGACTTCATCGCCGACCGTTGGCGTGATCGTCGCCAGTCCGCATTGACCGCCGAGAGCCGGACCGGGACCGGCTCAGCCGGGCAAGAGGCGAAATCAGCCGCGGCCGGGGAGTAGTCGAGATGCTGAAGATCGAAAATCTGTCGAAATCATTCGGCGGCGTCGCGGCGACCAACGACGTCTCGGTAAACTTTCCGAAGGGCTCACTATCGGCGGTGATCGGCCCGAACGGCGCCGGCAAGACCACGTTCTTCAACCTGATCACAGGCGCCTTCAAGCCGGATGCCGGACGCATCCTGCTCGACGGAGAGGACATTGCCGGCCTCTCCCCGCCCGAGATCGTCCGCCGCGGCATCGGCCGTGCGTTCCAGATCGCGCGTATCTTCCCCACGATGACGGTGCGCGAGGCCATTCTGTGCGCCGTACAGGCGCACACGCGCCAGCACACCGTCATGGCACGCCGCTTTCCTCTCGCCGAAACGGAAGATCGTGCCGCTCACGTGATGAACCTGGTCGGCCTCACTCCGAAAGCTCACGCGCTGTCGCGCAATCTTTCACATGGCGACCAGAAGCTGCTGGACATCGCGCTGGCACTCGTGCTCGAGCCGCGCGTCCTTCTCCTCGACGAGCCGACCGCGGGCATGGGGCCTGAAGAACGGTGGGCCATGATCGACACCGTGCATCGCATGTGGGAGCAGGAGCGCATGACGCTCATCTTCATCGAGCACGACATGTCGATCGTCTTCAAGATTGCCCAGCGTATCACGGTGCTGAGCTACGGACGGGTGCTCGCCGAGGGCACGCCGGAGGAGATCCGCCGGCATCCCGAAGTGATCAAGGCCTATCTGGGCGACGAGTTCGAGGCAGCGCACGCATGACGACCAACGCCAGCCGCACGATCGTCTCGGCAGAGGGCATCGATGTCTTCTATGGGACCAGCCAGATCCTGTTCGATCTGTCGATCAGCGTCGAGGAAGGGCAGACGATGGCGCTGCTCGGCCGCAACGGAGCCGGGAAATCGACGACGATGAAAGCACTCGCCGGCATCGCGCCGCCGCGGCGCGGGCGCATCACCGTGCTCGGCACCGAGATGCAGCGGCGCAAGCCCTACCAGATCGCCCGTGCCGGCCTGGGCTACGTACCCGAGGATCGCCAGGTTTTTCCCGAGCACAGCGTCGAGGACAATCTGTTGATCGGCGCCAAGAAAGGCCCCGATGGCCAGGATTACTGGACCTTGGAGCGCATCTACGAGGTGCTGCCCCTTCTCAACCCCTTGAAGGACCGCCTAGCCGGCCGCCTGTCAGGCGGCGAGCAGCAGATGCTGACAATCGGGCGAACCTTGATGGGCAACCCCGTGTGCCTGCTGCTGGACGAACCGAGCGAAGGGCTGGCCCCCGTCATCGTGCAGCAGATCGGCGCGCTTCTGCGCAAACTGCGCGATATGGGCGTCACCGTGCTGCTGGCCGAGCAGAACATGCACTTCTGCCTCGGCATCGCCAGCCACGCGACGGTGATCGACAAGGGCCAGATCGTCTATCGCGACACCATCGACGCCCTCAAGGCCAACGAGGACGTCAAGGCGCGCTATCTTGCGTTGTGATTCCCGTCAGACAACGGCCTTGGCGACGGCGCGCCGCGCGAGCACGCCGATCAGATGCGCGCGATAGTCGGCGCCCGAGTGGATGTCGCTCATCAGGTCGTCGGGTGCGACCTTGACCCCCGAAAGAGCCTCGACCGAGAAATTCTCCGCCAACCGGGCTTCCATTTCCGGCACGCGGAAGACGCCGTCCTGCCCCGCGCCGGTCACCGCCACGCGAACTCCAGCTGGTCCCTTGGAAACCATGACGCCGACGAGACAGTAGCGCGACGCCGGATGCGGCATCTTCACATAACCGGCTCGTTCAGGGACCGGATAAACGATGCGCGTGATCATCTCGCCTTCGTCGAGTGCGGTCGTGAAAAGGCCCTGGAAATAATCGTCCGCTGCAATCTCGCGCCGGTCGGTCACAACGGTCGCGCCGAGCCCCAGAACAGCCGCAGGATAGTCGGCGGCAGGGTCGTTGTTGGCGAGCGACCCGCCCATGGTTCCGCGATTGCGCACGTGCGGGTCGCCGATGCCACCGGCGAGGTGCGCAAGCGCCGGAATGAGGCGGCGAACGTCCTCGCTCGCGGCGACGTGGGCGTGACGCGTCATCGCTCCGACGGTCACCTGTCCATCGCCCACCGTGATGCCCGCGAGACCGTCGATGCCCGCCAACGCGACCAGATCGCTCGGCGCGGCGAGACGCTGCTTGAGCACCGGGATCAGCGTCTGCCCTCCGGCCAGAAAGCGTGCCTCGTCAGCGCTCTTGAAGACGCCGGTCGCCTCTTCGAGGCTCTTCGCGCGATGCAGCTTGAACGGGTTCATGACTCGCGCCCCGCACGTTGCATGGCGCGGGCGCCCGCCATGATCGCCTCGACGATGTTCTGATAGCCCGTACAGCGGCAGATGTTGCCCTCGAGTCCGTGCCGCACCTCGGCATCGGTCGGCTCCGGATTGCGCTCGGCGAATGCCACCGCGGCCATGATCATGCCCGGCGTGCAGAACCCGCACTGCAGGCCATGGTGCTCTCGGAACGCGGCCTGCATGGGATGCAGCGTGTCACCGTCAGCCAAACCTTCGATCGTGGTCACGCTGCACCCGTCCGCCTCGACGGCGAGCATCGTGCAGCTCTTCACCGACTGGCCGTCCACATGCACAGTACAGGCCCCGCACTGGCTCGTGTCGCAGCCGATGTGCGTGCCCGTCAGCCGCAGAACGTCCCGCAGCAGCGTCGACAGCAGCATGTTGTCCGGAACCTCGACGGTTTCAGCCGCGCGGTTCACAGTGACCGTAATCTCTGGCATGGGCTCGGTCCGATCTGTGCTGGCGGGGCCAGCGGTATTTTCGCGGCGAGGTTAGCCTTTCCGCACCCGCGCTGCCAACCTAGCGACGCGTCGCATGCGGCCGCCTTCAGCCGCTTTCGCCGCCCGCATAGCCGATGACGGCAGCGACGGCACGCCGCCAGTTTCCATATCGGCGGTCTCGCTCGGTTGCCGTCATGGCAGGCGTGAACCGCCGATCGACGCGAAGCCGCTCGGAGAATCCCTCTTGATCGGGCCACACTCCCGCTTGGTGGCCCGCGAGCCAGGCAACTCCGAGCGCCGTCGTCTCGAGAATGGTCGGCCGGTCCACCGGCGCGCCCAGAACGTCGGCCAGGAATTGCAGCGTCCAATCGCTGGCAACCATGCCGCCATCGACGCGGATCACCGTCTCGGCCAGACCGGGCCAGTCGCTCCGCATGGCCTCCATCAGATCGCGCGTCTGGTAGCCGACCGCCTCGAGCGTCGCCCTGGAAAGCTCCGCCGGTCCTGTCGCACGCGTCAAGCCGAGTAAAGCGCCGCGCGCTTCCGGCACCCAGTACGGCGCGCCGAGCCCAACGAACGCGGGCACCAGGAGCACGTCCTGCGTCGGATCGGCCTGCTGCGCCAGCGCGCCCGTTTGATCTGCCGACCGGATGACCTTCAAACCGTCGCGCAGCCATTGCACCGCGGCTCCCGCAACAAAGATGGCCCCTTCGAGGGCATAAGTTCGCTTCCCGCCGAGCTGCCACGCCACCGTCGTCAGGAGACGACTCGAGGACGCAACCGGCGTCGCGCCGGTGTTGAGCAGCGCGAAGCACCCCGTCCCGTAGGTGGCCTTCATCATCCCCGGCTCGAAACACGCCTGACCGATCGTCGCCGCCTGCTGATCGCCGGCCACGCCACGGATCGCGATCGCGCCGCCGAGGATGCCGGGCTCCGTCTCCCCGAAATCGCCGGCCGTGTCCCGCACATCGGGAAGCATCGCGCGCGGCACGCGGAACAGACGCAGCAGATCGTCGTCCCAGTCACCGCGGCGGATATCATACAGTAGCGTTCGCGCCGCATTGGTGGCATCGGTCACGTGCAGACGGCCGCCGGTCAGGCGCCACACGAGGTAGGAGTCCACCGTCCCGAATGCGAGATGCCCGGCCTCCGCCGCCTCGCGCGCACCCGCAACTTCATCCAGCAGCCACGCAATTTTCGAGGCCGAGAAGTAAGGATCGAGCACGAGCCCCGTCCGCTCGCGCACCATCGGCTCGACGCCGTCCGCCTTGAGCTTTGCGCATGCCGCCGCGGTTCTGCGGTCCTGCCAAACGATCGCGCGATGGATCGGCCTCCCCGTGCGCCGATCCCAAACCACAACCGTTTCACGCTGATTGGTGATACCGATAGCGGCGACCTGCCCGGCCCCAATGCCGCTATTGCGGAGCGCCGTGCGGGCACTTGAAACAGTGGTCGTCCAGATGTCTTCCGGCTCGTGCTCGACCCAGCCCTCGGACGGAAAGTGCTGAGGCAGCTCCTCCTGTCCCATGCCCCGCACCTTCAGGTCGCGATTGAACAGCATTGCCCGGCTCGACGTAGTGCCTTGGTCGAGGGCGAGAACGAGATCGCTCATGAGTTCGCTCCTGTTCGATCAGGACGGGCGGACGAACCGGTCCG
>Ga0182735_1002639_pt1 | contig 10691 bp, 9 predicted proteins | sample eDN5th30CKraftMG_FD_128524 | JGI IMG/M metagenome (GOLD analysis project Ga0182735, IMG submission 128524) | Enriched Miracle-Growth compost microbial communities from Emeryville, California, USA - eDNA 5th pass 30_C Kraft MG (version 2) (version 2) ... | reverse complement strand
TGAAGGTCTGGGACCGCCGCGAGTTCAAGGATCTCGACGGCAATGTCGAACTCGGCGTGCGCAACATCAAGGTCGCGTTGCGGCGGTTGCGGAAATTCGCGCGCACCGGCGCTGCCGAAGAGCTCGATCTCGACACCACCATCAAGCAATCGGCCAATCGCGGCTATCTCGACGTGCATCTGCGGCCCGAGCGGCACAATGCCGTCAAGGTGCTGATCTTTTTCGACGTCGGCGGGTCGATGGACATGCACATCGCGCAGGTCGAGGAATTGTTCTCGGCTGCGCGTACCGAATTCAAGCACATGGAGTACTTCTACTTCCACAACTGCCTCTATGAGAGCGTTTGGAAGAACAACCGCCGCCGCTTCAACGAGCGGACCCCGACCTGGGACGTGCTCCATAAATATCCGTCGGACTACAAGGTGATCTTCGTCGGCGACGCGGCGATGAGTCCTTACGAGATCGCGGTGCCGGGCGGCTCGGTCGAGCACGTCAACCCGGAGGCGGGCGCGGTGTGGCTGCAACGGGTGCTCAAGACCTATTCGAATGTCGTCTGGCTCAATCCCGAGCAGCGGCGCTATTGGGATTATTCGGAATCCACCGCGATGATCCGCCAATTGTTCGAGAACCGGATGTACCCGCTGACGCTCGAAGGTCTCGAAGAGGCGATCCGCGAGCTGGCGCGATAAATGAAACGACATCATCAGGAGAGGACCCATGGCTCAGACGATTCACCGCGGCTTCAAGACGCTGCTCGACGAGGCCAACCGTGAGGTCAAGGCGATCAAGGCGCCCGACCTGATCGCTTTGGCGAAGGACGACAGCATCCTCATCGTCGATCTGCGCGATCCGCGCGAGCTCGAGCGCGAGGGGCGCATCCCCGGCGCGTTTCATTGCCCGCGCGGCATGCTCGAATTCTGGATCGATCCCGAAAGCCCGTATGCGAAACCCGTCTTTCAGCAGGACAAGAAATTCGTGTTTTACTGCGCGTCGGGCTGGCGGTCGGCGCTGGCGGCCAAGGCCGCGCAGGACATGGGGCTGAAGCCGGTCGCGCATCTCGAGGGCGGCTTCACGGCCTGGCGTGCGGCGGAGGGGCCGATCGAGCCCGTCGAGCCGCACAAGCCAAAAGGCTGATCGTGACATGACGACGAACGATCCGTTGGTCTCGACGCAATGGCTGCGCGAGCATCTTGGTGATCCTGCCGTCAGGGTCGTTGACGCCGCCTACCGGATGCCGGCGATGCGCCCGCCGACGGCATCCGAAGAATATGCCGCGCGCCACATTCCGGGCGCCGTCTTTTTCGATGTCGATCAGATCGCGGATCGCTCCAGCCCGCTGCCGCATATGCTGCCGCAGGCCGATCAGTTCGCGCGCGATGCCGGCAGCCTCGGCATCGGCAACGACAACCTCGTGGTGATCTACGATCGCGGCGATTACATGGGTGCGCCGCGCGCATGGTGGATGTTTGGTGTGTTCGGCCACGATCGCGTCAAGGTGCTGGACGGCGGATTGAAGAAGTGGCTCGCGGAGGGCGGCGCGGTCGAGAGCGCGGCCGTGACGCCTGTGCCGAAGGCTTATCAAGCGCGGTTCGATGGACATCGCGTGCGCGATCTTGAAGACCTGCGTAAGAATTCCGAGAGCGGCAGCGAACAGGTGATCGATGCGCGCTCGCGCGAACGCTATGAGGGCACCGCACCGGAGCCGTGGCCGGGCCGGCGTTCGGGCCGCATTCCCGGCAGCCTCAACGTGCCGTTCACCGATGTGATCGATCCGGCGACGGGCGAGATGCGTTCCGCGAACGAATTGCGGACAATTTTCAGTGCCGCTCACGCCGATCTCGCACGCCCGATCGTCACATCCTGCGGCTCGGGCGTCACGGCCGGGGTGCTGTCGCTCGCACTGGCGCGCCTTGGCGTCGACAGTGCGCTCTATGACGGCTCATGGGCGGAGTGGGGGCTTCCGGACGGACCGCCGGTCGCCACCGGCAAGCCTTGATGCGCGATTGAACCGAGCTTCGGGGCGGCGGCGATCTTACCGCCGCGGCGGAAGGGTGGTGGCGACGGTGGACGCAGCCGTTGTCGCGGGTTCGGATGCCGGATTGAATAGTGAAAACAGGCCGCGTTGTGGGGGCATTGGCGGCGGCGGCGGAACGGCGCGGCGGCGGTGGTGGCGATGGGCGAAGCGCGCCCTCGCCTTGGCGCGCATTGCGGCCCGCTTCTGCGCAACGGGTTTGACCTTGATGGCCGGTGCAGGCGCCGCCGCCGATTGCGGCTGAGCCGCCTCGAGGCTCGCTACGGTGGCGTCGGTGATGGGAAACGGCGGCGGGTCCGGAATGATGACGAGCGGGAGCACCAGGTCCTCGTCAGACGGAGCCGCGTCTACCCCTGCGAGAGGAGCGGGAGCCGGCTCCGCCTGCTCCGCAACAGGCGTCTCCACAATCGGCGGCTCGACCTGCAGCACCGCGAGCGTGGGGGTTTCGGCGACGAATGTGGAGGGCGGCGTCTGCAGGTTCCGCAGGGGAATGGCTGCGAACTCCTGATGAGTCGCGCGCAGGATTCCTGCCGCGCCCAGGCCGAAAACCAGCAGGGATGCCGCAGCGGCCACCGTGATCGCGAAAAGCCGGAACCCGGGAAGCATGGTGCAATCGTGTCCTGCGCGTGCGCGAAATGGAGAGCCAAGGCCCTTGCCTGAGGGGAGTGGTGACCGCCCCGGAGTCGTGGACTGAAAACCACCGTCGAATCAGGATGATCCGAGGATAGCTCCGGAGGGCTGACGACGCTGCGGAAAACCTTTTTGCGGCCCGAATTGACGGTGGATAGCGATTTTGTGTTCCCGATTGTCGCAAAAAAGTCAGCACTGGGCGCTTTTTTGGTTCATGTCTTGAATGTGCCGCGATCGTGGGTGATGCCATTAACGATACGGTGTCCGTTTCGCGCTATCATAGGGGCATGATGTCCAATCGCCTTTCGACAAGCCTTCTGGTACTGGCTGCAAGCCTGGCCGGAATTCCGGCCGTGCAGGCCCAAACCTATCAGCAGCCCGGCTATTACGGGCAGCAGCCCTCGCCCTATGCCGAATCGGACCGCGACGATGGCGATGCCATGCCGGATTTCGATCGCCTCGGCGATCGCGGCGACGGTTCGCTGTCGCCTCCCGGCTTTCAGCAGCCGGGTGCGCCGCAGCCGGGCTATCAATCGTCGTCCGCGCAGCCGGCCTATCCACAGGGGCCGATCCTGTCGCCCGACGATCCGCGCTACGGGCGTCCACCGGATGCGCCGCCGCTGAATTATTCCAACAACGGGCAGGGGGCGCCCCAGCAGCATCAGCCGCAAAGCGTATCGGGCTATGACAGCCCGCGTCCGCCCGGCGGCATCGATGCGTCCGGTGCGCCGCGCCCGGCCGTCGATTCCCAGGGCCGGCCCATGACGGTCGCCGTCCTGCCGGCCGAGGATCAGCCGGAAACCGGCCCCCGCAAGGAATTGCCTGCCCGTCTGCGCCGTCAGGAAGTGAATTTCCAGACCAAGGAGCCCGCGGGGACGATCGTCGTCGATACCGCGAACACCCAGCTCTATTACGTGCTCGGCCATGGCCGGGCGATCCGCTACGGCATCCGCGTCGGCCGCGAGGGGTTCACCTGGACCGGCGTGCAGAAGATCACCCGCAAGGCCGAATGGCCGGACTGGCATCCGCCGGCGGAGATGATCGAGCGCCAGCCTTATCTGCCGCGCTTCATGGCGGGCGGTGACGGCAACCCGCTCGGCGCGCGCGCGATGTATCTCGGCAATACGGTGTACCGGATTCACGGCACCAACCAGCCATCCACCATCGGCAAGTTCGTCTCCTCCGGTTGCTTCGGCATGCTGAACGAGGACGTCGAGGATCTGTTCGACCGCGTCAAGGTCGGCACCCGCGTCGTGGTGCTGCCCGGCCATGCGCCTCCGGTAACGGCGTCGGTGCGGCCTGCGGCCGATACGGCCGGCTATGGTCCCTCCGCCAACGCCGCGCCGCAGGTCGGGGCAGGTGCAGGTCAGGCGCCCGGCGGCCAGGCGAATGCCAATATCGGCGTTCCCAATCAGGGGCCGACGGTGGTGCCGCCGCTGCCGAACCCGGTGATGGTGCGCTGAGCGCAAACCTTCCGAAATCCGAACGAAGAAGGGGCTGGTCCGCTCATCGGGCCAGCCCCTTTTTTCCTTTTGCGTCAGGTCGGGGTGCGGGATCGGCGGCTCATGGCCGCCGGTCCGCGCAAACGTCAGACGACACCGAGCGCGCGCATCGCTTCTGCCACGCGGATGAAGCCGGCCACGTTGGCGCCGAGCACGTAGTTGCCGGGTGCGCCGTAGGTGTCGGCCATCTCCGCACAGCGGTCGTGAATGTTGTGCATGATGGTTTCGAGGCGCTTCTCGGTCGCCTCGAAGGTCCATGAATCGCGCGAGGCGTTCTGCTGCATTTCGAGCGCGCTGGTCGCAACGCCGCCGGCGTTTGCGGCCTTGCCGGGGGCGAACAGGATTCCGGCGTCGAGGAACACTCGCACCGCTTCCGGCGTGGATGGCATGTTGGCGCCTTCGCCAATGGCGATCAGGCCGTTCTTCACCAGCGTGCGCGCATCCTGTCCGTTGAGCTCGTTCTGCGTCGCCGATGGCATCGCAACCTCAGCGGGAACATCCCAAACCCGTCCCTCGGACACGAAGGTGGCGCCACGGCCGCGCGCCTTCGCATAGTCGGAGATGCGGCCGCGTTTGGTCTCCTTGATCTCCTTGAGCAGCGCGAGATCGATCCCGGCCTCGTCGACGACATAGCCGCCTGAATCCGAGCACGCGATCACGCGGCCGCCGAGTTCGGTGACCTTTTCGATCGTGTAGATGGCGACGTTGCCGGAGCCGGACACGATCACTTTCTTGCCCTCGAAGCCCTGCTTGCGCGTGCGCAGCATGCGTTCGACGAAATAGGTCGCGCCATATCCGGTCGCCTCGGTGCGCACCTGCGAACCGCCCCAGGTCAGGCCCTTGCCGGTGAGCACGCCGGATTCGTAGCGGTTGGTGATGCGCTTGTACTGACCGAACATGTAACCGATCTCGCGCTGGCCCACGCCGATGTCGCCGGCGGGCACGTCGGTGTATTCGCCGAGATGGCGATACAGCTCCGTGACGAAGGACTGGCAGAAGCGCATGACCTCGCGGTCCGAACGGCCTTTGGGATCGAAATCCGAACCGCCCTTGCCGCCGCCGATCGGCAGGCCGGTCAGCGCGTTCTTGAAGGTCTGTTCAAAGCCTAGGAATTTGATCGTGCCAAGATAGACCGTAGGATGGAAGCGGATGCCGCCCTTGAACGGGCCGAGCGCCGAGTTGAACTGGACGCGGAAACCGCGGTTGATGTGGATGTTGCCTTTGTCGTCGGTCCACGGCACCCGGAAAATGATCTGCCGCTCGGGCTCGCAGATGCGCTCGATCAGCGCGTCCTCGGCGTAATGCGGATGTTTGGCGATGACGGCGCCGACGCTGTCGAGCACTTCGCGAGCGGCCTGGTGGAATTCCTGTTCGCCTGGATTGCGGCGCAACACTTCGGCAAAAATCGGTTGGAGCTTTTCGTCGAGCATTTAATGCTTCACCTGTAATTGTCAGACACGACAGTATGCAGCCGCTCGAAAGGCAGTCCCTGAGATGGCTGGATGCTGTCGTTTGCGCCCGGCGCGCGAAATTGTGGTAGGTGGCGTATGGGGCAGCGTCAATCGTAAAAAGCATATGCGACATTCTATACACTTGACGGTCGGTTTTCCGTCGGCGCGCAGAGACCGGCGGGAAATGCCGTTTGCGGTGGGAAACCACTGAAAAACCTGGCCTCTGGGTGTTTTCGGGGGCGGGCGAAGATAGCCCATGGTTGCCCTTTCCGGCGCGTCCCATTACATCAGCAGCAGCAAAAATTCCCGCACAGTTAAGGCTTCGAAGGATCACGATGGCGCGCCAGTTCGTCTATTTCATGCAGGGCCTGACCAAGGCTTACCCGACCCGCAAGGTGCTCGATAACGTCCACCTGTCGTTCTATCCGGACGCCAAGATCGGCGTGCTCGGCGTCAACGGCGCGGGCAAATCGACGCTGCTGCGGATCATGGCCGGGATCGACAAGGACTATGTCGGCGAGGGCTTCGTCGCCGATGGTGCGCGCGTCGGCTATCTGCAGCAGGAGCCGCAGCTCGATCCCGCGCTGAGCGTGCGCGACAATGTCATGCAGGGCGTTGCCGCGAAGAAGGCGCTGCTCGACCGCTACAACGAGATCGCCGCCAACTACTCGGACGAGACGGCCGAGGAGATGGCGCAGCTTCAGGACGAGATCGACAGCAAGAATCTCTGGGAGCTGGACTCTCAGGTCGATCTCGCGATGGACGCGCTGCGTTGCCCGCCGGACGAAGCGGACGTCACGAAGCTTTCGGGCGGCGAGCGCCGCCGCGTCGCGCTCTGCCGGCTTCTCCTCGACCAGCCCGACCTGCTGCTGCTCGACGAGCCGACCAACCATCTCGACGCCGAGAGCGTCGCCTGGCTCGAAGGCCACCTGCGCAGCTATCCCGGCGCCATCCTGATCGTCACCCACGATCGCTACTTCCTCGACAACGTCACCGGCTGGATCCTCGAGCTCGACCGCGGCCGCGGCATTCCCTACCAGGGGAATTACTCGTCCTGGCTGGTGCAGAAGCAGAAGCGGCTGGAGCAGGAGGGGCGCGAGGAAGCCGCGCACCAGCGCACGCTTTCGCGTGAGCAGGAATGGATCGCATCGTCGCCGCGCGCGCGCCAGGCCAAGTCCAAGGCGCGCTACCAGCGCTATGAGGAACTGCTGGCGAAGGCGTCCGAGAAGCAGACGCAGACCGCGCAGATCGTCATTCCGGTGGCCGAGCGCCTCGGCCAGAACGTCATCGAGTTCGACCGCCTGCGCAAGGGCTTTGGCAACAATCTTCTGATCGACGATCTTTCGTTCAAGCTGCCGGCCGGCGGCATCGTCGGCGTGATCGGCCCCAACGGCGCCGGCAAGACCACGCTGTTCCGCATGATCACCGGCCAGGACAAGCCGGACAGCGGCACCATCAAGATCGGCGAGTCCGTGCAGCTCGGCTACGTCGATCAATCGCGCGACTCGCTGAACCCGAACAACAACGTCTGGCAGGAAATCTCCGACGGGCTCGATCAGCTCATGCTTGGCAAGCGCGAGGTGAATTCGCGCGGCTACGTTTCGGCGTTCAACTTCAAGGGCGCCGATCAGCAGAAGAAGGTCGGCCAGCTCTCCGGCGGCGAGCGCAACCGCGTGCACCTGGCCAAGATGCTGAAGTCCGGCGCGAACGTTCTTCTGCTCGACGAGCCGACCAACGATCTCGACGTCGACACGCTGCGGGCGCTGGAGGAGGCGCTGGAGGATTTCGCCGGCTGCGCCGTCATCATCAGTCACGACCGCTGGTTCCTCGACCGTATCGCCACGCACATCCTGGCCTTCGAGGGCGACAGCCACGTCGAATGGTTCGAGGGCAACTTCCAGGACTACGAGGCGGACAAGAAGCGGCGGCTGGGCGAGGATTCCGTCATGCCGAAGCGGATCAAGTACAAGAAGTTCAGCCGATAAAAAGAGGGTGGCTTTGGGCCGCCCCGGCGTGAGGGTGCGCCGAATCGCATATAACGACCCGTCGAGACTTGTGTCGGCGGGCTATCGGAACCTGTTCCATCGGGCCTGACTTTTATGCTTCTGGTTGCCGTGGATCGTTCCTGAATCCGTTTTCGCCGTCCGGAACCATACCTGAGGCCTGTCATGTCGATGTCTGCCGACGAGCCGGTGATTCCTCCCGGTGTCAATCTGCGGCCGCTGCCACAGTTCATCTTTGCCTCGCGCTGGTTGCAGCTTCCGCTCTATCTCGGCCTGATTGTTGCGCAGGGCGTCTATGTGGTGCTGTTCCTCAAGGAGCTCTGGCATCTCATCCTGCACACGATCAATTTTACCGAGCAGGAGATCATGCTTGTCGTTCTGGGTCTGATCGACGTGGTGATGATCTCGAACCTGCTCATCATGGTCATCATCGGCGGCTACGAGACGTTCGTGTCGCGGCTCGAGTTGCATCGCCACCCGGATCAGCCGGAGTGGCTGAGCCATGTCAACGCCAGCGTGCTCAAGATCAAGCTGGCGATGGCGATCATCGGCATCTCCTCGATCCATCTGCTGCGGACGTTCATCTATGCCGGACAATTGGGCAAGGACGGCACGCAGTACACCGAGACCGGCGTGATGTGGCAGGCGATCATTCATGGCATGTTCGTGCTGTCCGCTATCGGCATCGCGGCGGTCGAGCGCCTCAGCCAGACGGCTTATGACAGCAAGCATCATTAGGCGGCGCGCGGCGGAGAGAGCGTCCGCCGTCTTCGGCGGGAGCCGCCGGCTTGCTGCGGCGGTCATGGTGTTGGTGTGCTGTGCGCTTTCGTTCGGGCCGTTCGCAGCAGCGCCGGCCCGAGCGGCGGACGCGGCGTTCCAGCAGTTCCTGCAGTCGCTGTGGCCGCAAGCGCAAGAAGCCGGCGTTTCGCGTGCGGCGTTCGATGCCGTGATCCGCGGGCTCGAGCCGGACCTTTCGCTGCCGGATCTGGCGCTGCCCGGCCGCGCGCAGCGCGAGCCGCAGCAGCCCGAATTCGTGCAGACGCCCGCGAGCTACGTTCGCGAGAGTTCGATCGCGCGGCTTTCGGCGCGCGGCAAGACGCTTCTCGACAAGCATCGCCCGACGCTTGCCGAGATCGAGCGGCAGTTCGGCGTTCAGCCTTCGGTGCTTCTCGCGATCTGGGGCCGCGAAACCGATTTCGGTGGATACAAGCTGCCGCACGATGCGATCCGCGTGCTCGCGACGCAGGCCTATGTCGGCCGGCGCAAGGAGATGTTCCGCGGCGAGCTGATCGCGGCGCTGAAGATGCTGCAGAGCGGCATTCCGCGTTCGACGATGCGCAGCTCCTGGGGCGGCGCGATGGGGCTGACGCAGTTCCTGCCGTCGGAGTTCTATAAATACGCTGTCGATTTCGACCGGGACGGCAAGATCGATATCTGGAATTCCGTACCGGATGCGCTGGCGTCGGCGGCCAAGCAGCTTGCCGGCAAGGGGTGGCGGCGCGGCGAGCGCTGGGCCTACGAGGTCCGCGTTCCGTCCGGCATCGACTGCACCATCGCCCAGCCGAGTCATGTGATGCCGATCGGCGAATGGCTCAAGCGCGGCTATGTGCCGGCCTATGGACGCAAGCTTTCGTCCGACGAGCTGCGGCAGGATGCGTCGCTGCTGCTGCCGGAGGGCACCTACGGCCCGGCGTTCCTCACGCCGAAGAACTATTACGTCATCAAGGACTACAATTTCTCCGATCTCTATGTGCTGTTCGTCGGCCACCTCAGCGACCGCATCCTCGACGGGCGGCCGTTCGAGAAGCCGTGGAGCAAGAGCACGCAGCTTCGCACCGAGCAGGTCGAGGCGATGCAGCGCACGCTGACCGCGCGTGGGCTCTACAAGGACAAGATCGACGGCAAGGCCGGCATGCTGACGCGCGCCGCGCTCGGCGCCTATCAGAAGGCGCGGGGCCTTGCGCTCGATTGCTGGCCCACGGCCGCGGTGCTGTCCGATATGCAGCGGGGGCAATGAAAAACCGGCGGCGCTGATGCGCCGCCGGCTTGTCCGTTATTTCGTTTGTCTTGCGTCGGCGATCAGTAAGCCGGGCAGAAGAACCGCGGGCGGCTCCAGCCGACCACGTTGCCATAGGCGTCGCGCAGCGGGCGGCGCGCCCAGTAGCCGCCGGGGCAGCCATAGGCCGGGGCCGCGGCATAGGCCGGATAGGGCTCATAGCCCGCAACCGGGTAATAGGCGCGTGGGTAGGCGTAGGCGGGGGAGTTGGCGATCGCTCCGCCGATGATCGCACCCGCCGCCAAACCGCCCACAATACCGAGGCCGACACCGCAGCCGCGGCAGCGCGCGTCGGCTGTGGTCGGCGAAAGCGTCGCAACGGCCAGCAGCGCGGCGGCCGCGATAGCAAAGAGGGTCTTCTTCATTGGAATCTCCTGGATGCGTCGGGCGTGACGCCGATCGCCAGTAAAATTGCCGTTAGCCTAGGCTCGTGATGAGCGCCTTGAAATAGGCCCCTCCAATTTGTCGGAAATTTGGTGAGGATAAGTGAACGGCCGCCTTTCAACGGCAATGGATCGTTCACCATTCGCAATCTGAACGCCGGTTCAGCTTCAAGCCTTCTCCGACATTTCTGCCCCATGAAAGGGACGGAAAACGGCAGGCGAACCGGCTTCGCGGACCGCTCCGCAACGCGCGCGAAGGGCTCCGCGGCGGCCGACCGAGTGCCGGACCCCGTCAGGGAATCGGCAGCAGCGGCTTCTTGCCGGCATGCAATTGCATATCGACCGCGGCGAGCAAGGCGGCCGTTCCCGCGTAATTGCCCATCAGCATCACCAGCTCGATCAATTGAGTCGGACCAAAGATGTCCCTCAGCCTGGCGAAGGTCTCCGACTTGACCTTGTGGTCGCGCCAGAGCTGCCGTCCGAGTTCGATCACCAGCGCGTCGGTTTCATCAAGCCCTTCCGTGCTGCGGCGATATTTGATGACGTCGATGACGGCCTGCGGCACGCCTTCCTTGAGCGCTTCGGGCTCGTGCGCCACCCATTCGAACTGGCTGTCCATCTCGCGCGCGGTGGC
>Ga0182735_1002638_pt1 | contig 10693 bp, 10 predicted proteins | sample eDN5th30CKraftMG_FD_128524 | JGI IMG/M metagenome (GOLD analysis project Ga0182735, IMG submission 128524) | Enriched Miracle-Growth compost microbial communities from Emeryville, California, USA - eDNA 5th pass 30_C Kraft MG (version 2) (version 2) ... | reverse complement strand
TTACTTTGCTTACGACTTCGGGGCGCGGACACGGCAAGCGTTGTCACGCAGCCTTCTTGCGGGCCTCTGTCTCGACCAGAACCCCCATCACGTCGCTTTCCTTCATGATCAGATAGTCTTGGTCATCGATCTTAACCTCGGTGCCGGACCACTTGCCGAACAGCACCCGGTCGCCAGCCTTGACATCAATCGGAATAAGCTTACCGCTCTCATCGCGTCCACCCGGACCAACAGCGACAACTTCCCCTTGCTGGGGCTTCTCCTTGGCGGTGTCGGGAATGATGATGCCTCCGGCGCTTTTTGCCTCGGCTTCTATACGTTTGATTACGATACGATCGTGAAGCGGACGGAATTTCATCGTTCTCTTCCTCGGTATGATCACGAGCAGCAATTTCGAAGCAACAGGGGCGACTACCGCACTGAAAGCTGATCGGAATGCGATCAGCATTCTCGGACCGATGTCTCTTAGGGATAAACCCCAGTGATTAGGATCGAAATGAAGACGAACGCGCTTGCCACCAACGTGAAGTAAAATGTCTTGACCGCCACATCGCGAAGAACGAAGAGCCCAATTTCAGGTAGAACATCGCCTCTAACGGCGGGAAGAACCTGGGTCGAAGTCATGGTCAGCATCCTAAATTGTCTTATAAAAAGCTGCTTGATCTTACATATGGTGAGCAACAGGCCCACTTGCGATGGCTAAGTGGTCGATCTCGTGTATTTATTCTGAGAGGGATAGGAGAATGTGAGGGCCAAGCCGCTACGCGATATCTCCCCAGTTTCAGAGTTTGTCTGGGACGCTATCGTTCAAGATGTCTCCTGGTTGAGTACCATCCCGCGTAGGTCGTGTTGTGGCGGGGTGCATTTCGTCGACGACAAGCCTGCTGAGCGGCATCAGGAACCTTCCTGCTCGTCACGGTTGGCAGACACGGATCGCCGATGTTTTAGGGCTTTCTCGATCGTTTCTCGCTCCGGAACTTGGGAAGATGCACCACCCTCGTTGTCCCATCGCTCGATAGCCGCAGCGTGCCGACTCTGGTCATTCTTGCGCGATACAATCGTGGTCATGTGACTGCTCCGTCATCATTCTTGTGCTTGTGCAAGAAGCGAGCAATCTTTCCTCTAAGTTCGGCCGACTCCAAGAGCTCGCCCATGTCGCCCGCGCTGTCGAAGAGCTCTCGGCGTAGTTTTTGTGGCAACGTATTCCACTGTAGGATAAGCGCCGCGCCCAGGCATCGCAGTATCTGTTCCTCTTCCTGTGCAAGAGCCGCGCGGTCCATTTGTTCGAACTTCGTGCTCCGAACTGTCTTGTCGTGATTGTCAGCGACCCATTGCTCGTTGTCCGCAAGCACCGTGAAGCTCTTTTCAAGTGCCTGAAATTCACGTCGTTCATCTGGGCCGTTCGCAGTCTTTACGAGCTCGCCGTATCCGACTGCCTTGTCGCGGTATTGTTGTGGCGTGAACATGCAGAGTCCTTTCCTTGAGGCCCCCGCCCGCCGCTGGTCGGCGTAATGATCGTCCGAAGAGGAGTTACTGATATGGCTATGGCAACGGAAAATAGCGAGGCCGGTTCACGCATTGAGGCTTAGGACCGACATGCTCTGTGCACGGTCCTTAGGCGGCAGCAGGTAGTCGAAAGGCGGCAAAAGAGGCGTGCGTGATCGACACTGTCGTTCCTTGTGAGTCCATCGCCACGTTCACCAGGGCATCGAGTTGCCGAGCTAGCGCTTCGATTATCGTGGTGCCGAGACCCGGATTCGACTTGTCTGAATGGCTCGTCGGCTTTCCGATGCCGTCGTCAGAAACCGAAAGTCTCCAATTCGGTCCGGCTACATCGTACGCCACGTTCACAGTGCCGCCGGCCCGGTCGCCGGGAAACGCGTGCTTGAGGGCATTGATGACAAGCTCCGTTACGATGAGACCGAGGCTGACGGCCTGGCTGGACGAGGCGGTGCCGTCTTGGACATGGACTTGCAAGGAAATCGGCCGACGGTCGCCTATCATCGATGCCGCCAGAGTCTCGCACAGCCGGGTTAGATAGGGACCGAGCTCGATCATCTCGCCAGGCTCCGAAACATGGAGCTGCTGCTGCACGGCGGCCACCGACATGACGCGCTGGTGGGCATCCTCAAGATGCAGCCGCGTCTCTTCCGAGCGTACCGTCCGGGCCTTGATAAGAAGAATGCTCGCAATGATCTGCAAACTGTTGGCGACTCGGTGTCGCATCTCTTGCAGCAGGACTTCTTTCTGCTCAAGCAGATCCCTCAGTTCGACCTCTCTTGCCCGCCGCTCGGTGATGTCTTCGATGCCCAGTAGAATCGTGGTGTGAGCATTGTCCTCGTAGAACACCTTTCGTGCGTTCAGGAGCATCGTGCGGCGGCCGATGCCAGGAAATTCCTGTTCGACCTCATAAGCCTCCATCACGGCATGTCGGGGTGCGATGTTTTCCAGTAGCAACCGAAGCTCCGGGATATTCCACTGCCCGTTCCCGAGTGCGTAGAGTGGACGACCTCGAACCTCCTGACGGTTCATCGTGAATGTCAGATAGAAGGAGCGATTTGCGGTGACGACGCGCAGGTCCTTGTCAAGGACCATCAGAGGCTCGCGAAGCGTATCCACGATCGCCTGGGCAAGAGCGTGCCCATTATCTTCATTCAGGAACGGCTCCTTATCTGACAAGGCCAGGGAAGCAGTTGGCGATGGAAGTCCTAGCGACGCGATATCCATGATCAGCCCTCCAAGCACGGCGCAGACACTGTCTACCAACGCCGGCCCCAACTTTCGCCCCATCGCCATCCACTACCGCCGCGCACAAGCCGGATAATCAGCAACAGGATGAGCGCACCGATCGTGGCGTTGATGATTGCCGCAACAATACCGGCGCCGAGATGGATGCCGAGCTGAGGCAGCAGCCAGCTGCCGATGAAAGCGCCCACAACGCCGATGATGAGGTCGCCGATGATCCCAAATCCGGTACCTTGCACGATCTGACCCGCCAACCATCCAGCAATGAGGCCGACCGCAAGTATGATCACCAGACTTTCGCCCGAGATGTGCATCTTCGCATCCTTTGGTTTCGTTTTCCGATCCGGCCGGCCAAGCATCAAGGCGGACGGAAATTCTATGTCTGAACGCTATGCCTACGTTGAGGCCAAGACTGTGCTGAATTGCTCACGTCGACGGAATTCAATAATCCCTGAGCAGGTCGCCTGTCGGCAAAAAATGACGGTTTACGTCTTGATCTGCGGCTGGTCGTGCAAAACAACGTTCAACAATGAACGGTGGACCTTGATGCCGCCGTTGTAGTCAATGAAGCCAAGTTTGCGAAACCTGTTCATGAAAAAGCTTACGCGCGAGCGGGTCGTGCCGATCATCTCTGCCAAGGTCTCCTGGCTGATCTTGGCTAACATCGGCTCTGGCTCCCCTGCGTTGCCAAAGTTGGCCAGCAGCAGAAGCAGCCGAGCGAGCCGCTTCTCGCTTGAATTGAATAGCTGATCGACAAGGTCGGCTTCGACACGGATTGTCCGAGCCAGAAGATGCGCAATGAACATCTCTGCGAATGCTGGCTCCTGATGAATCACACTCACGACAGCGGCCTTCTCCAGTCGTGCTATCACCGCATCCGTCATGCTTGTGACTGTTGCCATCCGGTGCTTCTGTCCGGCAAGGCACCCTTCGCCGAAGAAATCGTTGGTTCCAAGGAGCGCGACGACCGCCTCCTTGCCTTGTTCCGATACGACCGTGATCTTGACCTTTCCTCGTTGAATGAAGAAGACCGCATCGGCAGGCTCACCCTGGGAAAAAACGATCTGGCCCTTGCGGTACCGCCCAATGCTCCTGCCATCGCCGACATGCGCGAGAAACGCTTTCGGATCGAATGGCCGTCGGGGTTTTGGCGCCATAACGCTCCTTCCATGCCGAGAGGCCTCGGGCGAAATCATTCAACATTATAGCGCGATTTTGGCGGCAGAAACGACACCGAGAGCGATATACAAAAAGTCGCTGGTGTGGAGACGCTACCTGGTCGTAGCCCCTAACCGCTTCTGAGATTTGTCTTTGCGCGCTCAACATCGACAGTTCGTGGTGCAGGTAGTCGGTATTGCGGACGTTTCGGTGCTCGCCCGGCTGGGTAACTCAGGGCGGCATAGCCAATTTGATTCGAAACGGATGCCAAACCTCTCTGTGCGCTGTGGTATTGCCGCTGCTGATGATCGTACCCATGTGTACGTGATGCCTCAGCCAATTCACAATGCTTTCTGCTGCCACGATGAAGGTGACATCATGAGCTGGTTCGTTCCCCCGATCGTTGTTCCTGCATTTCTCGTTTTGCTGATCGTCGCACAGGGCGCTTACTTGGCTTTTTCGCATTGACGTCCGCGTGATAGGTGCGACTCCTGCCCAACGAGCGCCCAACGAAAGTTGCTCGGCATGTGTTCACCGAGCTGGCGACTGGAGGGTGGCCTAACGCTTCTGGCGAAAGGAAATCGTGTGGCTACCCAAAGAGCGGCTGATGGCCATGGCGGCCTCCCGTTGCGCTGTGTGCTCCAGGGCGATGGTGGCCGCGCTCGTGGAGGCGGACCCAACTGATGCAGCGTTGGAGCTTCGCACGTTTTCGTGTGCCGAGTGCGGGCACAGTCGAACATACAATGTAGACGCCGGAGACACCTGATAGACTTGAGATGGTCCGTGCCATTCATGGTGACGCACCGCTGATGGATTCAATCAAGTACCGCTGGATACGTCGGGCGGCGGTGGCAGAGTGGGGCGCTCAGCCTTTCCAAACATGAAAGCCCGGCAATAAACAGGCTGACGTTGCTTCCCTCACGGGTACAACTCCCGCACAAACGCGCAACCGATGCCAGCTGGGACGCACCAACGTCCGGATAGCGCAGTCTCGAGAACTTCACGCCCGAGATGTTGCCCGAAATGAGATGGTGCACCCGGCCACATTTCGAACGCGCGGCGGCACCTTTGGAGAACGAAGGTTAGTCTACACCCGGTCGCAGGCTTGTGATGTATTAGGTGCCTCGGCATGTGAGGAATGGTGCGTGAGAGTTGCCAGCCTGATGATGAAGGGTGAACTACAGACGTTCAAGGCTAATCAAGTCGAAGACGCTTGGGAGTCGGTGAAGTCTTAAACCGTGGCTGACGGTCTTTTTTGAGGCCGGCCGGCGACGCCGTAGTCATCAGAGATTTCAAAAAATCGACCAATCGTTATCGATAGTCGCTGAAATCGAGCGCACTGCGGATCGTCCAAAATCGTGTTTGAAATCAAGAGCGCAAATTTCTGACGGATCGGCGAGACGGTTCTTCATGGCACACAGAAAAAAATTGCGCTGAAAATTCAGCGCGTTACCATGCCTTAAAATAATCGAGTGGGAGTAGTCCTTCCACCGGCAAGAACATTCCTGCGATACGCGCAACCGCGGCTGCTGTCGATCCTTTCAGGCGACGTTGGCGCTGCCGTTTCGTAGCGCTGCGTTGGAACAATTGTTTCCGCAAAACATACCAGCGCAATACCTTGGACGGTTTCTAATCGACTTCTAATCGGCCGTGGCTTAACGCGAACACACGCATTGTCTTTGTTCCAGCTCCAAGCCGGGAGTGCCGCGCATGCGGGCACGGCATCAGCGGACGGAGCATGATGAAACGGCTTGAGCCGCGTATTCCCTTCGCCTGCCTGATGACGCTGCTCACCTGCCTTATGGCGCGGGACTAAAAGCGCTTTCGAGCGCAGACCTCCGGCGGATTGCGGCATCGCCGCGAAGGATGTCATGCGGAAACGTCGCCGACGAACGACGGACAACGCACGACTGATTGCCTCGCGCGCGAGGCCGGCCGCGCTTCCGCCCTACGGTTGATTTCCCCTCGAACGGTTGATGGAGGAGACGCCGGCAGCGGCCCGCCGGCGAAGGGATCGCGGCCATCATTGATTGGAAGCATTCTGAAATGAAGCAGGCAAATTGACAGGGCTTCGCGCCGTTCCATATTGATCGAAGCGAACCGCTGCAAATTCGAGCCGAGAAGCTTTGCATGCTATGAATAGCGCGACGCGCACGACGGAGACGGCGGCGAATGAGCGCCTGGTGCTGCTCTCCGGCGCGCTGACGTTGGCGGCCGGCATCAACAAGTTTTCTTCGCCGGTGCGCGTAAGCGGCAACCTCAGTCCGGGCCTTAAAGTCGTGGTGCTGCTCAGCGGCCGTTTGCAGATTCGATTGGGCGGTCACCCCGAGCAGGAAATTTGCGGGCCAGCGGCGCTGGTGATCAAGAATTTCGGCGGACATCTCGAACGCGACCAGGTGTTCGCGCCGGACGTTCCTATTCGCTATGCCCTCGTTCAGATGGACGAGACAACGGCGGGAAACCGGCTCGTGGCGGCGCTGGGCGGCAGCGAGACCGGAGAGGGACCGTGCGGGGCTAGCTCGGTCCTGCTGACCTGTCCTGCGAACCAGGCGCTGCAGTCACTCGCCCGTCAGATCATGACGTGCCCGATACGGGGGTTCGAGCGCGACCTCTATCTGGGCGGCAAGGCGCTTCAACTGGCGGCGCTGGCGATCGCGCACTGCCTCTCGAACCGCGCCGCGATCGCGGAGGGGGAGCTTATCTCCCTGGAGCTCGAGAGCATCGGAAAGGCGCGCGAGTTGCTGATCGCATCGATGCGGGAGCCTTTGAGCCTGCCCGAGCTCGCGCGCAAGGTCGGGCTCAACGTCCACAAGCTCAATCGGGGATTCCGGAAGGTTTACGGATCGACCGTTTATGGCTTTCTCCAGGAATACCGTCTGGAGCAAGCGTACAAGCTGCTTGCGAGCGGGGAGATGAACGTGTCGGAAGCGGCGTATCACGTCGGATATGGCGCGGCTCATTTTGCCACGATCTTCCGCGAGCGCTTCGGCATCTCGCCGAGTCAGTTGCTTTGAGCGGCGCTGTTTAGAGCCGTGCCAAACTCAAGCAAAAGCGAAAGGCCGCGGATCGAAAGCGCGCGGCATTGTCACCACCCTTGAGCCTGTCATGAAAGAGCATCGGGTATGGACGCTGGCCTTAGGGGCGCGGCCACGGGCGATGGGGCAGGTCGATGATGCAGCGCGTTGTTCGGATTTCCGGCGGAGTCCTGGCTCCGGCCGCCATCTTCATGATGGCTTCGGCGGCGGTCGCCCAGCAGGCGGATTCTTCCGTCAGGCTCGAAACCATCCAGGTCGATGCGCCGCAGCCCAAGGAAACGGCTAACGGTCCCGTTCAGGGAATCGTCGCCCATCGCGGCGGTACGGGCACCAAGACCGATACGCCGCTGATTGAGAATCCGCAGTCCGTAACGGTCATCACGCGCGACCAGATCGAGCAGCAGGGCGCGCGGAGCGTCGCGGAAGCGCTGCGTTACGAGCCGGGCGTGGTGTCGGAGACACGAGTCGGCGATCGTTTCGACAATGTCTTCATCCGCGGCTTCGGCGGGTTCGGCGGCAATGCCAACTACCTGCAGTTCTGGGACGGCCTCCGCCTGCCGCGCGGCGCCAATTACGCCAACCCTTCCATCGATCCTTATCTTCTGGAACGCGTCGAAATCCTTCGCGGCCCGGCATCGATCCTTTACGGCCAGAATAATCCCGGCGGGCTGGTCAATCTGGTCAGCAAGAACCCGACCGAAACGCCGTTTCGGGAGCTTATGACGCGCTTCGGCGATCACGGCAGGATCGAGGGCGGATTCGACTTCGGCGGGCCTGCGAGCGCGGACGGCAAGCTCTTCTACCGCGTGATCGGTCTCGGCCGCGCCGCCGACACCGAGGTCAACTACAACCAGACCGAACGGAAACTGATCGCGCCATCGTTCACCTGGCGGCCGAGCCTGGACACGAGCCTGACCGTGCGCACGAGCTACGACCGCGACCCCTATAGTTTCCAGCCGAACTGGTTGCCCGCGCTCGGCACATTGCAGCCCAATCCGAATGGCCAGATTCCCCGCAACTTCTTCTCGGGCCATCCCGACTTCAACACCTACGACCGCGAGCAGACTTCCGCGGGCTATGAGCTGCATCACCGGTTCAACGATATCTGGAGCTTCACGCAGAACTTCCGGTACATGCAGGTCAACAGCACGTTCAAGGCCGTGTCGGTTTCGGCGGGCGGGCCGGCACCGATGGGTTACGTCGGCGCAGCGGCCTGCGGCGGCGTTGCCAACCTGTGCCTGTTCCGCACCTCGACCTATTACGTCGAGCAGCTCAACGCGGCGCAGGTCGACAACCAGGCGCAGGCCAAGTTCGTGACCGGCGATCTTCGCCATACGATGCTGCTCGGCCTCGACTACCAATGGAGCTCCGCCAACGCTTTGTCGAACAACCTGGGAGGGCCGGGCGGCGCCGTTCCCAATGTCAATTATCTCAATCCGAACTACGGCACGATCACGCCGCCGGCGCTGCTTTACTCGACGGATCAGACCCGCAAGCAGACCGGATTCTATGCCCAGGACCAGATCCGCTGGGATAACTGGGCGTTCGCCTTCGGTGTGCGCAACGATCAGTCGGACTGGACGACGAAGTCGCGGCTGCTCTCGACCGGCGTCTTGAGCGGCGTGGCGGAGCCCTCGGATTCCGCGACGACGTGGCGGGCAGGCGCGACCTATCTGTTTGCCAACGGCCTCGCGCCCTACATCAATTATTCCACCTCGTTCGAGCCGACGCTTGGAACCGACTATGCCGGTGCGCCTTTCGTGCCGACGACCGGCAAGCAGATCGAGGGTGGCATCAAGTACCAGCCGACCTGGTTTAACGGGTATTTCCTTGTTTCGGTGTTCGACATCCGGCAGCAGAACGTTCTCATGCAGGATAGCGCGCACGCTGCCAATGCTTCGTGCACGGCCGCGGCGGGCTTTTGTCAGATGCAGGCGGGAGAGGTCGCTTCGACCGGTGTTGAAGTGAGCGGAAAGGCGACGCCTGTCGCCGGCCTCGATCTGATCGCATCCTATTCCTACACGGACATCCGGATCACCCAGAGCTCGCAGATCGTGAGCGGCGTTCCGCTACAGGGCAAGGTGCCGGTCGGCGCTCCGGATAACATGGCATCGCTGTGGGCTGATTATACGATGCAGTCGGGCCGTCTCGCCGGATTGGGCTTTGGCGGCGGCGTGAGATACATCGGGCGGTCCTACGGCGACAATATCAACTCGGTCGCCATGGAGGTGCCGTCCTACACGCTCGTCGATCTGACGATGCATTACGATCTGGAAGGGCTGTCGAACCGTCTGAAAGGTTGGAAACTCGCGCTGAACGTGAATAATCTGTTCGACGAGAAATACGTGTCGGGATGCGCCTCGGCGACGCAATGCTTCTACGGCGCGGGCCGCAGCTGGCTGGCATCGGCGCGGTTCCGCTGGTGACGGGCGCGCTTCGCGATCGTGCCGTCTTGGAGACGCTTATGCCGGCAGCAACGATTCCACGTAGCGCAATGTGGGATATGCGGTCGCGGGAAGGGCACGATTACCGGATTTTCGTATCGCTGCCGGAAGGCGAGCCCGGGCCGGATGGATTTCCGGTCCTCTATCTGCTCGACGGAAATGTCACCTTCGCCGCGGCAGCGAGCAGCGCCACGTTGCAGGCGCGGCGGCCGAAAGCCACGGGGGTCGCGCCGGCGGTTGTCGTCGGTATCGGATACCCCGTCGATGATTACCTCGACCCGGTGGGCCGTACCCGCGACTATACGCCGGCGCTGGCGGCGAGCGAATTTCCCCGGCGCCCCGACAATTCGGACTGGACGCCTACGGGCGGCGCGGATGTCTTCCTCGATTTTATCGAGCGGGACCTCAAGCGCGCGGTGGAGGAACAGTTCGCCGTCGATCGCAACCGCCAGGCGCTGTTCGGCCATTCGTTCGGCGGCCTCCTGACGCTCCATGCTTTGTTCACGCGCCCGCGAAGCTTTCGCTGCTACATCGCCGCCAGTCCCTCGCTCTGGTTTGCGCGGGCGGCGCTGCACGAGGAATTCCGCGCCTTCCTGCGCGACCGCGCCGCGTCGGCGCCGCCGGTCGATCTGCTGTTGACCGTCGGAAGCCAGGAGCAGGAAAGCGCGAACAGCGCCGGCTTGGAGGCGGCAGATGAGACGGCGCGCTGGCGGAACAACAACCGCATGATCGACAACGCGCGAGAGCTTTCCGATTTGATCGCGCGTGCCCGGCCGCATGCCATGACCGTGCGATTCAAGGAATTCGAGGAGGAGAACCATTCTTCCGTGTTGCCGGTCGCGATCGGCCGTGCCGTGCGCTTCGCGCTTGGCCGGAATGCTGTGCCGCCATGAGACGGGCCGGCCGGCTTCTTGCGGGCATGTTGCTGGCGCTGGCCGCTATTGGCGGGGCTGCACGGGCTGAAACACGCATCCTCAAGGACATCGTCGGCCGCAACGTAACGCTGCCTCGCGCTGCGCAACGCATCGTCCTTGCCGAGGGGCGCCAGCTTTTCGCGCTCTCGCTTATCCATCCCGATCCGGTGAGTCTGGTCGCCGGATGGCTCGGCGATCTTCGCCGCAACGATTCCAGTACCTATGCCTTGTTTCGCCGGAAGTTTCCCGCCATCGATGCGATTCCGTTGGTGGGGGCGGGTACGGAAACCGCGATCTCCGCCGAGAGGATCATCGGCCTGAAGCCCGATCTCGTCGTGTTGGGAATCGCGGTGGTGCCGGGAGGCGCATCGAGCGATATCGCGCGCCAACTCGACGC
>Ga0182735_1002637_pt1 | contig 10693 bp, 8 predicted proteins | sample eDN5th30CKraftMG_FD_128524 | JGI IMG/M metagenome (GOLD analysis project Ga0182735, IMG submission 128524) | Enriched Miracle-Growth compost microbial communities from Emeryville, California, USA - eDNA 5th pass 30_C Kraft MG (version 2) (version 2) ... | reverse complement strand
TTCAGGCGTCGTGGCGCCGGACGACATGAAGGACCTGGCAACCCAGGCGGCCGAGGGGCTGAACCTCAAGTTCGTGGCCTCCGCCGACGATATCCGCGCCCTGGCCGGCACCAAGGGCGACCTCCGCCTGCCCGACCCGGGCGACATCTGCTACCTGCAATATTCCTCTGGCTCCACCCGCTTTCCGCATGGCGTGGCGGTGACCCACCGCGCCCTTCTGGCCAACTGCAACGGCATGGGCCAGCACGGTGTGAAACTGCGGGCGGACGACCGCTGCATCTCCTGGCTGCCGATGTATCACGACATGGGGCTGGTGGGCTGCTTCCTCACCCCCCTCACCAACCAGGTCTCGACCGACTATCTCTCCACCGAGATTTTCGCGCGCCGGCCGCTCACCTGGATCAACCTCATCTCCCAGAACCGCGGCACCGTCTCCTACAGCCCGAGCTTCGGCTACGAGCTGTGCGCCCGGCGCGCCAGCCCCGACACGCTGGCCAATGTGGACCTGTCGAGCTGGCGGGTCGCCGGCATCGGCGCCGACATGATCCGCCCCGACGTGATGCGCGAATTCATCCGCGTCTTCGGCCCCGCCGGCTTCAGGAGCACCGGGCTGGTGGCCAGCTACGGCCTCGCCGAATGCACACTGGCGGTGAGCTTCGCCCCCGTCGACGAAGGCATGAAGACCGACCTGGTGCACGAGCGCATGCTGGCCAACCAGAACCGCGCCCTCTCACCCGAGGAAGCGGACGGCGAAGGCGTGGCCCGCGAGATCGTCGATTGCGGCATCCCCCTGCCCGGCTACGAGGTGGACATCCGCTCGGAAGCCGGCGAAGTGCTGGGCGAGCGCCAAGTGGGCCGCATCTTCGTGCGCGGCGACAGCGTGATGCGCGGCTATTTCAACGACGATGCCGCCACCGAGCAGGTGCTCAAGGACGGCTGGCTGGATACGGGCGACATGGGCTACCGCGTGGGACAGTCCCTCTTCGTGGTCGGCCGCATCAAGGACCTCATCATCATCAACGGCCGCAACCACTGGCCGCAGGACCTGGAATGGGCGGTGGAGCAGCTTCCCTCGCTCAGAAGCGGCGACAGCGCCGCCATCTCCGTGCCCGGCCATTCGGATGAGGAGATCGCCGTGCTGCTGGTGCAGTGCCGCCTGCGCGAGCCCGAGGAGCGCGAGGCCCTGCGCAAGGAGATCAAGACCGCCATCCAGCAGTCGGTGGGCATTCATACCGAGGTGGTGTTCGTGCCGCCCCGCTCGCTGCCCAAGACCTCGTCGGGCAAGCTGAGCCGCTCCAAGGCGCGCACCGCCTTCCTGGCCGGTGAGCTGCAGGGCTATGACGAGCACGAAATCGCCTTCGCCAAGATGTCGGCCGCTTAAGGCCGGCCCTTCCCCATGCTGATCGCGCTCACGGGAGCGACCGGCTTCCTCGGCCGCCGCCTGATCCCGGCCCTTATCGCCGAAGGGCACTCGGTGCGCGCCCTCACCCGCCGGCCGCAGCCGCCGACGGACGGCGTGACCTGGATCGCCGGCGACCTCTCCAACGCCCCCGCCCTCGCCGAACTGGTGGACGGTGCTGACGCCGTGGTGCATGCGGCGGCGGCCCTGAGGGGCGCCTGCCATGCGGATTTCGACGTGCCCAACCGGCTCGGCACCCGGGCCCTGGTGGACGCCGCGAAAGCCGGGCCGGCCAGCCGCTTCATCCTGGTTTCCAGCCTGGCGGCCCGCGCCCCCGCCCTCTCCCACTATGCCGCCAGCAAGCACGCCGCCGAGGACGTGGTGACAAGCGCCGGCCTGGCGCGCTGGATGGTCCTGCGCCCGCCCGCCGTCTACGGCCCGGGCGATACCGCCACCCTGCCCTTCTTCAAGGCCGTCAGGCACGGGCTGGCGCCGCGCATCGGCGGGGGCGAGCGGCCCTTCTCCCTCATCCATGTGGATGATCTTATTTCCGCCATCATTTTTCTTTTAAAGACGGACGAAATCAGCAACCGGCTGGTGGAAATCGACGACGGGCGGGAAAACGGCTACACTTTGCCCCAATTGTTCGGGATGATCGGCGAGGCGCTGGGAAAGAGGCCCCTGCCGCTGGTGGTTCCGGTGCCGCTCCTCGGGGTGGCGGCGCGGGCCGGAACCGCATGGTGCAGGCTCACCGGCACGGTGCCCATGTTCACGGTGGAGAAGCTCCGCGAACTGACCGCGCCGGACTGGGTGACACGGGGCCCGCGCCTGAACGAAGTGGGCGGCTGGTCCCCTTCCATCCCGGCCGCCGAAGGACTGAAAGCCACCGCCGACTGGTACCGCGCGGCGCGTTGGCTCTGAATTCATATTGCACTGCGGCACATTGCCCGTTTGTCTATGCAGAAGACACCAAGGATGCTATAGACGGGCGCATCGACAACTGAACCGAAACGGGTCGAAACCGTGACAGAAGCAGCATCATCCTCCGCGACATCCACCTTTTCCGAAGTCTGCGATCTGCTGGCACCCTTCAACAAGCGGGGCATCACGGTAACGCCATCGACAACATTCTCCAGCGACCTTGATCTGGATTCGCTGGCCGTCATGGACCTTCTGGCCGCTATCGAGGATCATTTCGACGTCACCGTGCCGCTCAACATGCTGCCCGACCTGGAAACGGTCGGCCAGGTGGCGGACGCGGTGGACAAGATCAAGGACGAGTAAAAGTGGATCTATTTGATAAATTCGACGGTATCCTGGGCCAGCGCGAGCAGCTTCTCGCCATCGGCATCGATCCTTTCTCGGTGTGCATGGACCGGGTGATCTCCCAGACCGAAGCGGAGATCGAGGGCCGCCACACCATCCTGGCCGGCACCAACAACTATCTGGGCCTCACCCTGGATGAGCGCACGCTGGCAGCCGCCCGCGACACGCTGGGTGCCGAGGGCACCGGCACCACCGGCTCGCGCGTGCTGAACGGCACCTATTCCACACACCGCAAGCTCGAGGCGGAGCTGAAGGAATTCTACGGCACCAAACATGCCATCGTCTTCTCCACCGGCTACCAGGCCAATCTCGGCACCATCTCGGCGCTGGGCGGCAAGGACGATTTCATCATCATCGACGGCGATGCGCATGCCAGCATCTATGATGGCTGCAAGATGTCCAACGCCACCATCGTGCGCTTCCGCCACAACGACCCGGAAGACCTGGACAAGCGCCTGGCGCGCCTGAAACAGCCCGGCTCCAACAAGCTGGTGGTCATCGAGGGCCTCTATTCCATGCTGGGCGACAAGGCCCCCATCCGTGAGCTGGTGGAAGTCGCCAAGGCCCACAATTGCTACGTGCTGGTGGACGAAGCCCATTCGCTGGGCGTCATGGGCGATACGGGGCGCGGCCTGGCGCAGGAAGCCGGAGTCGAGGACCAGGTGGATTTCATCGTCGGCACCTTCTCCAAGTCGGTCGGCACCATCGGCGGCTTCTGCGTCTCCAACCACGATAAGTTCGAGGTGCTGCGCCTCACCTCGCGGCCCTACATGTTCACCGCCTCCCTGCCGCCCTCCGTGGTCGCCTCGGCCACCCAGGCGCTCAAGATCATCCGCACCACGCCGGAGCTGCGCCACCGCCTGTGGGCCAACGCCTCGCGCCTGCATGCCGGCCTCGCCGCCTTCGGCCTGGACGTGGGCGACGAGCCGAGCCCGGTGGTCGCCGTCCGGCTGACCGATCCCATCCTCACCGTCCGCTTCTGGGACACGCTCCTGAAATCCGGCGTCTATGTGAACATGGCCCTGCCCCCCGCCACGCCCAACGGCCTGGCGCTCCTGCGCTGCAGCCTGTGCGCCGCCCACACGCCCGAGCAGGTGGACACGCTCATCCAGCGCTTCGGCGAAGCAGCCGAAAAAATGGGCCTCCTGGGCCAAAAACCAGCGGTGGCCGTGGCGGGATAGGTGTTTGGTTCCGGTATTTGATGGTGGGGGCTGAGTGTGAATCGCTCGGGTTCGGCTGAGCAGATTTTGCAGATATGTAGGCAGGATGATCGCTTCTTCCCCGACGCTCCGCACCGAATGAACAGCCCTGGGACCGGTCGGCAGACCGTGGTGCGCTTCTTCCACCTGGCGACGATCTTCTGGTTGATGCCGTACGCTCGGGACCGAACATCTAAGGCAGCGCGGCGCTGGCATGGAAATCCGGGGGCGGGTGGCGCTGGAAGCCTTCATGCTCGGCCGGATTCCGGATGCCGTGGAGAGAGCGGATATAGGCCACCAGCTCCCATATGGTGCGGTCGGGCAGCATGGTGCCCCAGGCCGGCATGCCTTCGGGCCGGCCGTGCAGGATGGAGAGATAGATCTGCGCCGGCGCCTGGCCGTAGATCCATTCATCATCGCTGAGGGACGGTCCCATGCCGCCGCCGCCCAGCGCCGCATGGCAGCCGGCGCAATTGAAGGCCGCGAAATGCCGCTGTCCGGCCGCCACCACCTCGGGACTGTGACCGTATGGGTTGGACATATCGGGCGTGAGCGAAACCTCGCCGGCGATCAGGTCCGTCGCCGGCACCACCGCCGTACCCTGTGCCAGCCCCTCATCCCCCAGGGGACGGTAGGTGCCGGCCACCAGGACGGGCCCGTCGCTCACGCCGGGGGCGCCTGGGGTTCCGCTTGCGCTGTCCGCCCCCGGCCGCCGGTCGCACGCGGCAAGCGGCATCAGAACCGTCATGGCCAGGAGGGTGGCGGTGAGGCGCCATCCGATCTGGATCATTTCCGGACCTCCTTGCTTGTGTCGCCATCATCGCCGAGCGGCACGCCGTAATCCTTGAGGATGGCGGCGATGCGGCCGGCGTTGCGGTCCAGCGCCGCATTGAGCGCATCCCGCAGCCGGTCGTCGCCCGGTCGCACGCCCATGGCAATGGAGAATTCGAATTCCAGCGGACGGAAGGCGGCGACATCGGCGACGGGCCGCACGGTGAGAGGGGTCTTGGAGCGCGCCGCGAAGTAGCCTGCCGTCGGCCCCCAGATCACCGCCGTATCCAGCCTTCCATCGGCCACCGCCTTCACGATCTCCGCCTGCCGCTCGGGGTCCTCCGAATCGCCGTAGACCATGTAGCCGGTCACATTGTCGGCGATGCCGAGATCACCCAGCGCATGGGCGGGCGGCGTGTTCACCCCATCGTCCCCGATGAGGGTGACACCGATGCGCAGCGTGCGCAGGCGCGGGTCTTCGAGGGAGGAGAGGTCCAGCCCGCTCTCCGTGCGGTAGACGAAGACATAGGACGAGCGGTAATAGGGCTGCGTGGTTTCCGCCATCTCGTAATGGGCGGGCAGGCCCATCACCACGTCGCACTTGCCGGCCTTCAATGTCTTGCGCAGGAAGCCGCGCTCTTGGGGCCACCATTCATATTCCAGGGGAATGGCCATATCCTCGGCCAGCAGGCGGGCGATGGCGTTCTCGAACCCCTCCCCCGCCTCATTGGAGAACGGCAGGTTGTTGGGATCGGCGCAGACCCTGAGCGCCGAAATATCATCCGCCGCCATGACCGGACCCGGCACGGCAAGGACCGCCAAAGCCAAGGCGGCGCGCAAGAGCGGGTTCACTGCCCCGCTCCCTTGGGCAGGGCGAAGACATAGAGCATGCCGCCGGGCGCCGTATCCTCCGGCAGGTCGCTGACGGCGCCGACGAAGCCCAGCGCGCCGAACGGCACCTTGGGGTCCAGATGCGCCGCCACCAGGGCGCCGGGCCAGCCGCCGACCCCGGCCATCACCGCCACATACTGCCGCCCGTCCGGCCCCCGGTAGGTGATGGGCTGGCCGACGATGCCGGAGCCGGTGCGGAACTTCCACACCACCTTGCCGGTCTCGATATCCACCGCCTTGAACCAGCGGTCCATGGTGCCGTAGAAGGCGAGGCCGCCGGCCGTCACCACCGTGCCGCTCCATACCGGATAATCTTCCCTGATGGCCCAGACCTTGCGCTTCTCCACCGGGTCCCAGGCCATGAACTCGCCCCTGTATCCGCCGGGGCCGGCATACATCGACACTTCCGCTCCCACGAAGGGCGTGCCCGAGATATAGCCCGTCTCCATGGGCTTCATGTCCATGCAGAGATGCTGGTGCGGCACGTAGAGCAGGCCGGTCCTGGGGGAAAAGGCCGAGGGCTGCCAGTCCTTGGCGCCGGGGGCGGCGGGGCAGATGTCGCGGGTGATCCGGCCGCTTTTCGGCTCCTTCTCCTTCACCTTGAGCAGCTTGCCCGTCTTGAGGTCCACGCCCTTGCTGACCGTGATATGCTCGTAAGGCGTGGCGGAGAGGACCTCGCCGGTGGCCCGGTCGATGACGTACATATGCCCGTTGCGCTCCGGCCGGATGAGGACGTCGCGCGGCTCGCCGTCGATAGGGATGGTGGCCAGCACGTTCTCGTTCACCGCGTCGTAATCGAAAAGATCGTGCTCCTCGATCTGGTAGGCCCATTTGGCCATGCCGGTATCGGGGTCGCGGGCGAAGATGGTCAGGCTCCACTTGTTGTCGCCCATGCGCTGGGTATGGTTCCACGGCCCCGGGTTGGAGGTGCCGTAATAGATGAGGTCGAGCTTGGGATCGTAGCTGATCCAGCCCCATACCGAACCGCCGCCGATCTTCCAGTGCTCCGGCGGCCAGGTGGTGACCCCGAGGTCCGTGCCCTGGTCCTTCTCGTAGAAGGGCTTGAAGTCGTCACCGATGAGCACGTCCTTGTCGGGGCCGGTGGAATAGGCCTGCCACACGACCTCGCCGGTTCTGGCATCCAGGGCGGAGAGCTTGCCTCTGACGCCCAGTTCGCCGCCGCTGTTGCCCACCAGCACCTTGCCCTTCACCACCAGGGGCGCCATGGTGATGGTCTCGCCCTTGTTGATGCTGCCGAGCTTGGTTTTCCACACCTCCTTGCCGGTTTCGGCATCCACGGCGACGGCGTGATTGTCCAGCGTGTTGAAATATATCTTGCCATCATAATAGGCCGCACCCCGGTTCACCACGTCGCAGCAGGCCACGCCCTTGGAGGCGCGCATGGTCTTGGGGTCGTACTGCCATTTGAGCGAGCCATCCGCCACATCCAGTGCATAGAGCATGTTGGGCCAGGGGGTGACGATATACATGGTGCCGTTGACCACCAGCGGCGCCGCCTCATGTCCGGCCTTGAGGCCGGTGGAGAAGGTCCAGACCACCTGAAGCTGGTCGACATTCCCGGGCGTGAGCTCGTCCAGCGTACTGTAGCGATGGGCGTCGTAGGTCTTGGAGGGCATGATCCATTGGCTTTCATCGGCCATCATGTCCTGCAGGTTCTGGGTGCGTCCCACCGCCGGGATGGCCGTCACGGCCAGGATCACCAGCGTCGAGCGACACCACCCCAAACCGGTCTCTTTCCTCATGAGATTGCCTCGTGGTCGAATGGATTGCCGGGCCGTGCGCTGCGTTACGGCCCGAGAGAACGCTCAACTGATCCAGCGGCAATAGGTTCCGTCCCGGATTCTCGGGAACCTCGATCCGGCCGGAGCATTCCCTTGCGGCATTTGAACGGGAATGGTGAACGCATGTTCCGCCCTGTCACTATCATTGTGCTGATCGCCCTGACGGCGCCCATGATCCAGACCGCCGAGGCCGCGTCCCGTGCAAAAGGCGCGGGAACCCTGCGCTGCATGAGCTGCCACGGCGTCGACGGGCGCAGCGGCAATCCGACCATTCCGAACCTCGCCGGCCAGAACGCCAACTACCTCATGATCCAGCTCGAGCACTTCAAGGAAGGCGAGCGTCACAACCCCCGGATGACGCCCATCGCCCAATCGCTCTCGCAAGACGAGATGGCCCGGCTGGCGAGCTATTTCAGCGCCCTTCCCCTCGAGCCCGTCAATGACCGCTAGGCAAGGCCCACTCCCGACGGCCGGCCCGATGAGGGCGCGGCCTCCCCGCCTGCTCCTGCTGGCGGGCGTCTCGGCCTGCCTCCTGGCCGCCGCCAACCCGGCCCGGGCCGACATCCCGCTCAACTACCTGGTCAGCGCCGGGGCGCGGGCCAATCATATCCTGCCGCTGACCTGGGGGGTGTCCATCATCTCCGTCCTGGTGGTCGTCATCCTCTCCGGCCTGCTGCTCTGGGCCATCCTGCGGCGGCGCGGCGGGCCGCCCACGCGCACCTTCGACAACACGCCGGCCAGCCGGGGCGGCGACGGGCTGCGCTGGATCAGCTGGGGCGTCGGCCTGTCCAGCATCGTGCTCTTCGCCACCGTCATCTGGACCATCCGGACCGTGGCGCGGGTGATGGAGCCCGACGAGGAACCCGCCATCACCCTGGAGGTCATCGCCCATCAGTGGTGGTGGGAGGTGCGCTATCCGGGCGCCATGCCCAGCCAGGGCTTCACCACCGCCAACGAGATCCACATCCCGGTCGGCCAGCCGGTGCGCATCCGCCTCAAGGGAGCGGACGTCATCCATTCCTTCTGGGTGCCGCTCCTGGCCGGCAAGACGGACGTCATCCCCGGCACCGTCAACACCACCTGGATGACGGCGGACGCGCCCGGCACCTACCGCGGCCAGTGCACCGAATATTGCGGCGTGGAGCATGCCAACATGGGCTTCCTCGTCATCGCCCAGCCGCGGCCGGAGTTCGACGCCTGGCGACGCGCCCAGGCGAGCTCCGCCGCCCCGCCGGCCAGGCCCCGGGCGCGGGAGGGCGAGGCGCACTTCAAGGCCCGCTGCGGCGCCTGCCACAGCGTGCGCGGCACCGGCGCCGGCGGGCGCGTGGGGCCGGACCTCACCCACCTGATGAGCCGCCAGACCCTCGCCGCCGCGACCATTCCCAACACGCCGGACACGCTGGCCCGCTGGATCATCCACGCGCAGGACATGAAGCCCCGGAGCCTCATGCCCAACATCCGCATGCCGGAGGACGAGCACGCCGCCATCACCGCCTATCTGCAAACGCTGGAGTAGGACCCGCCATGACGGAACAGAGGAGAGTAGCCCACATCGTCCATGACAATGCCGCCCTGGCCGATCATCTGCACGCATTGTGGGAGCGGCCGCACACGCTGGTGGGCTGGCTCTCCAGCACCGACCACAAGGATATCGGCCGGCGCTACCTGGTGACGGCCTTCGCCTTCCTGCTGCTGGGCGGCCTGGAGGCGCTGGCCCTGCGGCTGCAACTGGCCAAGCCCGACAGCACCCTGCTGCCGCCCGAGGCCTACGACCAGATGTTCACCATGCACGGCGTGTCGATGATCTTCCTCTACGCCCAGCCCATCCTCTCCGGCTTCGCCAATTTCCTGTGGCCGCTGGTGCTGGGGGCGCGGGACATGGCCTTTCCCCGGCTCAACGCCCTCTCCTACTGGATCTTCCTGTGCGCCGGCATCTTCATCTATTCCAGCTTCCTCATCGGCGCGGCGCCCAATGACGGCTGGTTCAACTATGTGCCTTACGCGGCCAGGGAATATAACCCCGGCCCGAACATGGATTTCATGTCGCTCGGCATCATCTTCCTCGGCATCTCCACCACCATCGGCGCCATCAACTTCGTCGTCACCTGGATGCGGCACCGCGCGCCCGGCATGTCCATCAACCGGCTGCCCATCATTGTCTGGGGCACGCTCACCGCCTCGGCCGCCAACATCGTGGTCATTCCCGCCGTCAGCCTGGCTTTCTTCCTGCTGTGGCTGGACCGGCAGTTCAACACCAGCTTCTTCGCCGTGGAAGCCGGCGGACAGCCGCTCCTGTGGCAGCATCTGTTCTGGATATTCGGGCACCCCTGGGTCTATGCCCTGGTGCTGCCGGCCATCGGCCTCTCGGCGGATGCCATACCGGTGCTGGCCCGCCGGCCGCTGGTGGGCTATACGCCGGTGGCGCTGGCCACCGTCTCCACCATGGCCATCGGCTTCGGGGTCTGGGTGCATCACATGTTCGCCACCGGGCTGCCCGGCCTGTCGCTCTCCTTCTTCAGCGGGGCGTCCATCCTCATCGCCATTCCGAGTGCGGTGACCGTATTCGCGCTCATCGCCACCATCTTCAGCGGCAAGCCGGTCATCAACACGGCGTTCCTGTTCTTCGCCGCCTTCATCATCCTCTTCGTCATCGGCGGCGTCTCCGGCTTCATGACCGCCGCCATCCCCGTCGACTGGCAATTGACCGATACCTATTTCGTGGTCGCCCACATCCATTACGTGCTGATCGGCATCAATGTCTTCCCCGTCGTCGGCTCGCTCTATTTCTGGCTGCCCAAGATGACCGGCCGCATGCTGGGGGAGCGGCTGGGCCGCTGGAATTTCTGGCTGATGTTCGCCGGCGTCAACATCGCCTTCCTGCCCATGCACCTGACCGGCCTCTGGGGCATGCCGCGCCGCATCTACACCTATCACGCCGGCATGGGCTGGTCCGCCCTCAACATGATCACCACCGTCGGCGCCTTCATCTTCGCCGTCGGCGTCCTGCTGCTCCTGGTCAACATCGCCCTGTCACTGAAGGTGGGGGTCAAGGCCGGCCCCAACCCGTGGCGGGCGGGGACGCTGGAATGGGCCACCACCTCGCCGCCGCAGCCCTACAATTTCGTGGTCATCCCGACCATCGCCAGCCGCCACCCGCTATGGGAGGAGGATCTGAACGACACCCGGCACCGCTCCCACGTGCACCGCGGCTATGAATTGAGCGACCATCACGAGACCATCGGCACCACCACCGTTGATGCCGTGCCCGACATCATCCTCAAGATGCCGAGCCCCAGCCTGACCCC
>Ga0182735_1002636_pt1 | contig 10702 bp, 11 predicted proteins | sample eDN5th30CKraftMG_FD_128524 | JGI IMG/M metagenome (GOLD analysis project Ga0182735, IMG submission 128524) | Enriched Miracle-Growth compost microbial communities from Emeryville, California, USA - eDNA 5th pass 30_C Kraft MG (version 2) (version 2) ... | reverse complement strand
GATGGTGAGGTAGGAGATGCAGCGCCGCGCATCGAGCTTATAGGGCGCGGGAAAGGCGTTGGTCGGACAGGCGTCGAGGCAGGCGCGGCAGGAACCGCAATGGTCGGCCTCGGGCGTGCCGGGCACGAGTTCGGCGGTGGTGAAGATGGTGCCGAGGAACAGCCAGGAGCCGTGCTGCCGGCTGACCAGGTTGGTGTGCTTGCCCTGCCAGCCGAGGCCGGCGGCGCCGGCCAGCGGCTTTTCCATGACGGGTGCGGTGTCGACGAACACTTTTACGTCGCCGCCGACCCGGGCGACGATCTTGCCGGCGATTTCCTTCAGCCTCCCCTTCATCACGTCGTGGTAGTCGCGGTTGCGCGCATAGACGGAGATGGCGCCGCTTGCCTTGCGCGAAAGGATGTCGCGCGGATCGTGGTCGGGCGCGTAGTTCATCGCCAGGACGATGATCGAGCGGACTTCCGGCCACAACGTCGACGGGCTCGAGCGGCGCTCCAGCGTCTCGGCGATCCAGCCCATGGAGCCGTGGAACCCGGCTTCCACGAAGGCGGCGAGCCGGGCTGGCGCCTGCGGGATCGCGTCCGGGGTCGTGACCGCGACGGCATCGAAACCGGCGGCCGCGGCCTCGCGGTCGATCAGTGCGCGCAGCCTGGCTGGATCAGAAGTCGAGGTCCGCATAATGCGATACCGGGGTAAGGCCGCGTACCCGGTCGGCGAGCAGCGGCCGGAACGAGGGGCGCGACTTGACCCGCGTATACCATTCGCGCGCGGCGTGGTTCTCGCGCCAGTCGACCTCGCCGAGATAGTCGAGCACGGACAGCGCCGCGGCGGCGGCGAGATCGGCGTAGGTCACCTTGTTGCCGGCGAGCCAGGGCCGGGTGCCGGCCAGCCAGTTGGTGTATTTCAGGTGCTGGCGCACATTGGCACGCGCGGCCCGGATTGCCGCCGAATCGGGCGAGCCGCCGCCGGCGGACTCCGGCATCATCGGCTTCAGCACCCGTTCGCGCACCAGATGCCGGGTGACCTCGCTCTCGGTCTTGGTGAGATACCAGTCGGTCAGGCGGCGGATTTCGGCCCGCTCCATCGGGTCTTCGGCAAACAGCCGGCGCTCGCGCTTCAAAACGCCGCGCGTCTCGTCCAGGTATTCGGCGATTACGCTCGCGCCGACGATGGGCACGTCGCCCTCGGCCAGCAGGATCGGCAGGCTGCCGGCAGGGTTGAGCGCCAGGAACTCCTTGCGGCGCGTCCACGGCTTTTCCTCGATCAGCGCCAGTTCCTCGCCATACTCGCCGAAGGCGAGGCGAACGAATCGGCAAGATGCGAACATGGGATGATGGAAAAGCGTCAGCATGGTCCAGCGTGAAAAAAAGCGCTCTGGCGAATCGCCGCTTGCGCCGATAAAGCTTGGCGGCCCGATTCTGGGGCCGTCATGTCCTGCGACCTATAGGGTGAGTTCCGCGCCATGACAAGCAAGCCGTGCGCGAGGTTACATGGAAACCCATACCATCCTTGAAGCGCTGATTCTGGGCCTGATCGAGGGTCTGACCGAGTTCATTCCGGTGTCTTCGACCGGGCATATCCTGCTTGCCGGTCATTTCCTCGGCTTCGAGTCCACCGGCAAGGTCTTCGAGATACTGATCCAGCTCGGCGCCATCCTGGCGATCCTGAGCATCTATTTCCGCCGCCTGTGGCAGATGGCGGTCGATTTCCCGCATGACCGGCTGACCCGGCATTTCGTCTTCGGCATCGTGCTCGCCTTCCTGCCTGCCGCCATCATCGGCGCGCTGGCGCATGATTTCATCAAGACGGTGCTGTTCGAATCGCCGAAGCTGATCTGCACCATGCTGATCATCGGCGGCATCGTGCTGTTGTGGGTGGACCGTATGGATTTGAAGCCGGTCTACCGCGACGTCGAGCGTTTTCCGCCGCGCCGCTATATCGAGATCGGGCTGTTCCAGTGCCTGGCGATGATCCCGGGGACCTCGCGTTCCGGCGCAACCATCGTGGGCGCCATGCTGCTCGGCGTGGAGAAGCGGGCGGCTGCGGAATTCTCGTTCTTCCTCGCCATGCCGACCATGGTCGGCGCCTTCGCGCTCGACCTGTTCAAAAACAGGCATATCCTGACCGGGTCCGACCTTTCGCTGATCGGCATCGGCTTCGTGGCGGCCTTCGTTTCGGCGCTGTTCGTCGTGCGCTACCTGCTCGACTACGTCTCACGCCACGGCTATGCGCTGTTCGGCTGGTGGCGGCTGGTCATCGGCTGCGTCGGCATGGCCGGGCTTCTGATCTGGGGCTGACGCGCAACCCCGAGAGCGATTTTCAGCCGGCGGTTTTGCGCTGGAACTGCCCGGCCGCCCGGAACCGCCACAGGTAGCTCGGCAGGATCGCGCCGAGCGAGCGCGCCTGGATGCCGAGCCCGGCCAGCGTCCGACCGTCCTTGACGGCCTCGTCGGAGACGACGTTGTGGGCACGCAACTGCGTCACCTGGTCCCGGGTGAGCAGCGGCTTGGGTAGCAGGCCGAGGAAGAACGCCATGAAGTCGGCGAGCCACCACGGCAGCGGCACCAGGAGACGCTTGCGCTCGGTGATCGCCAGCAATTCCTGCATGCATTCCTTGAACGTGACCTGGTTGGGGCCGCCGAGCTCGTAGACCTTGCCGCCGGCGACCAGGCCGTCGACGGAGCGGGCGACCGCTTCCGCGATGTCGGCCGCATAGACCGGCTGGAAGCGGGTCTTGCCGCCGCCTATCAGCGGCAGCGCCGGCGAAAAGCGCGCCATCGCCGCGAAGCGGTTGAAGAAGCCGTCCTCCGGCCCGAAGGCGATCGACGGGCGCAGGATCACCGCGCCGGGAACGGTCGACAGCACGGCCCGTTCGCCCAGCGCCTTGGTGCGGGCATAGGCCGAGGGCGACTGGACGTCCGCGCCCAGCGCCGAGACATGGGTCAGGCCGGCGCCGGCCGCGCGGGCCGCCTCGGCGATGGCCTGGGCGCCGAACTGGTGGACGGTGTTGAAGCGCTGGCGTCCGCTTTCATGCAGGATGCCGACGAGGTTGATGACATGGTCAGCACCCTCCACCGCGCGGTCGATCGACCAGCGCACGCGGACATTGGCCTGGACCGGCTGGATCTGGCCGACATTGCCCAGCGGCTGGAGGTGGCCGGCGAGGTCCGGGCGGCGGCAGCCGACGCGGATGCGGTAGCCGCGCATGGCGAGCGAGCGCACGACATGCCGCCCGATGAAGCCGGAGCCGCCGAAAACGACGACGAGCTTTGGCGTTTCCAGGATTTCGGTCATGGTTAAGGCTCCGGCGATCTTTCTTCCGCAGCGCGGCCGGTGGCTGGCTGACGGGCTGGCTGAAGCCGTTTCATAATCGGTTTTTCATGAAAGGCAAAGGCCGGCGCCGGATCGCCGCTGGCCTTTGCCTTGCGCCCTCAGAAGGCTTTGCCGAGCCGTGCGTCGATGGAATGGCGATTGCCGCCGCGAACGACGAAGAAGGCCAGCGCCGCCGCCCACAGGATCGACTTTTCGGCGCCCGAGAAACCCTGCCCCATCGTCACCCAATGGAACCAGACGGTCACTAGGAGCACGATCATGCCGGCGAAGGCGGCCGGCCGGGTCAGCAGGCCCAGCGCGATGAGGATGCCGCCGAAAAATTCGGTTGCCGAAAGCAGCGGCGACCAGAACGCCCCGGGATAGAAGCCGAGGCCTTCCACCATCTCGCTGGCGCCGAACGGATTGACGATCTTGCTGGAACCGTGAACCGCGAGAAGGCCGCCGGCGACGACGCGCAGCAGCGTTTCGACGCCCTCGTTCAGTTTTGCGTAGAGGCCGCCAAGGGCCGGGATGATCAGGGTCTGGCGGGGGTTCTGAAGTGTCATCGACCTTGTGTTCCTGTTGCTGGTGCTGCCGAAGCGCGCCGATCCGCTCATCACAGTCAAATAAACTTGATTTTATCGGCCTGCTGCTGCCGAGCTTGTCAAGGAGAATGACGTGCGGCGAATTCTGAAACGCGCCGCACGATGTCGGTGGGCACGCTGATGCCGTGCGCGGCGGCCTTCCTCGCGGTTTCCGTGCCCTTGCTGCCGGGAACATGCACCCCGTACTGCCGTCGCAGCCGGTCGAGATGGCGGGCGATACGCTGTTCGAAGTCCGCTTCGAGCAGCTTCGGCTCGATGGCGAGGACGAACAGGCCGGTTGCCGGGCCTCGCGCTCCCTTGTCGAACGGCGGGGCGTCGACCGACCAGTTGGCTCCGGACAGCCCGGCCGCCAGCACCTCGACCATCAGCGCGAGATTGGCGCCCCGATTGCCGCCGAAAGCCAGCAGCGCGCCCTTCATCGCCGCTTTCGCATCGGTGGTCGGTTGGCCGGCCGCATCCAGCGCCCAGCCTTCCGGGATTTCCTCGCCGGCTTCCGCCGCCTGGCGGATGGCGACGAAGGCGGTGGCGCTGGAGGACTGGTCGACGACCAGCGGTGCTCCGTTTGCCGTGGGTGCCGCGAACGACAGCGGATTGGTGCAGTAGACGGGCCTGGTGGAGCCCGCCCCGGCCAGCAGGGCCGGGCCGTTGGTGGCGGCAAGAGAAACCAGCCCGCGTTCGGCCAGCCGCCGGGTGAAATAGCCGAGCGCGCCGCAGGTATAGGCGTTCTTCTGCGAAAAGGCGGCGATGCCGAACAGCCTTGCCGCCCTGGCGAGATCGTCGGCGCAGCGGTCGAAGCCGGTGTGGGGGATGCCGCCGCGCCCGTCGCAAAGATAGAGCGCCAGCGCCGGCCGGCTCACCGCCGGTTCGGCCTTGCCGTCGACGCGCCCGGCCTCCAGCGCCTCCAGATAGTCGATGAGATGCGCGAAGCCGACGACCGCGTTGCCTTCGGCCTCCGCCGCCACCGTGGCCGCCGCCAGCGACTGCGCCGCTTCCTCGCTGGCTCCGGCCCCCAGCGCCGCCATGCGGCACAGGCCGCTTGCCTGGTCGAGACTGAGTTGCATGGCGTCGATCCTGGCGTTCAGCCGATACGGTTGGGCATGCGCGCTTCCACCTTGCGGAAGACGAAGACGAGGATGCCGGTCACCGCCATATAGACGGCGGCCAGAAGCAGCAAGGGTTCGTAGGTGATGAAGGTTTCCTGCCGCACCCGCGAGGCGACCGAATAGATGTCGACCATGGTGATGGTGGCGACCAGCGGCGTCGCCTTCAGTTGCAGCACGGTCTCGCCGGTGAGCGTCGGCAGCGCCCGGTAGAGCGCCTGCTTTAGCCAGATGCGGCGGAACGTGGTCCAGCGGCTCATGCCGAAGGCGCGCGCGGCCTCCAGCTGGCCGCGCGGCACGCCGGCGAAGGCGCCGCGCATCACCTCGCCCTCATAGCCGGCATAGGACAGCGTAAGCGACAGCACGCCATAGGGCCATGCTTGCCGCAGATACGGCCACAGGAAGGACTCGCGTATCCACGGAAACTGCGGGAACAGCGACCCAAGCCCGTAATAGAGCAGCCAAAGTTGCAACAAGAGGGGCGTGCCGCGGATGACCGTGCAGAACGCGCGTGCCGGGGCGGCGAGCCAGACCGGGCCGGCCGCCTGCGCGAGGCCGAGCGGGATGGCGAGCCCAATGCCGAGCAGGCAGGTGACGACCAGCAGCCACAGCGTGCGCCAGATGCCTTCCAGCGCCAGCGGCAGGTATTTCGGCAGCCAGTCCCAGCGCATGAACAGCACGGCGGCCACGACGAGGGCGAGCGCGATCGCGATCATGACGATGCGGTGCGGCTGCAGCCACAGCGAGGTTTGCGCCGTGGCCCGCACGATCGGGTTTTCGCCGGCCGCGGCCATCAGTGCGCATCCTTGAGCGAGGGCATGCCGCGCCGCGCCCGCTTCTCGATACGGGCGATGAAGAAGTTCGAAACCAGCGTCAGCGTCAGATAGAGGGCACCGGCCGCGACGAAGAAGGTGAGGTAGGCCTTTGTGGCGCCCGCCGCCAGCCGCGTCGTCTGGGTGAGTTCGCTGAAACCGACGATGGCCAGAAGGGCCGTGTCCTTGGTGGCGATCAGCCACAGATTGGCGAGGCCGGGAATGGCGTAGGGCAGCATGGCCGGCAGCGTGATGCGCCGCAACAACAGGCGCGGCGACATGCCATAAGCCCGCGCCGCCTCGATCTGGCCCTGCGGAATGGCAAGGATCGCTCCGCGCAACACTTCGGTGGAGTAGGCTCCCTGCACCACGCCCAGCACGCCGATGCCGGCCACGAGGCCGTTGATGTCCACCGGGGCGTGGCCGAACAGCGCGAGAAGCTGGTTAACGAGGTCGGTTCCTGCATAATAGAGCAGCAGGATCAGCACCAGTTCGGGAACGGCGCGCACCACGGTGGTGTAGACCTCGAACAGGTCGCGCACCACCGGCCCGCCGTAAAGCTTGCCGTAGGCGCCGCAGATGCCGATCAGAAGGCCGAGCCCGAACGCGCCCGCGGCGATCTCGATCGATTTGAGAAGGCCGATTAGGAGGTTCGCGCCCCAGCCGGGCGGCGAAAGCGACAACAGCGCCAGAGTGCTGCTTCCAAAGGCAGCGGCAAGAATATCGGTCAGGGTAGTTCCTCGTATTCAACTCCCGTGCCGGGCGGCTCGTCCGGCATGGATGGCTGGAACAGGCACGACAGCCCTTGGGCCGTTGGCCGGCCGCCTGCCCGCAAGCAGGTCGGCCGGCCGGCGGCCATGAGGTCAGTTGGCGGCCGTCTCGTCGCCGTAGATGTCGAAGTCGAAGTACTTTTTGGTGACTTCCTGGTACTTGCCGTTGGCGCGAACCGCCTTGATGGCGGCGTTGATCTTGTCCTTCAGCTCGGTATCGCCCTTGCGCACGCCGGCGCCGACGCCGGGTCCGAGCACTTCGAGGTCGGGAGCGACATAGCCCTTGAGGTCGCAGCATTCCTTGCCCTGGTCGGACTTGAGAAAGGCGTCGAGCGCGATCGAGTCGGCCTGCGTGGCGTCGATGCGTCCGGCGACGAGGTCCTGGTTGGCTTCGTCCTGCGTCTGGTATTCCTTGATCTCCGAGGCGACGTCGGCGAAATGCTTCTTGGCATAGGCCGCATGCACGGTCGAAACCTGCACGCCGAGAATCTTGCCCTTGATGCCTTCCGGCGTGGCGTCGAACTTCTCGCTCTTCGGCCCGATGATCGCGGTCGGCGTGTTATAGTACTTGTCGGAGAAGTCGATTTCCTTCTCGCGCTCGGCGGTGATCGACATCGAGTTCATGATGGCGTCGATCTTCTTGGTCTTCAGCGCCGGGATCAGGCCGTCCCACGGGATCGGCGTCAGCACGCAGTCGAGCTTTGCTTCCTCGCAGATCGCCTTGGTGATGTCGACTTCCCAGCCGGTCCAGTTGCCCGACGAATCCTGCGTGTAGAAGGGCGGATAGGCTTCCGGCGAAAAGCCGACCTTGATCTGCTCGGCGCTCGCCGAAAACGCCCCGGCCAGCGCGAACACGGCGGCGGCCGCCGTTATTTTCAGGAAAGTCTTCATCGTCCATTCTCCCACTTGGTTGAGTTTGTTCCCGTTGTCTTTGCCGCTCACCCGATGTTGCGGATGAATTGCTTCAGCCGCTCGGACCTGGGGGCGTTGAAGATCGCGTCCGGCGGGCCTTCTTCCTCGACCACGCCGTTGTAGAGGTAGACGACATGCGTCGCGACCTCGCGGGCGAACTTCATTTCATGCGTCACCAGCACCATGGTGCGGCCTTCGCGCGCGAGGTCGCCGATGACTTTCAGCACCTCGCCGACCAGTTCCGGGTCGAGCGCCGAGGTCGGCTCGTCGAACAGCATGACGCGCGGCTGGATGGCGAGCGCGCGCGCGATCGCCCCGCGCTGCTGCTGGCCGCCGGACAGGTAGGCCGGGTAGACGTCGCGCTTTTCGGCGAGCCCGACGCGGGCGAGCAGCTTTTCCGCCTCGGCGGTCGCGACCTCGGGCTTGACGCCCAATACATGCACCGGAACCTCGATGACGTTTTCCAGGAGCGTCATGTGGCTCCACAGGTTGAAGTTCTGGAACACCATTCCGAGGCGCGAGCGGATGCGCTCGATCTGCCTGCGGTCGGCGGGTTGGGTGTTGCCGTGGCTGTCGGCCTTCATGCGGATTTCTTCGCCATTGACGCGAACGACGCCGCTGGTCGGGTTCTCCAGGCAGTTGATGCAGCGCAGCAGCGTGGACTTGCCGGAGCCGGAACCGCCGATGATGGCGATGACGTCGCCGTCGCGCGCCGACAGCGAGACGCCTTTCAGCACGTGCAGGTCGCCGAATTTCTTGTGCAGGTTCTCGACGTGGATCGCCTCGGGGGCGATGGCCCGCGCTTCCGATCCGGCCGCCGATTCAGCGCTTGCGCCCATCACCGCCTCGCCGCCGTTGAAGACGCAGCAAGCGGTCGTCGTCGCAATTCCTCACCCATTACCCGCCACCGACCGATGTTTCTTGGCCAAGATGGACCGTTCTCGTTGTCGGCGTCAACCGTCGTCTTGGACCATTGATCGAAGGCCCTTTCAAGGATTATTGAACGCTGGCCCGGAGCGGCCGGAAGTCTTTTGGAGGAAGCTGTTGGAAAAGACCTATGGAGCGCAGTCGATGGCCGCCCCGCTCAGGCGGGTGCTGATGCGTTCGGCCGCAAGCGCCATGCGCCGCGCTGTTGCGGCCGAGTGGCATTATGGTCCGGGCTTCGACCCGCACAGGGCCGCGCTCGAGCACAAGGGGCTGGCCGAGCTGGTGGCGGCCAGCGGCGCAGAGATCGAGTGGCTGACCGAGGAAGATGACGGCCTGTCCGATTCGGTCTTTACCTTCGACCCCTCGCTGATGACCGAGCATGGCGCGATCATCCTTTCCATGGGCAAGGCCTTGCGCCTGCCGGAACCGGAGCTGCATGAGGCCGCCTACCGGCGCATGGGCATCCCGATCCTCGGCCGCATCGAGGCTCCCGGCCAGGTCGAGGGTGGCGATACGGTGTGGCTGGACAAAAACACGCTGGTCGTCGGGCGCGGCGTGCGCACCAACCAGGAAGGCGTGCGCCAGCTTGCAGAACTGCTCGCCCCGAAAGGGATAACGGTGCTCGGCTTCGACCTGCCGCTGTGGCAGGGCGAGGAGGCGTGCCTGCACCTGATGTCGGTGATCAGCCCGCTCGCCGACGATTTGGCGCTGGTCTATTCGCCCTTGTTGCCGGCGCCATTCTATCAACTGCTAAAGGCACGCGGCATCAAGCTCGTCGAGGGCGACGCGGGCGAGTTCATGGCCTCCAACGGCCTCAGCCTCAACGTGCTGCCGACCGACCAGCGCAAGGTCATCGCCATTGCCGGCTTCCCGAAGACCAAGGCGGCGATGGAGGCGGCCGGCTGCATTGTCGCCACCTTCGAGGCGGATGCGCTGTGCGTGGCCTGCGAGGGCGGGCCGACCTGCCTGACGCGCCCGGTGCTCAGGGCATGAGCCCCGGCGATAAAAACCTCGTCGTCGCCATCGACGGGCCGGCCGGTGCGGGCAAGGGCACGCTGGCGCGCAGGCTCGCCGACCACTACCGCCTGAACCTGCTCGATACCGGCCTGACCTATCGCGCGGTGGCGCACGCGCTGCTGGATTTCGGCCTGCCGCTGGACAATGTCTCCGCCGCCGAAACGGCGGCGCGGCAGGTCGACCTGTCGGCGCTGGACCGCGACGTGCTGTCGGCGCATGCGGTCGGCGAGGCCGCCTCGAAGGTGGCGGTCATCCCCTCGGTGCGCCGCATCCTGGTCGAAAAGCAGCGCGCCTTTGCCGACGCCCCGCCGGGTGCCGTGCTCGACGGCCGCGACATCGGCACCGTGGTGTGCCCCGCCGCCACGGTGAAGCTTTATGTGACGGCGAGCCCCGAGGTGAGGGCGAGGCGCCGCTTCGACGAGATCGAGGCGATCGGCGGAACGGCCGACTACGACCAGATTCTGGCCGACATAAAGCGCCGCGACGAGCGCGACATGGGCCGCTCCGATTCGCCGTTGAAGCCGGCCGCCGACGCGCACTTGCTCGATACGTCGGAAATGTCTATAGAGGCCGCGTTTCTTGCGGCCGTGGCGATCATCGACGACGCGGTGGCCGAAAGCGACGACGCCTGATCCGGTCGGTCCTTCCAATTTCGAGGATGCGCGCCATATCAGGTGAAACCAGCCTGCCAGCATTCATGATGCGCCGGAATTGCCGCATAGAGCGGCCAGGGGTTTTGAAGAGCCCCGGAACGCCGGCAGGCTAACGCAACGCTAACCCACGGCGCCCGCTTCGCGACAGGGCGAAGCTTTCCAGGAGAAACAATGTCAGTAGCGAACCCCACTCGCGACGATTTCGCGAGCATGCTTGAAGAATCGTTTTCCGCCGGCAATTCCGGCGAAGGCCAGGTCGTGCGCGGCACCATCACCGCGATCGAGAAGGACATGGCCATCATCGACGTCGGCCTCAAGGTCGAGGGCCGCGTGCCGCTGAAGGAATTCGGCGCCAAGGGCAAGGATTCCACCCTCAAGGTCGGCGATGTCGTCGAGGTTTATGTCGAGCGCATCGAGAACGCGCTGGGCGAGGCGATGCTTTCGCGCGAGAAGGCCCGCCGCGAGGAGAGCTGGGTCAAGCTCGAAGAGAAGTTCAACAAGGGCGAGCGCGTCGAAGGCGTCATCTTCAACCAGGTCAAGGGCGGCTTCACCGTGGATCTCGACGGCGCCGTGGCCTTCCTGCCGCGTTCGCAGGTC
>Ga0182735_1002633_pt1 | contig 10708 bp, 11 predicted proteins | sample eDN5th30CKraftMG_FD_128524 | JGI IMG/M metagenome (GOLD analysis project Ga0182735, IMG submission 128524) | Enriched Miracle-Growth compost microbial communities from Emeryville, California, USA - eDNA 5th pass 30_C Kraft MG (version 2) (version 2) ... | reverse complement strand
GCGCTTCCGCGATGAGTTGGAGCGTGAGCGTCGTTTTGCCCGACGATTCGGGACCATAGATCTCGATCACGCGGCCCTTCGGCAAGCCGCCAATCCCCAGGGCGATATCGAGCCCCAGGGAGCCGGTGGAGATGGCTTCCACATCGATCGAGCGGTCGTTCTGGCCGAGCTTCATGATGGAGCCCTTGCCGAACTGCTTCTCGATGTGCGCGAGGGCCGCCTCGAGTGCCTTCGACTTGTCCATCTTATCCCCCTCGATGAGCCTCAGCTCTGGTGCCGACATGAGCGTTACCCCTCTTATTTCACGGTGGCGATGTGTCTGCAATTAACCTCGAATGTACTCTAAATGTTCTCTCTATGCAATCTGAATGTTCTCGTTCGTTCCAGGCCTCTTCGGATCAGGGCGGCGCGATTCGGTAGTGATAGCGATAGCCGCCCGTGAGGCCGAAGCGGCGATAGATGGAAATCGCGGGGAAGTTGGCAGCGACGACTTGCAGGTAAGCGGAGGTTGCGCCGACGCTTCGCGCCCAGTCCAGCATGTGGCCGACCAGCCGTCGCGCGGCGCCTTGGCGGCGGGCTGCCGGCGCAGTCACGATGCCGGCTCGCTTTCAGGCATCGCCAGCGTCTCGTGCGAACGAGAGCGGGAGCTCGGTGGTATTCTTGATCTCCTCCATCGCAAACGCGCTCGAGACCTTGGCGATGTCGATGCGGGAGATGAGGCGCTTGTAGAACGCGTCGTACGCTCCGATATCGGGCACGACGACGCGCATCAGATAGTCGACATCGCCGGACATGCGATAGAAGCCCACGACCTCGGGCATATCCGCCACGGCGGCATGGAACCGCTCGAGCCATGCAAGGGTGTGCTGATCCGTCTTGATCGAGACGAAGACGGTCACGCCCGCATTGACCTTGGACGAGTCGAGCACCGCCACGCGCCGCTTGATGATGCCCGCTTCTTCCAGCTTCTGAATCCGACGCCAGCAAGGCGTGGTCGACAGGCCGACCGCCTTGCCGATCTCGGCGACTGGCAGCGTGGCATCCCGTTGCAGGATGGCGAGGATCTTGAGGTCCATGGTGTCGAGCACGGCGGCGGGCTTTCGCAAAATTCCCACTGATCGAGAGCCCATCTAATGGATTATCACCTCGATTTCCAGTCAAAATCGTCGATATAGTGCAAAAATTTTGCGCAAGACAGAGCTGGAAAGGCTCAGATATTGAGCAAGATGATGACGCCGATGACGATCAGGAGGATGCCGAGTCCTTCGCGCGAGGCGACGCCCTCCCTGAACATGTTGCGTGAGACCAGTCCCGCGAAGAAAATCTCGACGAGCGCGAGCGTCCGGACCTTTGCGGCCGTCGTGAGGGCGAATGCGAGAAACCACATCTCCGAGGCGAAGGCGCCCATGAAGCCGGCAAATAGCGATGGGCGCCACGCGGCGATGAGCGCATTGAGCGTCCTGCGGTCGAAGAGAGCGAGATAGGTCGTCAGGAAGGCCACTTGCATGGTGAGGCCGGCGACGACGGTGGTGGTGGCGCCGACGACGAAATTCGGGTGGTTGAGCGCCAGAATGCCGCCGCGATAGCCGACTGCCGATGCGCCGAACATGGCTCCGGCTGCGAGCCCGAGCAGAACCGGCTTCACGCCCAGGGCTTCCGCCGCCCCGCCGCGGGGCCACGACATGATGAGCACGCCGAGCGTGGCGACCACGATGGCGATGCCGAGGGGAAGCGTCAGGTGATCGCCCAGGAAGATGAGGCCGAACAGCGCCACGTGCACCGGCTCGATCTTGTTCAGTGCCGTGATCAGGACGAACGACTTGTCGCGCATCGCGGCGAGCAGCATCGCCGTGGCGGCAATCTGCGTCGCCGCGCCCGCGAACGTCCAGGCGAGCATGCGGGGGCTCAGGGCGGGGAAGCGCGTTCCCGTGGCCGTCAGAACCACGGCAAGAAACACGAGCGCGAACGGAAGGCCGAACAGGAAACGCACATGGGTGGCACCAATGGTCCCGATCTTGACCGTCAGATCGCGCTGCATGGCATTGCGAAGCGTCTGGCCGCCCGCTGCCAGAACCGTGAAGACCGCCCAAAGCCAGCTCGTCACAGACACCCCCTCTCCATCATATCGGCCACCTAGCCTATGCGGGGCAAAGAGCAGCGTCATGGGGCTTTTTCGTGCGAACCCGCAGGCGGGGACCGCGTCGCTCATGCAACCCGCTGATCTGTAGGCCGGGGCGCGATCGGGCTGGGGAAAAAATGGCCGACAGACTGCCCCGTTCGTGCCCGAATCCGGTTAAGCAGTGAATCGTTAGCAGGCGTTGGCATGCGTGGCGTCCCAGTGATCCTTTTGGAGCCCCCACATGACCAGCACTCCTGCGCTCGGAAGCGAGCCGCCGGAAACGACGCCCGAGTCGGTCGTCGATGTCGGCGACCTCGACGCGGCCGCCGCTGAATTGGTTCGAACCGGGCCTCTGGTCGATGAGCCGCCCGATCCGGTCGAGCTGGTACGGTTGCGGCTCGAGATCGAAGACGGCGTATCCGACGTGAGTATCGCGGCGAGTCTTGCGCAGATCTCTGCGCGATCGGAGCCGAGGGAGCGCTGGCTTGCAGCGTTCGGCTCGCCGCTCGGCAAGTATCTGGCACGGCGTGGCGGCGATCTCAGCGCCTCGCTCGATGTGTTGGTCGCGTTGGTGTTGAAGTCACAAAGTTAAATGCGGTTGTGAGGCAGCGAGCGCTGCCGACCTCTCTGCGGCATCGCGTGAGCCGCAGAGGAGGATGTGATCTGGAAGTGGAAAACGTATGATTGGCATCAACCCTGACTGCCCGCCCGGCATTGCCCTTCTTGCCGATCATCTCGACGCGTCGCTGGCGGCGGGGGAGGATTTGCTGGCGTCGTCGCTGGCTGCGCGAGCCGACTTGGACGAGGTTGACCCGCAAGCCGCTCCCGAAGCTCTCGAGGCATTTGTCCAGCGGCTGTTCCAACTCGAGGCGTCGCTGGTGCTCCGGCTGTTGCAGGCGCGCCGGCTGACCGCAGAGATTGCGCGCGCGGATTCGGAGATGCGCAGTGCCGCTGCCCTTTTTCGTGCACAGACAGACGTTTTGCACGAGATGATTTCCGGGTCGGATCGTGACGCAGACGGAAAGTTGACCCGTGCCGGGGACAGTCACGCATATATCCGATCGCGGGGATTGATCGCGCCTGAGGCGGCCGCTCCCTCGCCGTTCGAGACATTGACGGTTGACGAGAGTTTTCGCGTCGGCGGAGTAATGGAGCTGGGGCAGGTCCTGGATTTCGTCTCCAGCACCCTCGATCTTCTCGATGCGCGCTTCGGTCTTTTCATGCCGGACTTGCCCGACGAGCCCGCCGTCGAACGTGAGGCGCATAATGCGAGCAGGAGTGGCGAAGCCGGCCCAGCTCGTACGGATTCGCTCGCAAACGTGCTGGGAATGGTCCGCGCTACCGCAGTCGTCGATGTGGCGAAGCGTGCCGAGGCAACGAAAGCGCAGGCAGCTCCTGTCAGCGTAAAGAGCGCGTCTCTCACGCCGGACGAAACGTCCAGCCGAACGACCCGTGAGACGGCTGCCAAGCGGCGGACGGCGGATGCCGCAGAATTGCAATCGGCAGCGGCGGATGAGGGGAAGGCTGAGCCGGGCGAAAAGAGCAGATCATCGCGGCCGGTGGATTACCGTTCGCTTGCAGAGCGGATCGCAGAGATCCAGCGATCGATCGATCGGTCCTGAAGAGGCCTGTCGGCCGCGGGAATGCACAATCAGACGCTATAATGTGCAAGGCGTTCTGAGATGGGGAACGCTGAGCCTTGTGGTTCAGCTTTCCGCGCGAGGCCATCCCGTTTGCGCACGCGTGGCCCAGCGAGAGGGCAGCTTGACTGCGTCCCCCGTGATGCTAGCGTTGCAGCAGGTTCGTGCAGCCTGCCGCTCGCGCCCCTCTGGGGATGGTGAATGCACGCTTCTTCCGCGGTTTGAACCCAATTCGACGGGCGATCCGTCAGCAATGCGAGCCCTGGCAAGCGATGCTGTCGCCCAACCGAGGGATCAAACCATGCGAAGCTTCCTTGATGCGAAGATGATGGCCAAGTCGCTGCGCGAGGCGTTGGCCAAACGCAACGTGAGCCTGTCCCACAGCGACTGTCTCGAGGTCGTCGCCGCGCAGTTCGGCCTGGCGAACTGGAACATGCTGGCGGCAAGGATTTCAGGAACGGCCGCGAATGGCAGCGAGCTGGTGCGCCCGCAAGGCTGGATCGTTGCGGGACATACCGAGCTCACGCACTACCGGCTCGGTCTCGACCCCGCGCTCCGCGGCGTCGCGCTGATCGAAAGCTGCTTCGGTCGCGACAGCGGCGTCGATTTCGGTGAGAAGTACGCGGTTCTGATGCAGAGCATCGTGGCGGATGCTTATCGAGGCGGTAAAGTCAAGTTGACCGCCAGCCTCAAGACCGAGGATGCTGATGCCGGTACGATCTGGATGCGCGTGGACCGCGCTCCGGGCAGTGCCATTCGTTTCGACAACACGATGACCCGGAACAGCAATGGTCCGCTCAAGGGCACTGCACCCTGGACAACGCGCACCATCGTTCTCGAGGTGCCCGAGGAGGCGACCAGCATCCACTACGGTTTTCTTCTGCAAGGTTACGGGCGCGTCTGGGCGAAGTCCTTCACAATCGAGAGCGCCGGTGCCGAAGCCGAGCCGACGGCGGGTTCGAACACCTTTCTGCCGAGACCCACGAACCTCGACTTCTCGCTGATGGCCTGAGCAGCCGGCCAGTCCATCGTCATGGGCGAGGGAGGGTTCGCATTCACGCATGATTCCGACGTGGCCTGCGGCATCGACGAGCCCTCGCATGGCTTTGAAGGCCGCGATGTCTCTATGCTAGCCTCGTCGGAGCTTTCATTGCGGTGATCGCTCGGCGTATCCGCGGCCATCGAAGAGGACACATCATGCAGAGCGAACTCAATCGTGCCCTCGCCGATACGCTCTATCGGGCTGCCGTGGTGCCGGTGCTCACGCTCGAGACCGCGGAGGACGGCGTCGAGGTCGCGCGGGCCTTGGCCAGAGGGGGGCTCGATCTCATAGAAGTGACGCTCAGGACCCCCGCTGCGCTCGACGCGATCCGTGCAATCCGGGCAGAGGCGCCGCAGGTGCGCGTCGGCGCAGGCACGGTGCTGTCGCCCGAGCAGGCACAGTCCGCCATCGATGCGGGCGCGCGGTTCATCGTGTCTCCCGGCATGACGCCACGCCTGATCGAGGCGGCACAGAGCTGGCCGGTGCCGTTCCTGCCTGGAGCGGTCACGGCGAGCGAGGCGATGGCGCTGTCGGATCTGGGCTACGGGTGCTTGAAGTTCTTCCCGGCCGAGCCTTCGGGAGGTGCGCGCGCACTGAAGGCGCTGTCCGCCCCGCTGGCGGGCATCACGTTCTGTCCCACAGGGGGCATCGACCTCGGCAACGCGCGTGCTTATCTGCGTCTCGACAACGTCGTCGCCATCGGTGGCTCATGGATCGTGCCGCGAGACGCCGTGATGAAGCACGACTGGCAAGCCGTCACAAAGTTGGCGCAAGAGGCCGTCCAGTTGCGGCGGCGGGGGTAATTCTCAGCGCATGCGATCTTCGGGTGGCACCAGATGACGGGGTGTCTCGCCCAACAACCCGCGGCGCGCATTCTCGACGGCGCGCGTGAGAGCCACGTCGCGCCAGCCCATCGCCGATGCCGAATTGTGGGGCGAGGCGATGACATTCGGCAGCCGCATGAACGGGTAGCTCATCGCAAACCGCCCGTGCCGTACGGGTTCGATCCACCAGGCGTCGATGCAGGCCGTAAAGGCGGGCTCGGCCAGGAGGTGCGCGTAGAGCGCGCGTTCGTCGATGATCTCGCCGCGCGCCAGGTTCACCAGAACGGCGTCGCGCTTCATCAGGCCGAGCTCGCGGGCGCCGATCATCGACTCGGTCGCCGGCGTCAGGGGCACGCTCAGGATCAGCACGTCGGACGCCGGCAGAAGCCGGTCCAGATCGGCCTCGGTGCCGATCCAGTCGACCGGCTCGTCGGTCGCGCCGCGCCTGTTGATGGCATGGACCTTGGCTCCGAGCGCCCGCATCACACGCGCCGTCGCCACGCCGATGCCACCGAAGCCGAGGATCCCGACGGTCGCGCCCGCCAGCGTGCGGTTCAAACGGAACTGGTCGAATTGCCCCCTGGCGAGCTTCTCGTGCTCGATAAATAGCCGCTTCAAGGCTGCCAGCGTCATGGCCAGCGCATGCTCGGCCATGGGCTCCGCGTAGGCGCCTCCATTGTTGGCGATCTGCACGTTCGGAGGAAAGTCTCCCAGCGGAACGTAGTCCACTCCGGCCGTCACGAATTGAATGAGCCGCGTCCTCACCAGCAGCGCGGCCTCACCGGGACGCAGCTCTTTCTCCGTATTGCGCGCGAGAACGACATCGGCCGCCGCGAGCGCCGATTTTCGATCGTTTGGCACATCGGCCAGATAGAGCACGTCGCCCGAATCCCCGACGCCGCGCGCGATGATGGCGCGTGCGCGAGGGTCGGCATCGAGTGTGACCAGTAGTCTCGGTATGTTTACGGATGAAGGCACGATGCGCCCTTCCAAGCGGCAATTCTGAGCGCTGTTAACAGGCTTTCCCTCCAGGGGCGAGCACTCTTTAGTTTCTTCGGAAAAGCGATGCGGCAACCCGCCCTGTGAACTCAAGGTTGAAGCTTGCCCGGCTGCGTGCTACGTCGGCCGCGGATTCAAGAGAAGACGTGCGCGGGCCCCCGTGCGCTCGGGGCTTGAATCGCCTCCTCCCTATACTTGGGCGCCAGCCTCGGGTATCCAGCCTGACGAAGGCTGTTTGATGGCCGGTGGCGGATACGGCGGCCCGAACAATCCGGCGAGAGTGAGAGCGACGTGGCGACAGACGAACCCATTATGGCAACCGTGGCCGGACGCTATGCGTCCGCGCTGTTCGAGCTCGCCAAGGACGAGCGCCAGCTCGAAAGCGTCGAGAGGGACATGGGTGCGCTCGATGCTCTCTTGAAGGGGAGCCCGGATCTCCAGCGCATGGTTCGCAGTCCCGTCATCACCGCCGAGGATCAGGCGAAGGCCATGGGCGCCATAGCTCAGAGCGCCGGCTTCGCACCGCTCACCTCGAATTTTCTTCAGGTTCTCACCCGGGCACGCCGTCTCTTCGCGCTGGGCGACGTGATCAGGGACTTCCGCCAGATCGCAGCCCGCTTCCGCGGCGAGGTGACGGCGGAGGTTGTCACGGCTCATCCTTTGAACGAGGCCCAGCAGGCGGCCCTCGAGGATGCGCTGAAGGGAACGGCCGGCGGCCGTAACGTTCGCATCGAAACCCGGGTCGATCCGTCGATCCTCGGTGGCCTCGTCGTCAAGATGGGCAGCCGCATGATCGACAACTCGCTCCGCACCAAGCTCAATTCGCTCAAGACGCGCATGAAAGAGGTTCGCTGATGGACATCAAGGCCTCCGAGATCTCATCGATCCTCAAGGAGCAGATCAAGAACTTCGGCAAGGAAGCCGAGGTTTCCGAGATCGGACAGGTTCTCTCCGTGGGTGACGGCATCGCCCGCGTCTACGGCCTCGACAATGTGCAGGCCGGCGAGATGGTCGAGTTTCCCGGCGGCCTGCGCGGCATGGCGCTCAACCTCGAGGCCGATAACGTCGGCGTCGTTATCTTCGGCGACGACCGCGGCATCAAGGAAGGCGACACGGTCAAGCGTACCGGCGCGATCGTGGACGTGCCGGTCGGCAAGGGCCTCCTCGGTCGTGTCGTCGACGCTCTCGGCAACCCGATCGACGGCAAGGGCCCGATCAATGCCGATCATCGCTCTCGCGTCGACGTGAAGGCGCCCGGCATCATTCCACGCAAGTCGGTGCACGAGCCGATGGCGACCGGTCTCAAGGCCATCGATGCGCTGATCCCGATCGGTCGCGGCCAGCGCGAGCTGATCATCGGCGATCGCCAGACGGGCAAGACGGCAGTCGCTCTCGACACCATTCTCAACCAGAAGCCGCTCAACGCCGCGGGCGCTCCGGAAGAGCAGAAGCTCTACTGCGTTTACGTGGCCGTCGGCCAGAAGCGCTCCACGGTCGCCCAGTTCGTGAAGGCCCTCGAGGAGAACGGCGCGCTCGAGTACTCGATCGTCGTGGCCGCTACCGCCTCCGATCCGGCGCCGATGCAGTTCCTCGCGCCCTTCGCCGGCTGCGCCATGGGCGAGTTCTTCCGCGACAACGGCATGCACGCCGTGATCATCTATGACGACTTGTCGAAGCAGGCCGTCGCCTATCGCCAGATGTCGCTGCTGCTGCGCCGCCCGCCGGGCCGCGAAGCCTATCCGGGCGACGTGTTCTATCTCCACTCGCGCCTCCTCGAGCGCGCGGCGAAGATGGGCGATGCTGCGGGCAAGGGCTCGCTCACGGCATTGCCGGTGATCGAGACACAGGCCAACGACGTGTCGGCCTACATCCCGACAAACGTCATTTCGATCACGGACGGCCAGATCTTCCTCGAGACGGATCTTTTCTACCAGGGCATCCGTCCGGCTGTGAACGTCGGTCTCTCGGTGTCGCGCGTCGGCTCGTCCGCGCAGACCAAGGCCATGAAGAAGGTCGCCGGCAGGATCAAGGGCGAGCTCGCGCAGTATCGCGAGATGGCGGCGTTCGCGCAGTTCGGATCGGACCTCGACGCCACGACGCAGCGCCTTCTCAACCGCGGCGCGCGCCTCACGGAGCTGCTGAAGCAGGCACAGTTCTCGCCGCTCAAGATGGAAGAGCAGGTCTGCGTGATCTATGCCGGCGTGAACGGCTATCTCGACCCGATGCCGGTGTCGAAGGTCCGCGATTTCGAGACGGCGCTGCTCGACAGCCTGCGCGGTCCGAATGCAGCCATTCTCGATGACATTCGTGGCTCGAAGGATCTCTCGGACGCGACCGCCGACAAGCTGAAGGGCGTCGTCGAGACGGTTCAGAAGCAATTCGTCTGATCAAGCACCGGCTGGCAGGGTGACCTGTCGGCCTTTCGTCCTTTAGAGGCGATGCCCGGCCGGACATTTGCGGGGCATGAATTCGGATAGTCGGAGCCCATGCCGTCACTCAAAGACATGCGCAACCGCATCGCCTCGGTGAAGGCGACGCGGAAAATCACGAAAGCCATGCAGATGGTGGCGGCGGCCAAGCTGCGCCGCGCGCAGGAGGCTGCAACGGCCGCGCGGCCCTACGCCGAGCGCATGGACCGCGTGCTCGGCAACCTGGCGCGGCGGGCCAACCCGCAAGGCGCCTCGCCGCTGCTGGTCGGTACCGGCAAGTCCGATGTGCACCTGCTGATCGTCATGACGGCCGAGCGTGGCCTTTGCGGCGGTTTCAACTCGAACATCGCGCGTCTCGCACGCCTGGATGCGCATCGCCTTTTGCGCGACGGCAAGACCGTCAAGATCATGTGCATCGGCCGCAAGGGTGCGGATAACCTGCGCCGCGACCTCGGCAAGAATATCGGCGAGCGCGTCGATCTCCGGTCCGTGAAGCAGATCGGCTTCTCGAACGCCGAGGGGATCGGCGAAAAGGTGCTCGCCATGTTCGAAGCGGGCGAGTTCGACGTCGCGACGATCTACTTCTCCGAATTCAAGAACGTCATCACCCAGAAGCCCACCGCGCTGCAGCTCATTCCAGCCCGCATCCCCGAGGCTGAAGAGGGCTCGGCGAATACCACCGTCCAGGCCGCCGTCGAATACGAGCCCTCCGAGGACGAGATCCTGGGCTATCTCCTGAAGCGCAATATCTCGACGCAGATCTTCCGTGGCCTGCTCGAGAACGCGGCCTCCGAGCAGGGCGCGCGCATGACGGCCATGGACAACGCCACGCGCAATGCCGGCGACATGATCAACAAGTTGACGGTGAAGTACAACCGTCTGCGCCAGGCCAACATCACCAAAGAGCTCATCGAGATCATCTCGGGCGCCGAGGCGCTCTGAGACGCGACATTCCGGAACGAGGACGACAGCTATGGCATCGAACAAGGTCGGCAAGATCAGGCAGGTGATGGGCGCGGTCGTCGACGTCCAGTTCGACGGACATCTGCCAGAGATTCTTAACGCGCTCGAGACCACCAACCAGGGCAATCGCCTCGTGCTCGAGGTCGCCCAGCATCTCGGCGAGAACACCGTGCGCACCATCGCCATGGACTCGTCCGAAGGTCTGATGCGCGGCCAGGAAGTGACCGACACGGGCGCTCCCATCTCCGTACCCGTGGGCGACGAGACCCTCGGCCGCATCATGAACGTCATCGGCGAGCCGGTCGACGAAGCCGGTCCGCTCGTCACCAAGGCCAAGCGCGCCATCCACCAGGACGCTCCGGCCTATGTCGAGCAGTCCACGGAAGCGCAGATCCTCGTCACCGGCATCAAGGTCGTCGACCTGCTCGCTCCCTACGCACGCGGCGGCAAGATCGGCCTCTTCGGCGGCGCCGGCGTCGGCAAGACGGTTCTCATCATGGAACTGATCAACAACGTCGCCAAGGCGCACGGTGGTTATTCGGTTTTCGCCGGCGTCGGTGAACGGACCCGCGAAGGCAACGACCTCTATCACGAAATGATCGAATCGAACGTCAACAAGCTCGGCGGCGGTGAAGGCTCCAAGGCCGCACTCGTTTACGGTCAGATGAACGAGCCTCCGGGTGCGCGCGCTC
>Ga0182735_1002632_pt1 | contig 10708 bp, 9 predicted proteins | sample eDN5th30CKraftMG_FD_128524 | JGI IMG/M metagenome (GOLD analysis project Ga0182735, IMG submission 128524) | Enriched Miracle-Growth compost microbial communities from Emeryville, California, USA - eDNA 5th pass 30_C Kraft MG (version 2) (version 2) ... | reverse complement strand
GTCCCCGAGGTCCCCGACGGCTGGGCGCTCGTCCGCGTCGCGCAGACGGGGCTGTGCGGAACGGACTTCGGCATCTTCCAGGGCACTCATCCGCGGGCGAGACCGCCGCTCATCATGGGCCACGAGATCACCGGACGAGTGGAGGCGGTGCGGGGCGGCACGCTCACGACCGGCGAGCTCGTCGCCGTCGAGCCGCTCATCAGCTGCGGCACCTGCTGGGCGTGCCGACACGGCGCCTCGCACGTGTGCGCCCGTCTGGGGCTCTACGGGATCGACGCGCCCGGCGGCTTCGCGGAGTTCGTCGCGATCCCCGTGGACCGGCTGCACGCCGTGCCGTCGGAGGTGGACGTGCAGACGGCCACCCTCATCGAGCCCCTGGCGGTCGCGGTCCACGCGGTCGGCAAGTCCGGCGTTCAGGAGGGCGACACCGTCGCGGTGTTCGGCAGCGGGCCGATCGGTGTGCTGACCGCGCTCGTGGCGCGGTCTCGCGGCGCCGGACGGGTCATCATGACCGAGCCGAACCCGCAGCGCGCCGAGGTCGCGGCCGGCCTCGGCTTCACGGTGACCTCGAGCGGCGACGAGCTGCTCCGGACGGTCGCGGAGGCCACGGGCGGGGAGGGCGCCGACGTCGTCTTCGACTCGGCCGGTCACCCGAGCGTGGCGGACTTCCTCGTGCGCGTCGCCCGCCCGACGGCGACCATCGTGCTCGTCGGGGTGCACAAGCAGCCCGTCCCGCTCGACCTGCGGCACGTGAACTTCCTCGAGCAGCGACTGCAGGGCGTCCGCGTCTACACGACAGCCGACTTCGCCGAGGCGGTGAGGCTCGTGGCCGCGGGCGTCCTGCCGCTGTCCGAGCTGCCGGTGGAGACGTTCGACCTGGTCGACGTCCGAGCCGCCTTCGCGGCGGCGATGGCGCCCGGCCGCACGCTGAAGGTGATGGTGGCCTCATGACGCTCGAGGACCTGTTCGGCCTGCGGGGCAGCCGGGCGGTGGTGACCGGCGGCGGGCGAGGGCTCGGACGGGGCATCACCGAGGCTCTGCTCACGGCGGGCGCCGACGTGGTGGTGCTGCAGCGCGTCGAGCCGCCGCGGGAGCTGTTCGATCTGGCCGCGGACCGCGGGCGCGCCCTCGACTTCCGCTTCGCGGACCTGGCGCAGGTCGATCGGCTTCCCGAGATGGTCGAGGCGGTGCTGGAGGACGGCCCCGTCGACATCCTCGTCAACAACGCCGGCGCCATCCACCGGACCGCGGCGGCGGACTTCCCGCTCGACGAGTTCGATCTCGTCCTCGACCTCAACCTGCGCGCCGTCTTCCGGCTGTGCCAGCTGTTCGGGCGCCCCATGCTGGAGCGCCGCGCCGGGAGGATCGTCAACCTGGCCTCCCTGCTGAGCTTCCAGGGCGGCATCCGCGTGCCCGCCTACGCGGCCAGCAAGGGCGCGGTCGCCCAGCTGACCAAGGCCCTGGCCAACGAGTGGGCCGCGTCGGGCGTCAACGTCAACGCCGTCGCCCCGGGATACATGGAGACCGACCTCAATGCCGACCTGATCGCCGACCCGGTGCGCTCCCGCCAGATCCTGGATCGGATCCCGGCAGGCCGTTGGGGCGCGGTCCAGGACATCGGCAACGCCGTGCTGTACCTCTGCTCGCCCGCCGCACGGTACGTCCATGGCCATGTGCTGGCCGTGGACGGCGGATGGCTGGGCCGATGACCGCGATACCGACGGGAAGGACGATCCGATGACGTCGACCAGTGAACGGCTTCTGAACTCCGGTGTGGTGGCGATCCTGCGCGCCGACGACTCCGACGGACTGCTCCGGGCGGCCGAGGCCGTCGCCGCCGGAGGGGTGACCGCCATCGAGGTCGCGCTGACCACGCCGGGAGCGTTGAAGGTGATCGCCGAGGCGGTCGACGGCTTCGGCGACGAGGTGGCGTTCGGAGCCGGCAGCGTGCTGGATGCCGAGAGCGCTCGCGCGGCGCTGCTCGCGGGCGCCCAGTTCGTCGTCGCGCCGACCGTCGACGTCGGGACCATCGAACTGTGCCGCCGCTACGGGGTTCCCGTCCTTCCCGGCGCCTACACGCCGACCGAGATCCTCACCGCCTGGCAGGCCGGCGCCGACTTCGTGAAGGTGTTCCCCGCGCAGGTCGGCGGCCCGGCCTACCTCAAGGCGGTCAAGGCTCCGCTGCCGCAGGTCAGGCTGGCGGCCGTCGGAGGCGTGACCGTGGACAACGCCGCGGAGTTCGTCAGATGCGGCGCCGAGCTGATCGGCGTGGGCGGGGACCTGGTCGACGGGAGACTGGTCTCCGATGGCGACTTCGCCGCCATCGAGCAGCGGGCGGCCCGATTCGTCGCGGCCGTCGAGCTCGGGCGTCGCTCCCGTTTCGGGGACCGGACCACGCCCGCCGCCACCGTCGTCGCCCGCTGACGGCGGCCGAGGATCCGAGGCTCGGCGGCGATTCCTCGCGATCCGGGCGGGGAGGCCGGTGTCAGCCGGTGGGGTCAGCGGGTGCGGAGGACGGCATCCCAGACGGCGTCGGCGACCGCGCGCTTCGAGCCGGAGGCCTCGGCCACGACGGCGCCCGCAGCGTCCACGACCACCACGGCGTTGTCGGCCGCGCCGAAGCCCGTCGTCCAGCCGACCTCGTTCGCGACGAGGAGGTCGACGCCCTTGCGCGCGGCCTTGCGGCGGGCGCGATCCAGGAGATCGGCACGGTCCGCCGGGGTCTCGGCGGCGAAGCCGACGACCGTCTGGCCGGGCCGGCGCCGGGCGGCGAGCCCCGCGAGGATGTCGGGGTTCTGCACGAGCTGCAGCGTGAGGCCCGTGCCGTCGGGCGCGTCGGCCTTGCTCAGCTTGCGCTCCGACACCTCGGCGACGCGGTAGTCCGCGACGGCGGCGGTCATGACCACGACGTCGGCTGCGGCCGCGGCGTCCGTCATCGCGGCCTCGAGCTCGGCGGCCGTCCCCGTGTGCACGAGGCGGATGCGCGGGTGGAGGGATGCCTCGGCCAGCACGCCGTCGTCGACGGACGCCGCGACGAGGGCGACCTCGGCGCCGCGGTCCGCCGCGGCGAGCGCGAGCGCCGCGCCCTGGCGTCCGCTGGAACGGTTGCCGAGGAACCGCACCGGATCGATCGGCTCGCGCGTCCCGCCGGCGGACACCGCGACCCGCAGCCCCGCGAGGTCGCCGCCCGCCGCCGTGACGGCGAGGGCCTCGGCGACGATCCGCTCGGGCTCCGACATCCGCCCGGGGCCGCTGTCGCCGCCCGTGAGCGGGCCGTCGTCGGGACCGACGACGTGCACGCCGCGGTCGCGGAGGGTCGCGACGTTCGCCCGGGTCGCGGGATGCCGCCACATCTCCGTGTGCATCGCCGGGGCCACGACGACGGGTGCGCTCGTCGCCAGCAGCGTCGTGCCGAGCAGGTCGCCGGCGAGCCCCGCGGCCATCCTCGCGAGCGTGTTCGCGGTCGCGGGCGCCACGATCACGAGCTCCGCCCGCCGGCCGAGGGCGACGTGGCGCACCTCGGCGACGTCGTCGTGCACACTGGTGGTGACGGGATGCCGGCTGACGGCCTCCCAGGTCGTCAGCCCGACGAAGCGGAGAGCGTCCTCCGTGGGAATGACGTGCACCTCGTGGCCGTTGGTCACGAGGAGCCGGACGAGGTGGACGGTCTTGTAGGCCGCGATGCCACCGGTGACGCCGACGACGATGAACACCCCCCGATCCTCCCACGTGAGGCCGGTCGGCAGACGAGGAGAGCCCAGAAGCGATGTGCACCGTGATCCTGCGCTGCCCGAGGGACCGGGTCCCGTGCGGGTGCTCGCGATCCGCGACGAGGACCCCGCCCGCGAGTGGGACCCGCTCGGCGCGTGGTGGCCCGAGGCGCATCCCGGCGTCGTCGGCGTGCGCGACCGCCGTGCGGGCGGCGCCTGGCTCGCGGCCGACAGCGGCGCGCGGCGGCTGGCGGTGCTCCTCAACCGGGCCGACGCGGCGCCGTTCGAGGCGGAGGCGCCGCGTTCGCGCGGCGACGTCGTGCTGGGCGCGGTCGCCGGCGAGAGCCCCGCGGGCGACCCGCGCACGCGCGCCTTCAACCTCGTCGAGGTGGATGCCGCGGGCGCGCGCGTGACGTCCTGGGACGGCGCCGTGCTCCGGAGGACGGAGCTCGCGCCCGGCACGCACATGATCGCGCACGACGACGTGGACGATCCCGCGACCGCCCGGATCGTGCGCTGGCTCCCGGACTTCGCCGCGGCCGACATCGAGTCCGCCGACCTCGAGCACTGGTCCGACGCCTGGCTCGCCCTCCTGGAGCGGACGGCCGAGCTGCCGCCCACGGACGACCGCGCGATCGTCCGCGACAACCGCGCCCACGGCGTCCCGACCCTGTCGCTCCTCGTGTGCGCCGCGACCGTCGGGGCCGGAGGGGTGAACGCGGTCTACGGCGAGCTCGACGAGCCCGGCGTCTGGAACCGCCCCGTCCTGGAGCCGCCCGTCGCCCCGGATCCCGCCGACGCGGCTCTGGAGGCCGAGCCCTCGCCCCGCTGACCTCCGCCCTCCCGGGGCATGGGCTGACGGCGGTCCCGGACGAATCGGAGAGAGCCATGAGCACATGGGATGCCGCGGACGCGGCGGCCATAGGAGACACGGTCCGTCCCAGACCGGATGCGGTCTCGCGGATCAGGCGGCCGGGCGGGTGGCGAAGGCGATGCGGAGGTGGGGGAGCTCGTCGCGGGGGAGGACGGCCGTCGCCACCGTGTCGGGGGCCGTGCGCACACCGATGGCGTAGACGAAGGGATCCGTGTCGATCTCCTCGGCGGGCGTCTCGACGCCGTCGACCACGACCGACACGGCACGGTTCACCGCCACCTCGGTGACGTCCGGTGCGGGGTGGTCGCCGGGGAGGCCGACCCAGCCGCGCTCCTCGCGGAACTGGTTCCGGAGCACGTGGTTCGCGTGATGGAGGAGCAGGTGCGTGAGCGTCGAGCACTCGGTCGCGTCGCGGTTCCAGGTGGTCCACACGGCGTCCCACAGCTGCGGATACCGCATCCGCTCCACCTGCTCGATCAGCCAGGCGGGTCGCGGCCACGGCGGGACCTCGTCGAGGCTCGCGCGCGTCGCCTCGTCGAGCGCCGCGAGGTTCACCGGATCGGATCGGTCGGCGGGGTTGCGCCACAGCGTGTAGCCGACGGTCACGTGGAAGTCGCGGTATCCGGCGGCGTCCCTGCCGAACCCGCCGCCGATCATCCCGGTGTCCTCCAGGGACGGCTGCGGCACGAGGCCCATGACGGGCGACGGCATGTCGCGCAGCCGCTCCCGCATCGCGATGCGCGGGTCCGGAGCATCCTCCGGGAGCACGCCGCCGAGCTCCATGGCCTCACATGCCCTTGAAGGAGCGGATCCGCTGCAGGAGGACGGAGCCGTTGCGGTCGAACACGCGCCCGCCGACGGCGACGCCGACGATCGCGAGCACGACGCCGAGCACGAGGCCGACGGCGAGCGCGAGCCAGCCGAGGAGCGCGTCCCCCGTGACGGCCGCGAAGATCGCGAGCACGATCTCCGGCGCGGCGAGGATCGCCGTCCCGATCCACAGCGCGAAGAACGAGAGGAACATCGAGAAGCTCGCGCCGGGCACCCGCTTGAACGGGTTGTCGCCCGACGCGGGCACGGGCACGACGATCAGCGCCGAGCTGACGGCGCAGGCGGCGTAGCCGGTCAGCAGCAGGCCCAGGCTCGACCCGAGGACGGCGGCCAGCAGATCCCACCGGCCGGACAGCGCCACCGTCACGAGCGCGACGACGACGATCGCGGGCACGCCCACGCCGGCGGCGCCCAGCAGCCGGCCGAGGCGGTCGTCGCGGCCGCGGATGCCGGTCTGCAGCACCGTCGCGAACGCGGAGCCGTCGTACGAGACGTCGGCGTAGGGCACCACGCCGAGGAGGAACGCGACGATCGTCGCCGAGAACGCGAAGAACGGGCTCGACAGCTCGAATCGACTGTAGAAGAGGACGATCACGGGGAACAGCGGCACGATGAGCAGCTGCCGCAGGTACCGCGGATCGCGCGTCCACGACGTCAGCGACCGCGCCCACGTCGCCCCCACGCCGCCGGTGGGCATGCGTCCGAACCAGCCGAGCGTGCCGGCGGCGACGCGGTTCACGCGCCGCTGCGCGGGGTGCGCGATCTGCTGCACCAGGCTCCAGCGCCACAGGTACCAGAGGGCCACGACCGTCGCGAGGGCGATCGCGAGCTTCAGGACGCCGGACGCCACGGCGCCGGACGCGAGGTCGCCGGGAGCCGCCCAGGCCGCCGCGATCGGGGTCCACGAGACGCCCTCGATGACGCCGGCGATGCCGCCGAACGGCGTCGTCGCCGTGGAGGCGAGGCGCGCGAGCTGCGTGACGCCGACGGCGATCGGGCCCGCGAGCACGAGCACGGCGAAGATCGCGATGCTCGCGAGCTCGCGCGTGCGGCGGCTGCCGCCGCCCCCGGCCGCGAGAGCCGTGATCAGCTGCGAGGCGAGCACGCACACGAGCACGCCGAGCGGCACGCACACGATCGCCGTGATGAGCGCGACGGGCCAGTGGAACCACGCGGCGAGCGTGCCGACGCCCGCGAGGAGCGTGGCGAGGCCGGGGACGCCCGTGAGCCCGCCGGCCGCGAGGGCCACCATGATCTGGCGCGTGCTCAGGGGGAACGGCGCGAAGCGCTGCGGGTCGAGCGTCGTGTCGACGCCCGCGACGAAGAGCGGTGCGAGCACCCAGACGAGCGTCAGGACGCCGCCCGCGGCCGTGATGACCAGGCGCGTGGGCTCGAGCCCGGCGAAGCCCACGGCGACGAGGCCCGCGACCGCGAGGAACAGGACGGCGAGCGCCCAGACGCCGCCGAGGATGTACCCCACGAGCTGCCACGGGTTCGCGGCGAGCGTGTTGCCGAGGACGCGGAAGCGGATCCTCAGGACTGTCGCAACCACTCCGGGCCCTCCGTCCGGTGCCGGCCGCCGACGAGGTCGACGAAGCGGTCCTGCAGGGTCTCGCTGCCGCGCACCTCGTCGGTGGTGCCGGCGGCGAGCACCCGGCCCGCGGCGATGACCGCGACGTGGTCGCACATGCGCTGCACGAGGTCCATCGAGTGGCTCGACACGATGACGGTTCCGCCGCTGCCGGTGTAGCCGCGCAGCACGTCCTCGATGTTCGCGGCGGACACGGGATCCACCGACTCGAACGGCTCGTCCAGCACGAGGAGCCGCGGCGCGTGCACGAGCGCGCACGCGAGCGCGATCTTCTTCGTCATGCCCGCGGAGTAGTCGACCACGGCGGTGCCCGCGGCCTCCCTCAGGTCCATGAGGGCGAGGAGGTCGGCGGTGCGCTGCGCGACGACGTCGTGCGGGAGGCCGAACATCATGCCCGTGTAGGTCACGAGCTGCTCGCCCGTGAGGCGGTCGAAGAGGCGGATGCCGTCGGCGAGGTTGCCGATCATGCGCTTGGCCTCGACGGGATGCTGCCACACGTCGACGCCGTGCACGACGGCCGTGCCCGCATCGGGGCGGAGAAGGCCCGTCGCCATCGACAGGGTCGTCGTCTTCCCCGCGCCGTTCGGGCCGACCAGGGCGTAGAACGAGCCGACCGGCACGCTCAGGCCCACGTGGTCGACGGCGACCTTCTGGCCGAACCGCTTCACGAGGCCGGTGAGCACGAGCGCGGCGGACGCATCGCCGGCGGGCGCGTCGGGGACGGGCAGGGGCGGGGTGTTCGCTGGCGGAGTCGTCACGCGGCCACCCTAGCCGACGGGTCCGACGCGGGCAGCCGCCGCCAGGGCGGCGGCCTTCCTGCGCAGCACGTCCTCCTGCGTGCGGTTCGCGGTCCGCTCCGCCGCGAGCAGCAGCTCCGCGCGCGCCTCGTCCGCGCGCCCGAGGCGGGCGAGCAGCTCCCCGCGGACGCTCGGGACGAGGTGCGAGCCGCGCAGCATCCCGCCTCCGGCGACCCCGTCGACGATGCGCAGCGCCTCCTCGGGGCCGGCGGCGGTCATCGACACCGCGACGGCGCGGTTGAGCTCCACGACGGGGTTCGGCGCGAGCCGGCCGAGCGCCTCGTACAGGAGGACGATCCGCTCCCAGTCCGTGTCCTCGACGCTCGGCGCGACGGCGTGGCACTCCGCGACAGCCGCCTGCAGCGCGTACGCGCCGCGGCCGCGTCCGACGGCGTCGGATCGGCGCAGCGCCGCGCGGCCGCGCTCGATCTGCGCCCGATCCCACCGGGTGCGGTCCTGATCGGCGAGGAGCACGGGGCGGCCCTCGGCGTCGTGGCGCGCGCGGAAGCGCGAGGCCTGCAGCTCCATGAGCGCGAGCAGCCCGTGCACCTCCGGCTCGCGGCGCAGCAGCGCGGCCAGGATGCGGCCGAGCCGGAGCGCCTCGTTCGCGAGGTCTTCCCGCATCCAGCGGTCGCCCGCCGTCGCCGCGTAGCCCTCCGTGAACATGAGGTACACGACCCCGAGCACGCCGCCGAGCCGCGCGGCCCATTCGTCCGGCTCCGGCGTCGCGAAGGGCACGTGCGCCGCCCCGAGCGTCCTCTTCGCCCGCGTGATCCGCGCCTGGGCCGTCGGCACGGGCACGAGCAGCATCCGTGCGATCTCCTCCGACGTGAGGCCCCCCACCACCCGCAGCGTCAGCGCGACCTGCGACTCGCGCGACAGCGCCGGGTGGCAGGCCGTGAACACGAGCCGCAGCACGTCGTCGTCGAGCGGCTCGTCCGTCTCGGGGGCGTCCTCGACGGGCTCGCGGGCGATGGCGCGGTAGCGGTCCTCGCGGGCCTCGTCCCGCCGCCACGCGTCGATCGCGCGCCGCCGCGCGACCGACTGGAGCCACGCGCCCGCGTTCCGCGGGACGCCGTCGCGCGGCCACGCGCGCAGCGCCTCGACGATCGCCTCCTGCGCGACGTCCTCCGCGAGGGCGAGGTCGCCCGTCATCCGCGCGAGACCGCCCACGACGCGGGCGCTCTCCCTCCGCCACACGGCGTCCAGCGCCCGGCGCGCCGCGTCGGCGCCACCGGGCCCCGGGGCGTCCGTCGTGTCGCTCAGGCCTCCGCCGCCGCGCGCCACTCCTTCTCCTTCTTGACGTACTCGTTGTCGGCGTACTGCGCGAAGTCCTCGTCGCCGTGGACGCGGCGCACCTCGAGCTTGTTGCCGGGGCCCAGCGGGCAGCGCTTCGCCCACTCGATCGCCTCCTCCTTGCTCGCGACCTCGAGGATCCAGAATCCGTTGAACAGCTCGTGGATCTCGCCGTAGGGGCCGTCGGTCACGATCGGCGGGTCGGCCTGGAAGTCGACGACGGCGCCCTCCGAGGCATCCGACAGCCCCTCGCCGGCGAGCATGACGCCGGCCTTGATGAGCGACTCGTTGTAGGCCCCCATCGCGTTGAGGACCTGCTCGAAGTCGATCTGCGCGTAGCCGTCGACGGCCTCCTGCGTGGCCCGCATGATGAGCATGTACTTCATGGGTTCGTCTCCTTGGACGGGGTCGCCCGGTGCGACCCTTCTACTCTGCGTCGAACGGCGCGGAGCGGAATCGACATCGTGGGCGGGATCCCCGGACCGCATCGCGAGGCCTGCCGGCTCGGGCAGCGCGGAGCCCGCGGGACTCGGCTCGACGTCGGGCTGGCTGAGGGTCGCGATGACGACGCCCACGAGCGCGACGGCGCCGCCGATCGTCTTGACGAGGTCGAACGGCTCGCCCAGCAGCAGCGCGAAGCCGTACCCGAGCGCGGGCACGGCCGCCGTCGCGACGCCCGACACGGCGGCGGGCAGCCGCTGGGCGGCGTAGCCGAACAGCACGAGCGCGGGCGCCGTGATGACGACGCCCTCCGCGAGGATGCCGAGGAGCCCGCGGACGTCGCCCGGGATCGCGGCCGTCCCCGTGACGATCTCCCAGCCGAGCCACGGCAGCATGAGCGCCGTCCCCCACGCCGCCGTCGCCGTCGCGAGGGTGATGGCGTCGCGGCCGGTCCCGTCGCCGCCCTCGCGGCGCAGGAGCACCGTGTAGAGCGAGTAGGCGACGAGCGCGAGGAGGTTCAGGACGACGCCGAGGTCGATCCGGAAGCCCGCGGCCGCGACGAGGCCCACGCCCGCCGTCGCGAGGACGAGCCCGACCGTCGTGCGCAGGACGATCCGCTCCCGGAGCAGCACGACCGCGGCGAGCGCGGTCATGACGGGCATGAACGACGCGACGAGCGCCGCCGTCCCGGCCGTCGTGAACAGCAGCCCGATGTTGGCGAGCGCGTAGTAGAGCGTGACGCCGAGGAGTCCGAGCAGGATCATGCGCGGATCGCGCAGCGCGCGCGAGAGGCCGGGCCGCCGCGCGGTGAACGGGACGAGCACGACGAGCGTCAGCGCGAACCGGCCCACCGACAGCACGGCCGCGGATCCCGTCTCCAGCGCCCACCCGGAGAGGACGTACGTGATCGACCAGAGGACGACCGTCACGCCGATCGCGACGGCCGGCAGAACGCGCGCGCTCACGGGTGCGTCAGAGCTGGGCGCCGTCGTCGTCCCGGTCGTAGATTCCGACGTTCCGCCCGCGCCACGACTCGTACGCGATGAGCCAGCCGACCGACACCGCGCCGGCGAGGACGATCCCCGCCCACAGGCTGCCGAGGACGAGCCCGACGATCGCGCCGACCACGAACAGCGCGACCGTGCCGATGATCCACGAGACGCGACCG
>Ga0182735_1002631_pt1 | contig 10712 bp, 17 predicted proteins | sample eDN5th30CKraftMG_FD_128524 | JGI IMG/M metagenome (GOLD analysis project Ga0182735, IMG submission 128524) | Enriched Miracle-Growth compost microbial communities from Emeryville, California, USA - eDNA 5th pass 30_C Kraft MG (version 2) (version 2) ... | reverse complement strand
TGGCGCTTTCGGGGCTTATCACGCTGGCCACCGGCATACTCATCGCCGCCTTGTGGCCGGGCAACAGCATGTGGCTGCTTGGCTTGCTGCTGTCCATCGACTTGCTGTTCCAGGGCTGGTCGGCGCTGCTGCTTGGCCTGGCTTTGAAGCAGCGGCGGGGCTGAAAACAAAATGCGGCTTTGCAAAAGCCTTGCAAAGCCGCATGAATACTGGTGCCGATGAAAGGAGTCGAACCCTCGACCTTCTCATTACGAACCATATCTGTGAATTTAAGTAATTGATTTTAAACAACTTACAAGACACGCTCACTACCATTTTTTAACTGTCTTCGACAGTTTCATGCTGCCAATACCCCAGAAAAACACCACAAAAAAGAGGGCGGCCGCTTTCACTGTGATATCCGTAAGTGAACTGCATACAATGCAATGGCTTCGATGCGCTACGATGGGGAAGCTGTACGTTACACACGGACACCTTTACAATCTCCCCAGCCGAGGAGAGATTGTTATGACAGGAAATATGGAACTTGTCGCGCTACAAGTTCATGCAAATGCACAAGCTGCCGCGAGTCGGCTTAGGCAAATATTCGCAGATGCAGGGATAGAGGCAGCCTGCTACGCGCTTCGCATACGGATTAAAGAAAAAGCGAAGGTGGTCGAGAAGGTCGAACGAAAACGCAAAGAAAAACCGGATTACGATGTGTTTTCGATGACCGACATTATCGGTGTCCGGCTTATTGCACTTTTTAGAGCCGAGTTGCCAGATCTGTTGGGCAAGACGTTACGGCTCATCCAGCACGAATCGGACATTAGGCCGAATCCGTTCGTAAAGGAAAGCCTTGAAGAAACAATAGTTTATACGGCGGATGCTACAAACGCTTCGTTTAATGTGTTACTTAAAACGTACATGAGCCAATATGGCATAACTTTCGTTGAGGAATATTCAGATAAGGGGTACTCGAGTTTACATTTAGTCTGTCGCCTTGATCACCAACTCGATTTCGCGGCAGTTCCTGGGTACGCGATTCCAGTAGAAATACAGATCCGTTCTGTCTTTGAAGACGCATGGGGCGAGATAGATCATAAATATGGTTACTCGGCACGCTCTGGGAAAGAACTCACTTTCGCGGATGCCCAGGCAGCATTAGAGCCACATTTCCCAGTATTAAAAAAATTCACAGATGCGTGTGCAGCGTACGCCGACACAATCCGAGACATGGCGCTTGGGGCGCGGGCGGCTGAAACGAATATTGGGAAGGTTATATCTGTGGAATCAGACGGGGACGTGCTTGTGCGGTTCCAACAACTCGCTGTTCCCCAGGCCCTCATCGATGAATATGTAAAAGGGCGGGAGCTACGGGATACCTGCGGAACCGGCAAAAATCCACACAGGGCCGAAGAGTATATTAACGCTGCAAAGCACTTCGCGGACCTCACCCAACGTGCAGCTCAGGAACTTAAGGAGGGCACAGCGCACCTCTTTTCGTATTACACGCAAATGAACTTCGCGTTCTGTCTACTCTCGTCAGGTCTTCCTGCAGCGGTCCGCGAGTCTATAGCAGTTTATGCTCGGATCTCTAGGAGTTTTCCTGCTTATCCGCTGGTGCGATTTAGGCTTGCGCAAGCATATTCAAAAGTAGGAATGACAGATGAAGCTATCCAATTGTTTGAGCAAGTGCGGAGAGAAGAACAGACGATCGCGGCGGCTTGCACGAACTCAGGGCAGTGGCCGGATTACTTGCCGCTGACCGATCACAATCACATTTCAAGCACACTACCGAAGCTATTGGGGTATTCCTACTGGGTTAGGGCTGTGCACGAGACGCCCGAAGAATCTCTGGAGGAACAGAAGGCCGACCTAATGCTGGCCTATTCACGCACCGCACAAGGATTAAGCGTGAAGCCAGGTGACAAAGACCTAGCTAATAATCTAGCCTGTTATGCCCTTGATTATCTAGCCCGGGAAAGCAATGACGAATTTGCCAAGCTACTTCATTGTGAGTTAGTGGGATATATCCAAATCCTTGAAAACGACATTGAGCATTGTGAAGATATTGATATATTGGATACGCTTCTTCAAGCGTATAACGCGAACGGACACCATAAAGAGGCTCTCCAAGTCGCAGATAAGTTATCTCAGTTGCTACTAGGCGCCGACCTTGTGGACGATACGCCTACAAAATCCATAACTAATCGTGTTATCCAGACGCTTGCGAACGCTCGGCCCGAAAATTGGGATTGACGGGACTAATTATATGCGTCTATGCTAGATATACGCACGACTTCCACAACATCTGGGGAGAATACAGTGGATCTCTTTCGACCAAAGAATGATGGCTAGCCACAACTTGGACTAACCGAGGGCGACTTTATAGTCGCCCTTTTCTGTTTCTTAACCATATGCGCTAATTAAGAAATTGACTTTAAACACCTTACAAGGCGTTCGCGTACCATTTTTAGACGGTGTTCGACAGCCTCAAGCGGCCAATACCCCAGAAAAACACCAGCGGACGGCAAGGGCAGGGCATCGATAGCCCGTCGACGTTACGGTCGTTACAACCGGGGGTTCAATTCCCCCCGACTCCACCAGCTTAGACGGCGGTGGACAGTGACAGACAGCTAGTAAGCACACCGGGAAACCAGCCAAAACTGTCCAGAACTGTCCTCCGATTCACACAGAATTCACACGAGATTCACACAGACCCCAACGGCCCCGAGGGTAAAACCGAAGGGGCTTTTTTGTGCTACAACTACTGTATATATTTACAGCAAAACTATGGCACACGAACCCCTATACCGCCCTGATCTGCGTGAGATCCAAAACCGCAATTTGGATAACCCGGACGTTCTGACCCTCTTGCGGGAAATCAAGCGCCTGCGCGAGCTCATCGTGCGCGCGGCGCAGCTACTACTGCGCTGGGGCGAGATGACACCTGCCACGCAAGAGGGTGTAGAGTATCTTTCCCATGAGCTTGAAGTCGAGCCTTGTGTTGAAGAGGCGGACTACGAAGACCGCAAGCGCAGCCAGAATGAAATTGCGCGCAGACGCAACACACAGGGTCCGGAGCCGGGTGCGGGACGCTTATGGCGCCGAGAATCGCGAAACTAATGAGCAATAGCCGGTACCGGTTGCCGGATGCGGCGAATCCTGTTCAAACCAATCGGAGATACGATGCCTGAGATCGAGCCCGAAAGAATAGTGTCACGAGATGAGCTGCATTCGGTCGCCTATAAATGGTCGGTCAATCGACAACTGGATCCAGTTCTATATAGGAAAGTTGTAGATAATCTCTTTCCAGACAGTGATCTGCCAACATACGCACACATCGTAGAAACTTCCCTCCTTCATTTCGAAGGCCGAAAGTCGGAACAAATTCGTGCTTGTGAGGAGGTTAGTCGATTTTTTGTTCAAATTGGCGCTACGTGGTCATTAGAAACCATGAGGCATCTTTTCCTATTGAATGCGGCGGGGCTGGCCGGGGCAATTACGCTGTACACACAATCTCGCATAGACGATTCGTTTTCCGCATCGTCAGCAGCCATGTTTGCGATTGGTATCGGACTATCGCTATTAGGGTTATGGGCTGGATCTAAATCCTTCCTATTGCAAGCAGCAGCGCATACGGAACTACTTCAGCCTCTACGTCGCGCAAGCTCCTGGGAAGGCCTAGCGACGGTCTATAGTGAGGCAAAGGGCTTCCAGGGCAAAATGAAACGTTCGGAACAGTTCGCAGTAACTGGCAATTTGGCAGGGTGGGCTTCCGCTATTGTTGCTATCGCAGCGTTGGTCATCATGGGTGCAGGACTTTGGATAGCGCCCAGCATTTAGGCGATATGAGGATCGCCGCTCAGGCAACCTAAGAATTCGCCAACTATCAGCCCGGCGTTTTCTTTGGGTCGTCGGCCCTGGGGTAAGTCCGCTCTTCCTGGATTGTGCCGTCCACCTTTCTTATACGCACTGAGCCACCATTCGGGCCAACAGCATCCCGCAGCGCGCCGCCTTTTGTAGCGTCCTCTTTTGTGTCGAATACCCTCTTCGCTCTATCCGAGCCTTCCCTCTCCAGTCGCCATTTGTCCGAGGCCCGATCTTTATGCAAGGTGTACTTGTCCAGCGCCATAGTGATCTCCATGTTGGCATTTACGTTAGGCTGTTCTGATAGATCGCAAATGAAAAAGAAAATTTATGGATGTAACATAGTACCTCTAATTCTGGAAAAGAGGGCTTTGTGAACGTTTTCTTAAGTTGGGCTGGTGAGCAAAGCAGGCAGACCGCTGAGCTCCTCAAAACTTGGCTGTCGGGTGTGCTGCAGGCCTCTAGACCATGGGTATCGTCGAAAGACATCGACCGTGGTTCCGTATGGTTTGGAGAAATCCAGGAGCAGTTGAGGGATACCCAGGTGGGGATTATCTGCCTGACTAAAGACAACTTGGAGCGGCCCTGGATATTATTTGAGGCCGGAGCATTGGCTAAAGGGCTAGCTTCTAACCGTGTGTGCACGTTTCTTATCGATCTGAAGCCTAGCGATATCAGGGATCCCTTGGCGCAATTCAACCACACCGAGCCAACAGCGGAAGGCGTACTGAAGCTGCTGACGACTTTAAATCGAGCCCTGGGTGAGAACCAGTTACCGGAACAGGTGCTTGAACGAGTTTTCAGGGCTAATTGGTCAGAGTTCGAGCAACGATTCCAGGAAATTCTGAATACCACGGTAGATAGTGCACCCCCACCTGAGAGAAGATCGACCGATGATTTATTGGAAGAGATTTTGACCATTACGCGCAATATGAGCACACGGCTACATCAATTGGAGGATGACAGTTCGGCCAAAATGCGCGTACTAAGAGACAAAAATCTCAACTACGTTCCATTTAAATGGGACACTCTTAAGATGGACGAGGCGACTAGAGGGCTCGCAGCTGCTTATATCGCGTCCCTTGTGGGCCGGCAGGCTCAGGAAGACGGCGAGAAGCCAACTGATAGGGCCGGGGATTAGTTTGATGTGATGCACAGCCGCGCCCACGTCGCCGCCTCCATTTCGATCCACCGTAGCGGCCTGATCGGCGTGGCGTCGATTTCGGCGTCTGAGCGCCACTCGAAAGGTCGCTGTACGGTCGAGCAGTAGCTACCGCTCTTTGTTTCGGCGCATCCGCTGGCGAGCGCGATCACGCACAGCATCATCGCCCAGCGCATCAATTTCAGCATGTGCTTCACGTGCGGCCTCCATTGCTTTGATCGTTTCTTCATTCTGTTTGGCCCGGACCTCTTGCCGCCCGGCGGTCTTGCCCGACTGGCGCACGGCAAACAGGCCGGCCAGGATGGCGCCGGCGGCCGCGAGATAGGGCCAGACCTTTGCCCAAAGCGCTTTAAGAATAATCATGAAATTGCCCTGTCAGCATCTCGACACTTCGCCGCCTGGCGCGCTTTGGCGTTTGTCGCGCCCATAACGAATTGAGCATGCCCTTGGATGCCCCGGCGTAGTCGTCCCGCTGGATCATGGCCAGGGTATTTTTGAAGCCTAGTAACCCTGTGCCCTTCTGCGCACTCCCGATGCCCATTTGAAAGCACATATCCAACAGGACGCCGAAGCGCACCGGGTCGAGTTTGAGCGCCCAAGGTAGGTGCTTTTCAACATGCCCGACCGCGCCGAGCATGTCATCCTCGAGCAATCGATCAATCGAAAGCTCCGACAAAAAGCCCGCTGAATCCAGTTCGTACTGCGCCCACTCCGGCAGATATCCACCTTTGCGCGGGTCCATGAGGTGCCCGACGCCGATGGTCAGATAGCCCTCACTGTCGCGATAGGGCCGGCTCTTGCGCCCCTCTTCGTTGGACAGCATGACAATGGCGCGGGCGCGGTCCAGTGGGGTGGCGGGCGTAAGGGGCGTGGCTGGCTCTGGCGCCGGCGAGAACCACGCAAGCAGCCATTTAATAACTTCACGCATCGCCGCTCACATTCGGCTGCACCACCAAGCGCCCAATAACTCCCAACACCAGCAGCGTGATGGTGATGATCCGCATCCAGCCGACGGGAATCGAAGCCACCATCTCGGGCGCCAAGAAAGCCCAAGCGCCCTGGATCGCCACGGCCAAAGTCATCGCCTGTACTGAAAACATGCGCAGACATTTTTTCCATTCGGGTATAAGCATCACTTCATGACCTCCATCTTAAAAGCGCTCCATAGCGCATACGCGATCCAGCCAATGGCCCCCAGCCCGCCGACTTGAGCGGCCTTGATCAAGGCCTCACGCACCGTCTTGTTGCGCAATTCCCGCCACTCAATGACCGATTCGTGATATCGGCGGTGGCTGTCCGGGTCGCCATCCGGAAAGCCGTTCGAAATGTCCTTGAGCTCGCTCTGTATCTGCCGCTGCGCCTCGACAATGCAGTCGATCCGTCGCTTGTTCTCGGCGTGGTGGCGCTCTTCCGAGTCCCGCCGGCGGCTGTCGACGTCTTGAATCGCTCTGATGATCGCCAGCGTATCGGGGGATAGATCGGGCATGGCATATTCCTTGGGGCAAAAGAAAAGCCCTCCGAAGAGGGCTAGATAGATATCGACTCTGGGCCGGTCAAGCCGGCTGCATAGCCGCCACGATGTCGGCCTTGCGCTGCGCCGTGATCAACTCGGCGTCAACCAGGGCCTGTAGGCCGCCCTCGGTGCGCGGGTCGTCGTAAGTGACGAATGTTGCCGCGATCATGCGGTCGTACCACAGCTTGACGGCCGGCACGCTCATGGTCGCCTCGACAACGGCAAGCTGCTCGGCCTCGGTAAACAGGTCCAGCATTTGCAGCGCTGTGAATTGCGGGTAGACCGGCGGCGCGGGCGGCTCCACATATGGCGCGATGGTGTTTCCCTCGGCCTCCCACTCGGCGATCATTTGGCGGTGGCGGTTGGCCGGATCGTCGGGGATGATGTATTGAAAACCGTCGATGGCCGCGGAAATGCTCCCGCCCTCACAATATCTTGCGTTGTCGATCATTCTCATAGCTCCGCATCTAGCGTGACATCACATGCTCTGTACCCATACCCAGCTGTCCCTGTGCCGGAGACTAGAAGCCGAACTCTCTGATTGGAAAGCGCATTCATCGTCATAGCATTAGTTGGGCCAGCGCTTTGAGTTTCGTTTAGCGACAAAGTGGGAGTAGCCCGCATCTCCACCGCGAATGGCAATTCGCCGTGAATACCGCCGGTCGTCCCGAACCAGCCGGAAATGATGTGCGAAAGATAAATCCGAAAGAACCTCCAACACAAATGCTGTTCTACCGTTAACGGCCTTTCCTCGAAAACTGTAGCAATCGGACCTTCTTCCAACTGGATATTGGTAATCCGAAACTGCCCTGCCTGCAGTGGCAGGCTACTTGTGCGACCGGCGTATGTCGTGCCAGCCGAGAACCAAAAGATTAGATCGAAATGGCTGTTGCTCCCGACTGTCTTTCCTGCAACGGTCGGGACATCCACTGTGAGCGAGTACCGCTTCCATTCGGACGTTAATGTGAGCCGAGTAACTCCAATTGATGTGACTGTGGCAGACCCGCCCGAGCCAAAGTTCTGTGCAAACTCCACCGCGATGTCAGTAGCCGAACCCGAATTGACTCTGGCATCAAAGCTACCTGGACGTGCTCGACCAGTTCGTCAAGCACGAATTGCGGTGCCGGCACTACATCCGGTACGTCGATGACTTCGCGCTGCTGCATGAATCGCCGCAGTGGCTAAACGCGGCCAAGGCGCGCATCGAGGCGCTGCTGGCTGACCGCCTGCAGGCCAAGCTCAACCCCACGAAAACCATCCTGCAGCCGCTCGATCGCGGCGTCGACTTCGTGGGCCAGGTCGTCAAGCCCTGGCGCCGGACGCTGCGCCGACGCCCCTACAACGACGCCCTGCATCGTGTCGGCACCATCGACGCCGAAGACCTGTTCGAGACAGCCAACAGCTATTACGGGCTGGCGCGCCAGGCGCCACACAGCCACCACGACCGTGCGCGCCTGTCGAACGCGCTTCGCCGGCGTGGCCACACCATCAAATCCGACCTCACCAAAACCTATAGGAGGCACTCTCGTGACCCAATCCAACCATGACGCCATCGCAGTGCAGATGTGCATTGCGGCGGGCGTACCGAACGACCAGGTCGACACGCTGCTATCCCGAATCACCAAGCGCATGCAGCCTGCCGCGAACGCGGAGCCGTTGGTGCGCTACTGCCCCGGATGCGGGCACATTGGCCCGGTCGAGACTAGATTCCACGACTGCTGCCCAGACGGGAAAGAAGCGCGCATGATCCCGCAGAAACTGGCCGGAAAGTGCCGCGATACATTTCAGGTGGCGATCAGGGCTCTGTCGGCCGAAGCGGAAGCAAAGCTCCATGCGCAGGAATCCGAGCCCGTTGCCCCCCAGCCCGCCCCAATCCTTTACCAGCACGCTGACGGTCGATACGGTCTATCCCTACATGGCCAGCCGGCCGCGTTCACCGAAGGTGATCCAGCTTGGTACCGAGTGCCGATTGATCTTGTCGAGCCAAGTACCAAGGAGCAACCATGAACGCTATGGCATGGATGGCCCAGCAAGATATCCGGGTCGAGAAGCGCCTGCCGACAGAGTCCAAACACCGACCTGCAGGCAGGTTTATCCGACGCACCGATGGCTCAACCGTCCCCGAGGCGCAGCATTACGCTGAAATCCAGCGCGCCGTGGTTAACGTTTTGAAGCGGTATGGTCCGAAGCGGATCGCGGATGTCCGCTCGATGCTCAGCCAGGGCTTCTTCGTGTCGGCGGATCCACGCAGCCAGGCCGCAGAAATTTCAAATTCATTGAAAGCGTTGCGCGCAGCGGGCGAGGTGATTGGCGACACCCCCGCACCGATTGTATGGAGGGCAATATGACCGTCTTTCACATTATCGGCTACTGGTACCTGGCCATCGCTCTAGTTGCTCTGGCCGCTTTCCTCACGGCCATGTGCGTGTCCTACGTCAGGGAGGCGCTCGAACTCTTTCGCGTAGGCCCGGACACTGAAGACGCCGATCGCTGGCGGGCCTTCCGAGCCGCACTGACGGGCGATGATCCAGAGTTCCAGGCCCGCATCGATGCGTATTGGGAAGCGCGCGGCGGCCGGCCTGCGCTGGGCAAGGCCGCCGCGGATGAAATTGATGCTGCGGCGGACGCTGCGCGGCGTGGCCACTGGACCAAGGAGGCGTGACTATGGACAAGCGCGGTTTCAATACCCAGGAGGCCATGAATTATCTCGGCGTGAGGGCCCGCTTCTTCGATACGCACCTGGCCCCCATGCTGAAAGGGAAGGGCGTGCGTGCCGGCACTTCCATCATTTATGAGCGCGCGGATCTGGACGCCGCCTGGGATCGTTATAAACTGCTGGCTGGTAGTGAGCGTGCCAGTCAGGGAGAAAAGACATGGGACGTTCCAAAAAGCGGGACGGCATCACCCCGTCGCAGAGTGGCGGGTACGAAATTGACACGTCATACCGCAAGCGGCGCATTCGAGGCTGTGGTTTCGAGTCTCGCCGCGAAGCGGAAGACTACCTCACCAGCGAAAAGCAGCTGATCAAGGCAGAGACAACGAAGGGCCGACGCCGGCCTGTCTCGCTGGACGAAGCCGCTGCAAGATATACCGAGGAACAGGCGAAAGCCAAGTCGCCGTCCCTGGGGAACGATATATCGATGCTCAAGCCTCTGGTGGCGATGAAAGGCTCTTTAACAATCGACCAGCTGGACGACGAGTCACTTGAGGACTTTGTGGAGCGGCGTCGTTTCGAGGGGCGCAAATCCAGCACGATCAATCGCAGCCTCGCGATCGCGCGCGCAATTTGCAACCGAGCGGCGACGTCATGGAAATTCGAGAACGGCCTGACGTGGCTGGATCGCGCGCCGAAAATTACGCTGTTGGACGAAGACGATAAGCGGCCGCCGCGGCCCTTGGGATGGTCAGAGCAACCTACGCTGCTGGCTGAGCTACCCGCGCACTTGGAGCGGATGGTTCTGTTTGATCTGAACAGCGGTGTGCGGGAAGACGTTGTGTGCAGCCTTCGGTGGGAATGGGAGGCACGCGTACGGCTTCGCAAGGAGCTCATCATTTCCGTGTTTGTGGTGCCCCGTGACCATGTCAAGGGCCGCAAGCAGGAACGGGTGCTGATCTGCAATTCCGTGGCGCAGGCCATTGTCGACGACCAGCGCGGTGTGCATCCAGACTATGTTTTCACCTACCCCAAGCCAAAGGGCAAAGGAAGGGTCGAGCACGTGCCCATCCAACACATCAACAACACGGGGTGGGAAAAGGCCCGGGATCGGGCCGGCCTGGGCGATTTGCACGTGCACGACCTACGCCACACGGTGGGCATGCGCCTAAGAAATGCAGGGGTCAGCCCGCGCACGCAGGACGCGATTTTGTGGCACGAAACAAGGGAAATGACCGACCACTACGCTATTGCGCAGCTGAGGGAGGTGTATGACGCCCTGGAGCTGATCGCCCAACCAAGCGATGAGTTCGAAACGCTGGATTTGCACGCACTGATCCGGCGTACGAAGATGGCCCAAAACACCGGGAAAACACCGGCGGGAAAAACAGAGGCCCTGCAAAATGCCCGCAAAGCCGCATGAATACTGGTGCCGATGAAAGGAGTCGAACCCTCGACCTTCTCATTACGAATGAGCTGCTCTACCAACTGAGCTACATCGGCTAAGCCCAAAATTGTACCACTTTTTTGCG
>Ga0182735_1002629_pt1 | contig 10715 bp, 11 predicted proteins | sample eDN5th30CKraftMG_FD_128524 | JGI IMG/M metagenome (GOLD analysis project Ga0182735, IMG submission 128524) | Enriched Miracle-Growth compost microbial communities from Emeryville, California, USA - eDNA 5th pass 30_C Kraft MG (version 2) (version 2) ... | reverse complement strand
TTGAGATAAATAAATGGGGAATTGAAGAGCCTGCATCCGGAGAACTCGTACTGACGGAACAACTTGACCTGGTCATGATTCCTCTTCTTGCATTTGACAGAATGGGCAATAGAGTAGGTTACGGGAAAGGATTTTATGACCGCTTTCTTTCCGTTTGTCGTCCCGATTGCTTGAAAGTCGGCCTTTCGTTATTTGAGCCGATTGATCTTATTGAAGATGCGAACCCCATGGACATCCCGTTAGATTATTGCATTACCCCGGATACGATCTGGGAATTCGGTGGCCTTTAATATACTTCCTTCGGTACGCAGCTTGTTGTTGCCGTTTTCCTTAATTGGACAGGAACATGGCTGTAACGATTTTCTAAATATACCGAGTCAGCTGTTTGATTGGTTATCTTAAACCTTGGCAGGTATTGGCCGATATGATGACATCCCGTTAATTTTTGTCGCCAGTCCTCATGCGTATAAGTTGCCTGAATTATTAAGCTATCTCCCCGAACAACGTATACACCCCTTGCATATTCAGCCCATTGGCCATCCCCATAGCAGGAGTCTGCCTCCATTTTCGTTTTGGAAAATGTTTTGATCTTCACATAGACAGAGTCGCAGTTGAATTGAAAATCATAAAGCTCATAACGCATCAACTGATCCTGGTTCGGAACGCTTTCGGCTACCCACGATCCCTGGAGAAATTCTGCCCCGGTGCCTTGCATCTTCGAATTAAATTTGCAGGAACTTAGAAAGAGCACCAGCATAACAAAGATGCTGGCACTCAAAAAAGGTATTTGGTTAAGAGTCCTGTTCATGCTATTTTAAACCGCCGATCATGTCTTCAGGCCTTACCCACTCGTTAAATTGTTCATCTGTTAATAAGCCGAGCGATATGGCCGCTTCCCGCAGAGATGTGTTTTCTTTATGAGCTTTCTTTGCGATCTTGGCAGCATTTTCATAACCAATATGAGGATTTAATGCCGTCACTAACATCAATGAGTTTTCTAGATGTTTTTTGATTCCATCGTAGTTGGGCTCAATACCGATCGCACAATGATCGTTAAATGAAACACAGGCATCTCCGATCAAGCGGGCACTCAATAAGAAGTTTGCCGCTAAAACAGGTTTAAAAACATTGAGCTCATATTGGCCGTTTGACCCGCCAACAGAGATGGCCACATCATTTCCCATAACCTGGGCTGCAACCATGGTTACCGCTTCGCATTGGGTAGGATTTACCTTACCAGGCATAATGGATGAACCCGGTTCATTTTCAGGTATAATAATCTCACCGATTCCTGATCGGGGGCCTGAGGCTAGCATCCGGATATCATTGGCAATTTTCATTAATGAAACCGCTATCTGTTTCAATGCACCGTGGCTTTCAACAATTGCATCGTGCGCAGCCAAAGCTTCAAATTTATTTTCTGCGGTAATGAATGGCAGGTCTGTGAACTTTGCAATGTATTTGGCTACATTTTCAGAATATCCTTTTGGTGTATTAATGCCCGTTCCTACAGCGGTACCTCCCAAAGCTAATTGTGATAAATGCGGTAATGTGTTTTTCAGCGCCTGTATACCAAAGGTCAGTTGAGCCACATAGCCTGAAAACTCCTGGCCTAAAGTGATTGGTGTTGCATCCATTAAATGCGTTCTTCCGATCTTAACTACCTTAGAGAATTCTTCCGACTTTGATTTTAGCGTATCTCTTAGCTTTTCTATTCCCGGAATGGTAGTATTAATCAGCATCTTATAGGCAGCAATGTGCATGGCCGTCGGATAAGTGTCATTGGATGATTGCGATTTGTTCACATCATCATTGGGATGGATGAATGCGTTCCCTTCTCCCAGCTTATTTCCTTGAATAACATGAGCGCGGTTAGAGATAACTTCATTAACGTTCATATTTGATTGGGTTCCTGATCCGGTTTGCCAGATAACCAAAGGGAACTGATCGTGTAATTTCCCTTCCAGGATCTCATCACAGACTTGAGCGATCAGGTCCCGCTTTTCAGAGGATAATATCCCGGCATCCGTATTCGTATAGGCTGCCGCTTTCTTCAAATAAGCGAAAGCTTCAATAATTTCAGGAGGCATAGAAGCCGGGGTTCCTATTTTAAAATTGTTTCTTGAACGTTCAGTCTGGGCGCCCCAATATTTATCTGAAGGGACTTTTACCTCACCCATTGTATCGTGCTCTATTCTGTATGTCATCGTGTTATATTATTTTATTCACAAAGTTAAAAATATAAACCTTTTCAGATAAGACTCTTCTTTCTAAATTGATTTTATTCGTCTTTTATCAGGGGATTTTAAATTTATTTGCGCATTTTCGTCGTTATTATAGAGCGAAATCCCTTTGGAAATATGTTGAGAACTACAAACCTTTTTATTTTTATTATCCCTTTATTTTTAATAGCCTGTTCTTCCGCCGAGAGTAAGAGAGTCAAAAAGGAAGAAGAGCAAAAGATTACAGACAGCATTCGTCTTGCTTATTCCCCTGAAAATGCAGATAAGCGAATCGATGAATTCATGAAGAAATTACACACCCATTCTGCTTTTAACGGGAATGTGCTTGTTGCGAAGGGAGGAAAGATCATTTACAGGAATTCTTTTGGCTGGGCAGATTACCTGCATCGTGATAGCCTGAAAATTACGTCTCAGTTTGAGCTGGCATCGGTTTCCAAGCCCTTAACCGCTACAGCCGTTTGATGCTAATTGAACGTGGGGAATTGCGCTTAGATCAAACCGTTAACGACTTTTTTCCTGACTTTCCTTACGAAGGTGTTACTATTAAGCAGCTTTTAAGCCATCGGTCCGGCTTACCCAATTATGTATATTTCGTAGATGGAATCTGGAAAGATAAAAGAAAAGGCTTGAGCAACAAGGAGGTAATAGACCTTCTCATTCAGCATAAGCCGGGTAAATACAATGCCCCCGATGCGAGATTCCTCTACAATAACAGCAACTTTATGATTCTTGCAGCCATTGTTGAGGTCGTTTCCGGCCAGTCCTTTACGGTTTTTATGCAGGAGAATATCTTTAAGCCTTTGGGAATGAAAAATACGGCGGTATATTCAAAGGTTGATTATGAAACCATCCCAACGGGCGTTATCGGTCACGATAAGGTATTCCGGCGTTCGGTTGTTCAGAATTTCTTAGATGGCCCCGTGGGAGACAAAGGGATCTACAGTACGGTAGATGATCTGTACCTGTTTGATCGGGCATTAATAGAAGGAAGAGTTATCAAAAAAGAGTTATTGGATTCTGCCTATGTAGGCAGAAGCAAGCCTACCAACGGAGTCTTTAATTATGGCTATGGATGGCGTTTGTATGAAAAAGGTGATCATGTCATCGCCTATCACACAGGATGGTGGCATGGGTTTAAGAACCTGTATATCCGCGATTTTAAAGATGATATCACGATTGTACTGCTATCCAATATGGCCAATGCAAGTTTAAATCATTTAGACGATTTATATAAGATACTGGATATGCCGGTTATCCGGCAAGGGGCGTATTCCGGTGATGGCGAATTAATGGGTGATTGATAACCATATTGTTTTTATATATTTTGTAATTTAAATAAAATTAGAAGAGATGTTTGATAAATTATTCCAGGCACAGCAAAAAGCTGAAGAAATAAAGAAGAGACTTGATAGCATCAGTGTTTCAGGAGAGGTTGAAGATGGTAAAATTAGAGTCATTGCCACGGCTAACAAGGAGATCAAAGAGATAATGATTGACCCGGTCTATTTTAAGGAAATTGACAAAGAAGAATTGGAAGAATTATTGCTGGTAGCTACTAATAAGGCATTGAAGCAAGCGGATGAGATTAACCAGGCTGAGATGCAGGCGGTAACCAAGGATATGCTTGGCGGACTTGGAGGTATGTTTAATAAATAATGAAAGATGGAAGCGATTTATTACGGCCACTCAACAGTGGGGCTAAATCTGAATAATATTGAGGTTTTGTTTGACCCCTTTATCACTCCGAATAAGTTAGCGGAGAAGGTTGATATAAAAACATTAAAGCCAGATTATATCTTTTTAAGTCATTGTCATGGTGATCATGTTGCTGACCTGGCAGCTATTCAAAAGAATAATAACTCAAGAGTAGTATCTATCGTAGAAGCTGCCGAATGGGTAAAAGCTCAGGGAATAGCCCCTGACAAAGTGATCGGTATGAACTTCGGAGGAACGATTTCAACTGATTTCGGATCAGCAAAAATGGTATTCGCTTTGCATACAAACAGCACTCCTGAAGGTGGTTATGCGGGTGTAGCTGCCGGCTATGTACTAAAATCCGGAGATAAATCCATTTATTTCGCCGGCGATACCGCCCTGACGCTCGAAATGCAACTGTTAGCAGAAGAGAACCTGGACTGGGCCTTTTTACCGATCGGCGGCTTTTTTACCATGGATGTTCAAGATGCTGTAAAGGCTGCGAAATTTATCAACTGTAAAAACATCATCGGTATCCACTATAATACATTTCCACCAATAGAGATCGATACAAAGGAAGCAATCAACAGATTCCAGGAGGCAGGATTGAATTTGCATTTGCTGCAAATCGGTGAGAAAATCAATTTATAAAATCCTATTTTATTTCAAAAGACAGATACCCCGCTTAAATTTTGTTCTGAAAGAACAGGGATCAAACAGGGGTTAAACAGGGACCAAACAGGGGCAGAACTCGCAAATTGCGCCTGTTTGACTCTTGTTTAATCCTGCTCCTGTTCGTGCCCATAGTGGGGTATAATTATTACATTTGTGCATGGCAAAGCTTAAACCTACTTTAGCAAAAGGTACGCGTGATTTTTCTCCGGTGGTAATGGAGAAACGTAATTATATCTTCAATTCTATTAAGGCTGTTTTTAAGAAGTACGGCTATAGTGAAATACAAACCCCTTCCTTTGAAAACCTGGATACCTTAACGGGTAAATATGGAGAAGAAGGAGATCAATTGATCTTTAAGATATTGAATTCGGGGGATTATATCTCTAAAGTATCTAAAGATCAACTGGGTACTATTTCATCTAAAGCATTGACTCCGGTTATCTCGGAGAAAGCACTTCGTTATGACCTGACAGTTCCTTTTGCACGCTATGTGGTTATGCATCAAAATGAGATCTCCTATCCGTTTAAACGTTATCAGATTCAGCCTGTCTGGCGTGCGGACCGGCCTCAGCGGGGCCGCTATCGTGAGTTCTATCAGTGTGATGCGGATGTTGTCGGCTCTGAAAGCCTTTTAAATGAAGCAGAGTTCATTGCCATTTATTTCGAGGTTCTGCAAAAATTCGGATTAAAGGATTTTAGTATAAAAATAAACAACCGGAAAGTTTTAGCCGGAATCGCTGAAGTATTGAACAGGAGCGATTTGTTGATCGATATGACTGTTGCTATTGATAAGCTGGATAAAATAGGAGTAGCGGGAGTTGAAAAGGAATTGCTTGAACGTGGTTTTACAGAAGATAATGTAAAAGAGTTATCCCCGATCCTGTCATCTTCAGGAAGTAGTGATAATCAATTGAAACTGTTAAAGAGCTTTTTGGAGAATTCTGATATCGGAAAGAAAGGCATTGAAGAGATCGAGGAGGTGATAGCTTATGTAAAGGTTCTTGATCCGCAGATATTAGATAAGCTTCAGCTGGATATTACGTTGGCAAGGGGTTTAAATTATTATACCGGGACTATCCTGGAAGTTAAAACCAATGAGGTTGTGATGGGCAGCATTGGCGGGGGCGGGCGCTACGATGATTTGACGGGGATGTTTGGTTTAGCGGGATTAACGGGAGTTGGTATTTCATTCGGAGCTGATCGGATATACGATGTTTTAGAAGAGCTGAGCCTGTTCCCCGAAGATACGGCAGAAGGGACAAAGATTTTGATCAGTAATTTTGATGCGGTTGCAGAAAGATACGCATTGCCTCTTTTGCAAAAACTGAGGGCCAAAAACGTTGCTGCCGAAATATACCCGACTGCTGCTAAATTAAAGAAGCAAATGGCTTATGCCCATGCGAAAAATATTCCTTTTGTCATCCTTGTGGGTGATGAGGAAATACAAAAAGGGCTGTATACGCTTAAAAATATGAAAAGCGGAGATCAGCAGCAGCTTAATGAAGCAGACATATTAAAGTACTTTAGTGAATAGGTATTCCTAAGATTTATATCTTTTAGTATTAAGATACTAATGCTTTTAATGCCTGATTTACTTTATCAAAGTTAAAGGAGCTGTAAACTTTATTAAATTGATCTTTGATCTGTTCATTGCATAAGTTCCCGATGCTTCCTTCATGCGTGTGATTTACTTCTCTCAAGGGTTTGAAAGTGCCATTTTCTATAGACAGGCCGATGTTCTTGTAGGCTTCACGAAAGGGCACACCTTTTAGAACTTCGTTGTTTACAACTTCTACGCTAAACAGGTAATCGTATTTGGCGTCGTCTATGATAGTATCTTTAATGATAATATTTTTTAGCATGTGATTGCACATGACCAGGCATTCGTTCAGCGATTCGAAAGCGGGAAATAAATTCTCTTTTAACAATTGAAGATCGCGATGGTAGCCGGATGGGAGATTGGTGGTCATCATGGCGATTTCATTGGGCAAAGCCTGGATTTTATTACAACGCGAGCGAATAAGCTCAAACACATCCGGATTCTTCTTGTGAGGCATGATGCTTGAGCCGGTAGTTAATTCGTCAGGGAAAGATAGGAAGCCAAAGTTTTGGTTGATATATAAACAGACATCCATTGCGAATTTGGCAAGGGTAGCTGCAATGGACGACATGCCCTGAGCCAGAATCCGTTCGGTTTTCCCTCTTCCCATCTGTGCATAGACAACGTTGTAATTTAAGGTATCAAAACCTAATAATTCAGTTGTAAGCGTACGGTTTAAGGGAAAGGAGGAGCCGTAGCCTGCAGCGGATCCCAATGGGTTTTTATTGCAGATCTTCCATGCTGCCAACATCATTTCCAGGTCGTCAACCAAGCTTTCTGCATAAGCACCGAACCATAATCCGAACGATGAGGGCATGGCTATCTGGAGATGGGTATATCCGGGAATTAAGGTGGCTTTGTGCTTTTCGCTTAAGCTGATCAGTTCATTAAAGAGGAGTTCTGTGTTCTGAACGATGTGCTCAATTTCACTTCTAAAGTATAGCTTCAGATCAACCAGCACCTGGTCATTTCTGGAGCGTCCGCTATGTATTTTTTTGCCGGCTTCGCCGATGCGCTGTGTTAAAAGGAACTCGATCTGTGAATGTACGTCTTCTACTTCAGCGTCTATTTTGAAATTGCCCTTTTCAACCTCTTTAAAAATGGATTTTAATTCTTCCTGAATTTGTGTTAACTCGGCTTTGGTCAATAATCCGATGCTTTCCAGCATTTGCGTGTGTGCTAATGACCCTAAAATATCAGCAGCAGCTAAGTTGACATCCAATTCCCTGTCTTGGCCTACAGTAAACTTATCTACAGCATTTTCGGTTTTTGTATTTTTTTGCCAGAGTTTCATTTCAGTTTATATTTATGGAGAATCTTAATAATTAATGGATTATGTGTTCAAGTATCCGGATGTAGAAGCTTATTCCTTCTTCAATTTCATGAAGATGAATGTACTCATCAGCCATGTGTGACCGTGCTGAATCTCCCGGCCCTAATTTTAGGGAAGGGATGTTCAATAGAGCCTGATCGCTTGTGGTAGGTGAGCCATAGGTTTTGCTACCAAGCGCAAGGCCTGCCTGAACGATCGGATGATTCCAAGGTATCGATGATGGTTTTAATCGGGTGGATCGTGCTGTTGCCTGTGAGCTTATATGCTCCTGAACGATTGCAAGGACTTCTTCATTGCTGTACGCATCGGTAACCCGGATATCAACCGTGAATTTACAGCTTGCAGGGATAACGTTATGTTGAGATCCAGCCTCAATAATCGTTACGTTCATGGAGATCGGCCCGAATACCGTTGACTCTTTAGGAAATTTGAAAGTTCTGAACCAATTGATGTCTTCTATTGCTTTATAGATGGCATTTTCTCCTTCATTTCTTGCTGCATGTCCGGCTTTCCCGGTTGCTTCACAATCGATTACCATTAACCCCCGTTCGGCTATTGCTAATTGCAAAAGCGTTGGTTCTCCGACGATTGCAAAATCAAGCTCTCCCAGGTCGTCTAATATCGATTCGATCCCGTTTTTTCCGGAGACCTCTTCCTCTGCAGTAGCTGCGTAGCAAAGATTGTATTTTAAATCTTTGCTATCGTTAAAATAACGGAATGCGGCCAGTAAGGATACCAAGCAGCCTCCCGCATCATTACTTCCCAAGCCATATAGCTTGCTTTCTTCAATAGCAGGCAGAAAAGGATCTCTTGTATAGCCCGAATTCGGCTTAACGGTATCGTGATGTGAATTTAAAAGGATGGTCGGTTTATCCGGGTCAAAGAATTTGTTATAGCACCAGATGTTGTTACCCTTTTGTTGATAGGCTATATGATGTTCTTTTAAGAACCGGATAATTTCTAACGCAGTGTTGTCTTCTTCCCTGCTAAATGAAGGTATACAAATTAGCGATTGTAAAAGAGATATACTCTCCCTTGTAAGATTCTGTATACTTTGCATACGTATAAATTAACTATCCGCACTATACAAGCCACCCGCTTTCAGGGCTGATAGCTTGATTCCCTTAATAAGCGATGAGCTAAACCCGTTATGCTCCATTTCATTTAATCCTGCAATGGTGCATCCTTTGGGAGAGGTTACCTTATCTATTTCGCTTTCAGGATGGCTTTGTGTTTGTAAAAGAAGGTCTGCTGCACCCTTAGCTGTTTGTACGGCCATTTTTAATGCTTCGTCAGCGTGAAATCCTACTTCCACTCCTCCCTGGGAGGCCGCCCGGATCGCTCTTAGGAAAAAAGCGATGCCGCAAGAGCAGAGAGCAGTAGCGGCGGTCATTAAATCTTCATTGATCTTCATTACAGCCCCTACCGTTTCAAACATCCGGGTTACTTCCTGTATATTTTCTTTGCCGGCATCTTCCCCAGCTATGCAGGTCATCGACTGACCGATTGATATAGCAGTATTGGGCATTGCGCGTATAACCTGAATATCCTGGCCCAGCTTATTTTTAATATCCTGACAGGTTACACCAGAAATTACGGATACGATTAATTGTTTCTTTGAATCCAGGTGGTCGGATATTTCTTCTAAGACATTATTTAACTGTTGAGGTAGAATTGCTAAAACAATGATATGTGCGCCTTGTATTGCTTCTGCATTATTTGAGCTGACATTAAAGCCCAGGTTGGTGGCTTCAGTTAAATGCTGAAGACTTCTACGGGTCAGCGTTACTTCATTGGGAGCACAAAAGCCTTTGTTTATTAATCCTTTTGCTAAGGAGAAACCGATGTTTCCTGATCCGATAATCGTAACTTTTTTCATCATCTTATTTTAGTATTCGTGAACCAAATTTATTGTCCTTCAGAAGAGGGAGGTCGGATGCCTGGCCTATTAAAACCTCCTTAACGCCTTTATTGATCGCGTCAAATGCATTATGAAGTTTTGGGATCATGCCATCGCTTACTACCCCTTCTTTTTGTAAAGGAATAAAATCTTTTTCTTTTATTTCTGATACGACGGAATTTTCATCATTTATATCTCTTAAAACACCTTTTTTCTCGAAGCAATAGACGAGAGAGGTTTCGAAATGCGATGATAAAGCGACAGCAATGCTTGAGGCGATTGTATCAGCATTGGTGTTTAATAAATGACCCTGTCCATCATGCGTAATTGCTGAAAATACCGGAGTAAAGCCAGCTTTTAAGAAAGAAACCAGGCTTTCTGCATTTACAGAATTATCCAGCAGATCACCAACCCAACCATAATCGATGGATTTAACGGGCCTTTTTATTGCTTGTATGCAATTCCCATCTGCTCCTGAAAGACCGATAGCGTTACATCCATGGCTTTGTAAAGCCGCAACAATGTTTTTATTAATTAAGCCGGCGTAAACCATGGTTACAATATCTAAAGTTTGCTTATTGGTAACCCTGCGGCCTTCTATTAAGGTTGCTTCGATCCCTAAATCAGCAGCAAGCTTGGTCGCGATCTTACCGCCACCGTGTATTAGGATTTTTAGATCGTCAATCGCTGAGAAATCGTTTAAGAAGCTTCTTAACTGATCGGGATTGTCAATTATATTTCCTCCAATTTTGATGACAGATAATTTTCTCATTTGGGTTAGCGCTAAGTCAGATCTTCCAGAATGGTTTTTAAAACGGTTTGTGCTGCCCATAAGCGATTTCCTGCTTCTGCCTGAACCAAAGATTGTTGTCCATCCAATATATCGGAGGCAAGCTCTACATCCCTTCTAACCGGTAAGCAATGCATGACCTTGGTATTCTCGCTTAATCTTTTGGAAGTGAGCATCCAATCTTCGTCAGTTGCAATGAGTTTACCATATTCCTGAAAGCCGGACCAGTTTTTTACATAAACGAAATCGGCGTCCTTGATAGCTTCCGACTGGTTATGTGTAATCGTTACTCCATCCGTAAATTCTTCTGAAAGCTCATAGCCTTTGGGGTGCGTAATTATAAAGTCGATCATACCTTCTTTTTGAGCTCTGTTCATCCATTCAGCGAAGGAATTCGGAACTGCCTGGGGCAAGGCTTTTACGTGAGGAGCCCAAGTAAGTACAACCTTGGGCTTCTCAACTTTCTTTTCTTCCTCGAT
>Ga0182735_1002628_pt1 | contig 10716 bp, 4 predicted proteins | sample eDN5th30CKraftMG_FD_128524 | JGI IMG/M metagenome (GOLD analysis project Ga0182735, IMG submission 128524) | Enriched Miracle-Growth compost microbial communities from Emeryville, California, USA - eDNA 5th pass 30_C Kraft MG (version 2) (version 2) ... | reverse complement strand
TAGATCGGTTTCACGCGCGCCTGCTGGTTCATGCCGGCCGGCAGCCGCTCGATCCGCTCACCGTCGAGCTCGTAGGCCACGCAGATCTTGATCTCGGGAAACGGATCGAGAATGTCGAGCTTGGTGAGCGCAATGCCGTCGAGGCCGGACACCTTGACCACTTGGCGCACGAGCACCGCGTCGAACCATCCGCACCGGCGGCGGCGCCCCGTATTGACGCCGAACTCCTTGCCTCTTTCGCCGAGCAGCCGTCCGATCTCGTCGGGCTCGCCGTTCTCGTCCAGCAGCTCCGTCGGAAACGGTCCCGATCCCACCCGCGTGGTGTAGGCCTTCGCCAAACCGAGCAGTGTACCGATGGCGCGCGGGCCGATGCCGGATCCTGCCGCGGCTTGCGCCGCCACGGTGTTCGACGAGGTCACATAGGGATATGTGCCGTGATCCACATCGAGAAGCGCGCCCTGGGCGCCTTCGAAGAGGATCCGCTTTCCGTTCCGCCGCGCCTGATCGAGCAGTTCCCACGTGCAGCCGACGTAGGGCGAGATCTTTGCGGCGATCGCCGTCAGGTCCGCAATCAGCGCATCCTTCGAGATGAGAGGCTGGCCAAGGCCGCTGCGCAGCGCGTTGTGATGAACGAGCAGGCGATCCACTTTCGGACCCAGGTTCTCGGGCTTACGCAGATCCTGCGCCCTGATGGCGCGGCGGCCGACCTTGTCCTCGTACGCCGGCCCGATGCCGCGGCCTGTCGTACCGATCTTCTGGCCACCGGCCGAAGCTTCGCGCAACTGGTCGAGCTCCCGGTGCAACGGCAGAATGAGCGTGGCGTTCTCGGCCACCATCAGGTTATCGGGCGTGACCTCGATGCCTTGCTTGCCGATGGCATCGATTTCATTTGCGAGATGCCACGGGTCCACTACCACCCCGTTGCCGATGATCGAGAGCTTGCCGCCGCGCACGATGCCGGAAGGCAGCAGCGCGAGCTTGTAGGTCACGCCGTTGACGACCAGCGTATGGCCGGCATTGTGCCCGCCCTGGAAGCGCACGACGATATCGGCGCGCTCCGACAGCCAATCGACGATCTTGCCCTTGCCCTCGTCGCCCCATTGGGCGCCGACCACCACCACGTTCGCCATTCGATCCTCGCTTGCCGAAGAGCGGGCGCCGCCTTCGGTTGCTGGTCTCACCGGGCGGCCAACCCGGCAAACAAAATAAGGGCCCCGGCGCGAGGCCAGAGCCCTTTTCTCATGTTTATAGCGATATTTGCGACAGGAGCAAGCCGCCGCGAACTGCTGTGGCGCGCGATATGGACGGGGATGGTTCCGGCCGTACACGTGGCATCGAAAGCGAATATCTGTCTTCGCCGGGCTTGTTCTCGCGATCCATCGGGCAGCGGGCACAGAGGCTTGCGGTCGAATGTTGCTGCGCCATCCAGCGCCGGGCGTGCTGATGAATTGGTCCCTGCGACACGCGCCGGGGATGGCATCGATGAATGGCGCGACGTTTCGGACCTCAGCAGAAATTCAAGCTGAGACACAACCGGAACGTATTGTCGCTGGACAGTCCGAGGCACGGACCCTATAACGGCGCCCGCTTCGCCATTCGGTTCACACCGAAAGGCTGACGCCCAGGTAGCTCAGTTGGTAGAGCATGCGACTGAAAATCGCAGTGTCGGTGGTTCGATTCCGCCCCTGGGCACCATTGGTACCATCCCAATCAGTCCAAAGTAGTCGCAAATAGCGCCACAAGGCGCTGAAATTCCTCATAAATGCCGCGGAGGGTGTCGAGGGAACGATCGGTCAGTTCACGAATGGGCGCCCGAATGATTCTTTCTTTTTATAGTCAATAATTCCACCGCAGAGAACCTGCATGTGCCCGGGAGAAATTCCAGAGGCACATTCGGACGGCGAGGGTCGGATCGTGACAGAACCGAAGGGCCGAATGGGTTCAACGGCGATCCGGCCCAACCCCTTCCGGGGCTGAACAGCTAGAGCCGGCTTGGCCTCGCTCTCGCGCTCAGCAGACCGGTGACAGCGGCGATGAGGAGAAAAGCATCGACATACCAGGCCATCGGGTCTGTCGCGCGAGGCAGCCAGACATAGGCATGGATGCCAATGATCGCGAGCAGCACTACGGAGCCAGCCAGCCGGAACAGGCGTGAAATGGCGGCAGCGGACGAAACCGCGAACGCCGACAGGAGCGAGATTGCCACGGCGGCGAGATAGACCGCGAGGCTCACATCGCGCGAAACAAGTAGCGATCCGAGTGCTGCGGCCGCGAGGGCGAAGGGCTGGCCCCAGGCAACTGCCGCCCAGATGCGTTCCCATCGCGGTGCCGGGCGACCTTTGTCACGCCGCCGAGCGAGCCAGATCGTGACGCCGGTGTATGTCACGATGGTGAGTGCCAACCCTAGAACGCCGTAGACCACCTTGACGGTCATGCCGCCGAACCATCCGAAGTGCAGCGGCTGTATCGCTCCCAGAATCTGCTGGCCGAAGCTTCCGCCCTCCAGTCCGCCGTTGCCCAGAGGCGTGCCGTCTCCCTTGAAATAGTAGGCCTCCGACATCGCCAGATGTCCTGGAGTGCGCATGCCGAGAGTGACCACCTGGCCCGTCTTCGCGGCGTGCTGCATGAAAATCGAGACCAGCTCTGCGTCGGGCTTATCCGCCCGAACATGTCGCATCATCGCGACAACATCCGGCAATGGCGCAGCGGTCTCCTCCTCGGTTGGCCGGGGACCCAGCAGCATCGAGAAGGCTTTTTCCGAGTCGCCGTCGTAGGCCGCGAGCGCGAGAACCCCGACGATCAGCGTCGATAGGCCCAGAAGCGCGCCCGTCAGCGAGACCGCGATATGAAACGGCAGTCCCCAGACGCCGAGCCTGTTGTGCAGATCGGCGTCCTGAAGCCGCTTGGAGCCACCCCAACGGAGCGCAAACGCATCCTTGAAGATGCGCGGATGCGCGAGCAGTCCCGAAATAAGCGATGAAAGCAGCGTGACGCCCGTCAGCCCGACGAGGAATATGCCCCACGTCCGCGGCAGATGCAGGTTGATATGAAGCGCGGTCAGGAAGTCCGTCCACGGCGCCTTGATCCGCGCAACGAGCTTGCCGTCAGCGTCGGCCACCCATTTTCCGTCGGCACCGCTGTCGTGGTCGTGATAGCTGACGCCAAACCGCGGCGTAATGCGTCCAGGGGCAACGATGAAGATGTCGTGGTCGGACTTGTCGGCAATCGCCTGCCTGTAGCCGCCTTCCACGGCGGCGGTCACGGCCTCGTCCGTGAGGCGGGTTGCGATGATGGGAAGGTCCGGCTGCTCCCACCGCTGAAACTCGTAAAGGAATACGGTCAGCGTGCCCGACAGACAGACGATGTAGATGAGTGCCGCGAAAGCCAGCCCGAGTGCCGAGTGGCCGGCCAGCATGGCCTTGACGAAGTCCGGCGGCAGAAACGCCCTCTTCTTGGGCTGGCGGACGCTCGCGTCGTTCATGACGCAACAACTTTCGGAAGAAAGGCGATCGCATAGCTGACCAATGACACCGCGACGAGCACGATCGTCGCACGCAACAGCTTCGCATCGCTTAGCGTCCAGGCCATTCCACCGCCCCACAAAACGGGAACCAGAATGCCACCGAGCATGATCCGATCATAGACCGCGAGCGGCATGGCGACGGCGATGGCGACGCCGACACCGATCGAGGCAATACCCGCGAGCACGATCGCAAGCAGGCTCTTCGCGATTCCCCGGCGCCAGTTCGTGGCCCGCTCTTCAGGCTCCAAAGCCGCTTCTCGGACCGCGCGCGCACGGCTGTTCCTCAGCTCGACGCCGCAGGCGACGATCGCATAGGCGACGCACGACAGCGCCAATGCGCCGTAGGTGATGCCGACCTCGGCTCCCAGCGCGTGGCCGAACGCAATGAACCCCGCGACAATCAGAAACCATCCGCCGAGCGCCAGATGAACCTTCGACTGCCTCGGGCGCCGCCACGAGACAGCAAGTACGCCAACGCCCATTGCAAGAAGCACTGTTGCTGCAATCACCGAGATCAGTGCCATGCGCGCTTCGTGACCTCTTGAACTTCGGCGACCCGGCGACAGGCATGGCTGTCGGCAATGCGAGAGCCGGCCTCAGAACTTGTACGACAAACTGGTGATGACCGTACGACCTTGCCCTATGCCGCAATCGCCACGAACCGTGCACAAGGACAGATAGTAAGTGTCTTCGAGGTTTTGCGCTACGAGCTGCCAGCGCCAACCGTCCTTCTCGTAGGCGATCATGGCATCGAACAGCGTGACGTCGGGTGTCGTGATCGTACCCAGATCGCCGGTAACGAGCTTGCCATAGTCCTTCATCTCGCCGATATAGCGTGCGCCGCCACCGATCGAGAAGCCACGCCAGAAGCCCGTGTGCATCGTGTAGATGCCCCACAGCGATGCCATGTGCTGCGGAACGCCCTCGACGGGCGTGCCAATCTCGAATGCGTTGAAATGGTCCTCGTACTCACCATCCATGTAGGTATAGGCCCCGATCACCTTGAAGTTCTCGGTCAGGCTTCCGGCCGCCTCGATCTCGAAGCCGCGAATGCGCGCCTCCGCGCCTTGCAGCGAGAAACTTGAAAGGACATCGGACACGAGACGGTTCTTCTCAGTCAGATCGAAGTAGGCCGCATTGATGACGAAAGGCGCGCCACGCGGCTGAAACTTGACGCCGACCTCGATCTGGTCACCCTGCAGCGGATCTGCCGGACGAGGATCGACCGGGTTCAGCGGATCCTTGATGACCTGGTTGCCCGGCTGGGCCGAGAAGGCCTGCGAGTAGCTGACGTACGGCGTCAGGCCGAACCAGAAATGATACATCAGGCCGGCGCGAACCGTCGCTTCTGACAGATCCTGATCCTCGATGCCGGCCTGTTCGATCTTCAGCCAGTCGTTGCGCGCGCCGACGACCGCGGTCCAGTTGCCGAGATTGATCTGGTCCTGGACGTAGACACCGGTTTGCGTCTGCGTCTCGTCGCTGCGCTTCGTGACCGTGAAGTTGTTCGAGGGCTCAAGAAGTCCGGTGGTGAAATTCAGGTAGTACGCATTCCGTCCGTACGTCGGCCGGTACACGTTGAAGGGGCTTTGCACGGCGAACGGAGGAGGCAGCACATTGGGTGTCAGCAGATTGTCGACGAGGATCGGTGTTCCGGAGCCACCCGTTGCATAGCGCGTGTAGTCGACACCACCCGTGAGCTTATGCGCGATGCCGCCGGTCATGACTTTGGCCGTCAGATTCGTGTCCGAGGTGACGACGTCGGTTTCAGTGTTGCGCCACAGATAGACGCGCGCGATCTCCTGGCGTGTGGGGTCGACGAACGGCACGTTCGCCGGATTCAGGAACGGGATGCCGAACTGGAAATTGACGAGATTGACGAGGTCGGTCGTCAGCGGCGCGGGATAGTGCGTGCTGTAGGTGTTATCGGTGTGCGTGTAGCGCGTTCCGTGATGCAGCTCGAGCCATGGCGCCAGCTTGTGGTCGACGAGCAGCGAGACCGATTGTTGCTCCGTATCGTTGTAGTCGCCGGGTTCGCCGACAAAGCGGCGGCGCGGAATGCGCTCGCCCGTGATCGAGTTCGGATAGAGCGTGCCTTCGTGCGGAAGGAACTGCTGAGTCGAGCCGCCATCGTCCCTGCGGACAGTACCAAGCAGCGTGATGCTGGTGTCGCCGCTCGGGCGAAATGTCAGCGAGGGCGCGAAGAACAGGCGATCGTTCTGGACGTAGTCGACCTGCGTATCGGAATCGCGCGCCACGCCGACCATACGATAGAGCCAGCGCGTATCGGTCGGAACCGGACCGCCGACGTCGAACTTGAACTGCTTCCAATCATACGAACCGTACTCGACGCCGATCTCGGCATGCGGCGTCTCCTGCGGACGCTTCGAGATCATGTTGATGATGCCGCCCGTGGTCGCTTGACCGTAGAGCATGGAAGCCGGCCCGCGCAGCACCTCCACGCGCTCGAGCGAATAGGGCTCGGCAGCGGCGGTATTCGCGTAATACCCGTTCGTCGTACGCATGCCATCGAGGAAATATGCGGCCGGAATGCCACGAACGATGATGTAGTCGCCACGACTGTCGAAACCGAAACCATCAGCGAGGACGCCGGGTGTGTAGCGCACCGCCTCCTGGAGCGATTGCACCCCCTGGTCACGCATCTGCTCCGCGCCGACGACCGATATCGATTGCGGCGTTTCGCGCAGCGGCGTGTCGGTCTTGGTTCCGGTACCGCTTCTCGTGGCGACGTAGTCCTGAACGGGGCTCGTCGCAGTCTCGACAGTGCGGCGGCCCGGCGCTTCGGCGGGTTGCGACGGGGCTGGCGGTTGAGGCCGGTTGGCCTGCTGGGCTCTTGGTGCGCTCGACTTGGCAGGCGCCTTTTTCTTCGCAGGCGCAGTCTGCTTCTTGGCTTCGACGGAAATCGTCGGCAGCGTGGTGGGCGGCGGTTGCGCCGTTTGCGCCGATGCCGGCGAGATCGCGCCGAGATGTATCAAAGCTGCCGCCGAAGCCGCTACCCATACGGCGCGCCTGGGATAGTGGGCTTCAGAAAAGGCGATCCGAGCCGTCGTTTGATCGTCGCTATCCAGTGGCATCGCGCAACCTTGTCCGCGCACAGGCGCCCCCTTTTGCTTGGCGGTCTCAGGATGCTTGCTGGGTGGCATGAGGAATCAGGCTGCCTGAAGCAGAGCGTTACGTTGAATACCAAACGAAAAAAGTCAACAATTCGAGCTCATCGAGCCTCGGCCGTGGGCTGGGGGTAACTTTGCCGCAACAGTGCCGCGACGCTGCATTCGGCAAGCACCGCGCCGCGACAACCAACGAAGCAACGTGTTCGGAGGCAGGGCCGCAGCCGACGTTGACGGCGGTCGCTTGTCTCATCCATGCTGGCGATCCAAAAAGATAATCAAGCGGGAGGAAGTGGCGGCATGCGCAGGCGCACATTCCTGAAGCTCGCCGGCAGTGCAAGCGCGGGTCTTTCAACCTTTCCGGCCGTGGTCGGAGCACAGGCTGCCTGGCCGAACAAGCCGGTGAAGATCATCGTTCCGTTTGGTGCCGGCGGCGGGACCGACAATCTCGCACGGTTCTGGGCCGAGAAACTCGGCCACGCCTTCGGCCAACCGTTCGTGGTCGAGAACCGGGGCGGCGCCTCTGGCATCATCGGCACGGAGGCCGTGGCGAAATCCGCGCCCGACGGCTACACGCTGCTGCTCTCATCGAACTCGCCAACCGTCAGTCTGCCCCTGTTGCGCAAGGTGCCCTACGATAAGAGCTCGCTGCAACCTGTGGTGCGCGTCGGCGATGCGGCGACCGGATTTTGCGTGCATCCGAGCACGGGCCTGAAGTCGGTCAAGGAGCTTGTCGACTATGCACGAGCCAATCCCGGCAAGCTTGCTTGCTGTTCAGGAGGGGTGGCCACCTGCAGCCATATGCGAATGGAGATGCTGGCCTATCGAACCGGCGTGAAATTCTTGCACGTGCCCTATCGTGGCGGCGCCGACGCTCTGAACGATCTTCTCGCCGGCACCGTTCACTTCATGAACGACCCGAGCACCAATCCCTCCGCCAAAGCTGGCAAGCTCGACATGCTGTGCGTCAATCACAGCACCCGCAGTCCCGAGTTCCCTGATGCGCCGACATTGGCGGAAGCCGGCTATCCCGATTCCGACGTGCCATTGTGGTTTTGCATCTGGGCGCCCGCCGGTGTGCCCGAGCCTGTTGTCGAGGCTCTCCACGCCAAGGTGACGGAGATCTCGAAAGAACCCGATGTGCCGTCCCGACTGCTGCTCAGCGGCAGCCTCCCGGTCACTTCGACACTGGCCGAGCTGCGGGCCTTCCGAGACGCGAATTGGAACGCCACGGCCGACCTCATCAAGGTGGCCAACATCAAACTCGACTAAGGCGCGCCCACGTCAAATGGACCTGATTGCGGAGAGGCCGCTTCCTTGGCCTTTTCAAATGCCACTTCCCGGTGCCCGGCAGCCCTTCGAACTTCAAATCGCCCCGCCACAGGATATTCGGACACCGAACCAAGCAGTGTCATTCCGCCGGTGCCGGATGCGCTTGACCATGTCCTCGATCTTGGGCCTCAACCAGAGTGGACCGATCGCGGGCGAGCAAGGAATAGACGGTCGGCACGATGAACAAGGTCAACAGGGTCCCGAGCAGGAGGCCGCCGACGATCACAAGGCCGATCTGGGTGCGGCTCTCTGCTCCGGCTCCGGCCGCCATCGCAAGCGGTACGGCCCCGAGCACCATCGCTCCGGTGGTCATCAGAATGGGACGCAGGCGCAGCGCCGAGGCTTCGATAACGGCATCGAGCTTCGCGCGTCCCTGTTCCTGCAGCTGGTTGGAAAACTCCACGATCAGGATGCCGTTCTTGGTGATCAGACCGACAAGCGTCACGAGTCCGACCTGGCTGTAGATGTTCATGGATCCGCCACCCCAATAGAGCGCCAGGAGCGCGCCGGTCATCGATAGCGGAACCGTCAACATGATGATGAATGGATCGACGAAGCTCTCGAACTGGGCCGCAAGCACGAGATAGATGAAGGCGAGCGCGAGAAGGAACGTGAAATAGATATCGCCGGAGGCCTGCTTGTACTCGCGCGAAGGACCGATGTAGTCGATGCGCGCCGACATGGGCAGGATGCGGCGCGCGGCGGTCTCGAGGGCCTCGAGCGCCTCGCCCTGCGAGAAGCCCGGGGCGATGTTCGCTGTGATGTCCGCTGAGCGGAGCTGATCCATCCGGGCGAGCTCGCGCGGCGCGACGGACTCGCGAAGATCGACCAGGTTCGACAGCTGGATCATGCTGCCGTTGGCGCCCCGGACGTAGATCTTCGACAGATCGTCCGGATTGGTTCGCTCGATGTCGGCGACCTGAACGATCACGTCGTACTGCTTGCCGTTCTGCTTGAAGCGCGTCACCTGCCGGCCACCGAGCATGGTCTCGAGTGTGCGCCCGATCGTCTCCACTTGCGCGCCGACGCTTGCCGCCTTGTCGCGGTTCACGGTCACCTTGATCTCGGGCTTATTGAGCTTGAGCCGCGATTCCAGATTGGCAAGTGACGGATGCTTCTCGGCTTCCGCGATGATCGCCTCGACCTTGCGATTGATCTCGTCGTACTCGCCCTGCATGGCGACCGAGATCCAGACGGGACGCGAGCTCGCGTTCTGGCCGAGCGAGGGCGGGTTCGTCGCGTAGGCGAGTACGCCTGGCAGCTTCTTGATCTCCGGCGCCAACGAGGTGACGATATTCTGCTGCTTGCGCTCCCGCTCGTCCCATGGCTTCAGGCGAGCGAACGAGATGCCCTGCGAAACGATCGGATTGCCGGACACGACGAAGAATGCCTCGGCCTCCGGCACATTCTTCCTGAAGATGTCCTCGAAACGGTGGGCATACTTTTCCATGTAGTTGAGCGTCGCGCCTTCGGGGCCGATGAAGAAGCTGATGATCGTCCCGCGATCCTCCACCGGCGAGAGCTCCGGCTTCAGTGCGGTAAAGAGGAAGTAGCTGGCGGAAGCGATGAGGGCGCCGACCAGCAGAACCGGGAGGCGCGCCTTGAGCACTCCGCGCAGGGTCGAGCGATAGCCATTGGTGAGGCCGACCAGTACCCACTCGACGAAATTGTAGATGCGGCCGTGGCTCGTCTGGTGTCGCAGCATGCGCGAGCACATCATCGGACTGAGGGTCAGAGCAATGAACCCGGACACAATGACGGCACCGGCAAGCGTCCACGCGAACTCGGTGAACAGTCGGCCTGTGGTGCCCGACATGAAGCCGATCGGCGCATAGACCGCCGCCAGGGTGAGGGTCATGGCGATCACGGCGAAGCCGATCTCCCTGCTGCCCTGAATGGCGGCCTCGATCGGGGGCGTTCCCTCCTCGATGTGGCGATAGATGTTTTCGAGGACGACGATGGCATCGTCGACGACGAGCCCGATTGCGAGCACCATCGCGAGCAGCGTCAACGTATTCACCGTGAAGCCAAGCAGCAGCATGATGGCGAATGCGCCAAGCAGTGAGGCTGGAATGGTCACGACGGGAATGATCGTCGCGCGCACGTTGCGCAGAAACAGGAAGACAACGATAACCACCAGCACAACGGCCTCGCCGATCGTATGGTAGACGGAATCGATCGAGGCCTGGATGAACACCGAGGTGTCGTGCGCCACCTCGACCTTCATGCCTTCCGGCAGATTGGCAATAATGCTAGGCAGCTCCGCCCGCACTCCCTTCGAGATGTCGAGCGGATTGGCAACGGCCTGCTTCACGACGCCAATAGCAACGGCGCGCTGGCCCTTGAAGCGGACCGATATCCGCTCGTCCAGTGGGCCGAGCTCCGCACGGCCAACGTCTTCGAGGCGCACCGGATAGCCGTTCACGACGCGGATGATGATGGCGTTGAACTCGGCAGGGGCTCGCAGATCGGTCTGCGCGAGCACCGTGAACTCGGTGTCTTTGCTCTCGATGCGGCCCGCGGGGACTTCGATGTTCTGCTTCGAGAGCGCATCCTCGACGTCCTGCGGCGTCAGGCCATAGGCAGCGAGACGGGCGGCATCGAGCCAAATGCGCATCGCATACCGGCGTTCGCCGAAGATGCGCGCCTCGGCAACACCGCCGATCGATTGCAGCCGGTCCTTGACGAAGCGGTCGGCGAAATCGGTGATCTCGAGCTGGGAATGGCGATCCG
>Ga0182735_1002627_pt1 | contig 10716 bp, 8 predicted proteins | sample eDN5th30CKraftMG_FD_128524 | JGI IMG/M metagenome (GOLD analysis project Ga0182735, IMG submission 128524) | Enriched Miracle-Growth compost microbial communities from Emeryville, California, USA - eDNA 5th pass 30_C Kraft MG (version 2) (version 2) ... | reverse complement strand
TCGCCATACAGGGCAATGCTTTTGTGACGGACCTTCATTCCATCATTCTTGCCGGACTGATGTCATTGGCCCTTACGGGGTGCGCGCATTACGCTTCCGATCCCTTGCCTTCCTCGCTGGAGGCCGCTGGTTTGGACAATGCCGATTTCGTCCAGGCCTACCCCGCCGGCGAGAATATGGAGAGTCGCCGGTTTGCGATTGACCTCTCCGCGCCTCTCGGCGCGCAGGCCGTCGCATCGCTGGCCGTAATGGCCAATCCCGATCTTAAGGCGCTTCGCGCGCGGGCGGGCGTGAATGATGCACAGGTGTATGCTGCGGGCCTGATGCCCGATCCGACCATCTCGATCGGGATCGACCATTTGCTATCGGGAAGCGACCCGGTCGATGCCCTTGCCGGGGCGTTGGGACTGGACATCCTTGCACTTCGCGCGCGCAGCGCGGTTCGGCAGAAGGTGGAAGCGGAAAGGCGTCAGGTCCGCACCGACCTGCTGTGGGCGGAATGGCAGACGGCGGGTCAGGCCCGCTTGCAGGCCGTTCGCATCACCGCACTGGAAGAAAGACGCGCACTCGCCGTGCAGAGCCGCCAGTCGGCTGATGCCCTGCCGGCGCGCTATGCCGCCGCGGCGGGGCGGGGCGACATGGCCGCCGATCCGCTGCAAACCGCCCGGATCGCCGCGTCCGACGCAACCGATGCGGCGCAACAGGCGGAGAAGGACCTGGCGACGGCACGCCTGGAACTCAACAGAGTGCTGGGCTTGCCGCCCAAGACCATGCTGGTGATTGCCCCGCTTGCGTCCGCCGATGCGCTGCCGGATGCCGACCACCTGTTTGCGATCGCGCGGCTGCAGCGCGCCGATCTTCGGGCATTGCGGGAAGGCTATGCAGCGCAAGAAGCGGCTCTGCGCAAGGCAGTGCTGGATCAGTTTCCAACGCTTGATCTGACGATCAATGCAGGCCGGGATACCGCGCGGAACGTAACGCTGGGACCGGCGATCGGCTTTACCCTGCCGTTGTGGAACCGGAACAGGGGCGGGATCGCCGTCGAAAAGGCGACGCGCGATGCACTCAAGGTGGAATATGAAGCGCGCCTGTTCCAGACGCGGGCGGATATCGCCGCGGCTGTATCGGCGCTCACGATCGCACGCACGCGCTATGCCGCCCAGCAGTCCGTTCTTTCCGGCGCGCTCCGCCTTGCGGCCGCGAGCCGCCGGGCCGCTTCGCACGGCGACTTGGCGGATGCGGTGGCGCAGGTGGCCGAACAGGTGGCGCGGGACCGGCAGATGCAGAGCGCGCAGGCCGCGCAGGATATCGCCGAACAGATGATCGCACTGGAGCTATTGACCGGTCTGCCGAGGGAGCAATGGATGTGAGGGCCCTGAGCTTCATGGTCGTTCTGGGTCTGCTCAGCGCGTGTTCCTCACCCATCGAAGAAGAAGCGCCAGCGCCTGAGGCATTGGTGACGACAGCCCCGGTCACCAGACAAAATGTCGATGAAACGGTGCAACTCTACGGGGTGGCGGATAGCGGTCCGGGCGGCAAGGCCAGTCTGGTAGCGCCCATCGAGGCGCGGCTTGTGGCGATCGACGCGCCCGTGGGGACAGCGGTCATGCAAGGGCAGGCCGTCCTGCACCTGTCGCCGGGGCCGACCGCCGCGCTCGACATCGCCAAGGCGCGCACCGAGGCGCAGACGGCCAACGCCGCCTATGCCAGGGCACTGCGATTGCGGAGCGATGGACTTGTCAGCGATGCAGATGTCGAAACGGCGCGATCCGCGCAGGCCAATGCGAATGCGGCGGTGCGGAGCATGACCGGCAAGAGCCTGGTCCTTCGCGCACCCTTGGCGGGACATGTCGAAGCGATCAGCGCGGCGCCGGGCGACGTCATTGCCGCCGGAACGACCATGGCATTTGTGAGCGGCAATGGCGCGGCGCGCGCGCGCTTCGGTATGGAGCCAGGGCTGATCGGCCAGGTGAAGGTCGGCGCGCGCATATCCATTGCCCGGGCTGGCGAAACAAAAGGTGGGTTGGTCTCTGTCGTCAGTTCGGTCGATCCGGCAGTCGATAGCCAGACGCGGCTTTCGTCCCTCTATGCCGATCTGCCAACCGGATCGATCCGGCCGGGCGAGTCATTGACGGGCGCGGTAGCAACAGGCGGAGGCGCGGCTTCGCTCGTCATCCCCTATGGCGCGCTGCTGGACGATGCGGGCCAGCCTTATGTCTATGTGGTGGCAAGGGGCATTGCCTATCGGCGCGACATCGTGACAGGCGCAAGCGACGGCAGGCACGTTGCTGTCCTTCACGGTCTTGGCGTCGGGGACAATGTCGTCCTCGAGGGCGCCGCAGCGCTGGAAGACGGCATGAAGGTCCGCCTGAAATGACAGGCCTGCTGGAACGGCACGCCCGTTCAATCTGCCTGGCGGTCATCCTGTTGACGCTGGGCGGACTGCTGGCTGCGCGATCCATGCCGATCAGCCTGTTTCCGCATATCGACTATCCCCGCATCGTCGTCACCATCGACGCGGGAGATCGCGACGCGGCCCAGATGGCGGCAGAGATCAGCCGCCCGGCCGAAATCGCCCTCCGCTCCGTGTCGGGCGTCACCCGGATACGGTCCACCACCAGCCGGGGAACCGCCGAAATCGCCCTGAATTTCGGCTGGGGGCAGGACATGGTGTCTGCGACACTGGCGACGCAGGGTGCTTTGGCGACCCTGCAGCCCGACCTGCCCGCCGGCACGCGCTTCGAGGTTCGGCGCTCCGATCCAACGATTTTCCCAGTCCTGGGTGTCGCGCTTACCTCCCGGACGCTGGATCAACAGGCGTTGAGGCAAATCGCCGAACTGAAGGTTCGGCCCGCACTGACCGCGGTTCAAGGCGTCGCGGCGGTGGATATACTGGGCGGCGCGCCGCACGAGCTGGCGGTCGATATCGATCCGGCCCGCTTGCAGGCATATGGCATCGGCATTTCGGATGTGTCCGCCGCCCTGGCGCGATCCAACACCATACGCGGCGCAGGCAGGCTTGAGGACAGGCACCGGCTCTATCTGGTGCTGGTCCAGAGCCAGCCAGCCTCGGCAGCGGATCTGCTGGCCACACCGATCCGCGCCACGGCAGGCAATGGTGCGGCGGTGGTGACTTTGCGGCAGGTCGCGACGGTGCGTCCTGCCGCGCAGCCGGAGTATGTGCGTATATCGTCCAATGGTCGCAGCGCCGTCCTCGTCAACGTGCGTCAGGCGCTGTCGGGCGACACGGTAGCCATCGTGGCGGCCGTCGACGCGCGGTTGAAGATGCTGGGCCTGCCCGTCACAGTGGCGGTCACACCCTTTTACGATCAGTCCGAACTCGTGACAGGGGCCGCCGACGCGGTGCGCGACGCGATCCTGCTGGGCGCGCTGCTGGCCGGCTTGATACTGTTCCTCTTCCTGCGTTCAGGGAGGTTGATGCTCATCACCGGGCTGATGCTCCCCGCCGTGCTCGCGGGCACATGCCTGCTGCTCTATGCGTTCGGTCTCAGCTTCGACATGATGACGCTGGGGGGCATGGCCGCAGCGGTGGGCCTGATCGTGGACGATGCCGTGGTCATGCTCGAACATATGATGCGGCGGATGCAGGAAGGGACAGCACCCGATGTACAGGGCCGGCTGGCGGCGGCAGCGGAAATGGGCCGCCCGCTTGTCGGATCGACATTGGCGACGATGATCGTCTTCCTGCCGCTCAGTTTTATCAGCGGCGTGAGCGGCGGTTTCTTCAAGGCGCTCGCCATCACCATTGTAACGGCCCTGGGTCTTTCGCTACTCTATTCGCGCCTTGTCATTCCGCTCCTCGCAGCCCGTTGGCTGCGTGACAGGGACAGAGAAGCGGCAGAGCAAGCGGGCGGATTCATGGCTTGGATCGACCATGTCCATGCCCGGATCGGTGATCGGGTTTTCGCCCGGCCCGGTCTTGCGGCGGCGATCATGGCGCTGCTTTTCGGCGCGGTCGGTATACTATCCTGGTATCAACTGCCATCCGGATTCATGCCTGCCATGGACGAAGGCGGTTTCGTGCTCGACTTCAAGGCGCGGCCTGGGGCGGCGCTGGCCGATACCGACCGGCTGGTGCTGCAGGTGGAAGGGATCATTTCCGCGACGCCCGAAGTCGCCAGCTATTCGCGCCGATTGGGCGCGCAGCTTGGCGGTGGGCTGACCGAAGCGGACGAAGGTGATTTCTTCATCCGGCTGAAGAATGGACCGCGTCGCCCGATTGACGCGGTGATGAGCGACATACGCCAGCGGATCGAAGCCAGAGTGCCAGGCCTTCAGGTGGAGCTGATCCAGTTGATGGAAGACCTGATCGGAGATCTCACGGCCGTTCCCCAGCCGATCGAGGTCAAGCTTTTTGGCGATGATCCTGCTGCATTGGGGGAAGCCGCATCGAGAGTCGGCAAAGCGCTGGGCGAGGTGCAAGGCGTGGTTGAGATCGTGGATGGCCTTCGCGTTGCAGGTGATGCGGTTGCTGTGAGGGTGGATAGCGGTCTTGCGGCGCAGCAAGGGTTGGATCCCGATATGGTCGCTGACCAGGTCGAGGCTTTGGTAGGTGGCAATGTCGCCACCAGCCTTCGCATGGGCGATCAACTCGTCGGGGTTCGCGTACGCGGGAGCGAGGGGAAGCGCCAACGGGTCGATCAGATTGCCAGCCTTTCGATCATGACGCCCGATGGCCGTCCCGTGCGCCTGGGCTCTATTGCTCGGGTAGAAATTGCAGGCGGACAGCAACAGATTACGCGTGAGGATCTGTCCTCGCTTGTCGCTGTGACGGCACGTCTTGAAGGGCGCGATCTGGGTTCGGCGATGCAGGACGTGAAGTCCGTGGTCGCGGCGCTCCATCTGCCCGCCTCCATCCGCATCGATTATGGCGGACTCTATGCGGAGCAGCAGAAAAGCTTTGCCGACATGACGATCGTCTTTGTCACCGCGCTACTGTTGAGCGCATTGCTGCTGACTTTTCTCTTCGAAAATGTCGCTTGGACCCTATCTGCCATCGCCGCCGTGTTGCTGGTTGTGGGGGGCGCTTTGTTCGGGCTGTGGTTGACCGGGACGGAACTCAATGTTTCTGCACTGATGGGTCTTACCATGGTGGTAGGAATGGTGACGGAACTGGTCGTTTTCTTCCTCGCGGAGATTGACCGGAGCAAAAAGACAAGCCTAGCGGAATTTCGCGATGCTGCTTCCAAACGCCTCCGCCCTATTCTTATGTCTGCTTTTATCGCGATGTTGACTTTGGCTCCTTTGGCGCTGGGTCTTAGTCGAGGCGCCGGTCTTCAACAGCCGCTCGCGATCGCAATCATCTTCGGACTGATGGCAGCCATGCCCATCATAATGCTATTCATGCCCGCCGCGCTCCATTTGGTGCAGGACAAGCCAGATTGAGGCGCGCATTTCAAGGTGCGCCTAGCGACGCCTCGCCGATCGCTAGAGACGTAAGCGTCATCTGCAGGTTTGCACAAGCCGATTCTGGAACAGCCCAGTGGAGATGACGTTGCAATGACATGACCACGCACCGGCTGCATGGTCATGTTTTCACAGCCAAAAGATTACAAGCGTATTGAGATGGAAATCTTCACCGCCATCGGCAAATCCTGCGCCAGAAGGCTCGAAACGGTCGAGGTCCAGTAACGCTTGCCGGTGATATTCTCGGCATATACCCGCAGCGTCGTATCGCTGCCGAGTATATCGAAATTATAGCTCGCACCCAGATCGAAGGTTTCATAGCCGGGCACGAACGCCTGATTGAGCGCGTTTACGGCTCGGCGTCCGGCGTGGAAAATGCCGCCCTACACACGCAGGCCTTCGATCGTGGGGACACGGTATTCGAGAAACAAGGAGCCTGAGAATTTAGAAACATTCTCGATCCGTTTACCCACGACCGTCGCATTGCCGGACCGCTGTTCCGCATCCAACCACATGGCGCTGGCGGCAATTGACAGGTTGTGCGCCAACTCGCCAACGATACTGAATTCCACGCCTTTGTAGGCGGCCTGGGCGTCCTGCACGAAGAAATTGGCGCTGTTGAGATAAGCACGTTATCACCATGGCCTGGGCCATGCTGCACAGCTATGAGCGCTCATAAGGTCTCCTTACGAGCGCAGCTTCCCGGCGACCTCCTTACTTATCAAGGCGGCCCCTGCCGGAAGCTTACGGATAGCTTTTCGGGTGTCTGAAAACATGTGATATCCGACGGGCGGGCGCATTTGAGTTATTCGACCATATCGAGGACCAACGCGAATGATCAGCCTTTCAGGAGTTTCCCTTCAAATGTTGCCGCAAAGTTCACAACCATCGGCCAAACAACTGGCGAATAGCGCGCGCTGCAGCGGCCTGATCCTGAGCAGCGAGATGCGCCCTCAGTTGTTTGACAGCTCCCACATCTATCTGCTGCGGCCCTTCGCTTCCTTGATTCATCGCGAACATCGAGAGGAAGGTTGCCAGAGTGCGATTGCCGGATAGCACGGCGACGACGTTCGCCAACGACTTGAGTAGCCGACCGAGATCAGAGCCATCGCACAGCTCCTCGAGCCTATTGAAGGAGGCAGTGGTCGCCTGACAGAGGAGGTCTATATGAGTAAGGGAGCTTTTGGCGACTATGTGGGCGTAATTGTCGAACGACGCGCCTTGCCCGTTCAACCAGGACGCGATCATCTGCTCAGCGCGGATCCCATCGGGGCTGGCGACATAGATACCACCACCAGAGCCTCGCCGCGATGTCACGGCGGGATGTTCCTCGAGCAATCGGAGCGCTTGGCGCCATGTGCCCCGCGCTACGCCGAACCTACTCAGCAATTCAGGTTCGGTGCCGAGGAAGGTACCCGAGGGCAGGCTGCGCGTGCGGATTTCGTCAATGATCTGGCGGGCGAGCCATACCGGCCGGCTGGTGACGAAAGCGCCGTCGTCCGGCTTTCGGGGTGCCGATCGCCATTCTTCAAGCCTCTGGAACATTGCTGCTACATATGCATCGGCTATGCGGTTGGCTTCACCGCTATCGCCGGCAACTAACGCCTCCACCCATTGATCGGTCTTATCAGGCCGGTCGCTAGGGGACAGGTCCAAATATTCGAATGGGACCATGTTGCGAATGAAGCGCGTTGAGATTGCGTGGCTCAGAACGAGTAACGGATTTCCGGATAGTGACGCGATGTAATCCTCGCGTCGGATCGCAGCTTGGCTCCGTGCCAGTTGATCGGGTGCTGCGTGGCAATCCTGCTGCAGGTGTCGCAGGTGATAGGCTTCCTCGAGCGTCATTCTTTTGCTGGCGGCATTGAAGGTCATTGTCCGGAACAGCGCCTGCGTGGTGGCCAGATCGTTCAGTTGGATCCCATCGAGCTCCCATAAGGTCGCAACGTAGCCAGCAACAGTTTCGAGTGAGGTCTTCCGCACGTAAATGCCACCGGAGGTACCGCGTTTCGTGCTCACGATGTCGCGGGCTTCGAGTATCCGAGTCGCCTGGCGCAATACCGCCGGCGTCACCAAGAAACGTGTGCACAGCTCCCGCTCGGTGCCAAGCAGCGCGCCGTTCGCCAGCGAATGCTCGGCGATCTCCTTCTCGATACGTGCCGCCAGCGCGCTGCCCGCCGTCATCCGCCTTTCCCTTCCAGCTTTCATGTCCGGAATCCCTAGCTCAATAGCACCCCGGCTGCCATCAACTCACCGCAATAGGACCATATATTTTCAACGGGATCATATTTGGGTGGCTTCACCCATTGACTCCGGGGTCAGTTTGGCAAATAACCGGGCAAATAGGATCATATATAAAAGGTGGGCAATGCAGGTTGATCGACGGACCCTGTTGCAGGGCGCCTGTGTGGCCGCTGTGGCGGGAGCGGTGAGCGTACGGGCTGCCGCGGGAGAAATCGCAGAACTGACGTGGACCCCGGCATGGAAGCTGGTGGACATGATCAAGAGGAAGACCATCTCGCCCGTCGAACTCACCAAACATTATCTTGCGAGGATCGATCGCATCAATCCGAAGATCAACGCCTATGTCACGGTGGATCATGAGGGCGCTCTCGTGCAGGCGAAGGTGGCCGAACAAGCCGTCATGCGCGGCGATGCTCTTGGTGCTTTGCATGGCATCCCGATCTCGATCAAGGATCTGGCCCTCACCAAAGGACTGTGCAGCACCGACGGCTCTCTGATCTTCAAGGATCGCATTCCCGACCATGACGACATCTTCGTCGCTCGGCTCCGTAAGGCCGGCGTCGTCATTCTCGGCAAGAACAACACGCCCGAATTCGGCAAGTTCGCGCGCTCGATGAACCGGGTCATAGGCGAGACTCGCAATCCCTGGGATACACGCCGTATCACAGGTGCATCGAGCGGCGGTGCCGGTGCCGCATCGGCAGCAGGCATCTCGCCCTTTGCCATTGCAAGCGACGGCGGCGGCTCGACAAGGATCCCGGCCCATTTCAACGGCGTATTCGGTCTTCAACCAAGCCCAGGCCGGCTGCCGCTGCTGGAGCCGATTCTGGCCGGCCCCCAACAAGCATCGTTCGGGCCGATGACGCTCGATGTGATGGATGCCGCAATCATAATGAATGCAATGGCTGGCCCTGATCCGCGCGACCCGAGCGCCATCCAGACGCCTACGCCCGATTTTACCGCTGGGCTTAACGACGGCATCAAGGGCTTCAAGATCGCCTGGAGCGACGATTTCGGGCATATCCCGATCCTCGATCTGCGCGTGTTGAAGACGCAAAAATCGTCCGCCTACCTGCTGGAGCGCGCGGGTGCGACGGTCGAGGATCCGGCCATCAAGCTGTATGATTTCTTCGAGCCTTGGGCAATCAGCAATGCGGCGCTGGGCAGCGTCGCCAAAATTCGGGGTTTCTCCGAGGAACAGAAGGCACTGATATCGCCGCCGGTCGCCCAAACCATGCTGCGCGACCGCCCCATTCCGACAGCGGACGACATCGCCAAGGCCGAGCGAGTCCGCGCGGATATCAGAACCCGTTTCGAAGCATTGTTCGACCGCTACGACGTCATTTGCACTCCGATATCGACGACCATCGCACCGATCGCGCCCGCTGGATGGGAGCAGCCCTATGCCGATCCGACCTATGGCGCGCAATTCGGCACACCCTATACGCATGTCGTGAATTTCCTCGGGCTCACCGCTGCTTCGGTTCCCTGCGGCTTCGTCGACGGTTTGCCCGTGGGTTTACAGGTGATCGCGCGCCGGATGAACGAGACCAAGGTATTCCGTGTCGCGCAGGCGCTTGCCCTCCTGCAGCCGTGGGACAGTAAGCATCCCGCGCTAGCGATCTGACTAATTCACCCGCCGGAAACCGTAGGCTCGAATTTCATCAGACGGAACAGTTAAGTTCCGTCAGCAATCACGCCTGTCCGCAATGGCTGAGAACAAGGACCAGTTTCGACACTCAAAAAAACAGGGGGCGTATATGCAAAAATCGAATCTTCGCCTTATTGTTTCCCGCACCGCAGTGCTTGTCGCGATGATAGAAGCACCATCGGCGGTGTTTGCCCAATCCCAGCTGCAGCCCTCAAGTCTGTCGTCTCCGTCGGAGACCGCCGCCGAAAACGTTTCGAGAGACGAGATCATCGTCACGGCCCGTAAACGCAACGAATCTTTTCAATCCGTGCCGGTGGCCGTAACGGGCTTTAGCGCCGAGGCGCTGCGGCAGAAGACGAAAGGCGGCTGGGACGGCGACATCGATACGCTCCCCATACAAAAACGCCGAATCAGGCTGGTGCCGAACGACAACCGCGAGAGCGATGAAGCCCCTGCGTTTCGCGTAATGCCGGAATGGAACTCCATAGGCGATGCGTGGGAGAAGAAATCCCGCAGCGATCCCGCGCGCAATTATGTGCGCGTTGAGATCAACGATCCGTTTTATCCGCTCAAGGCTATATTGCTCCCCGACGCGGAAGGTATGACCGCGCAGATGGTATTGCCCTTTACCTATCCGCCAGCCGTTCGCTCGAACATGGCGGGGTAGGATGGATGACATGGCAGAGTTTACCGATCCCCCCGAACGGCTCTTGAAACTTGCCGAGGTCACTCGGCGCGTCGGCCTCGGAAAGTCTATGATCTATCGGCTGATCGTCCAGGGGCGTTTTTCGGCCCCCCTATAAATATCATCCTATGCCTCCCGTTGGAGCGAGCATGAGATTGTCGCGTGGATCGACACAGTGAAAGACGGATTTGAAGGGAAGCGCCGCAAGTTCTGGTAGCTGGTTCGGATGCTATCGAGATTGGATGAGCGCCGTGTGATGCTTCGCGGCAGGAATCATCCGTTCGTTGAGCTTGAGAAGCTTGGTCAACGCTTCGGCAAAGCGAATTTGGTCAGCACCAGAAAGGCGCAAAACACTGTCTTTTGGCGGCGTGACTTTGATCTTGCCGCACTGCAAAGCGTGTCCCGATTTCACTTGCGGGTATATCGTGGGTTCGATTACCATGCCCCCCGCCGAAGCCTGACGGCAAGTATCGGTTTTATGATAAAAAAACACCACGTGGTCTTTTTCGTGGTCTGGCCGGTGAGGGGCTGATCGAAATAGGTTGAAAATCAACCGATTATTGGTTCAGCTCGAATCCCTCCCGCTCCGCCATTTACCTCAATGCCATATTGATTTTACTAGATAATTTTTAGTTCAATGCTTCCCGGCCAACATAAAGATGACGGTTTCAGCTAGTTCCCAGCCTAAAAGAAAGGGCGGCAATTAAGC